>Ga0180434_10009372_pt1 | contig 10646 bp, 8 predicted proteins | sample SS_ome_7_FD_132453 | JGI IMG/M metagenome (GOLD analysis project Ga0180434, IMG submission 132453) | Hypersaline lake sediment archaeal communities from the Salton Sea, California, USA - SS_1_D_2 metaG | ecosystem: Environmental > Aquatic > Non-marine Saline and Alkaline > Hypersaline > Sediment... | reverse complement strand
TATCCTCCTTGTGAGGTTGAAGAAGAGGATTACTGCAACGCGCCAGTGGTCGAGTGCACGTGTAGTCCCCCTATTTGGATCGAAGTTCCGGCTTACGTCGAAAAGGACAGCCTGTACACGTTTACGGCCGTGATGCCCTACTGCGACCCGTGCGAACTTCCTGAAGGCGAGACCGATCCGTACGAATATCAGTTCGACTGGGGCGATGGCAGCGTATCTGCTTGGGGCGACGCTTCACAGGATCACACTTACACGTCGGAAGCGGACGTTATCTACATCAGCGTGCGCGTGCGGTGTAAGGACGATCCGGATTGCGTGTCTGTTTGGTACTTACAGCAGTTAGGGCCTGTAGTTGTGGAGCCTGCTTGATAGGAGTGTTGAGATGCACAAGGCTTTGACGGTATCCCCTCAGATGGTGATCGGGATATTTCGAGGGTTTCTACGCCGCAGGACCCCTAATGGCATTGTGATAGAGAAGCTGCCGACGTTGCGGAACAGGCAGGTCTGGAACGGCGCTAGGACACTGGCTGCATTGTTGCTGAAGGACCCAAACTACGAGGGAGTTCTCTACCACGCTATAGGAGAGGGCAATTCTGATTGGGATTCGTCGATGCCACAAGCTTCTCCTGTGGCTACGACTTTAGAGTTGGAGTTGTACCGCAAGGAGCCTGACGGCATTTACTATGTCAAGTATGGCGACGGATCAGTCGTAATCAACGATCCTCCCACAATTTTGCCAGGACCGATGGTAGAGGGCGAAGACTTCATCCTAGACCCTTACAGAGTTGAGGGCGGCGGCATCATTGGGCGTTTTGAGCCAGACGGTTGGTACGACGGCTTGGAGTTCGAAGTCATAGCCGGCGATCATGCTGGTACAGTCAAGACAGTATCGGCTTATTACTTCGCCGATCCAATCAGCGAAGAAGTCGTTGGCCGCATCGAGTTCGATACTCCTTGCTCTCCTGCGTTGAATAACACAGATCAGTACATTCTCGGCCTTGACGGCGAGCCTTATTTTATGGGCACTGTGCCGACGAACGTGATTGAGATAAGGAGCGACTTCGACTTTGGAGTACCGCCGGGAGACAATGAGATTCGTGAGCAGGGCCTCTTCTGTGGCGACGCGACTGCTGTGGCCGATTCAGGCTGGCTCTTCAACGCCATTCATCATTGGAAAATAGCCAAAGACGCTGACGTTGCGCTGAGCCAATTCATCGACATCATCTTCAGAACATGATTACACACTGTACAGCCTTTGAGGAAGGATTGGCCGATGCGGTATAGAGGCGTCACGTTTCAGATGCTCGACCGACTTTGCCGAGAGTACAGGCGGATTTCGCCGGTCTGCATCAAGCCTCAGACACGTATTATAAACAGATGTACCGAGCTCAACGGCGGCGCACGCGACATGTATAGAATGGTTTTAACAGAGGCTACAGAGGAACCGATGATTGAGAGCTGCTTCGACTGTGGTATCGGTACCGGTCTGCAGCTTGCTTATAGGATGCAATACGACGACTACGCCGAGTGGGGTTATCCTGTCGGTAGCTCGGTTCTGTTGAAAGGAAGACAGTTCGGCACGGACTTCTTCTTAGGCGATGAGCTATGCTTGTATCAGTACGTGGTGGACGAGCACGAGACATCGTTGCCCACCCCGCACTCGATTTATGTGCTGGGGCGTCCGTATGGCGGCCCTCCCTTCAGGTGGGAAGCCGGTTTAGGCAAGAGTGGAGGAGTCGTGGCGCCACCTATTTACGACGGCATCATCAACTGCGGCAAGTGGTTTGTGGGAGCCCCGTGTCCATCAGAACCACTCGGTCCCTACAGTCTCTGGCAATGCCGAGAGACTGATCCGGTGCCCTGCTATACAGGCATCTGTGCAGCTACTGCTAACTCGGCGCTTGTAACGCCTATGGGGCCTGCCGACCTGCGTAAGAAGATCGATTTTCCACCAGGGGCAACGTTGTGTCCCGATCCAGGCGGAGGGCCTCCGGGCGTTCAGACCTGGTGGGATCGCTACTTGGTTGATATCACTCGTGCCGATAATGGTTGGCGTTCTATTTACTGCCTATGGTACAGCACTACTTACAACTGGTGGTCTGTCTACGATGGTATATGGGCATTACCGTGGTACGATGGCGGTAGAAGTTGGAGCACTGCTGTGACTTTGATGTTCTACGATGATGTAGTTCCAGAGCCCGACAAGTTAGTGCCACCTTGTAGCTGGATGGTCCTCGTCATGGCTAATCTTCTGGGGGGTGCCGCTTACGTCCTCAACCCCGAATGGCCTGCGCCCCCAGCAGGCGGCCACGATCCAAGAGTCACGAATCCAGCCGGTCTCTATAGGTGTGTTTCGACGACCGGTTGGATGAGCCCGCCTCCTTGGACCCCGTGGGACCCTTCGTCTTATTTTCCTGAGACGCTCACTGTTCTAGAGACAGAGGGACCTTGATGAGAGTCACGTCTGATTTCTTACGGAGTCAAGGTGTCTGTGAGAGGGTTGTCGCTCGGTTCGAGCGTCAACACCCTGATGGGATAGAGCTTACAGATGCCTTGTGCACGCTAAGGTCGTATGGGCTCGTCATCGTAGGCGCTCTTCCCTATCTCTTTGGCGACGGTGATGCAACTCTCGACGATTTGGTCGTCGATGATCTTAGAGCATTTGATGGTGATCTGACGGTGGCAGGCGATGTGGTCCTGAACGCCGATCTCATCGTCAGCGCAGCATTGGTGGTCGGCGGCAGCGTGAGCGGCAGCGGCCAGCTGTTCGCCGGCAGCATCAACGTCGGCGGCTCACTTTCGTGTTACCGCGCCTTTTACGGTACCGAAGTCGTTTGCGAAGAGATTACGGCTGAGGTTTACAAGTTTGACGAAGCGGCACCCCTGTGCCAACATCGGTTTGGAGAATGATTGTAGTTGAGGCGGCTTCTGCTACAATGGGTTGAAGAACGGAGTTAGCTGATGGGCAGCACCACAGGCAGATACAGCCGGTTCATGTACAACGAGCGCAAGCGTTATGTGCATCCGTTGATGCAGGAACGGGTAGCCGTAGTTGACGCGGATGTGAACGAGAGCTATTCGGCTTTCTACACCCAGCTCCGGCGTGCGATTCAGATTCTAGGAGACGGCGCTCCCAACGACGGCTTCAAAATAGAAGGTAGCATCGTCCCCAATGATTTCTTGGTCAAAGGTGGAGGCGGAGAAGGGGACGACGCTGGCAGGCTGTTCATCAAAGGTCTTGGCTGTCAGCTATTCGATGATGTCAACTATACCAACATAGGGGCGAATGAAGACGAGCTGTCAATCCACTCTGTAGTTACCGCTCTCTACTACGACAGCGGGCTGGACCGGACAGTCATTACCGACTCGTCCGCCAACTTTCCTTCTCCCGATACGCTCACGAGCCGCACTCTTACGTTGAACATCGCGGTCCCTACCGGCCCCTACGCCATCGTGGCCAACACAGCTACGACCATTTCTATTTCTGGTGACAAGACTTCAGAAGTGGCTGTTGGGGATCATTACAGAATCGAGCTCTCGACTCCCCCTGTTGGCCCGACGCGCTATGATGCCGTGTTCGTGAATATCTATCTGGATGAGATCGATTCGGTAGAAGACCCGAATCTGATTCACACTCCGTCTGTGGCCGTAGAAGCACAACTACGGTTACAGCTCGTCCAGAACATCTTTGTAGAAGAAGACGTAGGTCCTGGTGGCGGCAGTTTGTCTGACTATGTGGATATCGACGGCAACCGCCACTACGTGTTCAAAATTGCCGAGCTGGCCCGGCCTGGCGGCAATGATACTATCAACACAGGGATGGTGACAGACTTACGGCCCTTATATGGCGATGGGACGAACTACGGCCTCGTAGCCCTTTGGCAAGAGGTCATAGATGCGAGGGGGAGCACTACGTGCTTGGATTGCCGTCTCGACGTTAGCTTGAATGAGGACGGCACGTTGAAGGACGTGGTGGAGCGGCATAACTTCTTGCCCCTGAAGCCTACACCTAACAGCCCGGCTGACAATCGTATTAGGGTATTCAACGGTCGTTATACGTCCAGCAACGGTCGTCGCGTTGTCGATATAAATGATGTCAGCGGGTACGTTTTGTCGCCCGTCATCTTGCCTGTTACTGTTGGGACCAACGTAAGGTACGATGTTCTCAGTGCCGATGATACTGGAAACATAGTCGTTACAAGCGGCGTGGAGGTAATTGCTCCGGGTGATCCCTTCACGGACGCGCCTGACATTCCAACAGACGCATTGGGGGTCGCTATAGTCGGAGTGACTGAAACAGGCACTGTGATCATCGACACTTCCGACATTACGGATGTCCGGGAAATCTTCACAAAAGCAGGTGCTGGAGGAGGCGGAGGTGCTGGTGGTTCTCCTGTTGTCTACGAAGAGTTCACAGCAACAGAAGGTCAAACCGACTTCACGTTGAGCGGGGGCGCTACCTATACGATGGGCACGCACTCTCTGTTCGTGTTCCGAAACGGCAACTTGCAAGACGAGGGAGCGTCTGGCCACTATCAAGAGCTAACTAACGATACGATCAGATTTAATACAGGTGTCCATGCTGGCGAGAAGATACTGATGGTCGTACTCAACGTCGCTTCTACGGCCATTGAACCGGCTCGGCACGATCAAGTAGCGCCCGATCCGACGTATAGCTCGCTGACCAAGTTTGCGATTCCGTTCACGTGGACTCTAGATGGACTGTCTTTGCGCGTTTACTCCGGCGGTGTTCTTCAAAGGCCGACGATTGACTACACTGAGCACTCTGGCTACGTGGAGTTCTTGACCCCTCGCACACCGGGTGAGAATCAGACGTTCATCCGCGTAGGAGTACGCGACTCCACAGGTGCTTCTCACAAGCCAGCTTTGTGCTACATGTTCATAGCAACAGAAGGCCAGCAGGACTTTTCGTTGCCTATGGACGACAATTTGTATTTCCAGATGGGCGACAGAAGCCTCCTTGTCTTCCGAAACGGCAAGCTTTTGATTTACGGAACGATTAGGGACGATAGCCTGCCGGAGGACGAAGATGCTTTGGCCGACTACAAGGACTACGTGGAAGTCAGTAGCCGAGCGATCCACTTGAACTACCCGGCGAAATCTGGGGACGAGATATTGTTCTTAGTCCCCAACGGCGGCCGCGATGGTGGCGTGAGTACGATGGAGCGCCTGCTGGACGTTACGTCGCCGGAATTCGCCGCCTTCAAGTGGGCTGGCAACGTCAATCCACCAACGCCGGTTGATTGGAGCGGCTCGTTTCTGCCCTCTCAGACAAACCCGTTGGCCACTATGCGTCAACTGATAGGCGTCAGACAGGCGCTTCAGCCTACGGACGATCTTTACCCTCTGTACTGGCTTTGGCTTGACACTACTGCCGGCGCGTTGAAGATCAAGACGGCTGCCGGCCCTGACGTGTGGACGCAGATTTGGCCATAGGAGCGTAAGTAATGGCGCTGTACGACACGGAGAGAGAGAAGCGGTTACAGACAGACCAAGTGCCGGAGATGCCTGAACCGCTGACCGTCGAAGATGAGCAAACGCCTCAAGGATCGGTCACAAGCGTCAACCTTCTGACATTCTCCGAGGGAAATGTCATAGATGAAGGGAGTGGCCACGCCCGTCTGCTTCTTCCTCCCATCGTTCAGCTGTCAGCCCAAGCGTGCGCTGGCCGCGTCAACCTCTACACCTCATTCTTAGGTGACAATCCGGTTGCAGGATGGAACAACATGCGCTTGCTGTTGGCCCCTGGGTGTATTGTGCCCTCTGACGACTTCCAGACGCTCATGTCAACACCGATTCAGCTTGAGCTGAATGTGAATGCTACGTTTGATCCCGGCAATCCGACCCTGGGAGGTCTGCCAACGGGACGTACGCTGTCTCAAATGTGGGTAGATGCGGGCTCGCAACAATTCTGGCTTTACCTTTACTTGGTCTACGACGGTACGAGCTACGGCCTCTTCGGCTCCGATGTAGACCCGAATGGCGTAGTCCCCTACCCTACAGGTTTTGCCGTTCACAGGTGCATAGGGGCTGTCCCTGGCCTATCTGCCAGCAGCGTCGCCAACTTTTCTCAGAGAGATGATATCGTCAATTGGTACGACAGTGAGTTTACGGGTCTGATTTACAATCCAGAGACGGCGCAGGGTGCCACTTTGGACATGGAGACTCTCGTAGATGACGGCCAGCTTGTAAGCTGTCAAAGCGTCGTACCTCCCGTGATCGGCAGGACAGCTTTTCTGCTCGTACGCTTCGAGGTAGACAAGCGCGATACCAATGGGCGCCACAATGTGAAACTCTATGCTTCCTTGGCCAAGGATGTCAATAACACTGGTAGGCGTATGATCTTCAATCTCTACGCTTTCAGCAGCTCTGGCCAAGTAGCGATTCAAGCAAACGACTACGTGGAAGTAGACCTCATTCCTTCCGGTACCTATGAGCGCTACTTCTACCTGTCAGCGGAGCAGTTCTTCGCCAACCGCAATACTTGTGAGTGTGAAATCTACGCTCCGTCCTGTCGCATAGACCTGAAGCAGTAAGGGACACAAGATGGTCACTCCCCATAAACTCTACCAAGATCAAATGAGGGCCGCAGACTACTACGGTCACACGCTGATCTACAACGGCGGCTTTGAACGATGGCGCCTGTGGGCCGGTGTCCCGATGACAGGCCCTAATACAGAGTGTGCAGACGATTGGTACATTCTTGACCCTCTGGCGGGGGGCGCTGCTGTACTTCAGCAGGCCGTCACTATCGTCAGTGGCGCTTATTCTTGTGAGGTTCAGGTAGGAGCTAGTGCGCCAGGAGGCGTTTGGCAAGGTGTTGTAAGTCCGTACGAATTTGCTAACAAGAGAATCACGATATCGGCTTGGGTTAACACCAACGTGGCTGCCGCCGTTCATGTCGTCGTACGATGGTACAACACGACTTTGGTCACTTGGGTAGAGGGCGCGAGCGCCTTTCACACTGGTTCTGGTGCGTGGGAGAAGCTTACGGCCTACTTGGATATTGGGGCGTTGGCCGACTTAGGTGTTTCCGGAGTGCCAAACGAGCCTCAAGTACCTATCTATGTAGCCGTAGAGTCGATTGTGGCCGGACCGTTGACTTTCTTCGTAGACGAAGCCGTCACAGTCGGGGGCATCTTCAACGATGGGCCTACTTACTTGCCCTACGATCCTGTCAAGGGCTACGAGGGTGTCGATCTGTTGTGGCTTCCGGTGAATCCCCCTGGCATAACGGCCTACGAAGCGGCCGCAATAGACTTTGTGGGCCTGAATGGCATAATTCCAGCCGATTGCCTGGTACCACCGCAGCTTGACAAGTTTGTTGGAATCGCTTTGCAGACGGGAGCGCCTGGAGTGTCTGTCCCTGTTCAGTTTGAAGGAACGGTTGAACACCCTGTGTGGGCGTGGCTACCGGGGGAAGCTGTCTTTGTGGCCGGAGGTGCGGGTCCTTATGCACCAGGTCAGCTCTTTCAGTTTTCGATAGGAGCGCCTCCTGGGATTGTTTGGGTGCAACAGGTCGGGCTGGCTGTCACACCCATAAAGCTAGAGATGAGGATAGAGTCGCCTGAGCTCTTGACCTGACAATGGCTGTCATTGCGAAAAACAACACTGGCGACCCCGTTACGATCACGGATTTGGGTGTTACTATTCCTGGTTCGGGGCAGGTTACGTTGTCAGATTATATGTCCTCCCGTCTCGTTGCGGGATCGGCTGATCTCAATACGCTTGTGTGGGCCGAGACTGTGACGATGAACGACGGCGCTAGTGACGTTGCCAAGGAGAAGTACATAGGGTGGATTGCGTCTTATCCCACGGACTACCTCATCAAGTACGCCGAGGATATTCCCGGACGCCCGATGCTGCGCGACGTTCCGCCCCTTGTCCTGTTTGACACCGGCGATGGTGCCCGATACCTTTATCACATTTTCCCTTCACCTCCGGTCTTGGTCGATGTTGTCATAGCGTTTGATCTCCCCAGCGACTTCTCGGTTTTCAAACGCACGGATACGAATCCGGCAGGATCAGCTCTACGGTTCCACGCCAAGACCTTCATAGGGACAGGTGGTTGGACTGTCATGGCAGTCTACGATACAAATGGCGTTGCGCAGACTGCGGGATTGCCGCCACGGGGATCATCACCGGTCAGGACTGAAGTGACGATAGACGGTGCTGTTCTTACGGGGACGTACGAGGCTGACAAGCGATGTCACATGGTCGTACAGCTGGACGGCATCGCGGCGGAAGTCGTAGGCATAGATGTTGATAGCTCGCGGGCTGGCATAATCTTAGTCTGAGCGAGGGTTGATCGATGCAACGTGTCAGAGTTGCTGGCAGTAGAATCAACGAGGTCTTCCCGGAGACCTTGATAAGCAATGGCGGCCTCACGCTGTGGGACGGCGGAGCGGCCTTCCCAGACGCCGACTATGGTGATGAGGTAGCCGATGACTGGTATGTTATCAAGGCACCATTGACTTGCGTTGTTAGCGTTTACAAAGAGCTCGTAACCCTACGATACGCCAACGGCGTTGGCGCTCGTGTAAACTTCACGGGTCCTGGAGGCGCTGGCCCAGTCGAAGGAGGCATCAAGGCAGAACCTCCCGACCCTCAAAGGCGTGAATGTCAGACCTACTATGTGACGTTCTCGGCTTGGGTAAAGGTGGAGGCCGGCTACGAGGATTACGTTGTCCTCAAGCTGTACGATTACTCAGGCGGTTCTGCTGAGGAAGTGTATTCGAATCCCCACAGCAGTTCGGAATGGGACGTTGACGTAGACGACTCTGACTGGAAGTTCATGAGCGTCACTAAGGAAGTCAGAGACGGCTTGGCTGACAACGGCACTGGGGACTTGCTTTATGGTGCAGTCGTAGCTTACATAACGGACCCGGCGCATACGAGTGATTCGTTCGACTTTTACGTAGATGATGCTGTTTTCGTCCGGGGCTACTATCCCCAGGGAGCGGACAAGATTCCTGACCCCGATCTGGCTGTCAGCTACATCTATGACGTGACTACAATCACTCAACAGATTGTAGGTAACGCGATAGTAGACGGCTATGACGATACGGTTACTATCCATCCGGGTACGTCCGGTTCCGTAGTTGAGGACAATCGCATTTTTAATGTGGTGACTCCCATTGCGGTAGACATCAACTCCATCGGGGCCAATGGAAGGCAAAACGATGGCCAACCTGGTCCGTCTACTGACGCTTGGTATTGGCTCTACATTTTGATGACCGACCTTGGAGCGTTGGCCGGCTATTTGGTGGAAGATGGCCTGTCGTTCTCTTTCCCAGGCGGTGCGTGGAACAAGCATAGGCGTATAGGCGCGGCTTACGTCGATAGCAGCGGGCGCCTGAGAGAGTTCGTGCAAGTAGGGCACAAAGTGACTTACGAAGGTGATCCGTTGAACTGGGCTGATCCGGCACAACTTTCAGAAAGTCTTCAGGACTGGGTGAGCGCGGCTCCTAACACTCTGGTCTACTACCTGAGCGCTCCTCTGAATTTCACGGAGGCCAACGCCCGCACGCAGATGCAGGCTATAGCTCCCGTCAGTACAGTACCTCCTTTTGGGATTCCGGCCTCGGCACGCTTCCGAGGTGTTCTCATAAGCAGCATAGGTCTGATCGCATGGGTAGGTTCTCACCGTCTTATAGGCGATCCTGCTTGCGGCAAACCCTATGCTTCTCAGGCGATCAAGTTTGAGGACACGGACGTTCTCAGCGAATATGCGCTTCACACATACATCTTCGAGACGATGGTCTACCCTACGCTCGGTTTCTCACTGGGCTGGCAGCGGACGGTTGATGTTTTGGCCGCCTTCGCTGCTGTGTATCCGTTCGTTCTGTTGTGCGACGGGTACGACGATCCGTTGAACCATCTGTAGGAGAGTGTGCTATGAGCCTCTTCAAGCGGCTCTTGAGGCTACTGGGTTTGGCCAGGAGAAAACCCGACAACCGTTACCTTGGTAAGAAGAAGGCTCTCGTTGTCGGCATCAACGCCTATGACGGGAGTGCGCGTTTGGAAGGCTGTGTTGCCGACGCGCAGCATTGGTACTCTTATCTGACTTCGGTCTGCGGATTCGAAGTCAGGGTGCTCACAGACGCTCGTGCTACAAAGGAGAACATCCTTCACAGGCTGCAGTGGCTGTGCGAGGGCACCAAAAAAGGCGATGTTGTGGCGTTTACGTACTCCGGGCATGGCGCTAGGGTGCGTGATCGCAGTGGTGACGAACTCAAAGACGCTCAGGACGAGTGTCTCATACCGATAGACTACAATTGGGATGACGGCGTCGTCTTGGACGACGACATCGATCAGTGCTTGCGTAAGCTTAACGAGGGTGCCAAGGCTTATCTGGTGTTTGATTGTTGCCATTCCGGCACGATGACTAGAGAGCTAAGTGACAACCCCGGCGCAAGAAAGTCCAGGCACCTTGCGCCTCCTTTCGATATTCGTGCGCGGTCTGAGTGCGCAGATGTCCCTCTTGTAAGGATAGGGCATCACATGGCCGAGGCACACCACAACGTGGTCGCCCTGTCGGCCTGTCAGGACAACGAGACGGCAGCAGAGGCCGTCATGTCAGGCCAATCGCAGGGAGCGTTTTCTTACTTCCTGTTGCACATGCT
>Ga0180434_10009370_pt1 | contig 10647 bp, 18 predicted proteins | sample SS_ome_7_FD_132453 | JGI IMG/M metagenome (GOLD analysis project Ga0180434, IMG submission 132453) | Hypersaline lake sediment archaeal communities from the Salton Sea, California, USA - SS_1_D_2 metaG | ecosystem: Environmental > Aquatic > Non-marine Saline and Alkaline > Hypersaline >... | reverse complement strand
CGCCGCCGCCGTCCGCGAGTGGGCCGAGAGGATGCAGGCCGAGCTCGGCCACTGGGCGGACGATCTGGGCGGCATGTGCGCGGTGGCGTCGTACGAGCTGTTCCTGGCGCTGCGCCGGAGGGGCGTCGATGCGGCCTTCGCGCACAACCCCGGCCACGCGTTCGTCATCGTGGCCGACCGCGTGGTCGACATAACCGCCACGCAGTTCGACGAGGAGGCGGTGCTCATCCGCCGGCTCGACGAGGCGTCGGGCCACTGGAAGGTCAGGCACCGGTCCAGATCGCCCAGGCAGATCAAGCAGACGCTCCGGAACTGGCCGAGCGGCCAGAACCCGTTCCGCCAGAAGCTGCCGCGGTTCGCGGCGTGAGCGGCGCTTGACCGGAGCCGCCGGACGGTGTTGAAGCAGAGTGAGCGAGGGCTACAGGAGGGCCGCGCGGGCGACCGCAGCGGCCTTCTTTTTGCGCGCGGAGGAACTGTGAAAACTACGGATGTGAAGGTGATGCGGGTCCGTGCCGGCGAGTATGTGCTCAAGGCTCCGGGCGGGAGGTTCCTGGCCGTGAGGCTCGACCACGGGTGGTACCTGTTGCGGGTGGAGGAGGGTTCCCTGGCGCTCGCTGAGTTCCCGGCCGACCGCGACACCGGGGGCCCGTATGTGCCGGCGGGGACATTCGGGAGGTTGCGCGACGCGAAGCGGCATATCGCGAGGCACTGGTACTGATGGCAGGCAAGGTCATCGTCTCCGCTTGGAGATGGCGGCTTGACCAAGTGTCGCGATAACGCACGCTGATATGACACGCTGGCCGGGTGCCGGCGCGGCGCCTATAATCCGCAATGAGTACCATCCCGAACCGAACCCCATCAAGCTGATGTCCGGTCTGGCGGCCCTGGTCGCCCGCCGGCTCTCCCCGCCGCCACCGCTCGTCCCGGAGGACGAGTACGTGTCCGCGACATACCACCACCCCGACAAGGTCGGCGTCTCGCCGGACAGCGTGGAGAGGCACCACGGCAAGGACGAGGGCGACGCCTTCCTGAAGTGGATCAACGAGAGGCGCGTCCGCGGCGAGGTGGAGGTCGTCCTGCTGGACAACGGCATCGCGGGCGCCGAGGTGGAGGACTACCTGACGTGGCGGGAGACCGCCGCCCGCCGAAGACGACGGTAGCCGCGCACGATATTACACGCTGGCCGGGGACAGCCAGCACCGCACCCGCCGCCGACGCCCCGACGCTTCACCCGCCTCCGGCGGGCTCGCACAGCCGGGCCGCCGGACGGACGGGCGCGCCACCCGAAGGCCGCCGAGAGGGCCGCCCCCTCCGGGGGCGTCCCCCCGAAGCAGGACAATCCCGGCCGCGACCCCGGACCCGCGACCCGCGACGCCGGCGGACGAGGCCCCGGGACCCCGGACACCCTCCGCCAGCCGCGGAGGGGCCGCCCGAAGGGCGGCCCGCCGCCGGCGGGCTCCGGGCGATCCGGAGGCCGAGCGGCCGGGCCGCAACGGCAACCCCCCTCGTGCGACGCGATATGTCACGCAGGGGGAGGCAGGAGGGGGGGAGAGCCGAAACGGCCGGGCGGGCGGCGTGCGGAGAGGGGGATCGGGAGGACGGGGAGCCGAAGCAGCGGCACCGGCAGCGGGGGGCGGAGGGTCGGGCACGGCGAGAGCGGGAGAGCCAGGCGGACGGGGACGGAGGCACGGGACGCAGGGAGGCGGGGGCCCCGCCCGGCTAGCGCCGGACGGCCACGACGGAGGGAAGCCCGCCGCCCGGACGCGACGACGCGTTAGGACACGGAGGGAGCGGGGCGGCACCGGCCGCCCGGCACCGTGCGATAACCCGCCGACGGGAGCGGGGGCCGACCGCACCGTGCGGTAACGCCGCGGTCCCGGGGGAGCCCCGGCCGCACCGAGGCATATCGCGAGTACAGGAAGGCACCCCGGTTTACCCGCGCGGGAAGGCCGCCCTTCGGGCGGCCCCTCCGGGGCCGCCTCCCGAAGCGGGCAGCCGGGAGCCGGGACGAGGGTCAGGGGCATCGGGGCGACGGGGACCGGGGATCGGGATCGGCCCAGGGAAGGACGCCCCCGGAGGGGGCGGCCCGTCAGTCCCCCTTCCCGCCCCGCCTCACGGCGTCCACCGGAATCGGCGCCGCGCCGTGCAGGGACTCCAGGGCCTTGGCCACCCGCTCCGCGTCCGCCTCGGGGAGCCACGCGACGAAGTCGGCGCCGTCGCCGACCCTGGGCCTCGGGACGCCCCCGGGGCCGGTGTCGCCGGGCGCGAACAGCACCCGCAGCCCGACCCGGCCGCCGGACCGCAGCGCCGCGACGGCCGCGCCGCTCGCGAGCTCCATCTCCGCCCCGCCGGGCGACCTGAGGGCCCGGGCCACCCCGGCGGCCTCCGAGTGCAGCAGCCGCAGCCTCCGCCCGCCGCCCAGCCAGACGCTCATCAGGCGCCCCGTGTACCGCATCCTGAGTCGGGCCCCGGGATCCGGGTGCCACGCCGCGCGCTCGCCGTCCATCATGGAACTCCGCAGGGCTAGTCGAACCCGCACGCGCGCCGCATCGCCGCGTCCCGCCTCGCCCTCAGCCGCCTCTCCTCGTCCGCCCAGCCCCCGGCCCGCGCGACGGCGCCGTCCGGGTTGACCCAGTCCACCACATGCACCCTCGGGTCGCGGTCCCACTCGGCCGAGGGCACGACGACGCAGTGCATCCCGACCGTGCCCGGCGCGGGCTCCTCCCCCAGGTAGCTCGACACGTCGTCCCACCCCGTCCGGACGCCCGCCCGGTTCCAGTAGACCAGCGTCGGCTCGTCCGGGACCGGGTCGGAGTGGAAGGCGTACCACAGCCGTCCAGGTGGACGGTGACGAACCCCGGATGGTCGCCGGGCGGTATGTCGAAGAACGCCCCGACCGTCTCCGCGCCGACGCGGGTCCGCGACGAGTCCCGCACCGCGCCGAGCATCACATAGTCGCTTCGCTCCGGCTCGTCCGCGCCGCCCACGAGCACCACGAACGCGTACGGCGCCCCGGGCGAGAGCCCCGACAGCTCCGTCACCTGGTGCGGGTGCCTCAGCCTGCGCCCGGCCATCACGCCCCCCTCCAGCGGTCCCACAGCCACCCCCCCAGCGCCAGGCTGAGGACGGCGGCCAGCGCCCCGCCGGACGCCAGGAGGATCGCGGCGAAGCCGAAGTCCACCGCCAGGCCGTCGCGGTCGGGGTGGCCGCAGGTGCTCAGCCACGCGGCGAGCGGCGCCAGCCAGAGCCACCACAGGATGGCGGTGGCGAGGCCGGCCCTCGCCAGGAAGTTGACCGTCGGGAAGTCGCAGCCCGCGTCGCACGGCGGCGCGACCAGCCCCCTAATCCGTCCGATGTCCATTGCTGTCCGCCCCCTCAGTCGTCCAGGATGGCCTCGGCCAGGGACAGGCTCGCCATGGTGGCGAACAGGCCCGCGACCACCGACACGGCCCAGGCGGCCACGACGGCCGCGACCTGGACGACGGGATTCCCCACATGCGGCCCGGCCATCCAGCCCACAAGCGCGGGACCCAGCCACCACCCGATGGCGAGGCCGAAGATCCCCGTCCTCGCCAGGACCTGCAACGTGGCGTGCTCGTCGCACGGCGGCGCCAGGACCCACCGCAGTTTCCGCAGGAAGCCCCTCATGACGAGCCCCCCTCCGGCAGGGCGACCCAGCCGCCCTCGGCGTCCGGGACGACGATGCCCCTCGGCGCGACGATCCCGTCGGTCTCGCGCCCCTCCGGCAGGGTGATCCGGCTCTCCGGGACGACGATCCCGGTGTCGGCCACGACGATGCTGCTCGCTGTCTTGCTCATTCTCGTCTGCTCCCTCGCCCCGCACCCGCGGGGCACACAGATGGTAGCCTCCGGCGGCCGTCCCGTCAAACCCCGGCCCGGCGCGAGGCGTCGGCGCGTCCGGTAACGGCGCCGCGCGGGCGACCCGGCCGGCCGCGACGGCCCGCGGGCGCCGCCCTTTTCGGACCCGGGCCCCGGTTGCCGCCCCCGCCCCGGGGCCTTAGGATATCCCGGAAAGGCGGTGAGGGGCCATGAGGACCGAAATCAGGCCGGCGGCGGGCGGCGGAATCTGGATCAGCGAGGGCAAGGGCGACTACGCCGGCGAGGAGGGGGTGATGCTCACGGTGTGCGACCGCGTCCGGGCGGAGTCCGTCTGGCTCCCGGGCGCGTCGGCGCCGTCCGTGGCGCGGGCGATCCGGGCGGTGGCGGAGGGGTGGCTGGCGGTTTGCCACGAGGAGCAGACAGGCAGCGGGAGGGTCCTGGTCGACCCGAGGGCGTTCGGCAGGGAGAGGGTGTGGGGGATCGACGGCCTCGTGCACCTCGCCGTCACGGACCAAACCACGAAGAGGACGGCGTACGCGGCGCTCGAGGCCGGCGAGGCGAAGAGGGTCTCCGCGGCCATCCTGGCGTCGCTGGCGTCGCGGGCGCCGCGGGCGAATCCGGATCCGCTGGCCGGGGCCAGGAGAAGGACCGACGACAACCTGAGGAGGGTCTTCGGCGGCTGATACCGGACTTGGCGGTTTCCGTAGGCGCCGACGCCACTCCCGACGGCACCGCAAGGAGGGTTACGGATGACGGGGCAGCAGTACAAGACGGTGTTCATAGACCTGCGATCCCCCTGGAGGTACGGGGACAGAGCGGGTGGACGCCGAACTGGAGCGCGAGGCGGAGGGCGGGTGGACGCTCGTCAGCACGGCGATCCTCGTCCACCAGATATTCGTACACCCCCTTAACCAATTATACACCGGGCCGCCCCCTTCGGGGGCGTCCTCCCCTCCGCGGGAGGCCCTTTGACTCGGGGCGGCGAAGGGGGTACAATCGGCGGAGGAGTCTGTCGGAGCGAGGGCGAGAGATGAGGAAGCTGAGGCACCCGCACCAGGCGATGGAGATGTCCGACCTGGTCGCCAACGAGTGGTACCGCACCCCGACCCTGTACCGGGACGGGCACCTGTGGGACTTCAAGACCTACCTGCTGCTGGGCGTGGTCCTGGACTCGCCGCGCGCCGCGCTGGGGCACGAGGAGCCGGATGCCAGCCTGTTCTTCCGCGTGCCGCCGCACCCGGGCACGTACAGCGGCAGCGCGACCCCCTGCCTGCTGACGGTCCACAAGGACGGCTGGTTCGGCCGGGCGGTCGCGGACTACCCGCCCCCGCCGGGCGACCTCCTCGACGCGCCGACGCTGTGCTACTGGAACGCCCGGGGCGAGTGGCAGGGGTGGGACCACATGGCGAGCTACCTGGGCGAGCCCCGGCCCGACTGCGGCGACAAGGGCGACATGCACTGCATCATGGTCCCGGAGGCCGCCTGGCTCGCCGACCCGAGGATACACGTGGTGGACTGGATCAACCCGGACGACACCGTCGTCCGCGCTGGCGGGCGCCCGTCCGGCGACCTGTCCGACCCGCTGGCCGGGGCCAGGCGGCGGACGGACGACAACCTCAGGCGGTTCTTCGGGTTCGGCTAGTCGGTGCTCCCGTACTCGTACGGATCGACCTTCCCGCCGGCTCCGCGGAGCCTGCCGTCCGGATCCACGAAGCCGCTGTCCGGCGCGGCGCCGCACTTCAGGCAGTGCCAGTGGCCCGGCGCGGCCTCGTAGCGGGTGAAGTCGTGCTTGCACTCCACCTCGTCCGCCACCGCCGCCCAGTCGATGACCCCGTCCCCCGGAGGGGCGCAGGCCCCGATCCCGCCAGTGTAGACGCTCTCGTCGTTCCTCGCGGCCTCCTCCCGCAGCGCCTCCATCCTCGCCCGGCACCTCTCGGCGGCCTCGGCGGCCCGCAGCGGCGCCTCCCTGGTCGATCTGGCGACATGGCACTCCCGGCAGGCGCATCGCCCGAGCGCCGCGCTCAGCCTGGAGTGCGGCAGCCACACTATCACGGGCTCCGACGGGACATGCGTCGCCCTCGGCCGCCCCACGCGGGCCAGCAGGCCCGATATCATCCTCACCATCCTCATCATCACGGTTCCCCCGTTGCAGGTGCGAAGCCAGTCTCTCCGTGCTGTGCTGAACGCGGGCTATTCTAGTCGCCGCATCCGGCGACTTGCCTTCGCCCGCCGCCGCGCCTACGATAGGTCGAAGCGAGATGGCGTTGTACGCCGACTCAAGGGGAAGGGCATGAACCACGAACAACTGAACGAGCGGGCCTCACTGGACGCCGTCGCGGCGGCGGAGAGGATGGGCCTTAGGGAGGGCGACGAGGTCGCCAACCAGAGCCACACATACCGGATTGTCCGGGTGCAGCGGAACCTCAGCCACGGTCCGCGCAGGTCGCCCGGCGTCTACGCGAAGCTGGTGGCGGAGCACGGCCACTTCGTGCTGCCGCCCGAGCACGAGAATCTGCTGGACATGCGGCAGCCCGGATGGACCAGGATACTCCGCGAGGACACCGGCGCCACCGGGGCGGCCGGGGCGGACGAGCACGCGGGCGGCGTGAACGGGGTGCCACGATGATCATGGCGAGGTTCTGGCTGGGCTTACCGGCCGACATGTTGCGGTTCGTGTGGAGCGTCCTGGCGCACTCGTTCGTATTCGTGCTCCGAGCGGGGCGGAAGGCCTGCACGGGGCTCTGGTGGGTCGCCGTACCGCCGGGGCTGGACCACTGCGCGTTCCCCACATGGCACTTCATCAGCAGGGTGATCGTCCTGTCGACCCTCGGTGAATGGTTCCTGCACGCCCCCCTGACGGCCTCCATGATGGCGGCGAAGCCGGGCACGGGCGAGACCACGGCATGGGTCCTCGCGTGGTTCGTGATCGCGATGGGGGCCACGGTCGTCACGATCGGCAACCTGGTCCTGGCGACATGCCTGCGGGGGACGGACGCGAACTAATCGTTCGGGCCCCAAGGGATGACCCGCTCCTCCTCGGGCTTGTGGCGGCTCGTTATCGCGGGTCGGTAATACAGCTCGTAGCACCGCTGCGAGCAGTACCGCACCAGCCCCCGGGGGAGTTGAATCCCGCAATGGAGGCACTCCTTTGGCCTTGACGGCTTCTCCGAGCACTTCCGGCACCTCTTGTGAGCCCGGCCACGGCCGCCGTACTCTATGAGCTCGCCGCAATCCGGGCATCGCCGCTTGCATACCTCGCAGGTGTCCTCGCCGAACGGGAGAGGCTTCGCGGAGTGGCACAGTTTGCACCTCGGCTGTCGGCGCCGTCCGCCCTTGCCTTGTCGCGGGGAGCCGCGAAGGGTGAGCTCCGGCGGCGGCGGCAGCCTCTTCAAGCACCAGGTCCCCTGCGCCTCGGCCTCGGCTTTGTGCTCGGCGAGTCGGGCGTTGCGGTGCGGCATGTCATGCTTGAAGTGGCACACAGGGCAGAATGCAGAGAGATTCTCGTCGCGATTGTCGGTCTTGTCGTGGTTCCTGTGGGCGATGTTGAACGATGCGCCAAGCACGCCAGGGGAATCTGTCGTGGCGCACCGCCCATCATGCTCGACGCCGCACTCCCCCTTGCACTCGCACCGCCCACCAGCGCGGGCCAATATCCTTCGTCTGATGTCCGGCCAGTCGCCCGGATAGCCGTTCGCCTTCCACTGCGGCCTGGGGGGGCGGGGCGATGTGCCGCGGCGGCGCTTCGCCAAATGCCCCTCGCACATGGTACGACCATCGACGGGGGGGTTGGGGCACGAGCCCTCAGCGCACAATCCGGCGGCGATCCGCTCCTGCCGCTTTTCGCGGTTGCTGACCGAATGCTCCTCGCATATGGTACGGCCCGGAGCCGGGGGGTTGGGGCACGAGCCTTGGACGCACAGTCCTGCGGAAATCCGGCGACGCCGTTTTGCGCGGGCGGCGCATCGCGAGTCGGCGTATTTCCGGAATCCCCTGCCCTTTTTCTTGCCGCACCCGCATTCGCACAGATCAGGTGATTTCATAGGGGATTATACGCCCAGGAACAGGTTGAACGGCCTCGCGTACCTCTTCGGCATGCAGTGGACTTCCTCCCAGTCGCCGTACCGCGGTATCCACCGCCGCGCCGTCCTCATCTCAAGGAACAGCTCGACCGTCGGCAGCGTCACGGCGGCCGTCATCGCGGCGTTGACGACGACATACCCGAACTGCGGCTTGGGGTGCAGCGCGTCGAACCGCGTCACGTCGTCCACGGGCACCATGCGCGGCAGCCCCTTGCCGTTCTTGTCGAAGGTCAGCTTCGTGTGCCTCACGACGAACATCCTGTCGGCGTGCACCCTCGACATGATGCTGTCCCCCCGGGCATAGGCCTCCGGGAGGTTCTCCCCGACCCGCAGCCACGCGGCGACGCGCTCCGCCGCCGTGTCGTGGTCGCCCTCCCAGTCCTCGACGCTCCCCCACTCCGGATGCCACCGCTCGCCCGACTTCGCCCCGCGCTTCGTCCGCCAGAACGCCGTGAGGCACCTGTGCGAGCAGTACCTGCGCCGACCCGCGGGCACGGGCTTGCCGCACGGGCACACCCTGCCGGACCTGTCCAGCTCGCTGCACTCCGGGCACCGCACCGACGGCCTGCCCCTGCCGGGGTACGGTATCCGCTTTCCGCAGCCGCAGACCCGCTTGCAGGTGTCGCAGGTGTCCTCGTCGAACGGGAGGGGCCTGTTCGACCCGCACGCGCACCTCGGCTGTTTACGCCTGGGCATCGGCTCCCCCCGCGTTCTCCCGGCCCAGCTCGATGTCCCGCTGGTCGTGTTTCTCCTCCGCGCACACATGGAAGGCCAGGCACCCCGCGCAGTACTCGACGCCGCACAGGAAGCAGCCCCACTCGGCCCAGTCGTCGTCGGGGTGCCCGCCGCACGACTCGCACGTCATGGCGTCCTTCACGGCCTCCTCTGCCTCCCGGAGCGCCCCCCTGAAGGGCGCCAGGCAGTTCCTCTCGGCGTGCTCGGCGTCCCTCCAGCCGTCGTTGCATTTGCCGTCGGGGCCGTACTCCTCGCACGCGGCCAGCAGCCCCTTCAGGGCCTCCAGGCACTCCCTCTCGCCCGGCCTGCGCACCATGTCCTTGCACCTCTCCACCTCGTCCTCGTACGCCTGGCCCCCGGAATCCAGATCGTACATGTCGTGCAGCGGGCAGGCGAACGCCACCCTCTCCAGCAGGTCGAACCATTTCCGCTCCGTGCCCCTGCGCCCCATCTCCTTGTGCTTCTCGTCCGCCGGCGAGCTCATCGTGCCCTCCGTTTGCGGGACGGGCCGTTTCCCGTCCCTTTCCGCAAACGCCGCGTGGTCGAGCCGGACGCCCTCTCGATGACGTCCCCGGTCTCCCGCAGCGCCCGCTCGTCCTCCTCTGTGGGCGGATCCATGCCCCCTAGCAGCTCCCGCCACCATTCCCGATCCTTGTCCGGCGCGCCGGCGATGGCCTCGCGCTTCCACCGCTCCCATCTCCGGTTGCGCTCCTTCTGGGTCCTGCCCCACACCCAGTCGCGTTTCCTCCGCCCCGTCATGCGTGCCCCCTCGGCGGCCTGACGCCGCCCCGGCCGCTCAGGAGATCCCTCGCGGTCTGCAAGGCCAACTCGGTCCGCCCGTCCGCCACGGCGTCCGCCAGGCTGGAGCCGTCGAGCCTCTCGATCGGCGCCGCCATCCACCTGTCGACCGCGTCCGGGCCCATCCCCCTGGCGGCGAGCATGAGCCGGATGTCCGCCTGCCGCTTGTCGATCACGGACACGAGAAGCCCGTTCCACCACCGCCGGAGGTCGCCGTTGCGGTTCGCCGGCAGCTCCGTCTCCCAAATCCGGCCCCAGCCCAGCTCTGCGAACGCCTCCCGCGTGCTGAGCCGCGTCCGCCGCATGTTCCAGTCGTCCACGACGGCCACGAACACGTCCGCCAGGGCCGGACCCATGTGCGTGAACGCCTCCCTCTGCGCGTCCGCGTCGTGCGCCCCGTCGTAGAAGTAGACCGTGAACGGGCCGATCGTGAACGGGTCGACGGAGCGGAAATCCTCGGCGATCAGCCTGGACGGAACCCCCCGGCCCGTGAGGAGCCTGGCGCAGTTCCGGTGCAGCTCCGCCCTCGCGTCGCGGCCCTCCCCCTCCGGCGCCTCGCTGTAGTTGTCGATCCCCACGACGGCGCCGGGGCTGTTCCCGTACGCGGCGGCGCAGAGCGTCGAGCCCCTCCAGCACCCGACCTCCAGGTAGCTGGCCCACGGGGCCGAGCACAGGTTGTTGAGGAGGCACTTGACCCTCGGGCTGGACATGCCCTCGATCGCCAGGACCTCGTCGGTCAGCCTGGAGCTGCGCCTCCAGCCCCTGTGCACGCTCCACCTCGCGTGGGCCGCCGCCTCCCGCACCGTCGGATGCCGGCCGCCGCACCTCGCGGCGTATTTGCCCTGCTCCCCGTCGCTGAAGTCGTGACTCATCCCTTCGTCCATGTGCTCCCCCTCTCCCTCCGACCGACCAGCAGCCTGTGCGGCCCGTCCCTCTCCATGCGCCAAATCGACATGTCGAGCCCCTCATCGTCACCGAACCACGCCTCGGAGTGCAGCGTCGCGGCGGGAATGGACACGATCCATCTGGCGACGGACTTGGCCTTGCTGCCCAGCACATCGCCCATGTGGGTGGGGCCCGGGAGGAGCTCCATCCCACTGTCCAGCGTCCTCAAGGCCTCCTCGACCGTCATTCGCGCCTCCGGTGGCCCTCAGTGGGCCTAAATGGGTGGTTGTGGGCGTAATTCCCACATCGTG
>Ga0180434_10009367_pt1 | contig 10649 bp, 7 predicted proteins | sample SS_ome_7_FD_132453 | JGI IMG/M metagenome (GOLD analysis project Ga0180434, IMG submission 132453) | Hypersaline lake sediment archaeal communities from the Salton Sea, California, USA - SS_1_D_2 metaG | ecosystem: Environmental > Aquatic > Non-marine Saline and Alkaline > Hypersaline > Sediment... | reverse complement strand
GCAAGACGATTCCGGTCCGGAGCGTGGCCAAAGCGCCACGTGAGGGCCGGAATCGTCGCAGCGACGAAGCAGATCATGTGCTTGCGGCGACCGCAGTAGTTTTCATGAATAATCCGGGCTAGACGGGCGCGCCGGCCGGCGCCGCGTCCTCGACGCGGTAGAAGAGGACCGCCTCGATCACGGCCGCGACCGCCGTTGCGAACGGCGCCGCCAGGGAGACGACCCGGAACGGGCCGCCGAAGAGCAGGGCCGAGAGGACCAGGGCGAGGGGCACGGCCGCGCCGAGCAGGATCGCCGCCAGCAGCCAGAGCGCTTCCGGTCCCGACGCGAGGCGCCGCGACGCGCCGTCCCGCCGCCGCGCGAGAAACCGCAGGTGCTCCCGGCCCGGGTAGAGTCGCGCCGCGAGAAAGAGGAAGGCGAGCGCGAGGAAGACCGGGGCCTCGCGTCCCGCCGGGCCGCCGGCGAGAATCGCGAGAAAGGCGAACCAGAGGCTTCCCGTCCCGAGGGCGGACAACAGCCGGAAGGGCATCAGGTAGGGGCTCTTCCAGCGGGGCCGGGGCTCCCGCCGGAAAATCTCCGCCCCGGCGACGATCGCGGCCGGGCAGAGCTGCAGCATCTGGAGCCCCAGGACGGCCTGGAAGAAGTGGGACGCGGAGGGGAAGACCAGCAGGAACAGGGCGTCCGCGACCGCGAGGACGCCGGCCATCCAGACGCTAAGGACCGCCCACGATCGCGGGGCGTCCAGGTTGGCGCCGAGCCTCGGGAACCTCTCCCCCTCGGGCAGAGGCTTCGCGAGCGAGGCGGTCGCGAGGGCGAGCAGCAGGGCGCTCGCAAACGCGGCGACGGGCGCGACGGCCTCCCCGGCGCCGAAGACCTGGGCGAGTCCGGCGCTCCAGCCGAGGCCGAGCCCCGCGCCGGAGAACACGACGAAGAGCGCCTCGGGCCACGGCGTCGCCAGGGACCGCGGGCGCCTCGCCGCGGAGGCCGCGGCGAAGCGCGCGAAGGCCGCCGGACCGAACCCGGCCCGCGCCGCCGGAGGCTGTCTCGTTTCCGTCATCCGCGCCCCTTCCCCTGTTCCATCCGCTTCTTGATCTTCGCCCACGTGTCCTTGAGGCCCACGGTGCGGTTGAAGACGGGCGCGCCCGGCCCGCCATCGGGATCGACGCAGAAGTACCCGAGCCGCTCGAACTGGATCCGGTCGAAGGGCCGCAACGTTGCCGCGGCCGGTTCCACCTTGCAGCCGGTCCGGGTCTCCAGGGAGGCGGGATTCAGGAAGTCCCGGAAGTCGCGGTCCTTGTGGCTCGCCGGGTTCTCGTCGGTGAAGAGCTTGTCGTAGAGGCGCGCCGCGGCGTCGACGGCGTGCGCCGCGGAGACCCAGTGCATCGTGGACTTGACCTTCCGCCCGTCGGGGGCGTCCCCGCCCCGCGTTTCGGGGTCGTAGGTGCACCGCACCTCGAGGATCTCGCCGTCGGCGTCCTTGACGACGCCCACGCAGGTCACGAAGTAGGCGTAGCGGAGCCTCACTTCGCGGCCGGGGGCGAGGCGGTAGAACTTCCGGGGCGGATCCTCCATGAAGTCCTCCCGCTCGATGTAGAGGACGCGGGAGAAGGGGACCTTGCGGGTGCCGGCGTCCGGGTCCTCGGGATTGTTCACGGCGTCCATCTCCTCGGTCCGGTCCTCGGGATAGTTCTCCAGGACCACCTTCAAGGGATCGAGGACGCCCATGAACCGGGGCGAGGTCCTGTTCAGGTCCTCCCGGACGCAGTGTTCCAGAAAGTCCAGCGAGACGGTGCTCTCGACCTTGGAGACGCCGATGCGCGCGCAGAAGGTCCGGATCGATTCGGGGGAGTAGCCCCGGCGCCGCATCCCGGAGATGGTGGGCATGCGGGGGTCGTCCCAGCCCGACACGCGCTTCTCCTTCACCAGTTCCAGGAGCCTGCGCTTGCTCATCACCGTGTAGGACAAATTCAGCCGCGCGAACTCGATTTGCTGCGGGCGGTAGACCCCGAGCGCCTCGAGGAACCAGTCATAGAGGGGGCGGTGGTTCTCGAACTCCAGGGTGCAGATGGAATGGGTGATGCCCTCGATGGAGTCCTCCAGCCCGTGGGCCCAGTCGTACATGGGGTAGAGGCACCAGGCCTCCCCCGTGCGGTGGTGGGCGGCGTGGACGATCCGGTACATCAGCGGGTCGCGCATGTTCATGTTCGGGTGGGCCATGTCGATCTTGGCCCGGAGGACCTTCGCGCCGTCGGGGAACGCGCCGGCGCGCATGCGCTCGAGAAGGTCGAGGTTCTCCTCCGCGCTCCGATCCCGGTGGGGGCTGTTCGTGCCCGGCGAGGTCAGGGTGCCGCGATGGGCGCTGATCTCGTGGCCCTGCAGATCGTCCACGTACGCCTTGCCGTCCTTGACCAGCTGCACGGCGTAGTCGTACATCTTCTCGAAGTAGTCCGAGGCGAAGTAGAGCCGGTCCTCCCAGTCGAAGCCGAGCCAGCGCACGTCCTCCTGGATCGAGGCGACGTACTCCTCCTCCTCCTTGCTCGGGTTCGTGTCGTCGAACCGGAGGTTGCAGAGCCCGCCGTACTCCGCCGCGAGGCCGAAGTTCAGGCAGATGGACTTCGCGTGCCCGATGTGGAGGTAGCCGTTCGGCTCGGGCGGGAAGCGCGTGTGCACGCGCCCGCCGTACTTGCCCGTCCGGTTGTCCTCGTTGATGATGTCCCGGATGAAATCGCGCTTCGGCGCGTCGTCGTTCTCGCTCATCGCGTCTCCGTCCCGTCTCAGGTGCCGGCGTCTGGAACGATCCCCGTCCCGCCGGGGATCCGCTTCCCCTGCAACGCTAAGCTTGCGAAGGCCGCCTGGCAAGATGCCGCGAGCCGGAAATCCCAAAGCAGCCGAGCCGCGCCAAGGCGGGCAAACAGCCGGATACGGCAGTCTTTCGATCCTGGTTTTCCCGAATTTCCGGAGCAGCAGGATCGGTGCATCGATGCTCGTTCACCCAACCACGCAACCACCCAATCACCCAACCACCCCGCCTCCCCGATCTCTGCGGTGGGATCCTCGCTCCACCGAATCCTCACGACTCCGCCAGCCGGCGCGCCGCCTCCCGCACGCGGGCCAGCGTCCGCTCCCGGCCCAGCACCTCCATGCTCTCGAACAGGGGCGGCGAGACCTTCCGGCCCGTCACCGCCACCCGGAGCGCCATGAACAGCGGCTTCACCTTCCAACCCGTCGCCTCCAGCCGCTTCCGGCTCGCAGCATCCAGCGCTTCCGCGGTCCAGGACGCGACGGCGCCCACCGCCTCGGCCCAGCCCGCCAGCGCCTCGGCCGTCTCCGCCGGCGTCTTCTTCTTCGACACGAGCAGCGAGGCGTCGTACGCGGGCGGGTCCGCCCGGAACAGGAAGGCGGTGCGGTCCGCGTAGTCCAGAAGGCCCCGCAACCGCTCCCGGACCAGCGGAAGCGTCTCGAGGACCCGGTCTCTCGGCGGGGGATCCTGGGCCAGGGCGAGCGCCGGCTCCGTCCACGCGCGGCGCCGCAGCTCCCGCTCCTTCGCGTCCCCCTTGCCCGAGGCCGGCTCCTCCCCCATGGCGAGAAGCCGCTCCCGGTCGGCGTCGAGACGACCCAGGAAGGCCAGGATCCGGTCGGCCAGTTCCCCGTCGGCCATCGTCCGGATGTAGTGGCCGTTGAAGCTGTCCAGCTTCTCCAGGTCGAACACGGGCCCGGAGGTCTTGATCCGCGACAGGTCCAGGTTCTCCACGAGCTCGGCGAAGGAGAAGATCTCCGGGTTCTCCCGGGAGGCTGCCTTCTCCGGCGGCAGGGAGAACCCCATCAGCGCCAGGAAGTTCAACAGCGCCTCGGGCAGGTAGCCCGCGTCGCGGTACCACAAGACCGATACCGGGTTCTTGCGCTTCGAGATCTTGGACTGGTCCTTGTTCCGCAGAAGCGGCATGTGGAGGAAGCGGGGCGGCGTCCATCCGAAAGCCTCGTAGAGGAGAATGTGCTTCGGCGTCGAGGAGATCCACTCCTCGGCCCGGATCACGTGGTCCACGCCCATCCGGTGGTCGTCGACCACGTTCGCCAGGTGGTAGGTGGGCATGCCGTCCGACTTGAGCAGCACCTGGTCGTCGATCGAACGGTTCGCGAAGACGATCCGACCCCGGACCTCGTCCTCGAAGGCCGTCTCGCCCTCTTCGGGCACCTTCAGGCGCACCACGTGCGGCGTGCCCGCGTCCAGCGCCTTCTGGATCTCCTCCGCGCCCAGCGACCGGCACTTGCCGTCGTAGCCGAAGTCCAGCTTCTTCGCCTTCTGCTCCTCGCGAAGCGCCTTCAGCCGCTCCGGCGTGCAGAAGCAGGGGTAGGCCCGCCCCGCGTCCACGAGCTGCCAGGCGTGCTCCCGGTAGACCGCCATCCGCTCCGACTGCCGGTAGGGCCCCTTCGGCCCCCCCCGGTCCGGCCCCTCGTCATGGGAAAGCCCCAGCCAGGACAGCGCCTCGAAGATCCGCGCCTCCGATTCCCGTCTCGATCGGGCGCGGTCCGTGTCCTCGATGCGCAGGATGAACCGCCCGCCGCGCCGCACGCGAAGCGCCCGGTTGAACAGGGCGATGTAGGCCGTGCCCACGTGGGGATCCCCGGTGGGCGACGGCGCGATCCTCACCCCCACGGGCCCGCCGTCCGTCTGACGTGCCATCCCGCCTCCTGTCTGAACCGTCTGGAAAAGGAGAGATTGTAAGACATTATGGCGGAAACGCACAGGGGGGGACTGCTTCGAGTCGAAAGCCGATCGGAGATTGCAGATTTCAGTCCTGCAGGTTTCGGCGGTTGCGACTTTCCTGCTTTCGGTTTTCGATTTGGGGGCCCCACCCGCTATGATGTCGCCGTGGCCGACGGAGACACATCACCGCGTCAAGGCGAAGAGATCCCGCGCCTGCCCCGCGACCTGCTCGTCGCCGGCTTCGGCGAGGAGGGAGGGCTGGCCTTCCGGCTCTCCGTGCGGGTGCCCGTCCTCCTCAACCCCACCGCGCTGGACATCCTCGAGGACCTCCGACAGGGCGCCGGCCTCGAGGAAACCGCCTCCCGCCTGGCCTCGCGCTTCGAACTCGACGCCCCGAGTGCCGACAAGGACGTGCGCGCGCTCGTCCGCGCGCTGGAACAGGAAGGCCTTCTCGGCCGGGGGCGCGAACCCGAAGGGACACCGCCCCTGCCGCACGACTGGAACCAGATGCAGGAGGAAACCATGGCCGAACCCGAAACCGGACCCGGACCCGAACCCGAAACCACCCCGCCCCCCGACATCCCCGAGGAGGCCGTCCCCCGGCGCACCAGCGCCGAGGTCGTCCTCCGCGAGGAAGAGGAAGGCGCCTTCCTCTTCGAACCCGAAACCGGCGAGCTCAGCGTCCTCAACCCCGTGGGCATCCGCGTCTGGAAACTCGTCAAGGAACGAAAGACCCTGCGCGACATCGTCGACGCCGTCGTCGCCGACTACGAGGACGTGGAACGCGATACCGTCCACAAGGACGTGCGCGCCTTCCTGGGCGAACTGAAGACCTTCGGCTACGTGAAATGGGAATCCTGATGGAAGTACTCGGTGAACCCAGATTCTTTCGACCCGGAGAACGCTGAGGATTCTTCAGGGTGGAAAGCAACCGCTTTCCCATTCCCCATCAGCGTAGCTCAGCTGGATTTCAGCGTTCTCAGAGTCGAAAAAACATCATGATGACGGCGGCTCCGGCATGAACCATGACGCGGAACAGGAAGCCTGGTTTCTCCTCGGCGGGCTCCGCCTCCGCTTCCGCTTCTCCCTCGTCCACGCCAATACCGTCTCCGCCTTCCTCGAGGACCTGGAGCCGTTTCGCGCCGAAAACGGCGAAGCCGACCTGGACGTGTCCGTCGGCCCCGCCGGGCGCGGACCGGCGAAAGCAGTGGACGAGGGCCTCGCCCGGGCGATCTGGGCGCCCCTCCACCGCTTCCCCTTCGAGCAACGCGCCTCCAGCTGGTTCGACATCCGCCTGCGACACGCCCGGGCCTTCGCCGGCTCCCCCCAGGCCGCCCGGACGTACCGGCGCGCCTTTGAAACGGGATGGGAGAAGGTGCTCGCGATCTTCTCGGATCACGGGCCCGCCGTCTTCTTCCCGGAGGACGGGACGGCGGAGGTCTTCCTGGACCCCTCGAGACAGAGGCTCGAAGCCCCCCACCTCCGCGCGCTCTTCTTCCAGATCCTCTCGGCATCGGTGGCAACGCGGGACGGCGTGCTGGTCCACGGCGCCGGCGTCGCCCGGGACGGAAAAGGGCACGCCTTCCTGGGGCTCTCCGGGGCGGGCAAGAGCACGGCGGGACGCCTGTTCGGCGGCGCCCTCTTCGGCGACGACGGGCTGATCCTGCGCCGGACCGGGGGCGCCTTCCGCGTCTTCGCCACCCCCTTCTGCCAGCAAAAGGAATCCGAGGCCTACCGGCGCGGCCTGGACCTGGACTCGGCGCCGCTGAACGGCCTCTTCTTCCTCGAGCAGGCCCCGGAACACCGGCTGAGCCCCGTGCCGGGACCCGAGTCCGCGCTGAAGATCCTCCAGCACGACATCCACTACTTCCGCTTCCTGCCCGACGCCCTGGCCGAAATGGCCTTCCACACCGTCACGGACCTGGTCAAGAACCACCCCGTGCAAACGCTCCACTTCCGAAAAGACGCGGGATTCCGGGAACTCGTGGAATAAGGAACCCTTTTCATTCAAGTGCTTGATGAAGGCTCTCCTCTTCATCGGAAAAGCCCCAGTTCTTCATACAAGTTCGACCCTGGGTTTCCAACACGCGCTTCCTCGAACGACCCCCTGACGTTTCCGGCGGGAAACCGTTAGAATCGGGGAACGAAATGGAGTCAACCATGCCCGAGATCAAGCCGCTGCGCGCGCCGACGGACATCTTTCTCGAGATCACGTCGCTGTGCAACCTGAACTGCAAGCACTGCAACGTCTACCCGTTCCGCAAGGACCCCAACGAGTTCCGCTTCGAGGAATGGGTGCGGCTGTTCGACCGGCTGGTGGAGCTGAAGGTGTTCACGCTGTGGATCAGCGGCGGCGAGCCGTTCATGCGCGAGGACTTCTTCGATCTGCTGGACGCGATCCACGAGCGGCCGCTTCGCATCAAGGGGCTGAACACCAACGGCACGCTGGTGACGGAGGAGACGGCGAGGCGGCTGAAGGGCTACCGGAAGCTCGGGGTGGTGCAGGTGGGCCTCGACGGCGCCACGGCCGCGTCCTGCGACCGCCTGCGGGGCAAGGGGGTGTTCGACCGGGCGGTGCGGGGCACGAAACGGCTGGTGGAGGCGGGCCTGCCGGTGACGTTCTTCACGGTGTTCACGAAGTACAACCTCCACGAGATCCGGGCGATGGCCGAGCTGGCGAGGTCGCTGGGGGTCCTTCAGGTCTCGTACAACATCCTGCTGCCCCAGGGGAACGCGCTGCACTTCTTCGACGAGATCGCGCTCTCCGACGAGGAGTGGCGCCGGGCGATCCGGGAGACGGGGGAGGTGGCGCAAGCATTCCCGGGGATCGTGGGGGGCCCGCTGAAGCAGTGCTTCGATCGTTTTTCGACGTACGAGGAGGCGCTGGCCGAGGTGGAGGACGCGGGCCCGCGCTACCTGAGCGGGTGCAAGACGGCCATCACCGAGTGCACCATCATGCCCGATGGCCGCGTGCTGCCCTGCGACCGGCTCCAGGATCTGACGGCCGGGAATCTCCGGGAAAAGGATCTCCAGGAGATCTGGCTGGAGTCGGAGGTGCTCACGGAGTTCCGCAAGCGGTTCGACGTGCTGCTGGACGACCTGGAGACGTGCAAGGGGTGCCCGTACCAGCCGCTCTGCACGGGCGGTTGCCCGTCCCTGCCCTACTCGCTGGAGGGCAAGCTGCTGGCGCGGGATCCGTATTCCTGCTACAAGTTCTACAAGGGCGAGGAAACGCTCAGGAAATGAAGCGAAGGATTGGAAGGGATTTCAGATTGGAGATTGGAGATTTCAGCCGTCTGGTTTCAGCCGTTGGAGGGCGAGCCTCCCGGCGAGCCGGCAGTGTTTGGGCTCGGGAGGACCCTCGCCCTCCAAGGCGGCTCCGATGATGCCACAGCGCTGCGGGCGAGACGCCCGCGCTCCCGGCCGCGGCTACGGCTGAAATCTAAAATCTACAATCCGGAATCGATGAGCAGATCATGGCCGAGACCGAGACCAGACAGGCGTTCGAGCCGATGACGGACCGGGAAGGGAACCCGGTGCCGCCGCTGACCGCGATCTACTTCTACCCCACCGAGCGCTGCAACCTGCGTTGCCCGCACTGCTGGGTGGACCCGGAGTGGGTGAAGACGCCCGAGGCGTACGCGGAGAAGTTCACGGGGGATCGGGCGGAGATCTCGGTGGAGTCGTTCCAAAGGATCGTCAAGGAAGCGAAGCCGCTGGGGCTCGGCCGGGTGAAGTTCACGGGCGGGGAGCCGATGCTCCGGCCGGACCTGGAGGACTTCTTCCGGGCGCTTTCGGAGGAGGGGATCCGCTACGACATCGAGACGAACGGGACGCTGGTGGACGATGCGCGGGCGCGGGCGTTGAAGGAGACGGGGTGTTTCCACGTGGCCTTGAGCCTGGACTCGCCGGAGCCTTCGTTCCACGACCGGTTCCGTGGGGTGGAGGGGGCGTGGAAGAAAACGGTGGAAGGGGTGGAGCATCTGAAGCGGCACGGGCACAACATCCAGCTGATCATGATCCTGAGCCGGGACAACGAGGACCAGCTGGAGCCGATGGTTCGTTTCGCGAAGGATCTGGGGGTGACGTCGCTGAAGATCAACCCGGTGACGCCCGGGGGGCGGGGCAAGGGGTACTTCGAGAAGAAGGGCCTTCCGGTGAAGCGTCTGATCGAGCTGCTGCCGAAGGCGGAGAAGGAGTGGACGGAGAAGTACAAATTCAGGGTGATCTTCTCGCTTCCGATCGCGTTCCACAGCTTCGACGACATCGCGAACAACCGGATCGGGCGTTGCCACATCCTGAACATCATCGGCCTTCTTTCGGACGGCTCGGTCTCGATCTGCGGGATCGGCAAGACGGAACCGTCGCTGGTGGCGGGGGTTGCGGGCGGCACGCCCTTGGAGACGATCTGGAAGGAGGGGGCGGTCTTCCAGAGCCTGCGAAAAAACCTGCCCAAGAAGCTGGGCGGGGCTTGCAAGAGCTGCATATTCAAGGGAACATGTATGGGGTATTGTGTAGCGAATAGTTATACAACGAAAGGGGATCTGTTTGGGGGGTACTGGCTGTGTGAGCAGGCAAATATAAATGGCTCATTTCCAGAGTCGAGAAAATCGCTGTTTTTCAGGAACAAAAAATGAAATACACACCTCCAAACGTAAAAAGAATTTGCTCTTCATTGCAACAAGCTTATGGTTACACAACACCTGGCTCCTGCCTTTCAGGAAATTCAGCCCAATGGAGTTGCGAATCAGGAAATATAGCTGAGAAGGGAATATGCTACAGTGATGGTGGAGCTCCAGGAACTACATGTGATTCAGGAGGAAATTTTTCAAAGAGCACTGGTTTTATCAATTTTATTAAATCTCCACCAAAATAACAATTTGATTTTATTGCTTTCAATTTATCGTCTTTTGGGGAAGAAAAAAACTTTTCTTAATTATTTAGTACAAAAAATTGATGGTATTTTTTATCTGAAGATCAATTCCGTTTTTTTATTTATATTAAAGAATCAAGAAATGCTATAGTAGTGTCCATAATCTTTTTCTTTTTTACACTAGCCATCAAAACGTCCTCTCCTGTTAGAAAACCATCATAAGCCCTGCGATAAACGAGAATCATTTTTCACAGGGATTCACTTAAAACGCCCGACGGCGGTCGCCATTTGTGGGAGGCGAATCCTCCGGCGAAGCCGGAGGTTCGGCGACACGCCTCGACGGGACTTGCAGATTGCAGCCGTCCGCTCATTGCTGAAATCTCTCCGCCGCCGCGAGAATCGCCGTGGTCCCGGGCGAAAGCCCCCCTGGCCCGGGACACACGCCTCCCACAAGCAGCACGGCGGTCCGCTCAGCCCATGCAATCCACAAAGCTCACCCCACATCGACCTGCTCACGCCTCGCCCCCCTCTCCCTCCCTTCAACCCTTCCAATATGGAATCCAATTCCGAATGAGACAATTCTCATTTCTATTCTCTGGATCGAGATAAAAATGAGATGAAACCGGTGGTACACTTTTCGGCCGGTTTACTGGTACATTTTCAACCGGGAATGACACATGAAAAGCGCATGCACACGATGACAATCCAAAATCCCTGTTCCGAAAACTTGAAAACCATTTCATAGGACAGCCTTGGAGGGCGAGGGTCCTCCCGAGCCCTGCAGCGGTATCGGCTCGCCGGGAGGCTCGCCCTCCAAAGCGGCCAACGATTCTCTTGTTTGTTGGAGGGCGAGGGTCCTCCCGAGCCCAACAGCGGTATCGGCTCGCCGGGAGGCTCGCCCTTCAAAGCGGCCAACGCTTCTCTTGTTTGTTGGAGGGCGAGGGTCCTCCCGAGCCCAACAGCGGTATCGGCTCGCCGGGAGGCTCGCCCTCCAAAGCGGCCAACGCTTCTCTTGCTTGTTGGAGGGCGAGGGTCCCCCGAGCCCTGCAGCGGTATCGGCTCGCCAGGAGG
>Ga0180434_10009366_pt1 | contig 10650 bp, 3 predicted proteins | sample SS_ome_7_FD_132453 | JGI IMG/M metagenome (GOLD analysis project Ga0180434, IMG submission 132453) | Hypersaline lake sediment archaeal communities from the Salton Sea, California, USA - SS_1_D_2 metaG | ecosystem: Environmental > Aquatic > Non-marine Saline and Alkaline > Hypersaline > Sediment... | reverse complement strand
TATAGCTTGCTCTGCTTGCCGTCACGGATACGCGGTAGGCTCTCGGTAATCTTACGGGTTACAAAGTTCTTGCCCCTTCTCTCTGACTCGTGGTTGAACAAGATGCCGTTGCAACAGAAGAGGCCGTAAGCGTCCCTGTAAATCCTGGCCATGTTGTACCCGTAGAGCTTGGCTGCTCCGTAAGGGCTGCGCGGCTGCATCGGGGTGTCCTCATTCTGTGGCGGTGGACTATTGCCGAACATCTCGCTAGAGCTGGCCTGATAGAACTTGCTCGAAGGGCTGAATCTCCGTATCGCTTCAAGGAGCCTCAGCACGCCAAGCCCCGTTATCTCCCCGGTGTACTCGGGAATGTCAAAGCTAACCCTGACATCTGATTGCGCTGCCAGGTTGTAGATTTCATCTGGTTGTAGCTCAGAGAGCAGGCCAAATAGATGGTTCTCAATAGCCAGGTCTCCATAGTGCAGGGTCAAACGATCCTGAATATGAGCAATATTCTTCAGGCTCTCGGGGTACAGGGCTGTCCTCCTGATAAGCCCATGCACCTCATACCCCTTGCCAAGTAATAGCTCGGCCAGATAAGAGCCATCTTGCCCAGTTATGCCCGTGATAAGCGCCTTTTTGACTACCATGCGATTAACCCATCCCCCGAGGCAATGGTCACATAATCAATATCCTCCACTACCCTGTGCTCAGGGTCGGCGTCAAAACAGGTGCAGTCAGCAGGAGTGCTAAACAGACAGACACCGTGAACACCTACCCGCTTGGCCTCCTCGAGCACTCGCTTCGGATTCTCAACATGTTCCAGAACTTCGCTCATCCAGACAAAGCCAAACTCCTTATCCTTAAAGCGCAGGTTGTGGGCATCCATGTGAACGACATTGGGCCCCTTCTTAATGTCAATCCCCACATATTCACCCAATCCTTGAAGTGCATCTCGATACGGCTGAGTTGTGCCACAGCCAATGTCCAGCACTTTATCCGGCGAACACTCCTTGGGTATAAAGTACAGCTTCCAAGGCACCATCCCCTCGCAGTTCTTGGGCTCCTTGATCCTCTTCTCGAGGTCTTTCAACACTGGAGGCCAGTAGGAGGCCACTTTATCCTCGGAGTAATCCAGCGCCTTTGCCCGCGCCTTCGCCTTGATCTCTTCGATGGAACCATTCTTTTTAGCTTGGTAGGCTTGCTCGAGGTATTCGACTATTTCATCAACAGAGCAGTTGTAATTCCAGGAATCCTGCCCCGTCCATTCCATCCGCTTTTTCTTCAGTAGCCAGCCACCGCCGAGAAGCTCGGGCATCGAAGTATTGTCGCTAATTATTACGGGAACCCCGCAAGCCTGAGCCTCCATTATAGGCAAACAGAACCCCTCGCCCTTACTGGGCAGCAAGAACACATCCAAGCTGTTATACATCTGGGCCATCGTCTCGCGGGAGATTCCTATTGCCACCTCAGTAGGTGGTGGGAAGAGTGTAATGTCCTTAATACCTGCTGCCTTCCGGCAGGCATCTAGGTTATGACCACCCTCATCAAATGGGTTGGTGTGCATGTAGTAGATAACGTCATCGTGCTTTTCAGCGAACTTTGCCACTGCCAGCATTGAGGTGTCATAGTTCTTACGCGGGCAGTTGACGGCAACGGTGCCGATAACAAACTTGTCATTCCAACCCGCCCTCTCCCTTGAGTCTTTTCTAAAGTCCTCCCTCGGACTAAAAAGCTGAGTGTTGACACTTAGCGGGATATAGTAAGACGGTATCCCATGCTTTTTAAGCTCGGTCTGCCCAAACTTGGACATTGTGATGGCCTTGATGTAGCCTATATTCCCCCTGAGACTGTCAAGCACTCTGGGGGGTGCAGGGTCATGGTCAATAGGCATCCAGGGAACCCACTTTACCCTCGGGTCCAACCCTTGCAGCACCCATATATCAGTCAGGGTAATCAACATATCGGCCTTGAAATTGTCATACCATTGGAAATGATCTTTGAGGCCGTAGTCGCGGCTAGTATTGGGATACATCGGAGTATCACCCCAATCTATCACCGAGCCCATGTGCCCAAAATAGGCGAAGATAGCTACGTCATGTCCCATCTTTTTAAGGTGCGGAACCCAAACAGAGGTCATTGTCCCGTAACCGCTTGGTGCAAAAGGACTCACCGACTGCCAGAGTATTCTCAAAACAAACCCCCTTTTATGGAGGGAGGAGGGTCGAAGCCCTCCCCCCTTCTTTTTTTCTACCTTGCGTCGGGCATGCGACAGGCAAGCTCCTTATCAAGAACCTTGATACCAAATAACATGTCAATAGAGATGACGTTGGTCTTGACGTTACTGGTATAGTCGTAGACTACCCGGCAGGACAGGCCCTTGTAGGAAACCACGTCTCCTCTGGCTCCGCCCAAAGGCGGCTCCAGTGGTGCCGACACTAGCGCAATGGCGTTCTTGTGTAGGGCAAGGTTGTTCTTGTGGGTTAGCTGGAAGGTCACGGCAGCAGCACTAGCAGCACCACCCGCCTGGATCGGCGGGCTGAAGGTGGCAACCACAGTGCCGTTACTAGCCGCAGATGATGCGGTAGTAATGCGATGACCCTTATCCAGTGCCTCGCCTGCAATCTTGAACACATCGCCGACTGCCAGCGTGATGGAAGCCGCAGTTGCAGCGCCCTTGCAGCAGTTCCCAGTAATTGACGCCTGGGTAGCCCCCGCTGTGCAGGCCGCATCAAGCGCACCCGTAGCAGTAGTGGCATCGCAGGTATGAGTCGGCACATTCTGGTCCATGTACCAGTCCATGCCAAACACACGCCCCATGTGGGCTTCCTTTATTGCCTGGGTATCCCCACGCTTCTCAGCGTGCAGGAAGGCATCAAGGACAATGTAAGCCTGCTCGCTCTGTGGATGTAAAACAACAGAGCGATTGGCAAACGGAACCTTGTTAAGGTTGAGCTGCGCCCTGACACCGGCAACGTCACCCACTGCTGGGGTAGCACTTACTGGATAGTGGGCAGCAATAGCAGTGGCTTCGGCAGCAAGAAGCGCGTCCAGGTTTTGGGCGTGTGCCCTCATTGCCGGAGCAATACACTGCTCCCTGAAGCTCACTACATCCAACGATAGCTCCTGGGAAGTAACCGGGAAGGTTATGTCGTAGTGCTTATCCATAAGCACAGGAACGCTACTCTCAACGATGGTCTGTGCCGTAGTGGTGCCAGAACCGGCAAAGTCATGAACAGTGCTAAATTCATGCGGCTTGCGAACCAGCACTGTATCACCCACATGGGCAAAGTCCTTGGAGTAAGCCCTATAGACAAGGTTCCCGAAGACCAAGTTATTCTCCAGGGCCATCAGAGCTTCCTTGGCTATAATGGTTGGGGTAAGGAACGTTGTGGCCACTTTATCTCTCCTCTATAGATTTTGCTTAAAGACAGTGACAAAGCGACCTTTAGTTACAGTCAACTAACTTCACTGTCTCACTTCTTTGCGTCTCGTTTTTTCACATAGGCAGCGTATTGCTCCATTGGCATTGCATCTAGCTGCTCTACGCTCGGCTCACCGCCAGTCCCAATTCCAAGTCCAGAGTCGGGAGCAGGCACCGGGGGCTTCTCCGCACCCTTGACCCCGGCAAGCGTCTTGGCAAAGACCCTCATCTGTTCAGGAGTCTCTAAGTTGGCTTCAAGCAAGGCCGAGGCTTCAACCCCGGGAAAATCTTTTACAATCTCCTGAGCTGCTTCTATCCTCTTGACCTTGTAGCCAGCGTCTATCAACTCCTTCATCTCGGTCTCCTGCTGCCTCAGATTGTTCTCGCGGTCGGCAAGGCCTGCCGCAGTTTTGGCAAGGTCTTGCTTCTGTTTGAACAGTGCTAGTCGGTCAGGGTCGGACTTGACATCCTCGTACTCCCGCTCCTCTTCCTCTTTTTGGATTCGGGCTAGCTCGGCCTGGGCATCCTGCAACTGCCGGGCAGTGAGATTGCCTTGCTCCACTTGCTTCTTGAGACGGGCAATTTCCTTGTCCAGCGCCGAATGCCTCTCAGCCATTGCCTTGTCAACGTCCTCCTGGGTGTAAACCTTCACCTCAGGCGTCTCTTCAGAAGGCTTCGTTTCTCCGTCAGAAGGGAGTCCCTGATCTTCAGGAAGTCCGTCCTGCTTCGTTCCCGTTGCGTCCTGATCCATTTTGTTGACCTCCTTCTCCGCTGTTTAAGGCTCAGCGGCAAGCCTTTTTTGCCAATAAAAAAAGACGGTCGCACAGATATAAATCTGCATATTGACCGTCTTTTTGCTTTTCAGCTATTCTTTTGTAGATAAAAAGAAAGCGGTCCCAAGCGGATACTACCGCTTGCTGACCGTCATAAAAGCATATACCATTTTAAGCCCCGTTGTCAAGAGCCTAAAAAGGAGGTGGCAGGTATTTATAGATTTCCTTCATAATCTTAGAGAACTTTGGAGGAAATCGCACAATCGTACTCGGGTCATACAATGCCTTCATCTCTTCTTCAGTCATAATCCAGCCATATTCGGCCCTTGGTTCGATATAGTAGATTTCACCCTCTTTCTCAAACCAAACAATGTGATGCAGGCGTCCTGCAAGTGGCTTAGGTATAAACGCTACACCCCATTCAAGACCTTCCTCAGCAGCAGCCTCGCATAAATCTTCCGCAAAATCAATGCAGTTATGAGTTATCCAATTATACTCTAATTCATCAGTTCGATCACTCTCCAAAAACTCGTACTCTTTGCGAAGCTCCTCTGGCTGCCTAGACATCCATTCTTTGTAGCCTAATCCAGCACGTTCACTTGGAGGCGGCACAACTGGCGAAGGCGCTTGCGGCCCTCTTCCACTAGGGGATTTAGGCTCCCATTTTTCGGCAGTTTCAGGCACAAGCCGTTGGCCAAGAAATCGTTCAAGTGCAGAATAACCTTCCCCCTTTTCGGCTCTGGCTTCGGCTCTGGCTTCGGCATACTGGTGATAGTAAAGCTCTTCAGGCATTGTGCCACTTGCTCGCCATTCGCTGGCCCATCTCCACCATTCCTCTGCTTCCTCCGGCGTATAGCCTGAACCCACTAACTGCCTAGTGTATTTTTCAGGATTCGCTTTTATCCATTTCAGGATATCATCAAGGTCAAAGCCGAACATGCCCGATTTAGCCTTCTTATCTTTGGGCAATGGCATGGTTACAGGTTCGCCCTCTGTGCCCGGAACTTGAATTGTCTGTCCCCCAATGCCTTTTGCTGCTGGCCGCCATGTTTGCGGGCTATGTGGCGTTAGGGGTAACTTTGGAAACTTAGGCTGCGGATAACTGACAAAAATACGCCGTGCCACAACCTCTTCCTCCGTCTCCGCAGCCCCAGTCGTTTTAGGTGGCCACCTATCACCCAATGGCGTGTAGCCTTTCTGCTCCACAAACCATTCCTCAAGTGCAGGATTGCGGTAACGGAATTCCAACCGGGCATCGCCCTCTGGGAGTAATTGGTATTGCTCCCACAATTTAGCAACCTCCCTCGTTGGAACCTTGCTGAAATCTCTCTCCTGCCAGCCCAAATACTCCTGCGCAGCCCTGTAGAAGCCCTTGTGCTCCATCAGCCACCACTCATCATCCCACCCAGTTCGCTCCACTGCATACCATTCTACATAGTCCTCAATTAAATTCTCAGGGAAGCCGATATCATAGGCATCCCGCCGCCTGCGATCCTTGGCATATTCAGGATTGGCAGCAAGCAATCTTTCTCGATAGTCCGCTCTCTCTTCCTTGGTCTCGCCCTCAGGGTTATCGTATTGCTCATCCAACTCTCGCCATTTGACCGATATTTGCAAGGCTTCAACTGGGGTATCAATTATCTCACGGCCAAGCCATTTCCTTAGCACATCATCTTCAACCAGGGTAAGACTAGCCTCAGCACTATTCCACCCAAATTCCTCACCCTGCTCTCTATACTTGAAGTAGTTATCAATAGACTCTTTAGGAGGCAGCGTAAACTCAGGCATGGCCTTATCGGGTATGCCTAATTCTTTCATTAGCTTCTGCACCTCGTCATAAGCCTCCATTGTCAGTATCTTAGCCTGTCCCCAAATGGCTAGCTTGGCATTTTCCTCTGGGTGAGACCTTAACCATTCGTCACGAGAGTCTACTGCTAACTCAGGGTGCTCCTTTAAGAAATCAGTCTGCGCCTTTTTATCGGTGATTGCGTGATACTCTACCAATAAGGCATAAATCGTCTGGCTAAAGTTGCCGAGATAAGCATTTCTAGTTCTCTCATCGGTGTCAAAATCTGTCAGTGCTTCCTCATCACCACTAGCTACTATCTTTTGCCTGTCGAGCCACATTTGGTGATATTCTCTGAACGTTGGGCCAATCTCTGGATTGGCATTGATGGAAATTAGCTTCTCGTTTGGTAGAAGTTCAAGCTGGGGTATAATAACATTATAGGCTTCAGCTATCGCCCTGATATAAGCAGGATAACCCTTTGCCTCTGTCAATGTCGAAGGGGAAACGCCCTTAAACTGCGAGGCGGTATCACTCCAAAAATCCTGTGTGTCATACGAGGGCTCGCCCAGCCCATAGCCTAAATTTTCCTCGTATTTAGGCAAGCCCAACTTTGTCCAGTTCTCTACCCAATCACCGGTATAGGTCTGGATTCCCTCTCCAAATATCGCTGGTATAGTGGCTATTGCTGCGTATTTCCAACCTTCACCAAAGGCTTCCCATATATCCTGAATACTAAATGGTGCTATCCTTTTGAGCCATTGTTCCTTGTTGGCAATACCTACATCCTCACCTAAGAAGTTCTTTCCAGTCCAAAAGTCAGTCAGAATACTGGCCAGTGGAGCAGACGAGTTTCTAACAAAGCTTTCGAGTGCTCGTATCGGGTTAACTTCATACTCCGCCCCTGTAACAGATGATACGCCAGTTCCCGTAATGAGGCGGGCATAAAGCACAATAAACTGCCGGTTCCCTGCCCAGGGGTCAATCCTGAGGTTGCCTATCCTGAGACTCCCGTACTCGCCACTTCTGGGGTCTTCCTCAACATCCCATAAGTCAAGCCATGCTCCCAATGCTAGGAGTCCAGTAGTAATGCCAATCCAGAGAGAGAAGTCTCGCCACGCTTCCTTCCGCACACGGGCATTGGATGATACTAAATGTCTCGGCGCCAACAGCCTGCCTAGTTTTGATCTTGGAGCAAAGAATGTGGCACTAAGGGCAGGACCCAATGCCTGAGCCTTGCCTAAACTTGCCCTCTGGGTCATTTCAGCAAGGGCCTTCTGCAAACCTGCCATCTCCTTGTAAATATCGAACGCCTCTCCTTCCTTGAGAACCCTCTCGCCCGATGCTATTTTTTGCGCATCCCTCAAGCAGGCTTCGTATTGTCCGTTCCATACTTCCCACACTATTGTATTCAAGCCTTCAGCAAAGGCACGACCTGACCACTTAACCCAAGGTATCTTTGCGGTAAATCTAGGAATCAGCCTCTCTGTAGTCAGATAACCAAACTCCTCAGCAGCCCTCCATTGCGAAGTCCCCCTTTGGACTTGCACTATTCTTAGTGGGTCGGCACCGGTTTCCTTTCTTATACGCTCATACAACTCAAAGCGTGGGTGCCTGCTAATCTTTTCCCAGCTTGCCTCAGCGTGCTTTTGGCTGAAGAGTGACTGCCATGCGCTAATGTTCGCATGCCAGAAGGCAACAGGGTGGCCGGAGGCTAAAATCTTTGCCTGTCTCCAGAACGACATATCCACTGATGCAACATTGGCTCTGATAAGATTGCCAATATCTATTAAGGTCATCCCCATGCCCTTGAGGATGCGCACTACCATAGCCTGTTCTGGCCCTGTTATTGGAGAGGCTGGCTTAAATATATCCTTAAATTTTGCAGCTAGTGGCTTGGGGAAGGACTCATTATATGCTTTTGAGAGGTCGGTTTTATATCTATCTGCCTCTATTTCACCTGCTGCCAAAGCGTGATCTAGCTCCAGTCTCCTTTTGGCAAACTTGAGTCCTTGGGGTGTGTTTAAGTCCTGAACCCTGGGGAAGTAAAAGGGTTCCTCAAACAAGCCTGGTGTCTCGTAAGGAACATCGCTTAGGCTACGGAGGTAATCAGCGGTGGCCCGGTCAACAGGAATGGGCGGCGCACCGATTATCTCATAGATGCCTTCAATGATAGTCGGTAGCGACTTGCCTTCCTTACTGCTTTTGTCTAGCGCCTCAAATACTCCCGGCTCACCACCAAAAACTCGCCTGAGCCTGGTGTAGGCAGACCCCCCCTTGACTCCTGGCTCACGGGGAATTGCCTTGCCCAGCAGGGCATTGGTTAAAGCAGTAACCGTTGACGCCATCTCAAAAGGCTCGTCTTTAAGCGCATGATATACCTTGCTAAAGAGGGCATCACGCATCTGCGCGGTCATTTGTTTTAAATACGCTTCTACCCTTGGCATCTCCCCCGCCAGGGTTTCTTTCATCGCCTGCTGCATGGCTGCTTCGGGAGGCATCCCCTCTTCGATAATAAGCTCCTGGCTTCTTGCTTTGAGGGATTCTGCCCTCTGTGCTCTTGTCTCGCGCCTGAGCTGCTGTGTCAATTCCCATGCCGTCTGTCCAGAGGGACGAAGGATGTACTCGCCAAATTTCCGCACTGCATAGTTAGCCTCAGCAAGGGTTAATTTCGGCTTCCCCTCAGTTTCAATATTGGCTTCCAAATCACGAGAGGTCGGCTCAGGTGGAACATCAGTAACTTCAGGAGGCATAGAAGGAGCAAGACTGCCAGTCTCAAGGAATGATCGAGTCTCTTCTTGGTTTTTGGCATATACTATATTGCCCTTGGTATCCTCGGTTATACCTGTGATGCGGAACTTAGCTGCTGGCGCTCCCTTAACCAGCTTAGACAGCCTGGTAATACGGTAACCTTTCTCACGGGCCAGCTTCCTTAACGCAGCTAAATCTATCTGTGCCCTAGCGGTCGCTTCCCCCCTCGCAACTGGCAAAGCAGTCTCTTCACCTCTCCTCGGTTTAGTAGACGCCTCATCAATCAACTCATCAATCTCAGCCTCAGTTAGTGCAGCGCGGGTGATGGGCTTCCCGGGAATTGGCTCCCACACTGTATATCGGCGGAGGGTATGCTCCGGCACATGATATTTGCTAGCCACATCAGCAATTACAGCGTCTATTCTGGCTTGTTGCTCCTTTGTCGGACCGAGATAATTCTTGGACACCCATTCTTCCTCAATCGCTGTAATGTGCTCCAACGCCTCTGTGAGGGCACTCCTCCAAGAGGAAACCCTCTCTTCCCTGGCAGCCTCTTTTATGTCCGCCGATTTCTCTTCGGCGACCTCCATGTCTGCGTCAAGCTCTTCCTGTGCAATCCTGCTTATTAGCGCTCCACCCTCTGGGGTTTCGGCAAACTTGTCAAGGGCTAGAGACTCGGCTTTACCCTGTGTAAACCCTTCACGTAATCCCTTTTGAACATTACTGTCGAAAGCATCCTTCTGCTCAGCGGTCATGCTGTCTATAGTTTTTCTCTGGATGCGTCCATAAATATTCACCGCCCCAGCGAAGATTCCCCCTCCAATAGCCCCCAAAATTGCCGAGTCCTTCATCGCTTGATCCCACTCGACCTTATCGTCAAGTGCTACCCTGATAAATATTTCTTGGGCTACCTCCTCACCCGCCTCACTAGCCACCTCTCCAGCAGCTAAGCCACCATACTTAAGCATCCGCACAAATGCAGAGCTAGAACCCCTAGTAAGTAATGCTGCACCAAATTGCAAGGTGTTAGTGGCAGAGAGAAGCTCCACATTGTGAAAAAAGACCTCATCCGCAAGCCCTATGTCCTTAGTCTCTTGATAGACTGAACCTGCCTCCATGCCGCCCTCTAGCATTGTCCCAGTCAGGCCACCGCCTAATACGCCTGAAACAATCTGTGTGGTCCTGCCAGCCCCAGCCGCAGCCGCCACAGCCGCTGCCCCTCCCCCAGTAGCAACTGTTGGGGCAATCAATGCTATCAACGTCGGGATCATTGCCACTGCTCGCTTACTGTAATACGATGGTGTACCCGGTTCGCCGTAAATCTCCTCTCCACCCAACTCCTGCACCCCTTCCAAGCTATATTGTGTAAGCTTGGATGATATATCTTCCAGGCCTTCCCACCCAACCTTTTTTCCTACCCACTCACCAAGACCTCCTGTAGTTGCTCCCAATTGAAGAAGCCCCTGGCCAGCAGCATTCCAGTAGTCTTCAAGGGTATCAGGAAGCCACTCCCCTCTAACAAATCTCTCTGCCCAAGACTTATCTTTTGACATCTCGGCCTTTAACTCTTGATTGTAAACTTCCATACTCTGGTCATACGTCATACCAGTCAACATCTCTACCAGAGTCTCCGTGTTTTCATTTTTCCCCAGAGAGCGCATTATCTTCAGGAAGCCATAGGTGTCTTCCTGAGCAAGGGTGATTATGTCCTCGGTTTGTTCATCAGGGTCAACAAACCGTTCAGGCTCCTCATAGTATTCAGACGGATACCATACACCTATAACCGCCTCTCGCAGCAAGGTATGCTGCGAGCTAAACTGCTCCATGTCAGCCTGCGTATAAATCTCACCCTCAGGAGACACATACTCCCCGGTGCTCTTTATCTTCCAACTGTCAGGGGAGATGAGAGTGGATAACACCTCGCCGTTATCACCGGG
>Ga0180434_10009365_pt1 | contig 10651 bp, 3 predicted proteins | sample SS_ome_7_FD_132453 | JGI IMG/M metagenome (GOLD analysis project Ga0180434, IMG submission 132453) | Hypersaline lake sediment archaeal communities from the Salton Sea, California, USA - SS_1_D_2 metaG | ecosystem: Environmental > Aquatic > Non-marine Saline and Alkaline > Hypersaline > Sediment... | reverse complement strand
GGTCGATGTACGGCTTCTCCACCGAGACCTCGTTGGGCCGCACATAGAGCCACTGCAGCAAGCCGGGCGCCACCCGCAGCCCGCCAAACCACACCACCACCGCTGCCAGCGGCAGCCCCCACATCGCCGGCGACCGCCAGGGCGCCCGGTCCGCCTCGCGGATGCGCCGCCGTCCCGGCAGAAACCACAGGCACAGGCCGACCACAAGCATCAGGCCCGCCAGGCCGAGGTAAACCGGCAGGCGCACGTGGAGGTCAGTCCAACCGGGACCGGTCACCACCCCGTGGGTCGAGTACATCAAATGGAAGGCGTTGAGCACCTGCTTGGCCGCCACGACGAGGGCGATGGCCCCGGCCAGGCGGAATGAGGCCCGCAGCGTTCCGGCCCCGCCCTTGAGGCTGCCCAACAGCGACGGGATCGGCTCCGCCTCCCTGGCGTAGCGCACCAGCATCGAGGCCAGCAGAACCACCCCGGCCGCCACCAGCACCACCAACAGAAACCGGTAGAGGGCTGCCAGCAGTGGCAGGGTGAACAGAAAGAACGAGGCATCCAGGCCGAAGACCGGGTCGTCGATCTCGAGCCGGGAGGAACACAGCAGCGACTTGAGCCAGGCCCACATCTTCATTCTACCGCTCGATGGTAATGCGGTGCTTCGCCTTAGTCACCGTCAACTTCTCGATGGTCACCAACCCCCACTGGTCGGCCGTCACCGTGCCGGAGCCCGCGCGACGGCCGTCGGGCGTAGTGTTGGTCCAATTATACTTCTGCCCGGTGCGCGGCTTGAACTTTCCGCAGTGGCGCGGCGTGAGGTCCACCGTGCAACGTTCGCGGGGGCACGACTCGTCCAGGAATACGGTCAACTCGAACCGCCCCGGCTCGTCCACGTAGCCCTCGTCCTCCCAGAGCAGCCAGCCGTTGATCTGGCCGTAATAATCGCCGGACGCCGGGTCGCCGCTGCCTGGGTTGTTGTCCAGCGAGCAATGGCTGAAGGCCGGCACCGGGCCGTCCCACGTCATCTGCTCGAACCGGGCGAAGACCGGGTAGTGCCGCCAGTTGCCACTCCAAGCCGCCGCGAACGGCTGCCGGGCGTCCATCAACGCCCGCCACCCGCGCGGGTCGTCCTGCCAGCCGAACTCCGAGGTGTGCCCCCGGTCCTTGCCCGTACCCGAGATGCAGATCAGGAACGGGATGTCGCGGCCCGGGTATTTCCCCACGTAGCCGCCCACGCTGTACATCGCCCAAGCGTCCTCGCCGTCGACGGTCTTGATCCCCTCGGGTCCCAGGTGGCTCGGGCTGCCCGGGGCCCAGCGGTAGTCGTACGTGGCCGTGTACGTGCCGAACGACATCTTGGGAAAGATCTCCGGGTGGCGCAGGCCGAAATACATCAGGCTGCCGTGGATCTTCGAGCGGTCGATCCGGTAGCGGGACATGACCCACTTGATGATCGTGTCCATGTACCGCTCGCTGAAGTAGTCGACCTTGCACTCGGTGGCGGCCCGCAGCGTGCCGCGCCCCTCGTTGTAGAACAACGCGGGCAGCCAGGCAAGCTGCCGCTCGATGGCCAGCGTGACCCGATCGGCCTTGGGCACGCGGATCTCCTCGCGCACGTTGAACGCCCCGGAGATGGCCCCGATCTGAAGCGGCCCGGGGCCCTCGAATCCGTCGGACACCGCCACGCCGATGCGGAAGCTCCGCAGGGGCAGGTTCACCAGCGGCGGCGCGGCCCAGATGCGATACCAGTGCTCGATCGGGTCCTCTTTGTAGTGATCCACCTGCACGTACTGGAGCACCGGCAGCGGCCGCCCCGGCTGCTCGGCGACCGGCCCGTCCAGGCTGTTGCCCGGCCCGAGCTGGGCGAGGTTCTCGGTGCCGCCCACGACGCAGGTGACCGCGTAGAACGCCCGGCCGCCGCGCGGAGGGGTGTGGACGTACAGGGCCTCGCCCGGTCGCAGGGCCTGCCCCTTGTCCACGCAGAAGGTCGGTATGAACGACTCGGGCTCCTCACGCTGGTCGATGTACTCGCCCTTGAAGTGGATCTTGTAGACCTCCGTGTCGTAGCCGCTTAAGGGCTCGACCATGGCCAGCAGCTCGGCCTGGTGGACGTTCGACGGGGTGATCCGCTGGCCGTGGCGATACACGCGGTACGTCACCGGCTCGACCTCGGCCACGCGTTTCAGCGGCTTGATGCCCTGGAACCCGCTCGGCTGGTCACGCAGCCCGAGCCCTTGCAGCCGCCGCAAGGTCCGTAGCGTGATGCCCGGGTGGTTGGGCATGTCGAAGGCCCCCTGGCCCGGGCCGGACGCGCGCGTGTCGCCGTTTTCCGAGAACTTTTCGAGCCACACCACCTCGTTCGGCTTGGGACGATAGGCCGCGTGCTCGGTCCAGGCCAGGAACGTCTGCCCGTTGTGGTGAACGGCCCGCAAACCGCTGACCTGCGGCGGCACTCCCCGGGCCGGGCCGTCGTAGAGGACCTCCAGCCACGATCCGTCGGGGCGAAAGCCGTCGAAGGGCACCACCGCGAAGCCGAGGTTCTTGGCCGGGTCGGCCGCCCAGCGCCGCACTGTATCTGTAGCCACGAAGCGGCGGTACCAGGGCGGGTCGAGGGTCAGACGCTTGCCGTCGTGCTTCACGGCGCTGTTTTCCACGGCCGTGGCCGTGTAGACCAGGATCGGCTCGTACGGCTGGCCGTCCCCCTTTTCGAGATGGAGCCACGCCCCGTGGATCGTCGCGCCGCCCGGCAGCGCCGCAAGGTCGAACCGCAGTCGCACGAGCCCGCCGGACTCTTCGACCGTGAGCGTGCCGGGGTGCGCGGCCTTGGGTTGGTCGGCACACCAGCGTTCGAGCGTAGGGGCGGCCGGGGCCGGCGTTGCGAGAGAGAGAGCCAACATCGCGGCGGCAAGCCAGGGCCCCCCCCGTATCCTCTGGTTCCCATGCTCCGCATGGGAACCCGATGCCGGGACGCTCCGCGTCCCTTGCGGCAGCGTGCGGGCGGCGCCCCCGTTTCTCCGACGCAGAGCGTCGGGGCAGTGCGTTCCCATGCGGAGCATGGGACCGAGGTGGTAGATTGACCCCATGGCATACGCTCCCTACTTGCTCGGGGTGACAGTCAACCGGTGGGTGCCCGGGCTGAGCTGCACGTCGCGAAGCTGCACGAGCCCGCCGGCTCCCGCGGTGACGGTGCCTTCCTGCGCGGCCGGCTCTTCGCGGGGACTGCGGGCGGTGACCTCGATCGGCTCGATCTTCCAGGAGAGGCGCTGGCCGGGCTTGGGCTCAAACTGCTGGAGCCGACGAAGCGTGATCGTGCCGGCGAACGGGCTGCGGCCCTGACGGAGCGTCACGCCGAACCGGCCCGGCTCGTCGACCAGGTCGTCGGCGTGCCAAAGCAGCGAGCCGTTGCGCACGGCGTCGGCCGTCTTGCCCGACGCGAAGACGGCCAGCATCGCGCGGTCGCGCCGCACGTCGAGCGGCAGGCACCAGTTCGTGGCCGTGGCCGAGAGGGGAATCATGCGCTGGCCGCCCCAGGCCGTGTGTGTCACCACGGCGTGGCCCGACGCCATGAGCGCCTCGGCCAGGGCGTTCGTGCCCTCCTGCTGGCCGGAGTAGGTCAAGCTGACAAAGGGCAGCTCGGCCTCGGGCGGCAGCGACTTGACCGCACGCAGCAGGTCCAGCTCGTCCCAGACGCTTTGGCCGCCCTCGGTCTTCAGGGCCCAGGCCACCTTGCCCCAGACGCGTTCGGCCTCTTCGCCCGTACCGGCGTAGCCCGGCTCGCCGTGGCCGGCGATCACCAGGTTGAACACGTCGGGGTAGCGGAGCCCGAGGTGCAGGGCCCCGCTCCCGCTCGCCCCGCCCTGGCAGCCGGTCACCAGGACGCGGTTGCGGTCCACCGGCCACTTCCCGGCCGCCCAATCGACGAAGGACAGCAGTCGCCGCTCGGTGTAGTTGCGGATCACCCCGTCGCTCCACGGGCGAAGCGTCCCCTGACACTCGTGATACCCGTACCAAAACGTCTTCAGCGGGAAGTCGTATGGGCAGAGCACGACGCTGCCCGGCTCGATGCGGTAGTGGGTTCGCCAGAAGCTGTAGCCGTCGCGGTGGAAGTTCAACTCCAGGGCGGCCCCGCTCTTCAACTCCTCGGGCACGCCGACCGACCAGTTGTGGTAGTCGTACGGCCGGTTCGTGAGCGGCGGGGCGACCCAGCGCACAAAGTGCAGGCGCCGCTGCTCGTAGTCGAAGAACGGCCCCGGCGGCAGCTCGCCCTGGAGCACCGGCTCGGGCTCGGCGACGTCTTCATCAATTGGGCCGATGACGTTCAGCCCGGCACGCACCTCCCGCGTGTTCTCGACGCCATCGACCGCCGTCACCACCGCGTAATACGCCCGCTCCCGGGCCGCGGCCGTGTGGACGTAGAGCCCGGTGCCGCGGGCCAGCGGCGCCTGCCCCTCGCGGATCACGAACCGGTCGATCGGGCAGTCGCGCCCATAGTCGCCGTCGATCGTGGCGTTCTGGAAGGGGTTCCACTGGTGCCAGTTGAGCACGCGCTCGGTCGCGATGAAGCGGTCGATCGGCCGTCCGATGTTCCGCCCGGCGAGGTTCCAGCCCGACAGCGGCTTGACCTCGGCGATCCGCTCGGCCTGGGGCAGCGTCTCGGGCGTGATCGGCCGGGTCGAGCGGTAGATGCAGTAGCGGGTTTGTCGCCCGCGGTCCAGGTCCTGGAGGATCGACCGCATTTCGCCCCAAGTGATCTCGTCGCGGCCCACCGGGTCGTCGATCTCCTGCCACGTGAGGAACGTCTGGCCGGCACGGTGATGGGCCTGTACGCCCGACGCGGCCGGGGGGACGTGCTCCGCCGTGCCGTCGAACATCACGTCGAGAAACGTGCGGTCGGGGCGCCAGCCGGGGAAGCTCTTGACCCACACGCCCGCAGTGCCTTGCCCGGCGGTCCAGCGGCGGACCAGCTCGGTCATCTCGAAGCAGTCGTACCACGGCGCGACGAGCTTCAGCGCCTCGCCGGACGTCGCCGGCCGGCTGCCCTCCTTGTACGCGCCTGCTAGCGGGAGTATCTCGATCGGCCTCAGCACGTCGTCGCTCAGCCCGTCCATCGGCTCGCGCTCGCACCGCAGCCGGGCACGATGGACCCGGGCCCCCTTGGGGATCCACGCGATGTCGAACAGCAGCACGCTCGTCCCGTCGCCGAGCCGCTCGACGGTGATCCCCTGCTGACTCTCGGCCGCCTCCTCCGTTTCGGCCCAGGGGCACTCGGGCGTAAACAGCAGGCAGCCGAACCGCTCGGGCACGTCGTAATCGCCGCGGAAGGTGGGCGAGAACGCCTGGCTCTGGGCTTCGCCGCCGGCCTGCCGGTTGCGGTAGATATTCGCGCGCCAGCGCTTGGGCACCTCGTCGCCGATGCCCAGGGCGCCCATGGGGATCGCCACTTCGAGCGACCACCCGTCGTTGCCGACCTGCGTGGCGGCCTTGGCCCCCGCGTTCCAATGGGCCGGGTTGCCGTGGCCGTGGCGGTCGAAGATCGCGCCGCTGGCGCTTAAGATCATCTGGAAGTAGCCGCGATCCGGGTGCGGCGAGAGGAACAGCTCGACCGAGTCGTCGCGGTAGCACGGGCCGTCGGCCTCGGTGACCGTGCGCTTGATGCCCGCGGCGTTCGGCTCGGCCAGCTTGACGCCGACGTAGAGCACGCGGTCGCGATGGACCAGCCGGGCCTCGGTCCGCGGCGAGGTCTCGCCCTGGCTCTCCAGCTTACCCAGCACGACCGGGCGGGTCTTGCTCCAAGCCGAATCGTCGAGCTTACCGTCGATCTTCGGCGCCGATTCGGCCGGGGCGACCCACGCCTCGGGCAGCCTAGCCGCCGTGGGCGACGGGGGCAGGCCGGTGCCCAGCCGCCGGGTGACCACCGCCGCATCGACGGTCGTCTCTACCGCCGTCCCCGCGACGACTACCGTGGCCAGGAGCAACCCGCCCGCCGCCCCGGCGAGCCTCCGCAAGGACTTCCGCGCGATCATGGCATGGGCCTCCCGGGTGGTGGGGTCGCCATCGGGGCACCCGCTTACCGGGCGCCCCCCCGCAAATCGGCCGGCTACCGCTGTCGGCAATCTACTCCCCAGCCGGGCAAGGTGCAAGTTTTTTGTCAAGCCGGAATTCTTGCCGCCGGCCCCTGGCAGGTCTACACTCAAACGGCCGCTGCCGTCCGTTCGCGGCAGGGGGAACTGCATCGAGAAAGGGGGGGCCGCATGTCGGGCAAGAAAGTTGCTGCCGCCGTCGTGCTTCTCGCCGTGGTTTGGGCCGCCTCCGCCGCGTCCGCGGACCTCGTGGCCGTGCGCGTCGGCGAGCAAGAGACGTGCAAGTTCACCGGCGTCACGGCCATCGAGCGGGACAAGCAATCCGGGACCGACCGGATCCGGTTCGATCTGTCCGGCCTGCCCGAAGACACGAAGGTCGCCCGGGCGGAGCTGAAGCTCTGGGTCGATGCGGCCCAAGAAAACGTCCGCCGGCAGTGGGGCTTCGAGGTCTGGCAGAACGTGCCCGACTTCGACGGGTTCAAGGTCTACGAGGGGCCCGAGGCCGACGCCTCGAAGCTACTCGACACGAAGTTCCCCTACAACGTCGACACCGTCTGGCTCTGCGAGTTCGACGTCACCCGGGCGGCCCGCGCGTGGGTCGCCGATCCCGAGAAGAACCAGGGGCTCTCGTGCAACTTCGCGCTGCCGCACACACTGAAGCCCCCCGACCGGCAGCCGGCCTGGCAGCTTCCCTACCTGGAGATTACCTATGAGGGCGAAAACCGCAACCGCCCGGGGCAGCCCACGAACCTCGAAGCGTCCCGCCGCGCGGGCCAGGTGTTCCTGACGTGGAAGCAGCCCGAGCCGCGCGACACGGCCTTCTTCGACCAGGCGTATCGCGTGTACCGCCACACGAAGCCGTTCACGGCCGCCAACCTCGACGAGGCCGAGCGGCTCGGCGAGGTCCACCGCAACTCGCAGCTCAACTACCGGCGCACGCTGGTCTCGATCGGCGGCGACTATGGCCCCTGGCGCCACTACGCCAAGGCCCGCGGGCTGGTCAAGTTCGGCGAGCGGACCGACCGCGACGTGCTGCGGCGCTACTACGACGCCAGCCCCAAGCGGTTCAACTTCGTCATCGACCCGGGCTGGCTCGAAAAGTTCGAGGGCGGCCGCTGGGTCGGAAAGGTGCCCGAGGACTTCGCCAACAAGCAACAGGACGAGCACTTTGCCCGGGTGATCGAAGGGCCGACGCTCTCCGACGACACCGGGTTGTTCGTCCACACCGTGGCCCGCCCCGGGCCGGCGTACTACGCGGTCACCGCCGTGCTCGAAGGGAACGAGAATCGCCGCGACTTCTCGCCCGGCAACGCGCTCTCGCAGCCCGTCGACGGCAAGGTCGCGGAGCCCCAGCCGGTGCTCCAGGCCCTCTTCGTGGCCAACGACACCAAATGGCCCGGCGAACTGAAGCAGCGGTACATTTGCGAATACGTCTACTGGGAGGGCGGCGACGGGCGGTTCCACACCGAGCCCTCCACCCCGCTCTGCTTCTGCTTCTCGGTCCCCACGCGCTTAGTCGGGCTGGGCCCGGCGTGGAACGAGGACCCGCGGTTCCCGCCCTGGATCACATCGAACGCCCAGTTGGCCGGCTACTCGTGCCACTACTGGAACTTCCAGGGCAACGCGGTGCGGACCGACACCCGCTACCTGCCGCCCACGCGGATCGCCCCGTTCCCCCCCTCGCGCATCGGCGGGAACATGGCCCTCTGGACGGCCGACTACCCGCGGTTCTACCACGGCTCGCGCCGGCCGCCCACGCAAGGCGAGCCCACGCCCCAGCCCGACCACAACGTGCGCGACGTGTACGGCACCATGGACAGCGTGGGCACGGCCGGCGATCCCCGCCGGGCCACGGTCCGGCCGTTCGTCGAAACCCGCCAGCTCTTCGAGCTCGACTGGGTGCTCCGCGCGTTTCCCCTCGACCCGAACTTCGTGGTGCTCGACGGCGAGTCGTCCTGCTTCAACATGGCCGTCCACCACCCCGAGCGGTTCGCCTGCGTCGACGCCGCCCAGGAAAAACCCTGGACCTCCGAGGCCGGCGAGCGCAACGCCTGGCCCTTTTCGGGCCTCAAAGCGTGGGGGCTTAAGAACGACCGGGGCATCAACGTCTGGCAGTGGAACGACCCGATTTGGCAGTCGCGCCAGTTCCCCCAGCGCGAGTGGCCGTTCATCTCCGTGGTCCACAGCGACAACTACGACGCGGCCGACAACTGGCGTGCCATGGGCTACCCCGGCTTCTACCTCGACCTGGCCGCCGAGAAGCGGGCAGGGCACTGGTGGTGGGTCGACATCGGCGACGCGCCCGACGGCGAGTTCATGGCGATCCCCCGCAACCAGGCCGTGCCGGCGCTGGCCCATGCCACCTGCTGCCAGACGCCGCTGGACGACTGGCACGACGAGCCGCGCGGCACGCTCAACGGCTACATCGAATGGCACCGGCCCACGCGCCCGTTCGTGATCCCGTTCGACCCCGCGGAGCACGAGGGCCAGCAGCCGCTCGCGCCGCCCGAGGGCCGGCTTTTTCCCTACAAGCTCCGCGAGCACGAGAAGAAGCCGCAAGGATGGACGGGCATTTCGCCCGTGCTGGTTGACGAGCCCGAGCGGTTCGAGATGGCCCTGCGGATCCGCGAGGAGGGCCGGGTGCAAAACGGCCAGTCGGTCCCCCCCTGCCCCGTCCGCTGCGGCCGGGTCGACGTCACCCCGCGGCGACTGCAAGCGTTCCGCGTGGTCAAGGGCAAGAAGTACCTCTGGCAAAACCTCCGCGTGGCCACCGGGCAGCTCCTGCAGGCCGGCGTCGTCGAGCCCGACGAAAACGGGCTGCTCACCGTGCCGGGGTTCTTCGTCGACAAGGACTACCGCGGCAACAAGCTGGTGATCGAGCCGGCCGACGGGCAGCAGGTCCCGCAGATCGACCGGAGCCAAACCGTGGTGATCGACTACTTCGAGACGCCCGGCGACCGGCGGCAGTTCAAGAACGTGCAGACGGAAGAGCTTCGCTACCCGGACTACGTGGCCCGCTGCATGGCCCCGGAGCTCGTGAAGGTGATCCGCGCCGGCCGAGTGTTTCACCCAAAGGACTTCGCCAACGGGCGGCGCGACGGCCGAGCCTACTCGATGTGGGGCGACGTGAAGTGGGACGACACGTTCCGGTTCCCCAAGGCCGGGCGCTACCGCATCGAGATCCATACGACCGAGGCCTACTTCCAGAACGGGGCGTGGCCGATCCTGAACGTCTCGATCGAAGGCACCGCCCTGCCCAGCGCCTACATCAACACGGCCGGGCCGGTGACCACCGTGCGCTGGGCCGAAGTGCCCGAGGGCCGCCACCGCCTGGGCATCCGCAGCCCGAACAACACCTTCCACGAGCCCTTCAAGCACGGCGACCAGGACCCGCGCCGCGATCGCGGGCTGACGCTCGACCGCGTGCTCGTCACCCCGCTTCCGCCGCGGCCCGGCGGCGCGACGAAGCCCTACGTGCTCCGGGTCTGGCCCCGTTCGGCAGTCGTGACACCGGGTATGCCGTTGCGTCTCTCGGCCACGGTCCTCGACCAGTGGGGCGAGCCGGCCGCCGGGCGCGTCGCCTGGACCGTGGCTAGCGGGGCGTCGATCGACGCCGGGGGGACCTTCACCGCCGCCAAGCCCGGCGAGTACGAAGTCCTCGCCACGTCCGGCGAAGCGTCGCAACGGGCGAAGATCACCGTCGCGGGCGACGCCTGGGTCGAGCGTTTCGACGACCAGTGGCCCGACGGCTGGCGCCTGGTCGCCGGCGCCGAGGGAGCGTCGTTTTCGGCCCGGTGGTGGGAGCTGCACCTCCGCCCCGGCGACGGGCCCGCCACGGCCGTTTACGAGCCCGGCACCGACTGGACCGATTACCGGCTCACCGCCGACTTCCTCCTGGGCCGCGAGCACTTCACGCCTTCCCCGACCCGGGGCGTGGTCTTCCGCTTTCGCGACGCCGAGAGCCACTACCGCTTCGAGCGGGCGACCATCCCGACCGACGGCGGCGCCCCGGCCGAGGTCTGCCGGCTCGTCAAGGTCTCTTCCGGTCAGGAGACCGAGCTGGCCCGCAGCGAAGAGGTCCCCCCGCCGCTGGTCCTTTCCGGCCAGTCCTGGCAGGACTACCCCTCGAACCACACCCCGGACGAAGGCCCCTTCAAGCCCCGCACGCCCGAGGGCAAGATCGAACGCTATTCCGTCGAAGTCCGCGCCCGGTCGATCCTCTGCAAGCTGGGCGCCAAAACGATCTTCGACCTCCAAGACGCCGGCCCGCCCCAAGGCAGCATCGGCGTGCACGCCGCCGGCGACGGCTCCGGCGTGCTCGTAGACAACCTCGAAGTCCGCCCGCTGCCGTGACTCGGCCCACTCACGGTTCTTCGAGCGTACTGGTTTCGTCGCAACCAAGACCAGCGACGCAAGCCCAACGCAAACCCAATCGTGCCCCCAAAATACCCCAAAAGGGCCGAGCCCACGAAAAAAGTAGCCGTTCACGGCGGAAGGGCCAATAGGGAGGGTGGGATTGGGTTTCTGAAGTGGGCGAGAATCGAGTCACAGAGAAACTCGAAGGCCGAGCGGCCTTGTTG
>Ga0180434_10009364_pt1 | contig 10651 bp, 8 predicted proteins | sample SS_ome_7_FD_132453 | JGI IMG/M metagenome (GOLD analysis project Ga0180434, IMG submission 132453) | Hypersaline lake sediment archaeal communities from the Salton Sea, California, USA - SS_1_D_2 metaG | ecosystem: Environmental > Aquatic > Non-marine Saline and Alkaline > Hypersaline > Sediment... | reverse complement strand
GACGACACTCTTCCGGTGGTAGGAGGAAGCTCTCTTTCATGACGGTATACGAGTCCGCCGCAGCCCAGGTGGATATGCCGGCTGCCATCGAAATGAGAAGGCTCGACGCGATCGCGCATCGCCATGTCATCTTGTGTTCCTACCCTCGCGAAGACGTCTTGAACACCCCGATAACCAAATACTCACTTCACACAGGAGGATTGACCAGTCAACGGCGGTCGCACCTCGTCCCTCTGAGCACTATGCGGCAACCGTTCCGCTTTGTCAAGCCGACGCACAAGCGGTGTGTCGCCGCACAAGTGGACAAGCCGGGAGTTGCGTGGTAGAATAGAGGTATCATGCGTACTCTGGCGAATCCGAAGAATTGGAAACACGTCGGCGTATGTTCGGTTGACCTTGCCAAGATAGTCCTGTCAAACGTCGGGCTGGCGAGGAACGAGCCGGACTATGACCACATCTATGACCATTGCACGGGCCTTTTTGAACACCTCTGGGACACACAGAACAAACTCATCGTCCGCAATGTCGCCAACATCGTCGACTCAGGGCCGGCCATATACGTCGCCAACCATGTCATGAAATCCGACGCGCTTATGGTAGCGTATACCGTGTATTTGAACACGACCGGCCGCCAGCTTCACATCATGATGAGGGACGACTTTTTTGGTGACAAACGGTGGTCGAGAACGCCGTTTCTGGATATGGATGAGCTTGCCAGATCGTTAGGGGCTATCCAGGTGAGCCGCGAAGCCGGAGCGTATTCTCAGGTGAAACGATTTGTGCGGCTCCTGGTGGATGACGGCTGTTTCATCATTTTTCCCACCGGCACGCGGTCGCGAAGCGGCCACGTCATGGAGGTTCCACCTCCACTCGAACTGGGCAAAGTCTCCTTTTTCGCCGCCACGGCTCAACGGGAGCGGTACAGCAAACGAGGCCGGAACGTTACGGCGCCCGTGGCGATGGTGCCAACGGGTATCAGCTTCAACCCGATCAGCAAGAAAACCACACTGGTGTTCGGCGAACCCGTGCATCTCGAGCCCGATCGACCCGGCAAGAAGGTGCCCAGAGAAGTCCTGAACGAGTTCGACCATGAGCTGTTACGCCGCGTATCGCGACTGGTCGAGATCAACCTGGTACAACTGGCATCGCTTTACTTGCTCCACTACGCGTGGCACGCTGGACCTGTGAGGGAATGGCACGGCCAGGGTATTCATCTGAGAAAAGCCGTGTTCAAGACCGATCTTGCCGACATTGCCCGCACAATGAAGCAAGACGGCAGCCTATTGCTGGGCAATTCTCTCGATTCGGAGTTCAGCGGTACATTGAAACGGGTTGAGAAACTGTTTACGCGACGGGATATGATTGAGCCGATTGGCGATGCGTTGCTCTTGCACCACGATCGCATCCTTGCAGCCCCGCCGGTTGATCGAGAGTACAGGAAACGCAACCCGGTGAAATATTTCGCCAACCAGATAGCCCATTTCCAGGAGATCGTCAATCTGGTCGAAGAGCGGGTGCGCCGCACCGTCGGCGCTGAGCGGCGACGCGGGCGTTAGTCATTAGCTTCGCACGACCTTTTACTACCAAGCTTCCAGCAATGTGTGGGGAACGCGTCCGGTTCCTCCCTCACGCGGATGGACGGGGTGGACGCCGTTCAAGATATGCTCTGAGCGATGCGGAGAGAGGCCGACTTTACCATGGGGAGCGGCTGGTGTCGAGGCACAGCTGCTTGCAGCCCGCGCGAGCGAGGGCGAAAGGACATCCTGACATGTCTGCACGAACGATAGCGATAATGGCGGTGGTAATAGTGCTGATTCTGCCCGCACAGGCGGAGACGACCGCAGAACGGACGTATAACGTGTTGGAAAACGGCGGTTTACAGTCCGGGTCGGAAGAGATGCTGTTCAACTATTTGCTTCGAGCCGTCCGCGCATGTGACGAGAGGAGGCAGCACGAGGTTGCGGAGCTGACAACAGCGCAGGACTGGGTGGCGTGGGGCAAACGGGCCCGGGCGGAGTTCCATCGGGCAATAGGGCCATTTCCGGAAAGAACACCGCTCAATGCGCGTACCGTCGGGACGCTCGAACGTGACGGGTACCGAATCGAGAAGATTATCTTCGAAAGCCGACCCGATTTCCTGGTTACGGCGAACCTGTATATCCCGACAGGCGGCGCAGGTCCGTATCCGCCGGTGCTTTCGCCCTGTGGTCACACGGACAACGGGAAGGCGGGCGAAATGTACCAACGGGCGTACATCTCTCTCGCGAAGCTCGGTTTTGTTGTGCTGTCGTACGACCCTGTCGGCCAGGGCGAACGGAACGAATACTGGGATACTGAGAACCACAAGCCGATTCTGCGACCGGGCACCATGCAGCACTGTCACGTTGGGAATCAATGTTACCTCACCGGGACGAATCTCGCGCAGTACCGTATCTGGGACGGGATGCGCGCGATAGATTATCTCCAGTCGAGGGACGAGGTCGATCCTGCGCGTATAGGGGTTGCAGGAAATTCCGGTGGCGGGACGCTCACCACGTATATCATAGCACTTGACGATCGGGTGGGGGCCGGAGCACCGTCGTGTTATATCACAACGCTCGCGCGACGCGTCGAGACGCGCGGTACCGCCGACGCGGAGCAGAACCTCGTCGGCCAGTTCCCGAATATGCTCGACCATGCGGACATGCTGCTCGCGTTTGCTCCGAAACCGCTGCTGATCTGCAGTGCACGACGCGACTTCTTCCCGATAGAGGGTGCACGTGAGGCGTACCGGTGTCTGAGGCGCGCGTACGAAGCGTTTGGTGTGCCGGAGAAAGTGGCGATGGCCGAGGTCGACGAGGAGCACGGGTGGACGATCGGCCTGCGTACTGCAACGTACCGCTGGTTTAACCGATGGCTGAGAGGCGGTAGTTCGGAGGTGGAAGAACTGGCGGATATTGCGGTCGAGCCCGACGAGAATTTGTGCTGCACGCCCAAAGGACAAGTTGCCTATCTCGGTTCGAAGACGGTGTTCGATCTGAACCTGGAGTACGCGAAATCCATCCGCCCCGAGCGGGACTACGCCGCTATCCTTTCAAATCTGGACCAATGGAAAGGCGGGATGCGTCAGGCTGCGATAGATCTGCTGTGCATCCCCGAAGATTGGCGCGTTCCGGGTCAGCTGCATTCTGTCAAGAAGACCGTCGAAGATGGTGTTGTGGTCGAACAGCTCTATGTGGAGACAGAGCCCGGCATCAGGGTACCGTGCCTCCTGTTCACACGTCCGAAAACAGCCGCCGGCATACCGCTCGTCGCTTACGTGGACGAGCAGGGGAAAGATGCGGAGGCGGGAGCAGGCGGGTTGTACCGCCGGCTTGTAGGCGCCGGATGTGCGGTGCTTGCGCTCGATCCGCGCGGGATAGGGGAGACCAAGTCGCATGCACCCTCGCGCGGCGGCTACTATGGGTATTACGGCATCGAGGCGGATTTCACGTACACGTCCTTTATGCTCGGTCGGCCGTTGCTGGGTATGCGCGTGTACGACGTGTTGAGGACCGTCGCCGCTGTCAGGAATCGCGACGGTATTCGTCCGGACCGCATAGTGTGCGCCGGGACAGGTGCAGCGGCTCCGATCGCGCTGTTTGCTGCGGCTATTGACGACTCGCTCGGCGGCACGTTATGCAGGAACGGACCTACCTCGTATTTCTCAATTGTTGCAACAAAATATCACAAATGGCACGTGAACTGTTTTGTACCGGACATTATTCGGCATCTCGATCTTCCCGATCTTGGCGCGGTCGTCGCACCGAGGGCGCTCCTCATCGTCGAGCCGCTTGACGGCGCACGCGGGGCGCCGTCTCGTGCCAGCGTACTGAAAGGGTACACGCTGGCGAGAGATGTCTGCCGCAATGCGAGCAAACCGGAGAGCTTCGTCGTGAAGATCTCGGCTTCGGATGAAGACGTAATCGAGCTTCTCAGAGACTGGTCGAGACGGACGATATCGTCATGACGGCGGAGCTGAGTTGTGGGGCGATTGTGACCGGCGACCGCAGATGCAGCGTGCCAGTACTACGGTCGATTTCATGGCGTCATCGCGGGTTGACAGCACTCTGCCACTGCTGCTAACATTTGGGTGACAATTCGCGGTTTTCTTATGTGGTGGGCGTAGCTCAGCTTGGTTAGAGCACCAGGTTGTGGCCCTGGGGGTCGAGGGTTCAAATCCCTTCGCTCACCCCATTCCTTTTTTGGGCAAGGAGCGGCGAGCAACTGCTCGCCGCTCTTCACCCAGCGTAACCCCCGAGGCGACGCCAAAGGAGCGGCGGCTGCAAGCGCGGTTTGGAATCAGAGAAGCTCGCCAAGGTTGTCCCTGACCTTCTCGATACCGCGCACAATGTCGTTCATGTCGTCCTTGGTTCCCATGAGCGCCGCGTGGTGCATCCCGACACCCTCGATGTTGTGGACGCGCTCGCACACGGGCAGACTGAACCGTCTCGGATCAATTGCCTTCCAGTACTCCTCGTTAATATGGTATCGCCGCTTGGTCAACGGTTGGTAGAGATCGCAGTTGTTCAGCGGTTGGTACAGATGCTCGGCCTCGAACCCTGTCTCAGCGGTCAACGCCTCCCGGAACTTGGCTGGCGCCAATCCCTGCCACTTCTCAGGGTCGTACCTGAACGTGAAGTAATAGTACGCCTGTCGCGTAGCCTCTGGTCGCCGTTTCATCGGCTCGATCCCATCGATCTGGGCAAGTTTGCTGTTGAGATACTGTGCGTTCTCGTCGCGCAGGAGCGTCTGCGATTCGAGCCGCTCGAGCCCGGCCAGGAGCACCGCTGCCTGAAACTCGGTGATCCGGTAGTTGCCGCTCTGGATGTGCTGCCCTTCAGTATCCTTGTATAAGCGGCCGCAGTTTCTCAGGGAGTAAACCCGCAGCATGAGATCCCTGTCGTTCATGAGGACGATGCCACCTTCGCCGGAGGTGAGCAATTTCGTCTCCTGCAGGCTGAAGGCGCCGAGATCGCCCATTGAGCCGACACCTTTTCCGTTCCATTGGGAACCGTGCTGGTGGGAGCAGTCCTCGATCACTTTGAGATTATGCTCTTTCGCTATGGCGAGAATAGAGTCCATGTCGGCCATGCAGCCGTATAGGTGGACCGGTATGATCGCTTTCGTCCGGTCGGTTATCGCCGCCTTGAGGGCGTTCGGGTCTATGGTGTAGGTGTCCGGTTCGACGTCAACGAGTATCGGAATCGCGTTGATATCGAGCGCTGCCGCCGCCGTCGCCTGCCAGGTCAGTCCGGGCACGATCACCTCGTCCCATGCACCGATATCCAGCGCCTCGAGCGAGAGCTGGAGCGCAACGGTACCGTTTGCCACGCACAGGCCGCACTGCGTCCCGCTGAACGCGGCGAACTTCTCGCCGAACTCCCATTCTTTCGGGCCGTCGAACGACCACGGACCTTTTCGTGTCGCCTCGGTGACGAGTTCGACCTCGCGGTCGTCGCGGATCGGCCAACTCGGCCACGGTTTCGTTCGCACCGGTTTACCACCTGTCACAGCTAGTTTGCCCATAAAATCTACCTCCCGCTCTTGATACTCTGTCCGTGAAAAAGGCTGAGAAACAGCGTTCGCTCTTAGCACCTGCCAAGATCAACAATAACGGCAAACCGTGCACGAGTGTACCACAGCGGGTGGTCTGTTACAAGACAAAAAAGAGCGGTTTCTGCTCGAGAGGTGTGCGTGAGCCATAAGTAGCGGTGAATGAAACTTGCTGGATCCTGCAGTGCGCGCCGCCTGGCACGGGTGCGCGGATAATCAGCGCGACCTGATGTCCCGGAGCAGCTTGTACTCGATGCTGTCCACCAACGCCTGCCAGGACGCTTCGAGGATGTTCTCCGACACACCGACGGTCCGCCACGTTGTGGTCACGTCGCTCGACTCGATGAGGACGCGGGTCTTGGCGGCGGTTCCGGATTGGGCGTCAAGGACGCGTACCTTGAAGTCGGACAAATGCATCTGTTTGAGCTCGGGATAGAACTTCTCGAGCGCTTTTCGAAGCGCGTGGTCGAGGGCGTCGACAGGACCGTTCCCCTCGGCAGCGGTATGTTCTTCCTTACCGTCGACGATAACCTTGATGGTAGCCTCGGATATCGGTCTGCCATCGCGCTTCTCGACGATGACCCGGAACCCGGCGAGGTCGAAGAAGGTGCGATGCGCGCCTGTTGCCTTCTTGATGAGCAGCTCGAACGATGCTTCAGCAGCTTCGAACTGGTAGCCGTCCTGCTCCAGTTTCTTGAGCTTCTCGAGGAGGGCGTACGTTTCCGGGCGTTTCTTATTGAGCCTGATGCCTAACTCGCGCGCTTTTTGTGCGATGCCGGTTCGTCCTGACAGCTCCGATACGAGCAGGTGACGGCGATTGCCGACCATTTCGGGGTCGATATGTTCGTACGCGCGGCTGGCTTTTTCGACGGCGTGGATGTGCATCCCGCCCTTATGGGTGAACGCGTTGCGCCCGACGAACGGCTGCTGCTCGTTGGGCACGACGTTAGCGAGCTCGCTGACATAATGCGCCGTCTCGGCAAGCATCCGGAGCTGCTCTTCCGACACGCACTCACGACCGAGTTTGAGCCGGACGTTCGGTATCAGGACGCACAGGTCGGCGTTGCCGCAGCGTTCGCCGTAACCGTTTATCGTTCCGTCAACCTGTACGGCCCCTTCTTCAATAGCTGCGATGGTGTTTGCCACCGCCATGCCGCAGTCGTTGTGCATATGGGCGCCGAGCTTGACGTTGAGCGCGTCGCGAATCTCGCTGACGATCGCCCGCACCGCTGAGGGCAGACTTCCTCCGTTTGTGTCGCACAGCACTATGGTGTCGGCACCGGCGTTCTGTGCTGCGGCAAGAGTTTTCAGCGCATAGTCGGGTCGGGCGACAAAGCCGTCGAAACAATGCTCTGCGTCATAGATGACGCGCCGTCCGCTCTTCTTCAGGTACGAGATAGACCTTTCGATCAGCTCAAGATTCTTCTTCAGCGACACGCGGAGGACCTTGCTGACGTGGAAATCCCAGCTCTTGCCGAAGATGGTCACCACCTCAGTGTCGGCATCAAGCACAGCGCGGATGTTCGGATCGTCCTCGACCTTGTTGTCAGGGTGACATGTGCTGCCGAACGCAGTGACCGTGGCGTTGTTAAGCGGCAGCTTCTTGACGTGCTTGAAGAATGCAGCGGCTTTAGGGTTCGATCCGGGTTGGCCGCCTTCGATGTAGCTGACGCCGAGCTCGTCGAGCTTGCTCGTTATTTCGAGCTGGTCTTCAAGCGAGAAGGTTATCCCGGCTCCCTGGGTTCCGTCTCTCAAGGTGGTGTCATATATCTCTATCGCGTTCATCGTGTTCCCGTCCCTTGTTCGACGCTGAGTTTGCTTAGTTCAAAGGCGTCGTGAGCGACCCGCACCGCTTCCTCAGCCCGCGACGCATCTACCACGCATGATATTTTGATCTCCGAGGTGCTGATCATGTGGATATTGATACCGGCTTCGCCCAGCGCCTGGAACATGCGTGCTGCTACGCCGCTGTGGCTGCGCATGCCGACACCGACCGCGGATACCTTGGCTATTGCCGGGTCGCATTCGACACCTCGGGCGCCGAGTTCGGCGGCGATTTTCTTTGTGGTTTCCAGCGCCTCCTTGAGTTCGGACTCGGGTACCGTGAACGATATCGTGTTCAGACCGTTAGCCCCGACGCTTTGCACGATCATGTCCACGTTGATACCCCGGTCGGCCAGCGGTCCGAACAGCCGTGCTGCGGTGCCCGGAACGTCGGGCACATCGGCTACCGAGACCTTGGCTTCACCTTTGTCGAGAGAAACACCACTGACGACGTGCCGTTCCATCTCCTCTGTTTCAGCTACCACGAGCGTACCCTCCTCCTGCTCAAAACTTGATCTGACGTGGAGCTTTATACCGTATTTCTTCACAAGCTCCACGGCTCGTAAATGCAGCACTTTAGCTCCGGCTCCCGCGAGTTCGAGCATCTCATCGTACGAGGTCACGGCCAGTTTGCGCGCATTCGGAACAATCCGCGGATCCGCGGTGAATACCCCGTTCACGTCAGTGTATATCTCGCAAATATCCGCCGAGAGTGCCACCGCTATAGCAACGGCGGTGGTGTCCGACCCACCCCGACCAAGCGTAGTGATTTCCCGCGCTTCGCTCACGCCCTGGAACCCGGCCACGATGACCACTCTGCCCCGGTCGAGCTCGCTCATTATCCGGTTCTTGTCAACCGAGATGATCCGCGCCTTGGTATGAGCCGAATCGGTGATGATGCCGAGCTGCAATCCGGTGAAAGATATTGCATCGCAGCCGATATCGTGCAATGCCATCGCAAGCAGCGCTATCGAGACCTGTTCGCCGGTGGACAGCAGCATGTCGAACTCGCGACCGGACGGCTCCGTGCTCACCTGATGAGCGAGCGCTACCAACTCGTCCGTCGTCTGACCGAGTGCCGAGACGACCACGGCTACTTTGTGTCCCTGGTTTTTGGTACGGGCAACCCGCTGCGCGACGCGCTTAATTCGGTCCGCGTCCGCCACGGAAGTTCCGCCATATTTTTGTACTATGATTGCCATGAATTTTCGCCTTTTTGTAGAGTTTGTTATCCGTGCCGGGTGTGCTCGCGTTTAGCTTCTCTCGTATCGTATGAAATAGGGCATGAGCTCGTGCCCGTCGAGGAACGCCAGGCCGCTGGAGGACGCGGTACGTTCATCATACTGTTCAGAACTGTCACGATCTATACCAGTGCCGGACATCGCAAACGGGACCTCATCGCTGACGTGTGTCCTTTTTTTCAAGGAGGTGGTGTGATCCGGGGTGACGAGAACGCGCCACTCGTCGAACTTGGCGACGCCGCGCAGGACCGTTCCGACGACCAGTTCGTCGAACTGTTCGATCGCTTTGATCTTGAGCTGCGGGTCGCCCTCGTGGCTTGCCTCATCCGGCGCTTCGACGTGGATGTAGACGAAATCGTGTTTCTCGAGTGTGCGCAATCCGTACTCCGCTTTGCCGAGATAATTGGTGTCGAGGTAGCCGGTCGCTCCGGGAACGGCCACAACTTCTAACCCGACGCACTTGCCGAGCCCCTTGACAAGATCTACCGCCGATATAACGGCACCGCTCACCCCGTAATGGTCAAGAAACGGCGGCATCTGCGGTTTCCACCCCTGGCCCCATGGCCAGATCCAGTTCGCCGGCTTCTTCCCTTCCGCCATTCGCTTGATGTTGACCGGATGGCTCGATAGAATCCCGATGGCTTGCTCCATGAGGTCGCGCAGCAACCCGGACCCTTCGCCCCGCGGGAAATGAGCGAGCACCTTCTGCCCCGATATGTCGTGCGGCGGCGTGCAGTTAATGGCTTTCAGCCGGCCCGCGTCCATATCGTCCAGGTCGTTGGCGTGTATCACGACAAGCTGTCGATAGCTTGTTCCGACACGGAATGTGACGGCCGGGCTTCCCAGCGACGCGTCAAGCACCTCGATCAGTTCTGCCGCTTCGTCGGTCGCGATGTGGCCGGCACTGAAATCCTCCATGATCTCGTCAACCACCGTGACGAGATTGCATCTGAACGCGACATCTTTGTCTCCCAATTCGACACCGATGTTGGCGGCTTCCGCTGAAGCTCTTCCTGAGTAATAGAGCGCCGGATCGTACCCCAGGAGTGTAAGGTTGCCAACGTAGCTGCCCGGTGCATGTCCTCGAGGGATCGTTCGTACCACACCGGTCTTGCCCTCCCGCGCGATCGAATCCATGTGCGGTATGTGTGCGACTTCGAGCGGGGTTTTACCGCCGAGCTGATCTATCGGCGAGTCGCTCATTCCGTCGCCGACGAGAAACGCGTACTTCATTGTGCTGAGAAAACCTTACAGAAATCCTGTTTTCGTTCTTGGTTACGTTCACGGTGTGCGCAGAACATAGCACATTGACCTTGGCAAGTCAAGCCGACCATGAGGTTTTCACCGAATTGGCCGCCAGGGCCGACGATTGCAATTGAGTGGCACAATCTGGTACATTATCTACGGAGATTCGGGGTAGGTCAGTTATCGTACGCGAGTCTATGGCTGGGGTGGACTGAGAGAAAGGGGGATACGATGAAAGGTCTGAAAATCGTCCTGTGGATATGCGCAATAGCTTTTCTTCTCAGCTTTGTAGCGCTGTTGATCCCGTGGCGGTTCATGGCGCAGTGGATGAGCGGTATGGGCATCGATGTGCTCACCAGCGCTCCGGTCAAGGCGTATGTGGTCCGAGTAATGCTGGCAGGTTCAGGGTTGATAGGCATATTCTTTGCCGTGCTGGCCACGGACCCGCTCCGGTACGGGCCGATGGTGCCGCTCGCGGGATGGGGATTGATATTCATCGGTCTCATATGTCTGGCGAGCGGGTTGCGGTACGAGTTGCCTGCGATAATGTTCGCTTTTGACGCGGCATCCGGCGTAGTGTTGGGGATACTCATACTGCTACTGCGGGCGAAAGCGGCCGGCGAGCGATAACCGGCACGCGGTGCTGGCGTTTCTGCAAGCACGACGTTCAAGTTAGACAGGAAATGCCGATTACCCGCTGAATGTGCTAACAGTTTTCTGAGGAGAGCTGTCCAGCACGTTCTCGTTTTAGGGTTCGCCGTATCGGT
>Ga0180434_10009363_pt1 | contig 10652 bp, 19 predicted proteins | sample SS_ome_7_FD_132453 | JGI IMG/M metagenome (GOLD analysis project Ga0180434, IMG submission 132453) | Hypersaline lake sediment archaeal communities from the Salton Sea, California, USA - SS_1_D_2 metaG | ecosystem: Environmental > Aquatic > Non-marine Saline and Alkaline > Hypersaline >... | reverse complement strand
TACCAAACATTGTAAGTCCATTAGATGTGATATACACACCTAAAAAGGAAATTGTTGGTTTCACAATGAATTGGTTGGGCGATGATAACTATGCTCTTTGTAAAATGTTTACCAATACCTTTCGTGACGCAAATGGTATTACAAACGATCATGTTGTTGAATTAGTTGAAAATATAAAAAGGATTATAATAACTCCTATCCATGAAAATAAATGTCTAATGGTCGATGGTAATGAATTTAATTATCTAGTTAAACCTGATTTTGTTACTCCATTATTCATTGATGTAAATTCATATCAAACTCGTAGTTTCCCCCCAACGGCAATCATGCCATCAATCAGAGACTGGCAAAATCCAAATGAGTTCACAGAAGTTTCTGATTGGTTTTCGTTTGCTATCGTTTCATTTCAATTATTTATTGGAATCCATCCATTCAAAGGAAAAGCAAAAGGGTATAAGAAAAATGACTTTGAATCTAGAGTTAAAGATAATGTTTCTGTCTTTAATTCTGCTGTCAAACTTCCCCCGCCCGCAAGAGATTTTGATTTGATACCTTCTGCTTATAAAGATTGGTATTATCGTTTATTTGAAAAAGGCGAACGAATTCTCCCTCCGAATATGCCTGGTTCATTAAAACAGATTCAGGTTCAAGTTGTTCTTGTTAATAGCACAGATAACTTCGATATCGCTCAAATAAAAGAATACGAAGGAGATATTGTATATCACAATGACATCGTGACTAAAACAGTTGATACGATATTTATTAATTCAGCAGACTATAAAGTTAATCATGACGTTGAAGTTTTATTCAGTACATTTAAAAATGAAGCAGTCATGTGTAAAATTGATAATGGCAAGATTCAATTGAAAGGGATTAATACAAAAGTGGATTCAATTGATATAGCATGTACTGATAAAATGATTGTAGGAAATGTCCTATTTCTAAAAAACGGGGGCAAACTTGTTGAAATTCAATTCAGTGATTTAGGTCAAATAATGCCTGTTATACATCAGGTTTGGAATATCGAAAACAAATCTAGCAAATTATTTAGTAATATAGTTGTTCAAGATGTACTTGGTAGAGCATATGTAGGAATTCCGCTTCCTGATTATAAAATAAGCTCATTTATAAACAAAGACATTCCTGAATTAGATAAACAAAAAATCATTGATGCTAAACATGAAAATCATGTATGTATGTTTATAACTCATGATAATGGAGTATATAACAGGTATGTTGTAGTATTTGACGAGGCATACAACAATTATGTTGTAAGAGAGTTTTTAGACGTTGATTACTCTCCATTAAATTATGTTGTACTTGAAAGCGGTGTTTGTGTATCGATTAGGGAAGATGATGTGGTAGAGATTTTTCATTATACTCACCCTGAAAAAGTAAAGGAGATTAAAGATCCAAAAGTTGATTCAACAATGCGGCTATGTAAACGGGGAATGGAAGTTCGTTTCTTTAAAGGAAACAAACTCTTTTCCTTTAAAGTGAAAAGGTAATTATGGATAATAATGAATTTAAAGAAAGAAAAAGAAAAGTATTTAAAAGATTAATGTCAGCAAATATTTCTTATGGTCGTTCATATACAGATATTAGAAAAAAATCTATACGAACTAAAATATGGCATATTCGTTCTCTTGACCAAAATATACTTCCTGTTGCTACAATGTATAAAGCAAAACGTATAGCACAACATGAATTTGCAAATGAAATTATTTCAGGTTGGGTACAAATAGAGGAGTATGTATCACAATATCGACATTATAGTGCAAATATTTATAGTTTAATAATTCGATTGTTAAAAAGACCAAACCGTCGAATAACTATTCCAGAAAATGCTAAACGAATACATCTATATAATTTTGATGATATACTTAGACCAAGAGGTACGTTAGAAAAAGAATCTCTTAGTTTATATGTTGAAGACCGATTAACCAGTTCATATGAAAGTTGGTCTGATCCGGAATATGGAGATATTCCTCGTAAAAAAGAATTGCTTGAAAAATTAAAAATTAATTTGATAAGTGAAATATATAATGCTTGGGTTTCCTTTTGTGAAAAAAATAATATTGCAGAATAGATTTTGGCTGGCGGCCGATTAGTAAGAAAGGAATAAAAATATGAAAAAAATTATAATTTATACAATCATTAGTATATTTATGTTTACAGGACTGGCATTTTCAGGTCAACGTGGCGATAGACACCGAAATGATAAACAACAATATCACCACAAAAAACATGACTACAAAAATTATTATAAACTCCCAAATAATCATGGGTATAGATATAAATATCATGGTAAACGACCACACCATCCCAAACATTATAGAGGTCATTGGAGATCTTGGAAATCTTGGAATGATCATTATCGATATAACCGTAAAATATATCGCCATGGTCGGTATTATAGAAATCACGGTTCTCTATATTTTGAGTTTGAAACCGATGAGGGCATGTTTGCATTTTCAATAGGAAGATAAACAATTAATACGGGGTCATTAAATTGACCCCTTCTTTAAAAAGGAATTAAAAATAATGATACTTTTACTTGGATTAGGTTTTTGGTTTTGGGGACTTGTGGTAGTTGAATTCTGTTTGTTGCTATGGTTTGTAGAAGAAGAATTGGCTATTGCGTCAGTGGTTAGTTTAGCTGTTTTTGTGGTGCTATTATGGTGGCTTGCAGATATTCCAATCTGGACCTGGATTAAAGATAATCCTGTAACATTAGCAAAGTATTGTGGTTATTATATAATTACAGGGATTTTATGGTCTATTGCTAAATACTATTTCATTCTTCTCAGAATAAGGAAACGTATCAAATCAATGAAAGAAACATGGAATACAGATAAACGTGTGAAAGAAACGTATGTAAATTTTGAAAATTATATTGTTAACTCATATACTATAGATCGTGATAGGTTAAATTTCCAAGCAACTACAAAAAAGTTAGTATTTTGGGCAACATTTTGGCCAACATCATTTGTATGGACCATGTTAAATGATATTGTTAGAAAAACATTCAAATTTCTTATTCACGATATTTTCATTGGTATTTATAAAAAGATGTACAATAAAATGGTTGGAAATCTATTGGAGGGCTAATGCAATCAATTAGATATTTATGTCGTGACTGTAGGAAATATTTAAAGGTTAATGGTTTCTACGCTGAGAATAAAGTTGGGCGTAAATGTTGTGATTATTGTGGGTCAAACTATGATGATCTGGAAGTATTCAGCATGGAAGAATACAACCAAGCAGTAAAAAAATTTGAAGAATAGAAAAGGATAAAACTTATATGATATTTAAAGAATGGCCGGATGATTATGGAGAAGTTGTTAATTTACCAGTTATATATGGTTTATCAAGAGTTGGAAAAGTAAAACAGTGGCAGGTTGAAGTTACAGAAAATGATCTGGATAAAACTGCAAATTTTATTATAAGGCATGGTTATCTTGGTGGAAAGATTCAGGAAAATATCAAGATAATTAAAAAAGGTAAAAATATTGGGAAGTCGAATGAAACAACCCCATATGAACAAGCGTTATCAGAAGCTCATTCACAATGGAAAAGTCAAAGAGATCAGAATTATGAACTAGAACCACCTGATCCCAATGTTATCCCAAGACATATATTACCAATGCTTGCAAATAAATACAACCCCAAAAAGCAAAATATTAAACTACCATGTTATGGTCAACCTAAACTTAATGGCGTTAGATGTTTAAATATTTTGAATCCTTTCCCGATTGAGGAACCTTTATTTTCATCGAGAAATGCAAAAATATATGAAACACTTTCCCATTTAAGAAATCCAACCGATATTGTACATCAAATAATGCAAAAATTTCAATTGGATGGTGAGATATACAAACATGGTTGGTCATTTCAAAGAATAATAAAAGCCGTTAAGGATTTTAAACCATATACTCCACATTTAGAATATTGGTTATATGATTTAGCAACATTTGAAGATAGTGACAAAGAAGACTATGATGAAAGATATAAACTTCTTCAGAAAATAACTAAAGACACAAGTCTTCAGATCAAATTAACCCCAACTATTCTAATTGAATCATATGATGATATAAAGTTCTGGCATGATAAATGGGTGTTAGAAGGTTTTGAGGGAATTATACTTAGAAATATAAAAGGTGAATATATCCATCAGTATAGATCCTCAAATCTTTTAAAATATAAAGAATTTAAAGATAAAGAATTTATAATAGTCGGAGCTAAAGAAGGAGAAGGACTTGAAGCAGGTTGTGTCGTTTGGTTATGTGAAACTGAAGATGGCATGGAAACTTTTAGTGTTAGACCAAAAGGCACTAGAGAATTAAGACGGGAATGGTTTATCGATTACAAAAAATATCTCGGTGAAAAATTAACTGTTAGATATCAAGAGAGATCAGAAGATAACGTTCCTATATTTCCAGTTGGTATTGTAATAAGAAATTACGAATAGAAAGGAAAATATGAAACATATACTATTTATTATTTGTCTACTATTTATTTATGTTACTTCAGTTAATGCAGCTGATATCTCTATTGGAACATCTTTTTATACACATCATTTTGATGCCGAAGATGGTTTAAATGAATCCAATGATGTTATTGCAATCAAATATGATAACATAGTCGGATGTACATTTGTCAATAGTGAATATAACCGATCATGGTTTTTTGGGTATATGTTTTCAACTGAAAAATACCCTATCGGTTTAACATTTGATCATGGTATTTTTGAAGTCACATCTGTAGATGATAACTGTGTTTTCGTAAGAGGCAATGTATATGTTGGACCTCTTTATGGTTATGATCATGATATCCCTAATATCGATGGTTGGTCTCTTGGCATTGCACCAACTATAGAAATTGGCTATAAACAATTATCATTAGAAACAATGTTTGCTCCTTTTGATGGCGGAGTTGTTACATCAATGGTTGTTTGGAATTTTTGAAATGAATGATTATGATAAATGTAATGGATGTCTATGTCTAGGCGAAGATCGTTTGGTTTGTTTACATGGCATAATTCCAAAAATAGACGATATAGAATGCCCTTGTCGTAAATGTATTATAAAAATGTGTTGTGATGATTCATGTGAAAAGTTTAATGACTATGAAACTATAAATAGTGAACATTTATATGATGAATATATTGAGTGGTATGAAAATGATGATACCATGTGAAAAATGCTTGGTTAGATCTACTTGTAAAAATAGTCTAACTATAAACGATTCACTGGTTTTTACAAAATTAGTTCAATGCCCAGAAATGAGGGAATATCTCTTTGAAAGGGTTAGCGATGCTGCTATGATTTCAGGGGCATTGGATTATGGTGCAATTCATAACATATGTCGATTTTTCAAATTAAAGAAATGGCGAAGATATACTGATAGCATAGATACAATAATATGAGATAAAAAAGTATAATTTAATAACTCCTATATCTAATAAAATATAGGAGTTATTTAAGGAGGAAAATGAATCTTTATATTGTAGTTGAAGTAACACACGACTATTATCGCTTTCAAAAAAATCTTTATGCCAGTTTTTCTTTATTAGATTGTAAAAAATATGTAAAAGAAAATGGGAACGATACTTGGCCGGCTATTATGTATGAGGACGGAGGTATTGTTATGAAAGATTTAGATAGCAAAGAAAAAGAACATTATTGGTTTCAAAAACTTAAGATGGAGAATTAATATATGGGAAAAACCAAGAAAGATACATATTATAGTTATCATCATACAAACCTTCGCCTTATGGAAAGATATAACATGTCTATATTCAAAGAAGACTATGATTATCTCTGTAATAAAATAATCCAAAATGACAATATAACATTAATAGAAACCGAACCTCAAAAAAAGTTTACTCAATATATTTATGATTTAGTATTTAAACGAAGAATCATAAGAGTCGTATGGAATGATAAAAAACAATGCATTACTACTGTATTGAGAAGAGGCATTATGTAATGCAAACCTGTGACGGGTGTAATAAATATCATGATAATTATTGTCTATATCATTTGAAGGGAGCCTTGAATGATAAAACATGCCCGTGTTGTTCTTGTTTATTAAAACCAGTTTGTTTGAAGGTATGTCAAGATTTTGTAATGTATTTGCGGTATGTAGTATCAGAATCTTTTAAATTTTAATGGAGATAAAATGAAATTATTTTGGGGTACTCATAATAATAGAGAAGGTTGGTGGCTACATGGCGGCGAGAGTTACATACCTATATATGGACCTTCTATTTGTAAAACTTCAGGTGGTGGTTCTGCTATTGCATTGAAAATTGCAGAAGGAATGGGGTTTGAAGTAGATGAAGTTTATAGTCCATATCATATGGATATTTATGGAGATATATGTCAATGTTAAATGAGATGTGGGACAATTGCAAAGGGTGTCCTTGTCTTTTTATAGATGAAGATTATTATGATTGTGAAGCTAACGTAAAACCATCTTTTAATAATAAATTTTGTCCTTGTCATAATTGTTTAGTAAAAGTTACATGTGATGAACCATGTTTAAAGTTTCTTCAATATAAAAATGAATTTCTTGGGTGGTTAAAATGAAGTGTCCTTGTTATAAATGTATAACATTACCTATTTGTATGACTAAACAATTTTTAATTTTAAAAACTGAATGCCCTTTAATTGATGCATATATTCATATCGATTTAGATAATTATGAATTTATGTATAGAATTAAAAAATTAAAATATATATTTAAAAGGAAGAAGATTACATGATAAAAGACTTGTTTTTTAAAATAACAGGCGGAAGACCAATGATTGATAAGGGACCTGCTTTTAAAGGAATGATTTCAAGAGATTATTTTCATTATTTTGTAGATCGATTAGGAAGACATTGGATTACATGTAATGGTCCTTGGAGTTTATTTCGAGCAAAAACTGATGTTGGAAAATGTCGATTTTGTTCAAACATTAAAGATGAACCTTGTGAATATTGTGATCCGAAAAAATATAAATAACATAGAAACGTCCCTACAATATTAACGTAGGGACGTTTCGTTTAATATTTTTTGGTCTAAATTTTAAGATATTGTTTTATCTTGTAATTTATCAGCAAGAGTTATAATATCTGATCTGTAAGATTTTTTAAGATCAATGAATGCCATTGAATGATGTGGTAAAATTCGCAATAGTTTTAATAAACCAGATTCTGATGGTTTGACTATATTATAAGTCTGTTTTAAATCCCCCAACAAAATTAATTTACCATTCTGTGTTGGTCGACTTAATATCATGCTCATATAATCAACAGACACCAATTGAATTTCATCTATAATCATTGTATCGCCTTCTAATAATGATAACCCTTGAATTGAGTTCATTGGCAATACTTCAAATTTTTTATCAAATACTTCTTCTTTCACATAATTATAACTATTTGCATTTGTTCCTTGACCGTTTGTATTTCCATAAATATAATATAATGAACTTGTAAAACCTCCTAACCAATCCATCATTTTATCTTCTTTGTCGCCTGGCAAAAAACCAATTTCATATTTTGAATTAATACCAGATGGAGGTCTTGAAATAAATGTTTTTTTGTCTTTATCTTCAAGTACATATGCAGAAGAAATTAATGATTTTCCGCTACCCCATTTACCTGTTATTAAAACATTCGGCGCTTCTCTTAATGCAAAAATAGCACAGTTCTGATATATGTCTCTTGCCTTAATCTTAGCACCATTATTACATTTAATTTCTTGATATTGTTTATGATGATCTATCCTAATTAAAAATTGTTTTATCGGATGGTTAGCATAAACATGTGTTTCATTCTCGGTTTGAACAAAAATGAAAAACCAAGAGTCTCTATTCAATTCCTTCTTCAATATATCAGAAAATAATTGTAAAATAGGTTCATAATTGTCTTTTGAATAAAATCTTTCTAATTGAATTATGTCACCTATGTTTTTATAAATATCTTCAATTGTAACATAATGATAAGGTTGGTAAACATTGTTTAAAACAACGTCATATAACTTGCTAGTTAGCCCCTCAGCCTCAGCAATGATAGACATAGAAATATCTTTTGTTGCTAGATCCGCATCATACTTTTTTGATGCTTCTATTATCCATGCATCATTATTATCAATCTCACCTCCTTGTATATGAAATTTGATTTTTTCTGGGTATTCTTCTTTAAATTGACGGATAGACATAATCGCATTTCTCGCACTATATGATAAATCTTGATTATACTTATGTTTATCTAATTCTTTTAATACAGTGTGTGGGATTAGAATGCAATCATATTCCTTTGAGAGTTTGTAAATAATATTTGAATCGTCCAATAATAAATTTGTGTCAATTGTTATTGTTTTTGGCATCTAGATGGATTACCTCCCTAAATTTTAATTAATTGCTGAGAGGATTTTGAGGGGAAATTTAAGTAGCAAGTTGACTCCTTATAGAAGAAATTTATTTATAATTTGTTCTAAATAATATCATCGACGATGTTACTATATATATAAATTAATGAAAACAATTATTAACTTTTAAGTAAAGGAGAAAAATAATATGGAAGAATATTACGATAATCTAAATGATTTGGAGCATGAATATAATGTTAAAAGTCATTTTGGTGAGGATGTTTTCCTTGTAACTAATAGTGATATTAGTGAAAAAGAAGTTTATGAAAAAGTGATAACCAAGTTAAGATTGAATAATGTATTATTTGTGGATCTTGCTTTGATCGGAGATGGAAGAAAAATGGACCCTTCAATGATAGGTCTTTATGGTAGAACAAGTCAAGGTTTTGATTTGACTGAATTTTGGAATGAAGTTGAAAAACATAGGGAGAAATAAAATGAACATCAAAATAGAAAGTGTATTTCAGGCAATTGTCGAATCTTTCCTTCCAAGATTCTGTGATGAAAAACTTGGTCTTCTGATGGTCCTTGATTGTTCATATACTAATCATGACAATGAAATCGATGTAAGGTTTCCATTGTATTATCTCATCCAGCGACCTTCAAATTATACGAAGGTATTGTTTCTCGATGTAATGGATAACAAAGATTTCAGGTGTCCTCCAATAATGTCAGATATTATTGGAAAGAAAGACCTACCCTGGTTGTTAAGATCAGATCATGATTCGTGTTGGAGGACTGATGGATTCAGAAATCTACTTCGAATTGAATATGAAGTTATGGAACAATTCGGCGGGTATCCCATTACCCATGAAAAAGTCAGTATATATAACTCATTTGGAGGGTTAGGAAATGGTATATATTATGTAGAGTTGAAACCTTTTCGAGTAGATAGAGAAGAATCTAAACAAGATATCTTTATCGAAAAAACACTAACCGTTAAAGAAGCGGCGGCTTTGATGCCATGATATAGACATTTATAATTGGATGAAAGGAGAAAAGATGAAACTAAACGAATTAACATCTCTTTTATTAAAAGAGACATTTCATAGTTTCGAAATCGGAGACGAGTTCACCCAAGAAATTTTGGCAGACATCGCATTCTACACCAAAGTGAGTGATAAAGGAGTGATGTTGAAAGAAATGAAATCGAAAGCTACCAAATTCATTCAGTCACAAATAAAAGTCGGTAATATTGAAAAGGTAGTGGGTGTAAAAGATGGTCGGTATCAGGTATATAAAAAAGTATCCAACTTACTTGAATACAAAACTCTGGCCGTCGATCCAATACCAAAAGAGTATATGGATTTTGTATCTATTTGGAATGAGTTGAATGTTGGAGATGCTGTAACTGCCAAGGACTTTTTCGATATCTTAGATGAACAAGAAATTGATATAACATATGAAGGTCAATCGTCTAAGTTTCTGTGGATCATTTCTGACAGAGGTCTCGCAGAATGTCAGATAAATCAACACGATCCAAAGAAAAATACTTATGTCAGAATTGACTCTATTCCGGAAAGTGTTCTGTTTCAAAAAACCACAAAGTTTATGAAAGTGCCATGTGGTGAATATCAAAGTCGTCTGGATCAAATTTAGTAAGGAAGAAAATAAAATTTAATTCTTAACAAAAAGGAGTATAAACATGTTTGATCGAGTAACAGAATCAATGATTAGTAAAAAAACCAGCTACCGAGGAATGTCTGGAGCAATTCGTCGTGCAATCAACAGCGGTGCATTGAAAGGAGTCCTTACAGCGAGTGATGTTCGTCGTGTTTTGCCTCCTGGGAAAGCGGCCGCTCCGGTAAATGTGATCGAAAAAAGTTTGAGCTACATGGAGAAAAACAAAGAAATTGTCAGGCATAAAGACAAATTCTATACAAAGGATTCGGTTCCCACACTCACCGGAAGCGCAATTCCAGATTCCATGATTACCGGGAAAATTCTTAACACCGAAGTTCGTAACGGCAAACTTATCGCAACGGTTGAAGTGACTTCGTTGGATGCCAAATAACATTTAACTTCAGGAAAGTTGAAGACCCCATGCAATTTCTGTGGGGTCTTTTTTGGTTTCACAGTAACAAATTATAAATAAAGAAAGGAGTTGATTCTATAAGTTTCTTTGAAATAAGATTGTTCGTCTATTCTTTAACACTATCTTATTCATTGTGTCACCTACTTTAAAAATCTATTTTACTAACATTATAGTTTGTGTTACAAATTTGCTCTTT
>Ga0180434_10009362_pt1 | contig 10654 bp, 5 predicted proteins | sample SS_ome_7_FD_132453 | JGI IMG/M metagenome (GOLD analysis project Ga0180434, IMG submission 132453) | Hypersaline lake sediment archaeal communities from the Salton Sea, California, USA - SS_1_D_2 metaG | ecosystem: Environmental > Aquatic > Non-marine Saline and Alkaline > Hypersaline > Sediment... | reverse complement strand
GTATTACTGCTCTCACTCCAACTGCCGTGAGAGAAAAAATACGCTATTCTTTCAAAATCACCAGTTGTTGGAGTATACTCACAACTAGCCCTGCTACCACTTGTGACATTATCACTCTCACATAATATATTACATGATGAATAATTTAATGCATCATTACTACATACTACTAAATTTCCATCAGTACTATAAGGAGTAGAATATATTGCTGAAAAATTTATTGGAAAAGTAGTGCTTGCAGGATTAGTGGCTGTTAAAGGCTCTCCCAAAAAAGTTGTTTCAATACTTGTTGGAGGATTAGGAGGAGACTCTAACAAAGTCAAATTAGTGCTATTACCCCAATCGCTAGTAGCACTACCATCAGTTGATTGCATACTACACACTATGTTATCACCGATATTACTAAGTGAAAAATTATTTGATGAAAAAATATTTGAAACTGTTGTACCATTAACATAATTATTATTCAAATTATAAGTTCCCATACTAACACTATTATTAAACCATTCGACAGTAACATTCATACTATCACCATCATCATCTGTAATAGTTGCAGAACAATTTAAATCAGCATTAGTGTTATTAGTTCCATCAACTGAAATAAGAGTTGGTGATGGTGTGTTTGGAGCTGTGTTTAAACCCCACGTATCATAATCAGTATAAACCTCATTAATTTCTGTTTGAGTTAATGCTTTATTGAAAAAAGTTACCTCATCAAGAGAACCACTTCCTCTTTGGACAGAACCATTTGACCCAATATAATGACCAAAACCCAAATAAGCAAAATTAATATCATTATAATAATTTACAGTTGAAACATTATCAATATTAACTTTATCTAAATAAAGCAAAATTTCTGAATTTGTATAATCATTAACTATACATCTATGACCCCAAACATTATCACCCAAAGTAGTATCTGAACTATATATTTGCCAAAAATCTCCACTACCAGAAACAGATGCATACCATTGGCCAGATAGCAATCTTAAAAAAAACCCCCCATATTCAGACAAACCACCATACCTATCAGAAAAAGTAAACATTTTCCCACTACTACCTATTTGTTTTGACCATGCACAAGAAGTCCAATCAGCAAACCTAAGAACATTGCCAGATTCATTAAGTGTAAGCATATTAATAGTATATTCATCATTAGTCCCATCAAAATAACACGCTTTATTAGAAACAGAGTTTTTATCAGTTGTATTATCAGGTTGACCTGTTGAATCTAAAAGACCCGTTCCACGAACACCTATAGGACTACAATCGGTAAAATGCCAACCTTCAACTAAATCATTACTCCAATCAATTTCAGCACTCACGAAACTACTCATAATAATAATACATAGTCCTAATATCAATAATATTTTGTATCTCATGGGTCTAGATGAATCGCTCCACTCCTATAATCACAAGCATAAGGTCCTTTACAATAAGCAGTGACTGTCACAACAAACATTTCGTTTCTATCAACAACATTTTCATCAACTGAAACATTAGTCCAAGTCCAAGTTCCATACCCTGTTCCTCCAAGAACTTCGAAGGTTTCATTATTAAAACTTGCTAGTCCTTTGCTATCGTAAGCAAATAAAGTATAGTTTCCAATGCCTGCTGTTTCTGTAACTTGAACTGTATAATTATAAGAACATGTGCTACCACTCGTGCAACTAGCAGTGTAAGGATTAGTTATAGTGTCTGAAACACTCGTGTTGATAAAGAATGGTAGTGAACTATTATAAGTTGTTGGAATGTCACCACCCTTACTACTAACATAATATGGTATGGTAGTATAATTACTCCATGATCCATTAGTGTACGCATAAGCAGTCCTACTAAATCCTCCAGTAGTTCCTGGAGCATACAAACATCCAACACTACCATTCACAACACTAGGTGAAGAACATAACACATTACAATCACTTTCATTATCTGCAATATTATTACACACTACAAGATTTAAACTATCAGAATAATTAGAATAAATATCTCCGGTGAAATTCAAAGCCCAACTATTAGCAGCTACAGGATTAGTTTCATTATTCTCATCGTATTGTAATTCTCCATTAACATTGTAAGAAATGTAAGATTTTATGTTTGATGGTTCAGTATTATAAGCTTCCAACAAAGTCAAATTAGTACTATTACCCCAATCGCTTGTATCACTCCCATCGGTTGCTTGCATACTACATATTATATCATCACCAATATTATCTATAGTAAAATTTCCTGAATCAAAGATATGACTTACTTCTGTGCCATTAGCATAATTATTATTTAAATTATAATATCCCATGCTAACACTATTATTAAACCATTCTACAGTCACATTCATACTATCTCCATCATCATCAGTAATGGTTGCAGAACAGTTTAAATCAGCATTGGTATTATTAGTTCCATCAACTGAAACTAATGTTGGTGATGGTGTGTTTGGTGCTGTATTTCCAAAATCTGAATATGTAACTCCTTGTCCACTATTCCAAACATCTGCAACATCTGTTGTATTAAATGTTCTATTATAAAATGCAACCTCATCAACCAAAATATAAATGTTTGATTGTCCGGTAGCTATAGATCTTCCAATATACCAAATCTTTGCAGGATTTCCATCATTTCCTCCTCTATTAACAGTAGCTTGAACAGCACCATCTTTATACCATGTACATGGATTATTAGTTGGACAACTAATAACATCTTGATGCCAACTTCCATTCACACTTGAATCTAAATCACAACCAGATTCTTGTGATCCTGTAAGACCACCATTAACAGTACAAATTCCCCCACCACCACGATATTGCAGAATAAAATAAGCATTTGTTGTTGTCCCACTGATTTCAAAAAGTCTTGCTATATTACCAGTTGTAACGTTATAATGCCAATAAACAATAGTGAATGGTGCTGATGGATGTGCTGAAAACTCACTATCACTCATATTTAAATAATTAGTATCTGTTATAAGTCCACCTCTTGCATTACCAATTTTACCACCAGCACTTGCAACAGTTCCTTGTTCTATAAAGTCATTAATCTGTCCAGAAGCATCTGCTGCATTTCCAGAAGTTTCATCCATAGTCCACCATGCAACTAATCCTTCATTTAAATCAGCACTAACAAAACTAGCAAAAAGAATCATGTATAGTCCTAAAACAAATAATAATTTTTTCATATTAACTCCACATACCAATACTCTTCTTGCATCCAAGGATCAGATGTCACAACCTTGTTATCAAAAACTTTGGGATCTAAATGAATCGTTCCTGCATTGCCGTCACAGTCTGAAGTTCCACTACTGCAAGTTACATCAACCTGCACGGTAAATTGTTCTCCACGAACACCACTATTAGTACTCAGTGTAATATTAGTCCAAGTCCAATAAGCATCATATATCACTTTTAATGCAGTGCTATTACCCCAATCACTTGTTGCACTACCATCAGTTGTTTGCATACTACAAATCCATGAATCATTAATGGAAAGATTGCCACTAGAAAGAATATGTGATACAGTGGTTCCATTAGCATAATTATTATTTAAACTATAAGTATCATAAAGAGTTGTGTTCCTGAACCATTCGACACTAACATTCATACTATCACCTTCAGGATCAATAATAGTAGAACTACAATTTAAATCAGCATTGGTATTATTAGTTCCATCAACTGATACTAATGTTGGTGATGGAGTGTTTGGTGGTGAATTAGATGTATAATAAATTTTTATAGTTCCCGTACTTCCTCCATTATAATTATTCGCTATAGTTCCAGAATCCCATGTGTGAGTCATATTGGTGTCTAAAGTCACACCACTAGATATTCTAGAATTAAAATAATTTGTAAGATTTAATTCATCTGGATTGCCAGAACTTGCACTTCCAGTTAATGATAATGTTCTTATAGATGGATTATTAGCACAACTTCCTGTTAATGATTCCTTAGTATTTCCACAAGTTGCAGTTGCTAATGACCAACTGCCTGTCTCCATTTGAGATGCTGAAAGATTGTAAACTGTTGTTGTAGCACTTTGCCCCCCAGATCCTGAATTATACTCAAATTGTAATACTGCACTATGAACATTAGTCATATTTGTAGGAATTCCTTGAATCTGCCAATATGAACGACACCATGAAGTACTATCAAAATATATTTGAGAATCTGTTGATCCTGCACCACACGACCAACTTTTAGTATCCATCACACTACCTTCCCAATAATAAACAGTTGCAGCACTCACGAAACTAGATAAAAGTATCAATAATATACTAAATAATAGAATAACTCGCCTCTTCATTGTATTTGCCACCTATAAATATGCCTCATATAGAGTATAAAATATCCTTCTCCTTTATATATATATTTCCTTAGACGTACAACTAAATAAAACATCGGCTTTAAATACATGTAAACACCGATTTACATCTAATACAATAATTTTTATAATAATCTTTATATATATATTTATATCTTAGAAATATAAATTAATAAAAAAATATTTTAATATTGTTCTTGCATACTTTGTTGTGGTTCATAATATTCTATTTTTCTTTTATCTTTGTCATATGGGTCTCTAGGATATTTTACATATCTATCACTTTTATAACTCCAAGTTAATTTTCCTTCAGCTATTTCTGCTGCTGTTGGTGGTCTTGGAGGTGTTCTACCATCTGGTGTCGTTCCTTGTGTTGTTTGTTGCACAGGTTGTTCAAAAAATTGGGGTCTTTGAACTTGTGGTGTTGGTGCTGGTCTTGGTGCTGGCTGTGTTTCTATATTTTCTGAATCTCCACTTAATGCATTTAATTCTTCTTCTCTAATTTTTAAAGCTTTTTTTAAATCTTCTTTTTTTCCTAATGTTTGCGCAACCTTTAAATAAAAAGGATCAGTTCCTGTACTTTGTTTTTGTCCAACATAACGTAATTTAGATAAAGGATCTTCTCTTCCATACCCACCACCTGTTACAAGTGCTGCTTTAGTTCCAAAAGACCAACTTGAATTTGGAGTAAGTAATGCTCTAGCACCTGCTAAACTACTACTTCCTCCTATTAAATCTCTCGTTCTACTTGGAAGATTTCCAGGAACAGCAGTTTCAAAACCTTTAGCAAAAGTTTTTCCTCCTTCTTCTATTCCTTTATATAATCTCTCAGCAGTTGAAACACGTCTTCTTTTAGTTATAGTTTTAGGTTTTCCTTTTTTTGTTTTTCTTATTTCTGTTTCTTCTTTGTATGTTGGTTCTAAAATTTCTTTAGCTACACCAGCCACTCCTTTTCCTACATTTGATACCCCTTTGCCAATATATTCACCTGTTGAACGAACAGCTCTTCCAACTTTTTGTCCAAATCCTTCTTTTTCTTCTTTAACTGTTTCTTCATCTTGTAATATATCTTCATTTATAGCTTCTTGAACATCGTCTGCTCCCCCAGAAGCATGTTTCTCAGCATTATCAATAACCATATCAACTCCAGAACCTATATCATTACTGCCTGTGTTTATTTCAGGGTTTTCATATCCTGAATCTTCTCCTATTTCTTCAACAGCTAAATCTTCAGTTGCATCTATTGCTCCCTCAACATATGGTTCTAGTTCTTCTTCCATATTTGAATTTTTATCGCCTGGTCCTTGAAGCATTTTATTTAAAGGATTACAATCTAAAATATTTTTAACCCCATCACCATCTCTGTCACCCCACAAACTTAAACCTTTTTGTTGTTTCATTCTATTCCATCCAGTTAATTCAGCACCTATAGGAGTCATTGGTGTTTTTCCTCTAATTAATTCATTACGAAAATTATTACCACCAAATCCATTTGTCATTTTATTAATTTTTTCTTGTGGATTAATACCTAAACCAATTTTTGTTGACATCATATTTTTACTATTTATATCTTTTTTAGGATTTCTTCCTAATAGTTTATTTACTTTATTTTGCATATTTCCGCCAACTAATTGTTTTGTTTTATTTTGAATGTTTCCGCCAATCATTTGGTTTATTTTATTTTGCATGTTTCCGCCAACTAATTGTTTTGTTTTATTTTGCATGTTTCCGCCAATCATTTGGTTTATTTTATTTTGCATATTATTTCCTGTTATTAATCCTATTTTTTTTGTTGTAGAATTATTTTTATTAGTTGAAGTTCCTAACATTTTTTGAACATATTTATTTCTGTTTTTGTTCTTTCCTACGCCAAACATTTTTATATTATTATTTCCTCGGCCTAACATATTATTTATTTTATTTTGTGTATTTCCCATAGTAACTTTATTATGCAAACTTGTACCTATAATTTTATGAACATTACTATCTTTATTATTATCCATTCTTAAATATTTATTTACATCCATAGTTTTACTTTTCATTTTTTTATTTGTTTGAAGATAACTTTGAGGATTAAATTCTGTACTATGACCTGTTCCTAAAATTTTTGTAGGGCTTCGCTCATTATTTTCTATATTTTTTTTACTTAGCATTTTATCAAATCCTGAAAAACCATCTGTGTTTGGTTTTATATTTAACATTTTATCAAACCCAGAATAACCTAATTCTTCTTTTTTAGTATTTAACATTTTTTCGAACCCTGACATTTTATCTCTACCTCGACTAACTATTTGATTTAATACAATCGATTTTGATTTATTAGTTAAAGGTGATACATTTTGATATTGCGCATTTTCGTTTTCTTCTTCTTGTTTTTCTTTAATTTCTCTGAGTGTTTTCATACCCATCGCTTTTCCACCAAACGTGCCATTCATCATTTTCATATCACCTTATACTAAAAACTTGATTCTCTTTCTTTACGTATAGCTGCTACCAACATATATATTACCACTATAAAAAATAATATAAATGGCATAGCATGAAAAAAATCCATATATTTATCAATTCCTGAATTAATGGTTGCTTGTGTTGCTACATCAATACTGCTAACATTAACTTGTGATTTTATTACTGGAACTAAATGTGCTGTAAAAACTTGGTTGAATACAATATACATAATTCCTAAGCCGAAAAGCGTTACCAAGCCGAAAACCCAAGTAAAACCAGTACTATATGCTTTCTTTCCAAAAAATGTTTTTTTATCAAACACATTAAACATTTTTAACATACACCCCATTCATTAAGAGATTTATTATAAATTTTATTTAAAAATTTTTTTTCATCAACTCTAATAAAATCACAACCTAATATTTTTTTAATTTTTTCTTCTCTAAATAAATCATAACTTTTTTTAGTTTTATGGTATGGTTCGTCTACTTCATAAGCAACATTATTTTTTTTATCATAACCATCTATATAATATCTTTGAACTTGAAATTGTCTTTCTAATATAATATTATTTTCTTTTTCAATTTTATCTAAAATTTGTTTTTCATTTTTTCCAACCCGTTTTTTCTTAAATCCTTTTTCCCAAAACGTTGGTTTAAATTCAATATTTGCAACTCTTGCTAATTCATCTAAACTTCCAAAATTACTTCTAGCTGTTTGATTACAACAAGACATAAATTTATCAAATTCACATTTTTTAAACACACCATATTTTAAAACTTTTTCTTGTAATTCTATAATAATATCTTCACGGTTTATTTTCTTTGAATTCTTATTCTTTTTTAATCTTTTTGAAACCAACATTTTTAACATATTGGCTTTTTTAATACCATATCTTTCTTCCCAAGATTTATTTTTAAGATTTTTGCTTTGTTTTAACCTAATACTATTTTTCATCTGATTTGTTTTTTCTAAACCATATTTTTCTTCCCAAGATTTTCCTCTAAATATTTTATATCTTTCTCTTAATTGTTTTTCTTTATCTTTGCCTAATATTTCTTTCCATGTTTTTCCTTTATTTTTGTTAGGTTTATCCCAAACTTTAAAATTTCGACCTGCAATTTTTTCAAAATTATCAAATGAACCATACCATATTCTAATAGTTTCTTTATTGCAATTCATTAATTTATCCCAATCCTTCTTATAAAATTCTCCGTTATCATCTACATAATCTTGAAATTCTTTAATAATTTTTTGTTTATTTTTTTCTTTATTTATTTTTCTAATGTTTATACTTTTTTTTCTTCCAATTTCTTGTTTATTTTTAATTTTTTTTACTTTTTCTTTATTAAAAAGTTCGTTAAGTTTTTTACCTTTATTATATGTATTGCTTCTATCCCAAACTTTAAAATTTCTGTTAGCAATCTTAACAAAATTATCAAACGAACCATACCATATTCTTATGGTTTCTTTATTACAACTCATTAATCTATCCCATTCCTTCTTATAAAATTCTCCATTATCATCTACATAATCTTGAAATTCTTTAATAATTTTTTGTTTATTTAATTTTTTCATTTTATAATATATAATTTTTTAATATTTATTGCTGTTCTTCTTTATAATTAAAAACATTGCTTTCAATTTGTCCTACATCAGATAATGGTGTTGATTGATCAATAGCTTGTTTTGGTGAACCAAACTTACGTTGTTTCCATTCACCAGCTAAATCACGTATCATATTATTAACATTCCAACCATAAATTCCTCTACCACCTCTACCAAACCGTCCTCCTGACCCAAAAGGAAATCCTCCTGCTAAGTTTGCTGGAATTTTAGGAGTGAATGTTGAAGTTAATGCTTGTGTTGATGTATCTGTAGCTGTATCTGTAGCTGTATCTGTTTCAGCTGGAACATCAACAAAACTAACAGTATCTGTTCCTGAATAAGCACTTGTTTGTTGAATTGATTCTGAAGGTGTTTCTTCATATGGTTGAATATCTTCTTGAACATCTTCTTCAGGAGGAATATTTATATCTTCTTCAGGAGGTATTTCTTGTTTTGTTAATTCGCCTCTCCTTGTGTCTTCTCTTTCTAACTCTCTTTTTAGTGGAGCTTCTTCTTCTTTAAATGCTTCTTTAGTTTCTTGTTGAATTCCTGTTTCTTCTTGTTGTTGGACCCTTTGTAATTCTTGTGATAGTTTTGTTTGTCTTTCTTGTGTTAATCCGGGCATTTCTAATTCCTTAGATATTTGTCCTTCTCTAGTAAATGAAACATCTGGAACATATCCAAAAGTTAATACAGGTGTTCTTGTAACTCTAGGAGTTAAACCAGGATAATATGCAGGAGTTAAAACATCTCCTGGCAATTCAAATGGATCTGCTACATAACCTAATATTTCAGTTGCTGTTTTTGATTTTGGGTATAACGTTTTTTTTGTAGTACCTTTTAATGTTGTTAAACCTTTAATAGGTGTAACACCACCAAAGCCTTCTAAAAAACCACCAAATGTACTAGCTGAAAGTCCTCCTAATGTTCCAATCCCTAAAATTTCTAAAGCTCTTCCAGGTTTAAATCTTTCACTTTCAACAGGTAACACATATCGTCCTTTTTCACCTTTAACTTCATATGCTCCTTCAGTATCTGCTTTAACATCTCTATAAGATGTATAATCTTCCATTGATGGTAACCATTTTTCTCCTGTAAAACTTCTTGGTGAACGTCCTCGTATTATTTGATCAACTAATGCTCCTCCGCCACCTTCTGCAACACCTGGACCAAAATATGCTGTAGCCATTCGTATTGCTCTTTTTGCTCCTTCTTTAAATCCTTTTTTTCCTAAATCAATACCCTTTTTCCATAATTGATATGCTCTTACTGCTCTTGTTTGCGCCCCCATTAAATTTGCTGCTGCTTCTAATCTTAATAAATTTGCTAATTCAATTGCTGTTCTTGTTTTTAATCTTTGTTCTGCTTCTTTTAATAATAAATCTCTATCTTGTTTTATCATTCCTTTTTCTTTTAATTTACGATCAATTTCTTGTAAAAATGGTTTTTTATATCTTTCTTGTGTTGGAGTTATAGCCATTCCTAATCCTTCCGTAATATCAGAAACAATTCCTCCTCTTCTAAACGATTCTTCAGCCATATTTTCATATCCTGAAGTAATAATATTGTTAAATTCATTCTTATCTATATTATAATTATCTAAAGTTGTTTTAACATCAGAAGTTCCTAACATATCTTCTGTAAAATATTTTAATCCTTTAGCTGTTGCTCCTGTTGTTCCTATAAATGTTGCTACTGCTGCTGTTCCTCCTAATATTTTTTTTCCTAAATTGGGTGATGTTATTAATTTTTGTATAACTGGCGAACGTATAATTCCTTGTTCTATTTTAGCAGCAGGTTTAAAAATTGTGCTAGCACCTAAAGTTTTACCATCTTTAACTCTAGCTAATGCGGCAGTTGTGCCAAATCCTAAAGTATATCCTAAACCAGAAGCTGCATCAATAATTTTTTGACCAGGACCTTTTGATTCATATCCTTGACCTACTATTAATTGTACTTTCTCACTAGGTTCTAATAATAATCCTTTTTTATATTGTCTTTTAAATTCATTAAATGCTTCTTTTATAACAGGCCTTTTTTCTCCTTCACGTATTGCTGCTTGACCTGTTCCAGGTTGTTTTAAAATATATTCTGTAAATTTATTTTTTTCACTTACTGTCATATCGTCCCAATTTTTATTAACAAAATCAGGAGTATCTTTTTTAATATTTTCATAATATGTTTTTTCAGCTTCTAATTTTTCTACTGTTTCAGGAGATATTTTTATTTCTTTTGGAGGTTCTACATACTCACCAACACCTATTTTCACACTTCTTTCTCTTTCTGG
>Ga0180434_10009361_pt1 | contig 10655 bp, 8 predicted proteins | sample SS_ome_7_FD_132453 | JGI IMG/M metagenome (GOLD analysis project Ga0180434, IMG submission 132453) | Hypersaline lake sediment archaeal communities from the Salton Sea, California, USA - SS_1_D_2 metaG | ecosystem: Environmental > Aquatic > Non-marine Saline and Alkaline > Hypersaline > Sediment... | reverse complement strand
AGGTGGCGCCGTTGTCATCGGAACGATAGGCGACGAGGCCACACTCCCGGCGCGACTTCTGATAGCGGATCACCGTCAGCCATCGCGACGGAGACAGCCGGACCGAGGAGGGCATCAGCGCGTAGCCCGGCGCTCGCGTGAAGTCAGGGCCGATGTGGGAAACGAGTTTCCAGGTCATCCCGCCGTCGGAGGTCCGGGCCAGCGCCGTGCGACCGTGGTCGACCGACAGGAAGCACGAAAGTCCGCGCGGGCCGTCCACCACGTAGTCCGTTCGCGTGGCGATCCCGGCTGGATCCAGCTCGGAGAACCGGAACGGCCCGGCCCAGGATTTGCCGCGGTCGTAGCTGTAATAGAAATCCGACGGCCCCCGCTCGTTGGTCACCCGCTGAAAAAGCAGCGCGAAATCGGGGCGGCTGAAGTCGATCGGCTTTTCGAGCTCCCGCGGCGGCCGGGCCTTGTCCCCCAGGCGATGGTTCATCGCCCGGCCGGTGATGCCTTGCTCGTAGGCGTCCTCGATGGCCCAGGTTTCGCCGCCGTCGAGGCTCCGGGCGAACTTTCGCAACGTGGTGGACCAATCGACCGTGTGCCCGCCGCTCTCCTTGTGGTCCCCGACCGTAAAGCTGACCAGGATCTCGTCGCCCCACGACCACATCCCGCCGTTGGCGGGCCACCCGCCGAACTTCCCGTCCTCGCGGAACACTTCAAAATGGCGAATATCCGGGACCGCGTTTGAGCCCGGCTCCGCGCTCGAGGCGGCCCCGGTCAGGGTGACCGGCAGGGCAAGCGCCATCACGACGGCCAGCGGCCATGCAATGCGTGCAGTCATCGTGTACTGGTAGGTTGCTGAGGGTCAGGTCAAGGGCCGTCTTCCGGCGGAATCAGCACCAGCCCGCCGCTCCAGTTGCCTTGGGGAATGGAAACAGTTCATGCCCGCACCTCTCGATGGTTCGCTTGCAGGGTCAACGGGTCTGCATTATGGCATCCTAGAACCGCGGGAGAAACGAGGGCCGGATCACGGCGTCGGGGGCCGTTCGACGGTGATCGCGAATCGGTTCCGGGCCGGATCGCGAGTCACCACGAACTGGAGCCCCGAGGTCTCGAACCGCCGGTACCGCGGGTCGATCACCTCGGGAATCTCCTCGACCGCGTCGATGTCCACCGCCGGAGTGGGTGGGACGACCAGAACGCGATGCCGGCCTTCCAGGGCCCCGTCGTCCGGCGAAAACGTACCCAGACGGAAGGTGCCGTCGGGCTCGATCGCCCCTCGGGCGCTCACGGCCTGGGGGGCTTCTATCGGCTGGAACTCGACCCAGCCGCCGGACAGCAGCTTGCCGTCGGGGAAGGTCACCGTGCCGCCGGCCGGATAGGTCGGCGGATGGCCTTCGCCACAGCCGAACGCCAACGGGAGCACCAGCCCCCATGCAGGCCAGATTCTCGCAGTGCGCATTGTTTCTTCCCGACGTCGGGGAGGAGGGCTTCTTCGGGGGGCTAGCGAGGGGTACAAACACGCCGCGACGAGTCAAAACAGCCCGCCCGGGATCGGCTCGCCGTCGGCCCGGTTGGCCAGATAACCGAGGACCGTCGTATCGACGGTGTTCAACAGGGTGCAAACGCTCCCGTCGCAGCGGACGAACGGGCAGATGCCCGGGTGGTAGCTGCCAAAAATGAAACCGTTCTGCTCCGTCGCCGAGCGCGCGATTCCGTAACCGGGTCCGCCGCATCGCATGTACTGGAGAATCAGATCGCCGTTGTAGACGGAACCGTCCTGGTAGTGGCTCAGTTCATCCGAAGCGACGCCGGTGCCGATGCCCCGCGTACCCTCGGGCAGGTGCTTTTCGCCCATGAGCAGCGTGCTGCTGAGCCCGTCCCGGACTTCGACGAAGCGAACCGACTCGAACCGCACCCCGTTGCTGCTGAATTCGTAACTCCGCGACTCGACGATCACGCCGTTGCCGTGTGGATGATCGAAGAACCAACCGCTTTGTTGTTGATCGCCGCCGCAGCCGGCGTAGTCCGAAATGACGCCGGGGCGGTGCGGCTGGGAGGTCGAGCCGGCCGTGGGCCAGTCGCCCTTCTTGCTGAGCTCGACGCCCCCGCGGCGCGAGGGGCAGGAGAAGATCGGCGGACCGGCTTCCCGGCCCTCCTGGTTGGCGCTGTCGTAGTAAGACTTCGTCAGGTCCCACTTCTCGAAGACGTTACCCGCCTCGACGTAGGGCAGGATGAACACGGCCCAGCTCGCGTAATCGTTGCGAAACCACGCTGGGGGCAATTGGCCCTGCGCCTCGTGAAAATGGTGCATCGCCAGGCCGAACTGCTTCAGGTTGTTCGCGCACTGGGCTCGGCGAGCGGATTCACGCGCGGCCTGCACGGCGGGGAGCAACAAGGCGATGAGAATGCCGATGATGGCAATCACCACCAGCAGCTCGACGAGGGTAAAACCATGCGTCCGTGACTCGGTGGCCCTGCGCATTTCGTACCTCGAATGAGCACCGCCAAACGTAGGTGGCAGGCGATCCGCACCGCCGCGTTTCCCGCGCCCGGGTCGTCCTTGGCGACGGTTGCTCAATCCGCCCCCCTACGTTCTTCCCCGCCGGCCGAACACGCCGAGCCCAAGCAGTACGGTGGCCCACACCAATACGCTGCACGGTTCGGGGACCGTGAACTGGATTTCCAACATCGGGCGCTGGGTCACAGTGGCCCATTCCGAGCTGGCCAGATCTGCGCGATGAAACCCGCTCGGATCCGTGCTGGTCAGCACCAACATCAGGCCATTGTTGTTGCCGGCCACCCAATCGGTCACCAGGCTCGTCGGCAACGAGAGGCTCACCCAGCCGGCTTGGCCCTCGCCGGGGAGGTCGACCGTATCGAGCAGTATCGGATCGAAATCGGTCGTCGGCATTTCGAGCCCCGGCAATCCGGCCCAAGCTTGGGTCGTGGGCACCTTGTAATTCCACGTGGCCTGGTCCTCCTGCCAATCGCCGTTTGCCGAAGCAATGGCATACACGCCCAACGTCCGGGTGGTGGAGCCGTCGTCGTTATCCGTAGTCTTGTACAAGTGGAGCGTCGCCGAGTCGATCGACTGGAATTGCCCGTCCAGGGACGTGACGTCGAACCCCAAAAGGCTATGGCGCTGGTTGTTGGCAACGCTGCCCGTGTGCCCGACCTCGAAGCGATCCGTACTGCCCCAGTTCAAGTCCGGAGCGTTCTCGAACAGGGTGGTATCGCGGGTTCCGGCATAGCCGTCCACGCCCTCTTGAAACGTCACCACGCCGGAGGCCGCCGGCGGTTTGAGAAACTGGTTCGGGGAGAGCGCGACGTCCGAGATTCGCACCTCGTCGATCAGCCCGTTGAAGAACTGCCCCGTGTTCGAGCCGTTGTTGTGCCGGACGAGCCCTCCGATGCCCAGGGCCCCTTCCGTGTTGTTCAGCACGCCCGTGTACGACGCGCCCGGCCCGATCTGGGTGCCGTCGAGGAAGATCTTCGCGGTGCTGCCGTCCCACACACCGGCCACGCGGTACCAGTTGCCCGTCTGAATCGAGCCCGCGCCCGTATCCACTTCCGTGAAGACCGTACCGCTCTGGCCGACGTGGAAAGTAACCTTGCCGTCTGAACGGAGATCAAGCCAATAGCCGTCGTCGTTCACGTTGGGTGAACTCGTTGCGTTGTCGAATTTCCGGGCGATGACCGACTGCTTGATCTCGTCCGGGCGTATTGAGGCCTCGAGAGTCAGTTGGCTGAATCCGCCGGGATGCCCGGTCAGGGCGTCGGCGTCGGGCACGATGAGGTAGGCGCCGTTGTTGTTGCTGGTCCCGGAGTTGTTGAAATCGGCCGAGGACGCACCTCCGAAGCCGGGCACCGGACTCCCGTACTGCACGGTCTTAGGAGTTTTCTGAACACCCGCGCCCACGAAGCCGCCGACCACGTCCGTGTCGGAGACGATGTTCGCGCTCTGCGTGCCCTCGAGGCGCCAATGGGCCACCACGGCGCCCTCTGTCTGCCCGATCGCACCGAGCAACAGAGCCATTCCCAGGGCCGACAATGCGGTAAGTCCAAGGGTGTGTCGCATGATCCGGTTCTCCCGCATCGAGGAACGCTGGCTGCGCCGACAGGGAGGAGACCCTGGGCCGTCGTCTGGTATACCAGACCCTGCTCGACTACACTAACCGTCCGCGCCGACCAGGTAAATAACCCGCTTGGGGGGCTTGGGGAGTTTTCTTGGTTCGGCAAGGATGCGGGAGCTGGGATAGGACCTCCCCCGTCTTTTTCCAAAAATGCGGCGATTAATTCTTGCGCATTTTCCCCCTTTTCCAAGATCGCCTGACGGATCAACCGCCGACCCGCCAGCAAACCACCCATATGGGTTATTGCAATCCCGGCGCGGACCTGCGATTCTGTTGGTATACTAGCGGTGCCAAGACCCCGACGGGTAACCCCATGGACTCGCCCAATCTCCGCGAACGGGCCTATCGCCATATCCACGGGCAGATCGCCTCCGGGTCCCTGGCCGGCGGGTCGCAGGTCTCGGAGCTTTCGCTGGCCAAGGCCCTGGGCATCAGCCGCACGCCGGTCCGCGACGCCATCCGCCAACTGATCAACGAGGGGCTTCTCGAGCAGATCCCCCGTGGGGGAACGATCGTCCGGATCCCCGACCGCAGCGAGCTGACCGAGCTGTACGAGATCCGCGAGGCCCTGGAGAGCTACGCGGTCGCCCGTGCGGCCCAGCGGATCGCTCCGGCGGACCTGGAGCTGCTCGGCGGCCTGCTTCACGAGATGCGCCGGGTCGCCCGGGAAACGTTCAAGAAGGGGGGGCCGCAGGCCCTCGAGGGCGAGGCCCTGTGGCGGTTCCTGGCCGCCGACATGGCCTTTCACCAGGTGTTGATCCGTGCCACGGGCAACCGGCGGATCTTGAAGATCGTCTCCGACATGGGGGTCCTCGTACGGATCTTCGGGCACCGCCGCCAATTGCACACCCTGGGCATCGTCCGCCGGACGTGCCGCTTCCACGCCAAGATCCTCCGGGCGGTGCGGCGCGGTGATTCCCAGGGGGCCAGGCGATGGACGGTTCGCCACCTGCGGGCCAGCAAACGGCAGGCCCTCGACGTGATCCAGCGAGAAAACGATCCCCAGGCCGAGCTTCCGAGCACGGCGCTCGACGATCTCCTGGAAGGGCTGGGACGCATGACCTCGGACGAATAGTCCGACAACATCAACGTAAGCAAGACACCCACGGACAATGCCCAACGCGCTTTTCAGAAAGGGGAATGCCATGACGCTGGACAACCGGTGGACGAAGGGCCTGACGGTGGCGGCGGTCCTCGTGCTGTTGACGTCCGCTCCTGCGGCGGGCGCGGTCTCCATGCTCGTCAGCGACACGATCAACGGCCGCGTCCTGCAATACCAGGTCGACGGCGGGTCGGTGACCTTCGACAAGGTGTTTGCCCAGGGAAGCCTCGCCGGCCAGACGCTCGCCAATTCCATGGGCATGACCCTCGGCGCCGACGGCTGGGTCTACGTGGGCGAGCAGCGGGACAGCGGCCGGCTGCTGCGGTTCGCCCCCGACGGAACGTTCATCAACGTGGTGACCGTGCTCGGCGGTGCCAACCGGCCGGAATCGGTCGAGGCCGGCCCGGACGGCCACGTCTACGTGACCGACGCCTTCGGCGGTGCCGGCGACCGGGTGTTTCGGGTCGACGTCAGCCAGCCGGCGGCCGCCGTCAGCACGTTCATCCCACAGAGCGGCACGGGCTACTCGTTGAACAATCCCCGGGGGATCTCCTTCGGCCCGAACGGCAACGCCTTCGTCTCCGACCGCAACAATAATCGAGTCCTCGAGTTCGACGGCTCGACAGGGGCCCTGGTCGGCACGTTCGTCGCGTCGGTCAGCAGCCCGCAGGACGCGTACTGGCACCAGAGCGAGCTGTACGTTAGCTCGGGCAACACGGTGCGACGCTACGATTCATCCGGCGTCTTTCAGGAGTCCTTCACCGCCGGCACGGGGGGCAGTTTCAACATCGGCGTGGCCGGGCTGGAGGACGCGATTTTTAGTGCGAACTACTCCGACGACAAGGTCTATCGGCGGGTGGCCCCGGGCAGCGGTGTTCAAGTCGTCCCCGCCGGCGGCGAGCCCGGCCCGGCGCTCAACGGGCCCGGCCACGTGCTGCTCTACCAGCCGGGGCCGGTGGCCGTGCTCAACGCTTCGGAGGACGCCTTTGTCAATTCGGGGAATCCCGGCAGCAACTATGGCAGCGATACCCGGCTGCGCGTCGGAGACAATGATGGTGCTACTCTAACGCCGCTCAATCTGAACCCCGGCGACCGCGAGGCGTTCGTCAAGTTCGATCTTTCGGGCCTGGAATCGAACCTGGCAGTGACCAACGCCCTGTTTCGCGCGATTCAAACGGACACAAGTCTTGTGGCCGGCGGATTCGACGTGTACGCAGTTGAGGGGCCGGCCGGCACCTGGAGCGAGAGCACCATCACCTGGAACAACCGGCCGACCGGCGCCACGTTCTTGGGGAACATGGGCGTGTTCTCCCAGAATACACACGGCGGAATCTCCACGTTCTTCAGCGACACGTTCACGCAGTTGGTTCAGGACTGGATCGACGGCACGAAGCCGAACAACGGCCTGCTGTTCCGGCTGCACGACACGGGCGCGAACAACGGCGATACCCTGGCCGCCCGGGAGTCGACCGTCTTCGATCCGCCGCAACTGTTCGTCACCTACGTTCCGCAACCCATCACCGTTATTCCCGAGCCGGGGAGCCTGCTCGTATGGTCGCTGGTCGGTTTGGGCGCGGCGTGTTTCGGCCGGCGGAGCCGGAAGCGGCCAACGGTCGAGGAACGTTAGGACCGGCACACATGGAACTCCGGGGAAAAAGCCGGCGGCGGGAAGGCACAGACGCCCCGGCCGCGGGCCGAAGCGCTGCCTTTACCCTGGTCGAGCTCTTGGTGGTGATCGCCATCATCGGGATTCTCATCGCGCTCTTGTTGCCGGCGGTCCAGGCGGCGCGGGAATCGGCGCGGCGGGCGCAGTGCCAGAACCACCTCAAGCAATTGGGGCTGGCGCTGCACAACTACCTTACCGCGGTGGGGGTGTTTCCGCCGGGTTTTATCGCCGAGAGCAGCCTGGGCGACCGCAATATATGGCGGGAAGCCCGGGACGGCAGGCACGGCACGAGCTGGATGCTCCAGACGCTGCCCTACATCGAGCAGGCCGCGCTGTTCGACCGCTGGGATTTCACCCGGAACGTGCGCGGGAACGAAGCGGCGGCCCGGCGCGATATCCCGGGGTTCTACTGCCCCTCGCGCCGCACGACGGTCCGCCCGCAGGATATCCCCATCATGTTCCTCAACTGGGACAAGGGGGGAACCGACTACGGCGGCTGCGTGGGCAAGAGCAACTACTGGTACGACAACGGGTACCAGTCGGCCCCGCCCTTCGACCACGAGTACCAGCACAGCGGCACGCGCAGCGACGAGATGGGCATATTCGGCTGCAACACCGCCACGCGCGACGCCGACATCCGCGACGGCACCACCAACACGCTCTTGCTGGGGGAGCTCCAGCGGCTCTATCTCCAGCCGGGGGCGTACAGCCCAGGCGCCGGCACCAGCCACGACGGCTGGGCGCCCGGCGGCGTGGCCAACCTCTTCGACACCGACGCCATGGCGGCGGGCACGGGCAGCAACCCCGGCGGGGTGAACAACTGGATGTTCGAGTCGCCCGGCAGCGATCATCCCGGCGGGGCCCAGTTCACCATCGGCGACGCCTCGGTCCGCTTCATCAGCGAAAACGTCGACCCTTTCCTCTTCGAGTCGCTCGGCAGCATGGCGGGTGGCGAGGTGAACGAGGTGTTTTAGTGCGTATGCACCTAAGCCACCTTCGAGAGTGCACACGGGCCGGAGGGGTCCTTGTCCTCGTGATGGCCGTGGGCGCCGCCGGCGGCTGCTCGCGGGGCGACCGCCCGCCGCTGGGCGAGGTCCACGGAACGGTCACCCTGGACGGAAAGCCGCTGCCCCGGGCCATGGTCTCGTTCCGGCCCGAATCGGGCGGGCGGCTCTCGCGCGGCCTGACCGACGACGCGGGACGCTACGAGCTGATCTACCTCCGCGACATCCGCGGGGCCAAGATCGGGCGGCACGAGGTGATGGTCACCACCGCCGGCGAGGACGTGCCCGACGAACGGCTCCCCGCCCGCTACCACCGCGAGACCACGCTCAGCGCCGAGGTCGAGGCCGGCGCGAACGAGTTCGATTTCCCCCTTACGTCGAATCCGAACGGCAGCCCATGACCGAATCCCCCACAAGCGACCGCGCCGCCAAACCGCTCCGCGGGATCGTCCCGCCGCTGGTCACGCCGCTGGCCGAGCGAGAGACGCTCGATCCGGCCGGGCTCGAGCGGCTCGTCGAGCACGTGCTGGCCGGCGGCGTGAGCGGGCTGTTCCTGCTGGGCACCACCGGCGAAGGGCCGAGCTTGAGCTACGCGATGCGCGAGGAGGTGGTGCGGCGGGTCGCCCGGCAGGTCGCCGGGCGCGTGCCGATCGTGGTCGGCGTGACGGATACCTCGATGGCCGAGTCGCTCCGCCTGGCCGAGGTGGCCGCGGAGGCCGGCGCCCGGGCCGTGGTCCTCGCCCCGCCGCCGTACTTTCCCGTGCGCCAGGACGACCTGCGGCGTTACGTCGAGCGGATGGCCGAGGAGTCGCCGCTGCCGCTGGTCCTCTACAACATGCCCAGCCACTCGAAGCTCGCCTTCGAGCCGGAGACGGTCCGCGCGCTGGTGGACATACCCCGCATCATCGGACTGAAGGACAGCTCCGGCGACCTGGGCTACTTCCGCCGCTTGGGGGAAATCGCCGCGCAGCGGGACGACTTCTCGCTGTTGATCGGCCCGGAGGAGCTGCTCGCCGAGGCGGTCGCCCTGGGCGCCGACGGGGGCGTGTCGGGCGGGGCCAACCTCCGCCCGCGGTTGTACGTCGATCTCTATCGCGCCGCCGGCAAGGTCGAAAGCCGGGCCGAAAACCGGCAGGTCGGCGAGCTGCACGCGGAAGTCCTGCGGACCGCGGCGGCCCTCTACCGATGCGACGAAAACAGCGCGGGGGTCATCAAAGGGCTGAAGTGCGCCCTGTCCGTCCTGGGGATCTGCCGCGACGCGGTGGCCGAACCCCTCCAGCCGCTCGAGCCCGGCCAGCAGGAGCGAATCCGCGGCACGCTGACTGAGTTGGGCCTCCTGCCGGTGCCGCCGGGTCCCCGCTGCAGTTGCCGACCGGCCAGGGCGGCCGTGCCGACGCCGTGATTCGGTCGCTTGCCGTTGTCCCTGCTGGCCATGTCGCATTATTCCCGACGTCCGGTGACGATGAAGACTGCATCTTGACCTCCAGCATTGCCGACAGCGATACGTGCGGCTGGCGGGTTGCCGCCGAGAAGAGCTACTGCTTCTTCCAGACCGATTTCAACCGACAGAACTCGATGTCCTTTACCGCGGCGCTGCCGCCTTCGGCGAGACATTCCAGTGCCGGTTGATTCCTGTCGGGCCAAGCCCCACCCATCAGATAGACCTGCCCCTCGTTGGCGAACAGATCCACCGAACAACGGTCCAACAAGACTCGCAGCTTCAGGGTGCCCTTTTGTGGACGGACTTTTGCCCGGTACGTGCGGCCGCCTTCGAGTTTCTCCAGCGCAAGCACCTCCTTGGCGACATCGTACGTGATTTCGATGCCGCGCGTGCGCACGGCGAGTTTCCGGGCCGTGCCGAGATCGAAGGTCAACTGCACGTCATACAGCTCCCAGGGAACGTCGGCCGCCCACAACGTGCCGGGCGGTAGCTCCTTGTCCGGCCACCGACGCCGCTCGCTCTGCAAAGAGGCGATTTCCCGCGCCGGATTGACAAACATCCGGATTCCCTCATCCGTCGTCCGCAGGGTGAGTTCCACCGGCAAGGAGAGCAACTGCAAGAACGGCATTCCCAGCTTGTCGACCAGGTGTCGCCGATTGGAGCCAAAGATGTGGAACCAGTTCATCTGGACCCGGCGCCGGCCGTCGTCGGGAGCCTGGGCGAACGTTTGTGTGGCCGAGAGGGGGCCGAAGGCCGACCGGCCACTGGCCTCGGCAATGAATTGCTCGCCGTCAAACTCACCGATCCGATAGTCCCCGCTGCCGTTGACCAGCACCCATTTCTTTTCGTCGGCGCGGCCGTCGACCTCCAGCTCGAAAAAGTCCGGGCACTCGTGGCCGCCCGTGACCAGGCTTGCTTCCTGCCAATCGCGGAGATTTGTCGAGCCATAGAAGCAGTAGCCGTCCCGATCCCTGTCCCGTACGTCCCGGGAAATGTACACGACCATGATCCATTTCCGGCTCGGCTCGTGCCAGAAGACCTTCGGGTCGCGGTTCCGCAGGGTAATGCACGGCAAGACGGGTTCTTCGAGGTGGATCCAAGTCCGCCCGCGGTCGTTGCTGTAAGCGATGCACTGATCGCTGCGGATCGTATCATAGTCCCATTGCTTGAATACCCACGGTTTTCGTCGGGTGTAGAAGGCAATCAGCGTCTTTTCGTCGCCCTTCTGCAGACCCGCGGAGTTGTTGAAATCGACCACGGCCGACCCGGAGTAATTCTGCCCACGCTCGGGCGTCACGCCCAGCGCGATGGGCAAATGCTT
>Ga0180434_10009359_pt1 | contig 10655 bp, 8 predicted proteins | sample SS_ome_7_FD_132453 | JGI IMG/M metagenome (GOLD analysis project Ga0180434, IMG submission 132453) | Hypersaline lake sediment archaeal communities from the Salton Sea, California, USA - SS_1_D_2 metaG | ecosystem: Environmental > Aquatic > Non-marine Saline and Alkaline > Hypersaline > Sediment... | reverse complement strand
GTTCTTGTCAACGGAGGGGTTCGTGCCCTGGCAGGACCGGGGATGGGGCGGCTGCCAAATATCGCTGCCGTCCGAGTAGCTCTTCCATCTGTGGGCGTAGGGGCCGTCGAGGTCCCCGCCAGGTGAGGGTAGGGGCAAGGGCCGCCACTCGCCTATCCAGCGGACGAGCTAATCGTTCCAGTGCAGGCCATGCCTGCATCCATCCGAAGGGGCAATCGAGCCGGCTCTGGGCATCCCAAAGATCGCGCCCACGCAGGATACCCCCCGCCACCGCGACGGCCTGCGCGGCGATGGCCTCCGACGCCATCGACAGTCGCAGTGCCAAGCAGTGAAAGAGGATTGCGATCAGGTTCATTGCCAAGCCCATGCCCATTTCGGATGGTTTTGGTGCCAAATACAAAACGCGCGAACACTCGTTGTAAACTGTTTCTCGGCCTCGGTTTCTTCGTCAGGCCACCGAAGGCGCTCATCGGTCAAACACATTCTTTGGTAGCATCCATATCGGGGGTACGGCAACGAGGCGGCCGAGCAAAGCCCGGGCGACCTCTTCCGTACCCGCAGATTTATACATTCTACCAGAGTGTCCGCAAACTGCAACGGCGACTTGTTCGGGAATTGCTGTGATAACTCCTTTTCTCGGGCAGTCTTAGGACAGGAAACGAATTTGCGGTCTGCGCGGCGGACGTTTGCGGTCGGGGGGGCCGATTTACCCCCGCTTCTTCGGGTGGCATCGATGCAGGCTGCCGACGGTCCGGCGCGAAGCCGCGCGGGGGCTTGTGGCAGACGCCCAATAGTGCTAACTTAACGGGTTTGGTCGGCCGAACCTCAAGGGGTCCTAGGAATGAAAGAGAAAATCCATCCCAAGTATGTGGTGACGCAGGTCACCTGCGGCTGTGGCAATTCCTTTGTCACCCGCAGCACGCAATCGGAGTTGAAGGTGGACATCTGCAATGCATGCCATCCCTTCTACACGGGCAAGCTGAAGTACGTCGATACGGCCGGCCGGATCGAGAAGTTCCAGAAGAAATTCGCCGGAACCGGCTACGCCAGCCTCAACCGCGGCAAGAAGCCCGTGGCCAATGCCGAAAAAGAAGAGGCCTGATCGGCCGGATGACAGGCAATGCGTGAGCTGCTGGAAGACAAGCTGAGCCGTTTCGAAACCCTCGAGAAACAATTGGTTGATCCCGAGGTGCTCAGTAGTTCCGCGCGCATGGCTAATGTTGCCCGGGAGCATGGCTCGCTGGCCCGGCTTGCCACGAAGTATCGCCGGTTCAAGGCGTTGAACGCCGAGATCGCCGATGCCATGGAGATGGCCGAGGGCTCCGATCCGGAATTGCGCGAGTTGGCCGAGGCCGAACTTCCCGAACTGAAACAGCAGCGCGACCACTACTGGGACGAGTTGCTCGATCTGACCATCGGTGGAGAAGACGCGACCCGCACCAAGTGCATCCTCGAAATCCGCGCCGGTACCGGCGGCGAGGAGGCGGCGCTATTCGCCCGGGACCTCTACGAGATGTACCGCCGCTTCGCCGATGCGAAGGGATGGAAGGCCGAAGTGATGGACGCCAGCCCGACCGAATTGGGCGGGTTCAAGGAGGTCGTCCTGGGCCTGGAGGGCGAGGATGTCTTCCGTCAGCTTCAATACGAAAGCGGTGGGCACCGCGTCCAACGTGTCCCGGAAACCGAAGCCAAGGGACGCATCCACACCTCGGCCGCGACGGTCGCGGTGATGGCGGAGCCGGAGGATGTCGAAATCGATCTGAAGCCCGACGACTACCGCCGCGACATCTACCACGCCAGCGGGCCCGGCGGTCAGCACGTCAATAAGACGGCTTCGGCCATTCGCTTGACCCATTTCGAGACCGGTATCGTTGTTACCTGCCAGGACGAGAAGAGCCAGCACAAGAACCTCGCCAAGGCCCTGCGGGTCATGAAGACGCGGGTCTATGAAGTCAAACGCCAGGCCGAGGACAAGAAACGGGCCGACGAGCGCAAGAGCAAGGTCGGCTCCGGCGACCGGAGCCAGCGGATCCGAACCTACAACTTTCCCGAAAACCGGCTAACCGACCACCGCATCAACCTGACGCTCTACAAGCTCGACAGCATCCTGGCCGGCGACCTGCAATCGGTGATCGACGCCCTGATCGAATACGAGCGACAGGAGCAGCGCGCGGCCATGGGCACGGTCGAGTAACCCCGAAGCCGGCTTCCCCCGCCATGTCTTCCAGCGAGTCTTGGACCGTCGGCCGAATGTTGCAGTGGACGGCGGACTATTTGCGGCAGCAAGGGGCGGACAGCCCCCGCCTCGATGCCGAGGTGCTGTTGGCCGAGTCGCTCGGCTGCCGACGCATCGAACTCTACACCGCCTTCGAAGACGTGCCCAACGAAGGCCAACGCGCGAACTTCCGCGAACTGGTGCGGCGCCGGGCCGAAGGGATGCCGGTTGCCTATCTGGTTGGACGCAAGGAGTTCTATTCGCTCGAATTTGCCGTGACGCCCGCCGTGTTGATCCCGCGGCCGGAGACCGAATTGCTCGTGTTGACCCTTGTCGACTTGGCCCGAGCGATGCCGGCTGGGCAGGGGCTTCGAATTGCCGACGTCGGGACCGGAAGCGGGATTATCGCGATCTGTGCGGCGAAGCATCTCGCGCGGTCGCAAGTGACGGCGTTGGACAACTCGCCGGCCGCGTTGGAGGTGGCCCGGCGGAATGTCGAGACGCACGGCGTATGCAGCCAGGTGGAACTGCTCGAAAGCGACCTGTTGACGGCCGTGGAATCGGGGCCGCGGTTCGACTTCATCCTCAGCAATCCGCCATATGTGAAGACGTCGGAATGGGCCGGCCTGCCGAAGGATGTGCGGGAGTTCGAGCCGCGCGGGGCGTTGGTTGCCGGCGATCGGGGCACCGAGGTGATTGAAGCGCTGGTGCCGCAAGCGGTCGAGCGCCTACGGCCGGGCGGGTCGCTGCTTCTGGAGATTGGCCCGGCCACCGAGGAGGCTGCCCGGGCGGTGCTCGAAGCGGCGCCGGAGTTGGAACTCGCCCCGACGATCAAGGACCTCGCCCGGCTACCGCGCGTCTTGCACGCGCGGCGAGCGTGTTCGTAGTCCCGCCTTATGGGTTTTGAGGAACAAAACCGGTCATGCCAAAGCGTTGACGCAGAACGACCGATTCCACCCGCCATCACTCAAGGAACTTGCACCATGACATGCCAACAAAGCGTCTTGCATACGGCTCGCTTCGCGCTGCTTCTGACGTTGCTATTTGTCCACGCCAACTCGACCACGGCCGCCGAGCCGAGCGGGCTGACGCCGGACGAAATCGCCGAGGGTTGGATCTCGCTGTTCGACGGCGAGACGCTTTTCGGTTGGAAGGCGGCCCGTGAGGCGAATTGGCACGTCGAGGATGGGGCTCTGACGGCCACCGAAGGCGAGCCGGGCCTGCTGTACACGACCAGCCAGTTCGGCAACTATGTGCTGAAGCTCGACTTTCGCAGCGCGGCCCGAGGCAACAGCGGCGTCTTCCTGCGCACCAGCCCAAAGCCAGACGACGTCAAAGGCCGCTGCTATGAGGTGAACATCGCCGATTGGGGCACCAACGACTGGCCGACCGGCAGCATCGCGCAACGCAAGAACATCGACACCCAGCACGACAGCACCGATTGGCAGTCGATGGAGCTGACCGCCGACGGAGCCCATTTCGTTGTGAAGATCGACGGCCGCAAGGTAGTCGAGTATACCGATCCGAAGCCGCTGGGCCGCGGATTCATCGGCCTGCAATACCGCCGGGGCAAGATCCAGTTCCGCAACGTCAAGCTCAAGCCGCTTCGGACGGAAAGCCTCTTCAACGGCAAGGACCTCTCCGGCTGGACGACCTATGCCAAGATGAAGTCCGTCTTCTCGGTCACGCCCGAGGGATGGCTGAACGTGAAGAACGGCCCCGGCCAACTCGAGACGGAAGGCCGATATGCCGATTTCACGTTCCAGACCGAGGTTTTCGTCAACGGCAAGGAGTTGAATTCGGGCGTCTTCTTCCGCTGTATCCCCGGCGAGAAGTGGAACGGCTACGAGGCCCAAATCCACAACGGCTACCGCGACGGCGACCGCACCCAACCGGCCAACGGCGGCACCGGCGGCATCTTCCGCCGCCAGGAGGCCCGACGCATCGTCGCCGACGACTTCGAGTGGTTCGCCATGACCATCCACGCCGACGACCGGCACATGGCCGTCTGGGTCGATGGCTACCAGGTGAGCGACTGGACCGACCGGCGTCCACCCGACGAGAATCCCCGCAAGGGCCTGCGTTTGGCGGCCGGCACGATCCAGATCCAAGGCCACGATCCGACGACCGATCTCTCGTTCCGCAAGCTTCGCATCGCGGAGTTGCCGGAGCGCTAAGCGATTAGGTGACCTGATATCGCTCGACCTTCGCCCGGTCGACCTCGACGCCGAGGCCGGGTCCCTGGGGCAGGGCAATCATGCCATCGACAAGCTCCAGCGGTTCGGCCAGCACGTCGTCGCGGAGCTGGTGGTAGGCCGATTCATTGCAGGAGGCCAGCACCGGCGTGGCGGCGACGAGCCCGGCGGCGGCGGCCGTGGCGATGCCCAGCGACGGGCTGCCGCCGAGGACGACTTCGATGCGGCCCGCTTCGGCCACGGCCGCGCATTTGCGCGCGGGGATGATCCCGCCGACGCGGCTGAGATCGACAACCACGCAAGGGGCGGCACCGCAGCGGATGGCGGCCAGCACATCGGCCGGCCCTTGGATCGCCCGCCCCACGGCCAGCGGCACGTTCGTCTGCCGGGCCAGTGACGCGATGGTGTAGAGTTCGGAGGCGTGAAGCGGATCGATGAAGAACTGCAGGCCCTCGTATTCCAGCTCGGCGCAAAGATCCCGAGCGGTTTCCGGGGTGTACATCGCCATGCCGTCGAAACGCAGTTCGGCCCGGCCGCCGAGGCTCTCCCGCACGGCGCGCAAGGCCTGCACGTCGTGCTCCGGTCGGCCGCTGGCCGAGATGATCTGCGACTGGAAGCCTTGGTCGGCCAGTTCGCGGGCAAGCTGGGCCAGCCGCTCCGGCGAATCGTGGCTCAACCGAACGGCCAGGGGGATCCAGCGTCGATAGCTCCCGCCCAGCAGCAGGCACAAGGGTTGACCGCACGCGCGGCCGACCAAATCCAAAAGCGCCATCTCCACGCCGGCCCGCAGCGCGGCCTGGCGGAGCGAGGGGAGCGTGTGCAGCTCTTCGAGGTCGAAGATGCTCCGGCCGGCAAGGACGGGCAGCAGGGCATTGCGCCGCGCGGAGAGTTCCTCGGCCTGCCAGGGGATCGACGCCTCGCCCCAGCCTTCCAGACCTTCGTCGGACGCCACACGGATCAACACCGCCCGGATCGGCTCGCCCGGCTCCGTGCGTTCGATTTCCACCAGGTAGAAGTCCAAGTCGTTGATTTCCATAGTGCTAAGAATTCCTAACAAGAGAGGAACAGGCACCTCGCGGCGACCTTTGTTTCCCGTTACATGTCGTCGAAAGCTCGAAGCCGGTCACCGTTTTCTTAGGAGTCCTAAACGACCCCCCGCAATGGCTTGGGTAGGACGAAGTGGACGTTCTCTTCCCGGACCTCGTAGGTCTCCACTTCCGCGTCGAACTCCTGCTGCAATAGTGTGACGCAGTGCTCGACGACGTCTTCCGGCGCGCTGGCCCCGGCGGAGATGACTACCGTTTGCACATCGCCAAACCAGTCAAGATGGATGTCGTCCGGGCCGTCGACCAGATACGACCGCACCCCACTGCCTTTGGCGATTTCGGCCAACCGCCGGCTGTTCGAGCTGTTCGCGCTGCCAACGATCAGCACGATATCGGCCTGTCGGGCCAGCAGGCGGACGGCCTCCTGGCGGTTCTGCGTGGCGTAGCAGATATCCTGGCGGGCGGGGCCCACAATGTTGGCAAAACGCCGCCGCAAGCGGTCGATGATCCGCTCCGCGTCGTCGACCGAGAGTGTGGTTTGGGTTAAATAGGCGACCTTTTCCGGGTCGTGGATCTCCAGCCGGTCGACGTCCTCCGGCGTCTGGACCAGAACGATCGCCTCAGGCGCTTCGCCCATCGTGCCGAGCACCTCGTCGTGGCCGGCGTGGCCGATCAGGACGATTGTGTAGCCCAGCCGCGCGAACCGGGCCGCTTCGTGGTGGACCTTCGCGACCAGCGGACAGGTGGCGTCGATCGTACGCAGCCCGCGCTGGGCGGCGATCGCTCGCACCTCGGGCGATACGCCATGGGCCGAATAGAGCAGGTGGGCCCCCGGGGGCACCTCGTCCAGGTTGTCGACGAACACGGCCCCCTGGCGCCGGAACCGCTCGACGACCCACTTGTTGTGGACGATTTCGTGGTAGACGTACATCGGCGTCCCATACGCCCGGATGGCCGTCTGAAGGCTCTCGATCGCCATGTTCACGCCCGCGCAGAAACCCCGCGGAGCCGCCAAAATGATTCGCATCGGTTGTCTCGGGGGTTGCATCGAGGGCCCTTTCGGTCGGATCCGCTGTTTCCCTATTATCCGGAACCGATTGAAAAACGCCAACCCACGATGGTCGGAAATCCGCCACCCCTAGCCGCCGGCGGGGGTTGCGGTAGAATGGCGTTTTCAGTTCTCACTGTCCAGGGGACCGATCGCGAGGGCGAAGCTCCTGCTGAGCGCGGGTCGTATGGGGGGGCGGCTCGGCGGGAGCCTCGCCCTCCCGAACTGGGAACCCCCCAAACTCTCGATGGTGCCCAAGTCGATGCCTATCCTGAACTTATCCGACCTCACCGCGGGCGAGGAAGCCGACTTCTTCGCGCTTCTGACCACGAAGGAGGAACTGCGAACCCGAGAGGGCAAGCCCTATTACCGTGTGGTGTTTCGCGACGCCGGCCGGGAGGTGAGCTTCCCGATCTGGAACAACGCCCCCTGGGCCGCCGAATGCCGCAACGAGTGGACGGCCGGGCAGTTCTACAAGCTGCGGGCCGTCTACCGCGAAACGAACTACGGCCCGCAGTTGGACATTCGCAAAATCCGCGAGGTCGTCGAGGCCGACGCCGCCGACGGCTTCGACCCGGCCATGTGCCGCCGGCAATCGCGGTTCGATCCCCGGGAAATGCTCGACGACCTGCTGACGCTTGCCCGTGAGCAGATCGGCAACGCCGGGGTGCGGGCGCTGGTCGAGTCGATCCTTACCGGCCATCGTGACCAGCTTCTGACGGCCCCGGCCGCGCGGCACAACCACCACGCCTTCGCCGGCGGGCTGCTGGAGCATACGCGGAGCGTCGCGCGGACGTGTCTCTTCCTGGCGGACAAGTATGCGGAGTATTACCCCGACATGCAGCCGCCATTGGACCGAGGGCTGATCGTTGCCGGGGCGATCCTGCACGACATCGGCAAGCTGCGCGAATTGGACCAACAGCCGGCCGCGACCGTGTACACGCCCGAGGGCTCGCTGATTGGGCATTTGTTGATGGGGCGCGACATGGTTCGCGAAGCGGCGGCTGGTGTTGCGGTGGATGCCGAAACGCTCTTGCGGTTGGAGCACTTGATTATCGCCCACCAGCGTTTGCCCGAGTGGGGATCGCCGAAGCCGCCGATGACGCCCGAGGCGTTGATTGTCCATTATGCCGACGATCTGGACGCGAAGTTCTGCATGATGGTCGACATTCTCGCAAATGACGGCAATTCCGGGCCCTTGACCTCCCGTCGCAATGTGTTGCGGCAGGAGGTCTTTCGGGGCTTGGGGGAGGCTGGGGGGTAGCTGATCGCTCAACAACCCCCTCACCCGCCGAACAGCACGGCGATATAGCCGAAATACGCCACGAGAAGCAAGATCCCGACGCCTCGGATCGAGGCAACGGAGCCGATAAACAGCACGAGGCCGGCAAACGAGAACACGGCCATGATGAGGATATCGCTCATCGAGGGGATGTCGATCGGGCGGATCAACACGCCGATGCCCATGACGAACAGCAGATTGAAGATATTGCTGCCGAGGATGTTGCCAACGGAGATTCCGCCCTGGCCTTTCCAGATGGCCACCACCGAGGTGGCAAGCTCCGGCAGCGACGTGCCGACGGCCACCAGCGACATGCCGATGACGAACGAGGGTACACCGAACTGCTCGGCGATGGTCGACGCGCTGTCGACGACCAGTTGCGCCCCGACGATCACGCCCACCACGCCCCCGATGAGGTAGACGAAGTCCCTTTTGCCGTGCGAGTGGACGCGTTCGTTTTCTCCGATGCTGGTCTTTCCGAGGTGGACCATCATCACAACGAACAGGGCGAGGAACAGGACGCCGGCGACCAGGGTCAGGCTGCCGGTCGCCGCCATGGCCAGGAAGAGCAGCGTTGCCGCGATCATCCACGCGGCTTCTTTGGAAATGAGGACCCCCTTCGCGTTGGTTGCCTTAAACAGCCCGGGCTTCAGCACGGCGCAAAACGCCAGCACCAATCCAACGTTGGCGATATTGCTGCCAACGACGTTGCCCAGGGCGATAGCCTGGTTTTCGGTGATAATGGCGTTGATCGAGACGACGAATTCCGGCAGCGAGGTGCCGAAGGCGATCACGGTCAGGCCGATCATCGAGGGGGAGACGCCGAATTTCGCGGCGAGTCCGCTGCCACCCTCGACGAAGAAATCCGCGCCTTTGACCAGAAGCAGAATTCCCAGAACAAAGAGGCCTAACTCGATGATCATGTTGCGTCTAGCCTAGTGGGGGGGCGGTCAGGGCGTTGCGACTCGCGGTAGAACTCGCGTCGGAAGAATGATCTGAGTGTACCACGCTCTGTTCCGATGCCCACGGCCTTTGAGTGGGCGCAAAGAAATGTATCGGCTTCACCGACGAGTTGGTGCGCGGATTTCGCCGACGGCTTGTCCGGGGGGCTTCCGCAGGCTCCATTTTTTCTCCTGGAAATTTTGTGTGCCTTGTGGAATAATGATGTCTACGTGATGCCCGCCGTTTTATTTCCCCCCAATGAGGCCGCTAGCAAGGGGTTGTTTTCATGAGGTCTTTCTTCCTTTTTGTTGGCATCTTGGCGTTGGTCTTGTGCAGCGCCGTCTTGTCCACATCCGCACCCGCCCAAGACAAGTCACCTGCCGCCACGGCGGTCTACAACGCGGCGGCAGGGCTACAGAACAGTGAAGAGTACCAGCTTGCGGCTTCGGAATGGATCAAGTTCATCGGCGAGCACAAGGACGATCCCCGGGCGTGCAAGGCGTGGCACTACCTGGGCGTCTGCTATTTGAAGCTGAACCAACTCAACGACGCCGCCAAGTCGTTCCAGACCGTGGTCGACCACTTCCCGAAGTGCGACCTGCTCGAAGAGAGCTACCTGAACCTGGGCCTGACGCAGTACAACATCGCCCAGAGCGGCAAGCCCGAGTCGTACGATGCGGCGGCCGAGACGTTCCGCACCCTGGCAACGCAATTCCCGGAGGGGAAGCACCTGGCCGAGGCGATCTTCTACGAGGGCGAAAGCCTCTACTATCGCGGCAAGCGGCAGGAGGCGGTCGCGAAGTACCGGCCGATGGTCGAGAAGTATCCCAACCACTCGCTGGCGCCGCAGGCCCGATTCGCCTTGGGCGTCGCGCTGGCCGAATTGGGAAAGCACCAGGAGGCGCTGACGGCATTGGGTGCGTTCCTTGAATCGCACCCGGATCATGACCTGGCCACCGAGGCCCAAATGTGGCGAGGCGAGGCGCTGTTCGGCATGAAGAACTACGCTCAAGCGGCCGACGCCTACGCCACAGCCGCCGGTGCGGACGGCTTCGCGATGGCCGACTACGCCATGGTCCGGCAGGCCGATTCGCTGGCGGTGCGGCAGAAGTTCGGCGAAGCGGCCGGCTTGTATGCCGCGGTGCTCGAGAAGTTCCCCAATTCGCAATACGCGCCCACCTGCCGCCTGGAGGCGGGCAAGAAGTATTATGCGGCGGGCGATTTCGCCAAGGCCCAAGGGTTCTTGCAGCAGGTGGTGGACGCCGGCGGACCCTCGGCGACCGAGGCGGGCCACTGGCTGGCGAGAGCGCTGCTGAAGCAGGGCAAGCCGGCCGAGGCGCTGGCGGTCGTCGAGAAGGTGCTGCCGTCGGCCGAGGGCGCCAATGCCGCGTCGCTGACGATGGACAAGGCCGACGCCCTGTATGAGATGCCCAAGCGGCGAGGCGAGTCGGTCGGACTTTACGCGAAGGTCGCCGCCGACTACCCGAGGTCGCCCGAGGCCCCGCAGGCCGGCTACATGGCGGCCTTTGCGGCGATGAATCAGGGCGACCACGCGGCGGCCGTCCAGCATGCCGAAGCGTTTCTCGCGGCGCATCCGAAGCACAACCTGGCTGTCGGCGTCAACCACGTTCTGGCTGAGAGCAAGCTGCTGTTGAACCAGTACGCGGAAGCGAAGCAACTCTACGACCAGTTGCTCGCGAAGGCCCCGAACGACCAGGACGCGGAGATTTGGAAGGTGCATCGCGGCACGGCCTTGTACTTGCTGAAGAAGTACCCCGAGGCGATCGCCGCTCTGGAACCGGTTGTGGGCGAGATCAAGACGCCCGACTTGGTGGCCGAGGGCTGGTATCGGATCGGGCGGAGCCAGGCGGCGTTGGGCAAATATGCCGAGACGGCGGCAGCCCTGGAGAAGTCGCTGGCCGCGTCG
>Ga0180434_10009356_pt1 | contig 10657 bp, 8 predicted proteins | sample SS_ome_7_FD_132453 | JGI IMG/M metagenome (GOLD analysis project Ga0180434, IMG submission 132453) | Hypersaline lake sediment archaeal communities from the Salton Sea, California, USA - SS_1_D_2 metaG | ecosystem: Environmental > Aquatic > Non-marine Saline and Alkaline > Hypersaline > Sediment... | reverse complement strand
TCGCTTGAACGGGGAAACGGCGCACCCGATGAAAAAGTCACTTTCCGGCAACAATTCCATCTTGCCACCGCGGGCGGGAATCTCTAAACCGTCATTCATCGACCTCAACAAAGAAATCAACCCGACCGAGTCGAAATCGAAAACCGGCCCTGAAACCCCACCAAAACCGGTCGTGGGATAATCACCCGTCAACGCCAGAATATTGTCGAAGCCTTCGGACGCGTATCGCCATGCAGACGACTCAACTCCGTTACGGCTCATGTCCTTACACGCCAGGTGCAACACGACCCTCGCTCGACCTTCAGCCACGACCCCTGCCAACCAATCCGGCGGCAACATAGGACCACCGCCCGGATTGTCGGTAATGGAAATCCAGGCAATCCGAGAATCGCCTAGCAAGTCATTGGCCATCGAAACAATTCGATCGGATGGCTCAGGCCGCACAATACCGCGAGTGGTAACGACCTCTGCGCCATAACAAAAACGATCACCTGTGATCGCTTCCCGAAAGGAAATAACACTGTCCTGCGATGCACCCATAATAAGACCTCGCAATGACTTTAGTTGTCAGATGTTTAACTCTGAATAGCAGTGCACTCGCCGACCAAAACTGTTCAGTAGCCCTGGACACTTGTAGGCTAACCACGAGAGACCAGATCTCGGGCAGTAGCAACTGCGGCACTAGCATTGTCACTGAACCCATCGGCACCGATCTCGTCGGCATATTTCTGAGTGATTGGAGCTCCACCGACCATCACCTTAGTTTTGTCGCGAATTCCAGCGGCTTCGAGCGCCTCGATAACCGACTTCATCATCGCCATCGTGGTCGTCAGCAGAGTGGACAATGCAACGATTGTCCCCTCTTGTTCCTTCGCAGCCTCGATAAACTTTTCAGGCGAAACGTCAACGCCTAGGTCAACAACCTCGAAACCGCCTCCCTCCAACAAAGAAGCAACAAGGTTTTTGCCAATGTCGTGCAAGTCACCCTGAACGGTACCAATAACAACACGTCCGGCCGACTTTCCACCGCTGGCCGCGAGCTGCGGCCCAAGCAACTCCATAATACCCTTCATCGCACGAGCAGCAATCAAAAGCTCGGGAACAAAAAACTCGTTTGTCTCGAATCGTTTCCCAACCTCATCCATGGCTGGAATCATATAATTACCAATAAGTTCCGACGCATCTGCGCCTTCACTGAGGGCTTTCTCAGTAGTTTCCTTAGCTTTAGCCGCGTCACCAGTAAGAACTGCGTCATAGAGTGCCGAATAATCCGCCATCGACTTAGTTCTCCATTTTCTCAAAAAACTCCCGTTAACTTGCAATCGAAAACTACCCGAATTATTGGCAAACGGTATAGAAAGCATACATAACAAATATGTATGGTAGAGGATATCAGCACCAATGCAACAACACAACCCCCTCACTTCTCCAAACCGTAACGCGGTGCGCATGTTACGGTTCAGGGTAGATCGAGCAAGCTCAAAACGTATCTAAAGCCAACAACGATCAACCAGAACCACGACCAGATTAGACGCCAGTAGAAAACACTCCAAACTCATCGAAAAATCCGGACAACTCGCCGTGCGTGATCGCGCTCAGAACACCACGATCACCACGCGACGAGTATCATCATATCGCAGTTGTCACATGTTCCCCGAAATCGACACTACAGACCTACCGCCCCGATCAAGCCAAAACTGGCGACCGACCAGCACTACCAAAGGAGTGGAGTGTTGCCAACCGGGCGATACACTAGCCTTACCGAGGTGGAGCAGGTGAGTAGCTTTCAGGGCCGGGCGAAACCATCATGCCGCCCCCTGGGGGAGTCGCGCACGGATCGCAAGGGGAAAGACACGGATCGCAAGGGGTCGCACAAACGGGCGCCGGCCTAGCGCATGCACCTCGCCAAAGTTTCTCGCAGCAACGGCACCCTATCGTCCCGACAGTTAACGTCACTACGGCCGTCAAAATTAATAGCCTCTTCATAATCTTAATCCTCCCAACAAGACATACATCGCTCCATCGCGAAGCTATTGACCCGACAACTCTACACCATATTCAATGATGTGCAAATTCAACGGTCGTTTTTTTTAAACATCAAAACAATTTTTTAACGCACCGGTGAATATAAAAAGCTACATTACCGGATGAAAATGGTCAGCCAAGATATGCAGGCAGCGGTCGTTACATAAATCGCGACAAATAATCGACAAACATTCCTCTAATCGACAAACATTCCTCAATCCACTGCATTGACCCAGCCGGTTAATAAACAGACAAACGATAGAAGAAGCAAATATGCGACACTTAAAAGAGGCAGCAATTCTATTATTCACAATCGCAATTCCATGCGTCCAGCTTCTGGCCTCAGAACAATCAAGCGAGCAATTCTGGCTAATCGATGCACGTCGAGCGTCAACATCTTGTGACCACAGCACCTTAGTTGATCAGTTCGATTTCTCTTACCTTGACGACTGCAACTGGCAGTCGTCAAGCGGCGAAAAGTTTTTCGAGTCGAGTTGTCCTGACGTACCAACAGGCGTTTATGTCCACGGCAATCGAACAGACCTGTGCAAGGCAATCAGTGACGGTTACTACGTCTACAACTACATGAAAAGACGTGCACAGGGCCGCCCGTTTCGCTTTGTTTTGTGGGCATGGCCTTCGACGAAAACCTGTGGCCCCCGGCGAGATGCCCAAATCAAATCGCATCGCTGCGATACACAGGGCCTCTTCCTGGCACATTTTTTCGACAAGGCGGGGCAAAAAACCTCTGTTTGCGCGATCGGACACAGTTTCGGCGCAAAGATAATTGCAAATGCTCTGCACCTAGTTGGCGGGGGCCAAGTCGCCGGGAAAGTCCTAACCTGTCAGGCTCGGGAAAGAAAACAGCCACTCCAAGCTGTTCTAGTCGCCGCTGCAATGGAAGCTGGTGCATTGCTACCCAACCACCGTAACGGACTGGCACTGACTGGGGTCGATAGGTTGATCATCACATGCAATCGATATGATCGCGTGCTGAAATGGTATCCTCTCACAATGATGCGTGGCAGCCGAAAGCCAGCACTCGGACGCGTCGGGCCCATGTGTCTAGGACAACTCGGAAATCAGCGACACAAAATTGACCTAATCAACACCTCATGCTCGGTCGGGAAGACACACGATTGGTCCAGGTACATCCGGTCAGCAACGCTGCGAAACCGGATGGCCACATACTTCTTCCCCGATCGAGAAGAAGAGAATTAACGAACCGTCCGATTTTAGCAGTAATACTACTCGACTGTCTCAATAATTGTTTAGTCGATTTGACAAACGCCGAAAATCGACCTAGAGATACTATAGGGAGTGGTTCTAGTCTTCTCTGGAATCTCCCAAAAGTCAAATCGAAAGGGCAAACCGATCGCGAGGTCGGGGCGCAAAGCCGTGGGGCTTGAATCTCAAGCTTGCCAGGCTGCCGAAATTTGCAACCTTTTTCTTTTTCGAAAGGGGGGTTGTCATGTCGGTACGTGCCTCGTCTGTCGTTTTCGCATTTCTTGCGTCCAACGGAATGTTAACCTTGCAGCTCTGCAGGGGCGATCTAATTTTCCCGATTCCAACGCCTGCAAGCCGTTGTCTAAAATCTCTTATTTCCAACCTTCTTTCTTGGCCAAAATCGTTTGACGTACCCCCGTCCAAAACCAACATTTGCGTGGTGTCTGAGAGTATGTCAAACCTCGATATAGACGCCGTCGAGAATTGCTCAAACCATGTTCAGTGCAACGACAGATCAAATAGAGGAACCAACTCCCACGAAACAAGGTCTTTTTGGTAGCAAACCTGGCACCTAATGACAAAAGATTTGCCCGTGAAAGTCAGGCACAAAAACCTACCTTATCGGATAAAAGATATTTAACCGGTCTGATATGAACAACACAAAATTTCAGAAACGGGTCAAGACATGAACGTAAAACATCTGTCTCATATAGGACGTTCTCGCCGCGCTGCGACAATTCCCTTCACTGCATGCATGATTACAGTTCTATTGGGCATGATCGCGTTTGCGGTCGACGCTGGATACGTCGTTCTTGTCAGAACGCAACTTCAGACAGCAGCCGACGCCGCCGCGATGGCTGCATCGTCTAATTTGAATGAGCCACAAGACGTGCTCGCAAAAATCGCCCAGAAATACGCAAGCTATCACTCGGTTGGGCAAAAGCCTATCGACATCCTCGATGAAGATATCCAAGTTGGAATCTGGGATGCAACCAATCGAACTTTCACTCCAACCGGTTCGGGCGGTAATGCCGTGAAGGTAACAGCCCGACGAGACAGCAGGGCCGGCGGAAAGGCGTCTTTGTTCTTTGGACGAATCTTCGGCTCAATGGGATTTGACATGAGTGCATCGGCTGTCGCCATGGCCAACCCAAGAGACATCGCCTTTGTCGTCGACCTGTCTGGCTCGATGAATAACGACACGGAATCTTGCTGGGCAACCGTTGGCATCAACAATACGTTCGGCCCGGAAGGATACCCAAACGTAGGTACCGAACTGCTCCAGGACATATACGACGATTTTGGATACGGTAAGGCACCTGGCAAACTTGAATACCTCGGCAAGGGACTAGTCAGCTCAGATCGTTACGCATTCGCCGAACTAACAAAGAACGGGGGCCCATTGTACAACAAGTCGATCCCCAAAAAGTATCGAATCGGGCGTCGGGACAGCGAAAAAACTAGAAAAGTAAAAGGTTACTCCTACATAATCGATTATCAAATAGCCAACGTCATGCCCAATGCGCAACCAGCGCCAAACAGCAGTAAAAACTACGCCTACTGGGAAAAGTACCTCGACTACATTGTTGAACCGGTACGCATTGGATCCTCGGGAAAAGGAACCAAGCCAAAAAACCGTGGCTATGTACCTTACAACCAAGACAGCGATCGAGTGACCGGTTTCGGAAATCCAAAATACACGTTTGTCGGCATGAGTAGCAATCTTGTTGGAAGCTATCGAAACAGGATCGGATATCAGACATACGTGCAGTACATGATGGACTACGGTTGGGACCTAAAACCCGATGGTTCGACGCACGTGCCACTTTCTGTCCAAAGCCCTTACTGCCCGTATCACGACGAGGCAACCGCTGGCGGAACGTTCAGTTTTCCCCCACGCGAACAGCCAACCCACGCCGCGCGTCGGGCGTTGATCGCCGCGCTCCAAATAGTTAAAGAGCGAAACGAAAGCGTGCCAAGTGCATCATATCGGGATTGGGTCTCGATCGTCACGTTCGACCGGAAGGGAAACGGCACGAAAGTAGTACAAGACCTAACGTCCGATTACGAACAGGTAATGGAAATATGCACCCAATTCCAAGCGGTCGGCGACAAAGGCTACTCAACTGCCACAGAAACTGGCATGATCGCCGCTAAAAATCTGATAAAGTCGAAAAACGATGGCGGCACGGGACGTATTGCAACGGACAAGGTGGTTGTTCTACTGACCGACGGTGCGCCAAACCTCTATTCGAGCAGCAAATACACAATCGACAGCTACATCAGTAGCCATCCCAGCAACGACTTCTACAGCAGTAGCCAGAGCGCGTTCAACGCATCGATCATGCAGGCGATGGAAATGTCGGATGAACACTGGTCCGTTTTCCCAGTCGGGATCGGCCTCGGAACAAACTACACTTTCATGGATCGCCTCGCACGAGCCGGCGGCACCGCCAACGACGACGGAGAGAGCCCACGCGGTAGTGGAAATCCGGCCGAGTACGAGCAGCGTTTAACAGAGATCTTCGAAAAGATCATAACAACACCGCAAGTCAGACTCGTTCAGTAACCGGATTAAACGTCGGTCAAAACACAACCTAAAACCCGACCACCGCTCCGCTGGATATCTCGAATGGCTCTCAGCGCAGCGCGCCGTGGGGTAATGCCCAGCCGGATTATCAGGTAAACCCCGTCACACAATGGCGCGACATGAGCGACTTCTGGCGTCGACGGTGAAGCGGCAGACAATATCACGACCGAATAGTCGCGCCGCAACTCGTCCAACACTGGCTCCATCTTTAGGTCACCGCAACGCAACTGGGCAACATTCAAAGCATTCACGTCGGACAGCACAAATAGGCCAGCCGTATCGGTCTCACAAAGCGCCTCAGCACAGTTAACCTTGCCCGACAGAACATCGGTCAACCCAAATTCAGGCTGGACCGCCAGCCGGCAGACCAAACCAGGCCGATCGAGATTGAAATCGACTACGGCCACATCGCCATCCGCACGCTCCGCTAATACCTCCGACAATGGCACAACTATCGATTGGCTCCCCTGGTCGGAATCGATGGCTGCGAACATAATAACCAAGGTATGATTAGGTTCACGCTCTGAAAGTATGTTATCTGCCAAGTCACGAAAGTATCGATAATTTGTCCTTGAAAGTTCGTCGGCCAGATCCTCCTCCAGGCCAAATTCCTCGACGCCCTGAGGAAAGGAAACAACCTCGGTCTTTGGCAACTCATACTCGCCGACGACCGGCTCGGCTGTAACTGTGCTGAAAGCCGACTCGACCGGCATCGCATCAGAATCGCCATCTCCGAAAATGGCGTCTTCATAAATAACTTCCCTATCGCATGGAGCGTTCTCGCCAACCACCCATTCATCGGTCGTTAAACAATCCTCAACACCACTGGCCAGCTCGCCAGATTCGAGCTCCCTTTCGGACTCCGGCTCGTCGGTCCGAGAGGAAAAGTCCATTCCACCGTGAGAAATCGGCTGAACTATCGGCAGATCGCCATGATTGGTTATGGACTCTATTCGCCTGAGCGCATCAAGCATACGACTCATAGACGACCCTTTCTGTAGCGGAGCTGTTTTGTTTATCGGTTTCTTGATATATCCGAGCGGTGCAATCAGCCATGACGAAGTTTTGCAAAAAGGTTGCGGTATTCTTGTTTGCGAACTTTCAAAACATTTTGCGGTCGCTCCAACTCAAACGCGTCGCAACCGTCTTCAATTAGGATCATATCATCACTTGATCGTGGACCACCGTGTATCAAAACGCTGCTCGTTTCAGTCCCGTCTTCAGAAACCGGTTCTTCTCGAACTGTTTGTTCTCGTGGCATGGATTCGGAACCCACCTCTTCGGGACAGTGTTCGGTTGCAAAATCCCTGTTCTGCACCTCTTTGCAAACCGATCGGCCCCGACGGCTTTTCCCTTCAGGCAAAGAATACCGATCGACAACGACTTCCTCCTCTTCAAACGCCTCAGCAAACGGGTCGGTGCCAAAAGTGAGAGTCGCCTCTGGGCAAATTGACCCAACCGGCACAAACTCTTCCTCAAGTCTTTCCAAATCTCCTTGGATATTCTCGATATCATGTCCCGGGTCAAAAACTTCATCATTAACGACGGCGGCCACCCTTAAACTCGACGCAGCTTCGCCATCATGAACTTCATCGTCGAGGCCTCCGAACTCGACTACCCCTGCTTCTCCTCGTTCCAAATCATTACCGTTCCATGGAGTCGGGAGCTGCTGCAAATCGGCCCAAGCCTCTTCAACTCCGGCAGCAGTCACCGACTCACCGCCATTGGCGTAAAGCATTAAAAAAGCGTGATCACAAAGCTGATTTATCAACCTTGGAACTCCACCAGTCGCATGATGGACCGCTAACTTGGCCTCGGTCGGAAAAATTCCATCCCAACCACCAACCGCGGCAATCTGTGCACAGATATACTCCTCGGTCTCCGATCTCGTAAACGAATCCAAATAGCATCTCGCCACAATCCGCTGATTAAGCGACTCTAGTTTGGGATGAGCCAGCCGCTCCTCCAGAGACGACGCGCCGATGGCCACCAGTCTAACTAACGGCTCACCCTCTAATGCCAGATTCGTAAGCATACGAATCTCTTCAAGCAATCGAAGTGGCAAGTAATGGGCCTCATCGGCAAGCAACACCAAACCACTGGGACGCTCCTCAGCAACCGTCAAAAAGTCGACCAATGCCAACCGCAACTCTCCCTCGTCCATTTGGCGATAAGGTCGCCCCAACTCGTATAAAATCGTCTGAAACAGCTCGCTACGCGTACTAAGACGCCCACACGACAATTTAACGACGCTAAACGAAGATTGGAGCTGCTCGGTTAGAATATCGCACAGTAGGGTCTTTCCTGTCCCAGATGGTCCAACCACCAAGCCGATCCCCTCGCCTCGCTGCAAACATCGAAGCAACGTTTGTCGGGCAATCTCGATAGCCGACGCCGGAAAATACTCTTTTGCCATGGGCACCGCCGCAAACGGACGACCGGCAAACTCAAAGTAGGCCTCATACATAACCCACCACCCTTATTACAGCCTCAATTATCACAACTCAAAGCGCATATAGTCAGACAAATCAATTCGTTAGGTCGATTACGCGCCTATCCATTCCATCCATTCGGCACCCGCTCGGCGTTCGCTTCAATTCCACTGAAAGCTAAATCCAAAATCCCGAATGTTGGGTAAAAGAGGAAGAATCTACTCACAAATTCCCCGCAAAATTTTCGCGTATAGATAAGAGCCCCGTGAGCATTGGAATGACTCACGGAAAATTATCACATTATTAAAAACCGCGTAACATGGCTACAAGAACGCCAATACCAAAAGATATCATCGCCATCCCAAATGCGACCAACAACGGGTAGTTAAACCTACGTTGTCCCTCAAAAATATTAGATCTACTTGGTTCAGTAGCGGGTATCATTCCGACAATCGGCACCGATAGACTGGCTTGTGCCTGTGAGACCGTCAAAAACGCTGGGGCGAGATTTAGCCTAGCCGACAGCATTCCGGTACCAATCGACATCGCCAAACCGACTATCACGGCCAGGATCCCCAACCGGCCTGATCTATCGTCAGCGCCGAGAAACTCGCTTTTGACCGCCAAGCTGAGCGATATTCCCGAAATTTGCCCGAGTTTCATTCGTTCCTTTTCCTCAGCAAGCGCCGAACTACGATACTCTTCCTCAAGTCGGTCCAGCGACTCCTTGCGTTTGGCGTATGCACTTGCTGGATCAGAATCTGCCACAGGATCCTTTAATGATGACTCACTCTTCGAGGGACCGGCCTTATCGCCGGGAACGGCTTGCGGCGACACACCCGCAGTGATTGCCAGCTTCTCGCCTTCGGCCGAGCCCTCTTTCATCGGAATCATTTTCGGCGTTGAGGCCAATTTCTGCTTAATCTCTTCCAGTGTCAACTCCACATCGTTAACCTCTGGATGCAAGGTTGTCCTCATTACCAAGAGATCTGTGCGATATTGCTCTAACTGTGCAACCCGATTCCGCAATGAGATCCATCGCCTATTTGGAACCATTCCAGGCTCGTTACTATCTGCCAAGCTACGATCTTTCGGCGGCGTATCTCCTCCGCCAATCCTCGCGGCACGATTCGATTTGACTTCGAAATAATGCTTCAGGAACTTGTCAAAAGACGCCCTTGCCTCTTCGACAGCAACCTTGGCATGTGCTGTTTTTAATTTAACAGTCTCATACCTATTCTCAGCCGCTGCCTCCATGCTCCCTCGGCACTGCCTAACGTATCGCTCTGCCAACTCGTTTACGATCTCAACAGGAAAATTCGAATCGTTTGCGTCACGATACGAAACTGATATTTGCTGCCATCCGGGAACCGACGAATCGGTGACCAAAACACTCAAACCACGACGCACCACATCGAGGCTGGGTAACCTACCGTCGACCTTGTATTGCAACTCTTCAATTGCCGCCTTAAGACTCTTTTCCGACTCAATTTTTTTTTCGACGTCAAGAGTCCTAAAGCCTTCCCTGAAAGATCCCCGCTGTTCGCAAACAACTGCTGTCGCCTGGTAAAAACCATCGTTTTCGGTTAAGCTACGCCCGGCCTGATATACCACCAAAGCGGTCATCATAAATATCATGATGAGCAAAAACGCGCGGTGAAGAATGCCCGACCCAGCCTTCTTGTATAAACGCTTCCGACGGTCGTTCATAGCATCAAGATCCTATGGTTTTGGCTCGAATCGCCGACACCGTAACCTAATTAAACCTGTGCAGACGCAAAACGGGAAAGCGAGAGTTCTGTTTACACACTATCCTACGGAGTCGACATCGACCACCCAACCACTAAAGCTTTAACCGGCAACTATAGCTTTCCCCACCACAACGGTTTGGCTGTTGCGAAAAACAAATCGACAGGCGAGAATGCAGGCCGGTGGAAACAGAAATACTGACCAAATTGGAACTGCCCCAGAACGCTGAGCCGCAAAATGTTTCGAATAAAAATCTGTGGTCTAACTAATGCCAAAGACGCCCGTATGGTAGCCAGCTCTGGAGCAGACGCAATAGGCCTGAACTTCTATCCGAAAAGCGTTCGATATGTCGACTCAGAAACGGCCCAAGTGATCCTACAGTCGCTACCCAAAAACGTTAGGAGTATAGGACTATTTGTTAATGCCGAACCATCGGAAATCCGCCACACGTTCGACTCTCTCAAATTAGCCGCCATCCAACTTCACGGCGACGAACCGCCAGAACTCCTGGCCGAACTTGGTGACAGACCAGTAATCCGGGCGTTCCGTGTCGGCCCACCCGGTCTCAGACCAGTAGTCGAGTATGTCGATCGCTGCAAAAGCCTCCACTGCCCACCAAAGATGGTACTACTAG
>Ga0180434_10009355_pt1 | contig 10657 bp, 3 predicted proteins | sample SS_ome_7_FD_132453 | JGI IMG/M metagenome (GOLD analysis project Ga0180434, IMG submission 132453) | Hypersaline lake sediment archaeal communities from the Salton Sea, California, USA - SS_1_D_2 metaG | ecosystem: Environmental > Aquatic > Non-marine Saline and Alkaline > Hypersaline > Sediment... | reverse complement strand
GCAGCGGATGCGGTCGCCGGAGTCGCCGATGTAGTCGTACTGGACGGGGGAGGTGTTGTCGGCGCCCATGGCCATCTGGCAGAGGTCGACGGTGTGGCTGCCCCACTCGGAGATGCTGCCGCCTTGCCAGTCGCGGTGGGCCTTCCACCGGTGGAGATACGTCTTGTTGTACGGCCGCCAGGGCGCGGGGCCGAGGAACATGTCCCACCAGACCTTCTCTCGCGGCGGGGTGGGCTGGGGCTTGCAGGAAAAATAACCGGGCGTGGTGATCTTGCCGGCCCCCTCGGCCCGGAGGGTCTTCAGTTTGCCCAGGGCCCCGCTCTTGGCGAGGTCACACGCGTACCGGAACCGCGTGATGCTCCGCCGCTGCGTCCCGCACTGGTAGACGGTGCCGAGACGCCGGATGGTGTCGGCGAGGTCTCGGCCCTCGGCGATGGTGTGGGTGGGGGGCTTCTCGCTGTAGATGTCCTTGCCGGCCCGGGCGGCGGTCATGGAAGCGAGGGCGTGCCAGTTCTCGCCGGTGGCGATCATGACGGCGTCGATGTCGGGGCGGGCCAGCAACTCGCGGAAATCGAGGTAGGCGGTGCAGTCCTGGTTGTCGTAGCGCTTATCGACCTTCCGCTTGGCCGCCTGCCGCCGCTCGCCGCGCACGTCGCAGACGGCGATCATCTGGACGTCCTTGTTGCCCATGAAGGCGCCCATGACGTAGTTGCCCCGGCCGCCGATGCCGATGGCGCCCATCACGATGCGCTCTGAAGGCGAGACGGTCCCGTCCGCGCCGCGGGCCGAGGCCGGCACGACGTAAGGAAGCGCGATGGAAGCGGCCGCCGCCCCGGCGGCCCGTTTCAGGAATGCACGGCGTGAGTGGAGGGGCATGGGCGATTCTCCTTCCTGCCGCCAACGTTTCCTGGATACCACCTTCAGGTCAGGACCTTCCTGGCCTCTCCGGGTTGAATGAGACAGCGCCCGAGCGGCCTTGTCAAGTACCTGTTCCGTGGGGGCCCGGGACCTCGCCCGCCATTCGACGCCGGCCCTTACGCTGGGCGTCTACGCACACGTGACCGTGCCCGACCCGTGGCCGCATTGAACGCCCTGCCGTCCATCGAAAAGCCCGACGTGGAACGCCAATGTGCCAGGGCCACAGGTACGAACGACGTCCGGCCGGACCCTGACGCAGTTTAGCCGGGCGTGGGGGCGCGGTGGTTCTCCGCAACCACCGCGCCATGCTTTGGTGTGCCGTGCGCGCGGCGAGGCTTCCGACCCGCCGCGCTACCACGCGAGTTGAAAACGCTCTAGCAACGGGCGTCCCGCGCGCAGCGCATTTTCAGCGCGCAGGTTGCCCGGGACGCCCTCGCGTGTCATGACTCACCAAAAACGCGCTTCAAGAGACCGAAAGGAACAAGACGCGCAAGTCTTTGAAAAAGCGACCACTTGCTCACAGATGTCACCACCCGTCATGGTGGGCGAGGCGGGATTCGAACCCGCACGGGCCAAAGGCCCAGGGGATTTTAAGTCCCCAGCGTCTGCCATTCCGCCACTCGCCCAAAGTCTTGCAGGACAAGGCTTTACGCCATTCCGCCGACCCGCCCCGAATCGCCCTTGGGCAGGTATCGGGCTGCGCGCGGGCCCGAATTCAGGCCGTTTTGGCCCTCGCGGTCCGGTCCATCGCTGCCCGGTAGAGCGGCGACACGTGGCCCGTGTAGTGCTTCTCCAGCAAGACCATCGTTGACCTGCGCCCCGGGTCCATGACGACGTGCCGGTCGATGCCTGCAGGGTGAGCATTTGCGCTGAGGGGCCGACTCCTTCCGTAAAGCGTGCAGCGCCCTGGTCTTGCCGAGGGTCTTTGTCTGAAAGGAACCTGCCTCCCGAATCTTGGAGGGGAGAACAGGTGACCCGGCTTCGCCGCCAGCCCCACGGCCGAGGTCGGCTGCGCCGGGCAAGCCGCAGGCGCGCGAACGGCCGGGAGACGATCCGCCGTTGGCTGCTCGTTGTCTGGTCTGTCTCTTCTGCTTATCTTCCTACTGCTCGCCTGCCCTGTGCTGCGCGAGACACACCGGTTGGCACGCAACACCAGGGTTGCACGTGGTTTGGCCATATTGATGCGCGGCTATTGCGCGTTCTTTTCGGGTTCCCCGAGAGAGCGAAGGTGCTCCCGGGCCTTCTCCGCCCACACCGTGTCGGGGTAACGGTCCAGGATTTTCCGGAGGTATTCCCGTGCTTTCCCGGTCTGGCCGGCGTCGACGAAGTTTTCAGCCATCTGGAGCCAGTCGTGACAGCGCCGTTCGACTTCCGCCGGGCGGTTGCTCGCCCGGAGGGCGTCATCGTTCTTCAATGTCTCCAGATGTTTCTTGACCTTGTCAAAGCGGTCGGCCTTCTGGAACCTCGCGACGTACCTTTCGTAGCAAGCGATAGCCTTGGCGTATTGCTTTGCCTGTTCGTGGGCGCGGGCCTGCTTTTCCAGGGCGTCGGCCTGAGCGTTGATTTGTTTTTGCTCGAGGACGGCTTGGTCCCGGGAGCCGGAGGTGGAGTCGGAGCCGGCGTCGGGGGCCTCCTCATCAACATCAACCAGGGGCACGCTGTAAATGCTCACGTCCTCGATCTCGCCGGCGAAGAAGTCCCCTTCAAGACCGCGACCGATCAGGCACGTCGTGGCGCGCAGGTCATCGGGGTTCAGCGTGATGCGATCATTTCGGGCGACGGTCTTGCCGTCAATTTGCAGGATGGCCGTCTCGCCGCCGAGGACGAGTGTCAGCCGGGTCCATTTGCGTTGGGGAATGGGGACTGACGACCGCAGCACCTGGGTCTTCCCGTCCCTGGCGACGACCAGGGCGGGGCGGCCGGTGGCATCGGCGGGGGTCAGGTACATCCGCGTGTTTGGGTCGGCGGCGAACTCAAGAAGCCGCTGATCGCGCTTGCCACCCCCGTGCTTGAGCGTGATGACGATAGAGGTGTCCTGCAGGTCGGCGACGCTGTCCGGCAGTTCGAGAAACTGGTCGCGTCCGTTGAGCACCAGCGCCGTGCCCGAAGTGGGCACGGTGAACTCGACTTTTTTCTTCCTGCCGTGGCTCTGGACGTAGGAGTGGGTCTTCGACGCCTTCCGATCGGGATAAGCCTTCGTGGCAGGATTGCCGTGGAGAATGGCGTGGGTGGCCCCGTAGGTGTCCCGGGCGAAGACCGGGTGCTGGGTCTCGAACAGGTATTGGGCGAAGAGCCCGCCGAGGTCGATGTTGTGCTCGCCGGGGTTTTGCCCTTTGCCCCAACTCCAGGTGAACCACACGCCGTCGTCGATGACGTTGCGTTTGCGGTAGTGCCCGTCGAGGATGGCCGTGCCGCAGACTCGGCCGCCCACCCACGCGACCCCCTTGAGCGTAGCGTGGTCGGCTATTTCGCGGCAGCCCCCGTCGGTGTAGGCGTGCTCGAGGATGCGTGCGCTGTTGCGGACGACGGTCTTGCCGGTGACGGTGGCATAGTCGCGGAGCCTGGCGCGGTCGCGGATGGTGGCGTTTCCGCTAACCACGGTGTGGCCGCTGACCCGCGCGCGGTCGCGCACGGTTGCGGCGTCCTTGACCACCGCGTAGCCCTCGACGCGTGCGTGGCCGAGCACCTGCGCCTTGCCGAGCACCTGTGCGCGGGGACCAACGTAGGCGGTGGGGTCGGCGTGGGCGGTGGAGGCGACGAATCCGCCGCCATTGGCGTGTCTGGCGCCCTTCCCCGTTGGCCTGGGAGGCATAAGGAGGTCAAGCGGCTCGCAGCCCTTCAGCCGCACCTTGTAGGGGAATCGCTCCTGTTCGGGTGACCGGAAATCGCCGGTCATGGGGATGGCCAGGACCTTCGTCGGCGTGGCGCACACCACGAGGTACAGTTCGCGGATATCATTGGCCAGGTTGAATCGGAGGGGCTTGCCGACGCCGGCGATCTCGCCGTAGCGAGGCTTGCCCGCGCCGTCCACGCCCACAAAGGTTGCCCGCCAGTCCGAGCCGCGCTCCGGGTTCATGTAGCCCGAGAGTTCGGCCGAGACCTCGGCGGCCGTGGCCTTCAGAGGGCAGATATTCCAGCCGAACTGCTGGGGCGCCATCTCCATCGGCGGGCGAAGCCAACCTGGCTCGAAGGGGACCGGTTCGAGCAAGACCCGTCCGTAGCGTAGGATCTGGTCTTTGCCTCGCGCCGCGTCCCGCTTGTACAGGTCGTCGGGCTTGTCGCCGAAGATTTCGAAATCCCACGTGACGCACCGCCGGACCATTCGCGCCCACTCGTAGGCCATCGGCGTGGAGGGGTCCGGGTCGAAGCGGGGAAACGCCCGCCACGGATATTCGTTCTTCACCGTCTCCGTGCCGCTGTCGTACCATAACTTGGAGATGAACATGGGCCCGTACTCGGGCGTCTGCGCCAGGTGCTCGAACATAAGCCGGGCGTGATAATAGCACCGGCCGTTGGCGGGGAAGAACATGCACACCCTGGAGCAGACCGTCGGCGGGAGGGTCTGATAGATGCCGGCGTAGGTCTGGGGGAAGTTGGCGTGTGCCTCCCAGTAGTTGCCCTGCATCGCGCCGCCGGTCTGGGCCTGGCACCCGTGGACGAGTTCGTGGGGGTTGATGTGGCCCGCCCCTTGGCAGCCCCAGCCGAAGCCCTTTTTCTTGTCCCAGCCCATCCAGCTTCCCTTGGAGGGCTGGATAGGGATCTTGTACTTGATGCCGTCGCCCCGGTACTTGGGCTTGTTGCTTACCACGCCTATGCGAAGGGCCAGCCGCTCGGAATAGAGGTGGTAGATCCTCTCGGCCAGTTCAAACATGCCGGGGACGCGATCGTGGAACTGTGACCTCTGCTTCTCGCTCCAGGCCGCCATCTTCTTCTTGTCCACGCAGTGGCGAAAGTGGGCCGACTCCTTCGCCCACCACTTGTCCTCAGTCCGCCACCAGACGTGAAGTTCCGTGCCGAGCATCACCCCGCCGCGGAAGTTGTGGGCGATCTCCTGATCAGTCATGGCTTGCTCGTGCAGGCGGAGCGCGGCCAGCGCGCCGTTGAAGGACGGCTTGTCCGCCGAAGCGCCCCCGAGCACCATGCGATGGTCCGGATGGATAAACATCCTGCGCCGGGTGGTCGCGACCGGCTTGCCGTCGAGATACCACGTCGTCTTCGCCGCCGTGCAGTTCGCGACGAGGTGTCGCCACTTGGCGGAACCCGCGAACCCCTGCGGATACGAAAGCGCGGCGGAGGTGGAGGCGCCGTCCTCGGCCTGCCAGCCGAGCACCACTTCCCCCTTGGCGGGATGCTTGTCCCATACCCAGACCTCCAGGGCCATGTCTTCCTTCCCCGCCGTGGCTTCCTCGACGGCGAAGTTGCCGATCATGATGTCGTTGCCGTCGAACCGGACCGCGGGAACGTCTCCGATCCTCGCGGCGTGGGGGTATTTGTCGTCGCGTTGGGTGTGCGGCACGTGGAGGCCGAAATTCCCGAAACTGCCGCCCACGTCGTTGAACCTCCCGCCGCCGGAGTACCCGCAGTTGTACCAGTGGAGCGCGGTGTCCTTCTCGAACGTCCGCGACAGCATGAACTCGGCGTGCAGGTCCACGTCGAGTCTGCCGGCTACCGCCAGATTGCCGATCGCCTCTTGCGTCAGCAGCGAAACCTCCTTCTCCACCCCCTGGCACACCGTCGCCGGGGCCGTCAGGACGATTAACGCTGCAACATATTTCACGATCTTTGTCACTCTGCTCATTCGACGTGTCCCGGTATCCCTTTGATGGGCCATGGCGAAAACAGGATCGGCCGGCCTCCCCTCGGGAAGTGCGTGTTTAGCGTCCCCGGCGTCACACGACGGCGAGCGAGGTCTACCGTTTCCGTCACTTCCCCTCGCGTTCGATAAAGGAAACCCCAGGCCGCAAGCGCGAAATCCCGTGTCCGTCCGGGGAAGGCAGGGTATCGGGTCCGCGCCGAGGTTCCCATGGCGGAAGGCTCCGCGCCCGGTTCCGCACGCCCCGACGCGAACTCGATGTCGAAAGGCTACGGATCACGGCGCTGGGACCCGAACGCCGCCGCGGCAAACACCGGGCTCGGCCCTTCTCCCGCGGCAGGGCAAAGGGCCAAGCGCGGTGCGTTTCCTGTGTCGGCTTGCAACGCGTCTCTGCGAGTCGCCCGCCTGACCCAAGAGAACCCGGCCCTGACCCGGCCCGAGGCATTCTACACCGTAGACGCAAAGACGGGCCGGGCCGAGGGCCTGGAACGGAATCGACCTATCCCAGTTTCCATCCGTCGCGGTACGCGGTGTGCAGGAGTCCGTTGGCCTTATCGTTGTTGGTAAATTGCCTCTTCTTCGCGTCCCAGTGCAGCGTCTCGCCGCTGAGTCGCATCGCCAGGACGCCGAGCAGGACCATCTCGGTCAGCGGACCGCCGTAATCGAAGTTCGAACTGGCGGGCTTGCCGTCCTTGCAGGCGCGGATCCAGTCCCCTATGTGACCGCCCTTGACCCGGGGGATGGTCTTGGGGGGCAGGGAGGGTTTCAGTTCCTTCATCTTCGACTCGGGGATGATCCGCAGCCCGCCGGCGCCGTGGGAGCCGTGCATGGCCGCCGCCTTCTCGCCGTAGAGGACCGCACCGCTGGCGTGGAGCTTCCTGTCCTTCTCCAGCATTTTGGGTCTCGGGACCTTGAAATGCCCGTCGAACCACTTCAGCGTGACGGGGGGCATCTTTCCGCGGGCGGGGAAGTGGTATTCCAGTTTCGAGGAGATGGGGAAGACCTCGTCGGCCAGTTCCGGCTTGACGTGTTCCACCTCCGCCCGGATGCTCTCGGGAGCTCCCAGTTCCAGGGCCCAGAAGGCCGGGTCCAGGATGTGGCAGCCCATGTCACCCAGGGCGCCCGTCCCGAAATCCAGCCAGGCCCGCCACTTGAACGGATGGTATGCGGGATTGTACGGGCGGTACTCCGCGGGGCCGATCCACAGGTCCCAGTCCAGATGGTCCGGACACGGCGGGTTGCTCTTCGGCAATTCCCTGACGGCGAAGTTCGCGTACCACGGTTTCCCGATGGGCCTGTCGCTCCAGGAGTGGACCTCCTGGACGTCTCCGAGGATACCGGCGGCGACCCACTCTTTGAGGAGGCGGATGGGTTCGGAGGAGTGCCCCTGGTTGCCCATCTGGGTCTGGACCTTGTACTTCCGGGCCGCCTCGGTGATGGCGTGGGCCTCGTGGACGGTATGGGTCAGGGGCTTCTGGCAGAAGACGTGCTTGCCGGCCTGCATGAGGGCCATCGTGATCACCGCGTGGCTGTGATCGGGCGTGGCGACGACCGCGGCGTCGATATCCTTCTGCTTCTCCAGCATGATGCGGTAATCCTTGTACTTCTTGGCCTTCTCGTACTTCTTGAAGATGCCTCCCGCCTTCTTCCAGTCGACGTCGCAGAGGGCGACGATGTTCTCCCCGCTGCAAGCCCTGACGTTGCCGCCGCCCATACCGCCGACACCGACCCCGGCGATGTTCAGTGTTTCGCTGGGGGGCTTCTCGCCCGCCCCCAGGACGTGCCTCGGGACGACGGAGAGGGCGGCCGCTGCCGCCGCGGCCGCATTGAACTTCCGCCGCGTCATTTTGCCTGTCTGCATCGATCCTGTACGGGTCATGGACGTTTCCTTTCACGTAAACCAGGACTTCCCGGATACTCTGCGGCCCGCGACCGCCGCGGGCCTTTCCAATCATTCTATCCCCATTCCCGACATCGGCAAGGTCTTTTTGGCCCGGACGGGAACACGATCGGCCGGGACCGGCCATGCGCCCGAAACGGCCTTCGGCCGGGCGGTCGGGTCGGGGCAAGACATTTTGTCGCCGGCTGCGCTTCGTGTTTAACTCACGGCTATGCAGTACGCCGTGCGAAAGGCGTCGGTCTTCAGCGGGAGTGAGTCCCGCCCGGCAACTATCGCTCCAGCCGGTAGCAATCGGGGCAGCGGTGGAGGTGACGAAGCCGTTGAAGTCCTCGATGGAAAGGCCTCGAAGGAGGTCCGCGAGCATGCAGGCCGCGGGCGCGAGTGAACGTCGAGCAGGCCTCGAAACGGGTAATGCGGAGGCCGACCTGCCTGAATTACAGGGAAGGCTGCCATCGCTGGGGGAAGACGAGCGACACGCGTCCCCCGCGGCTCCGCCGGGGTACTGGCGGCGGCATGCATGCCGAGGAGACCGCACGCAACACGGGAAGCCCCACCGGTGGCGGCGTGTGGCCGCCAACCGGCCGCCCGCGAGGGCCAGGGCCGGGCCGGCTGGGGTGGCGGAGAGGCCCGTAGTACCGTCGATGCCGGGTAATGCCGGCGGAGGGAAGGGGCCTTGGATCAAGGCAGGCGTCCGACGCGGCGAGAGCCGGGAGAGTGGCGATGAGCCTATAACCTCCCCCGAAGGCTCGGAAGCTGCAGGCGGCGCTGCACGCCAAAGCGACGGCGTCGTCCACCTACCGTTTCTACTCTCTGTACGACAAGATGTTCCGTCGGGACGTTCTGGCCTATGCCTACGCCTGCTGCAAAGCCAACGGCGGCGCGGCGGGTGTGGACGGCCAGTCGTGGGCGGCCATCGAGGCGTACGGCGAGAGCCGGTGGTTGGACGAACTGGCCGAGGCGCTCCGGAGGAAGACGTACCGACCGCAGGCGGTCCCTCGGGTATGGATCCCCAAGCCGGGCGGCAAGCAGAGGCTGTTGGGCATCCCGACGGTCCGGGATCGCGTGGTCCAGATGGCGGCGGTGGCGGTGCTCGGCCCGGTCTTCGAGGCCGACCTGCCACCGGAGCAGTACGCCTACCGGCCCGGCCGGTCGGCGCATGACGCGGTCCGGGCGGTTCACCGGTGGGTGAACGCCGGGCACACGGAGGTTGTGGACGCGGACGTGAGCGGGTACTTCGACAGCATCCCGCACGCGTCGCTGATGAAGTCGGTGGCCCGACGCATCAGCGACGGGGCGGTGCTGGGTCTGATCAAGCGGTGGCTGACGGCGGCGGTGGAGGAGACCGACGCCCGCGGCCGCCGGTATGAGCGAGCGGACCCTGACCGCCTGGAGCAGCGGAAAGCCTTCGACGCGGAAAGTACCGGTCCCGTGCAAATGGGTGGCCGCTTGCGAGATAGCGGGGGCGCAGAGTCTGCCATGTTGACAGGCCTTGCAGGCGGGGGAAGGGGGCGAGAGAGCAATAAGTCCCGAATTCGCAAGCAGTTACGTTGGCCGCACGAGTCTGGCACGGTTTTTGCTGCCCCAGGCAACGAACTCCCAGATCACACTGCGCGATCGAGTCCGTGCTGATTAAGGGGAACGGGCAGCGTCGTCATGCAGGTTCTCAAGGGCCAACCTCTTTCGCCGGGCTTGGCACGGGGGACGGCGTTCATCTACCGGAAGTCCCGCCTGCCCGCGCCGCCCCGCCGGCGCATCGAGCCCGAGGACGCCCCCGCACACTACCGGCGTTTCCGGACGGCCCTGGAGCACTCCCGGGAGGAACTGGAGAACCTTCAGCGTCACGTGCTGGCCGAACTGGGGCAGGCGGAGTCGAATATCTTCGGTGCCCACCTGGCCCTTCTAGATGATCAGACTTTCGCATCAAAGGTCCGCGACCGGATTGAGCAGGACCTGGTCAATGTCGAACACGCGGTGCAGGAGGAAATCGCAGACCTGGCGCGGCTGTTGGCCGAGGTCGACCACGAGTACCTCCGGGAGCGGGCCAAGGATGTGGAGGACGTGGGCCGCCGCGTGCTCAAGCATCTCAGCCATGGCCCGGAGGAGGTCCTCCGCTCGCTCCCCGAGGGGTCGGTGCTGGTGGCCAGTGAACTGCTGCCGTCGGACACCCTGAATCTCGACCGGCAACACGTGGCGGCCCTGGTCCTGGAGCACGCAGGGCAGACGGGCCACGCCGCCATTCTGGCCCGGAACCTGGGCATCCCGGCGGTCTGTGGTATTGACGGGGTTTGTGCAACGATCCCGCAGGGGGCCGAGGTGCTCGTCGACGCCGAGAGCGGCAGGGTGACGGTTTCGCCCGAGAACCCGGAGCGGAATCACTTTTCGGCTGCCAGCCGATCTTATGCCCGGCGCAGCGAGGAAGCCTTTGCAGCCAGGGGAGAGGCGTGCGTCACCCGAGACGAGACCCGCGTCGGGCTATGGGCCAACATCGGTCGGCCGGAGGAGGCGGATGCCGTCCAGCGCCACTGCCTGGACGGCGTGGGCCTGTTCCGGACCGAGTACCTGTTCATGGACTCGGCCGACCCGCCGGAGGAGGCCACGCAGCGGTCGGCGTACGAGGAGGCCGTGCGGCGCCTCGGGGATTTGCCCCTCACGATCCGGACCCTGGACCTCGGCGGCGACAAACAGCCGCGGTTTCTGCGCCCGCGATTCGAGCGGAACCCGGACCTGGGGGTGCGGGGCCTGCGGTTTTCGCTCCAGGAGCGGGACCTCCTGCGGACCCAACTGCGGGCCCTCCTGGAGGCCGCGCAGGGGGGCGCGGTCCGCGTCCTCTTTCCGATGGTGATGGGCGGCAGCGACCTGCGCGAGGCCGTGGACGAACTCCGCCGCGCTGCCGAGGCGGTCGGGGTCGAGTCGCTTCCGCCCGTCGGGGCGATGATCGAGACGCCGTCGGCCCTGTTTGAACTGGAGGAGATCCTCGCCGTGGCCGATTTCCTGAGTCTCGGCACGAACGACCTGGTCCAGTTCAT
>Ga0180434_10009353_pt1 | contig 10657 bp, 15 predicted proteins | sample SS_ome_7_FD_132453 | JGI IMG/M metagenome (GOLD analysis project Ga0180434, IMG submission 132453) | Hypersaline lake sediment archaeal communities from the Salton Sea, California, USA - SS_1_D_2 metaG | ecosystem: Environmental > Aquatic > Non-marine Saline and Alkaline > Hypersaline >... | reverse complement strand
CGACCATGCGGCGGATGCGCTCGTCGTCGAGCGGCTGGCCGGCAGCGGCTGCGCGGCGAACGGCAGCGTCGTCACGGCGATTGCGCAGCGCGCGGTCAAGCGCCGAGCGGTCGGCATTGCGCAAGGCCCGCTCGTAGGTGTCGACGGCCCGCTGCTGGTTGGCGGTGAGCCCAAGGGAGTCGCGGAAGCGACGGGCCTGCTCGCGCGGGTTCGCGCCGGTGCGGATCCCCTCCACGATCGCGGCCTGCGTGGCAGCGCGCTGGCCTTCTGTGAGCGCAGTCGTCAGAGCCAGCCGGTTGCGGCGCATGGCATCGACGGCGCCCTGGTTGGTCATGTCGAAGTCGACCACGACGGCGCCTACGTCGCGCCCGATCTGTCGCGCCGTCTCCTGGGCGGCCGCCAGGAATGCGGCGCCGCTCGCCGTGGCGAGGTTGGGTGCGGAGCGCAGGACCAAGTCGAGCGCCTCTGCGGTCCGCCCGGACTCGACCAGAAGCTCCAGCTCGTTGAGGTCCAGCTCGCCGCGCATGTTCGCGATCATCGCAAGGAACGATTCCTTGATTTTCGGCTCGTGCTGGTCAAGAATCCTTTCCAAGTCGATCATGTGATGCTCCACTTGGTTTTGAGGTAGGTCTCCAGCGCGCTGCGCTCGCTCGCCGTCAGCACCCGGTTGTAGCAGAGGATCTCAGCAATCTCGCCGATGAACGGGTTGCCGCCGCTGTCCCAGTCGCCGATGTAGAGGTCGACCGCGGGCGTGATGTTGACCGAAGAGTAGGTCAGGTCCGAGTCGACTGACGACGAGAAGTCGCTGCCGTAGAGGTAGAGGTCAGCCTCGCTGTCGTCGTAGGTGGCCATACACAGCCGCTTCGTGCCGTCGCTGTAGTCCGTGCCAGCATCGTCGTGCTCAACGAGCCCGGTGTTCGCCAGGACCGTGTCTCGGCACTGGAAGTAGAGTGATCGACCGTTGTTGACGTTGATGAAGAAGCCGTAGTTTGGGTTGGCTGGGTCGAACTTGCCGAAGATACCCATCGAAGCTGTGGCCGAGCTGGTGCGGAACACGGCGACGTAGGTGAAGTCCCCGCCGTCCGGGTCGACGTCGGTGTTGGCGCCGTGCAGCAGCTCGGTGCCTGTGAAGTCCAGCCAGTTGTCGGAGCCGATCACTTCGAGGTCCGGCCCTGTGACGCCCGAGTTCGTGAGGTGGTTGCCGTTGCCGCTCTTGTCGTTGAGCTGTGCGACCTCAGTGCCGTCCAGGGTATAGTCGTCGGACGACTTGGTGCTATACCATCCCACTGGGTCGTCGGCCCCGCTCGGGAGGTCGTTGTTGATGATCGAGCTTGCGTTGGGCAGCAGAGCGAGCGAGAACTCCGAGGCGAAGCCCATGTTGCTGACCGTCTGGTAAACGGACCGCACATCGATGTCGGTCAGCTCGTCCACCACGATCGCGCCGCGATACCTGTTCGTGTGCCCGTAGTTCACAGAGACACCCATCGTCGCCCGCTCGCGGAAGGACGGAGCAGAGATTGTATTGTCGCGCGTGTAGAGGGCGATCTCCGCCTCACCGCCCACGCCGGAGCGGATGACTGTCGTATCCCAGCGGTAGATGACCGCCTTCTTCCCAGCCGGCACGGTGTAGACGGCCATCTTAGTCTGGCCACGCTCTGCCTCGATTGCGGCGCGTGTCGTGCCGCCTCCGGCATCGCGGATCGTGATCGTGCCTTCATTGAAATCAGAAGAGCCTGCTGTGGCTACCCAGGCTCTGAATACGCGCCGCCACGTCCCGTCGACCGCAACTGCTGACAGGCCGTTCATGGAGACGGTCTTCTCCTGCGACTCCCATGAAGTGCTCAGTCCTTGAATGGTCACCGTGCGCGCACCGCTTTGCGTGCCGTCGGCATCGTTTGCATCCGTGCTGACGATCTCCAACTGCACGCCGCTGGTCGGGTAGTTGTAGAGCCCGCCTGTGGTCCAGATGGCCTCTGGGATGTCTCCGGTGTCGATGTCCTCGTTGCTCCCGAACTTGTTGACGATCGAGGCGTTAGGCACCAGGCCCAATGAGATCGCGGTGTATGGGTCGCCGTTCAGGAACAGGTTGTCGATGTCCGTGGTGTCGGGCGTGTTGGTAACCGGCAGTGGGTTGCTTGCCGTGACGTCCGCGTCCTCGAACTGCACGTTGGCGTTCGCGTTCAGGTCGTCGTGGGTCGGCTGGACAACTTCGAGGTCCGTCGGGTGGTCCACCGTGAGGCTGCCGCCGGCGTCGCTGACCGGGACCGGGTTGCCGTTGGCGACGTCCGTGTCGCCCACTTGGATGTTCGCGTTCGCATTCAGGTCATCGTGCGTGGTCTGGGTGACCTCGATGGCGCCGCCGGCGAGCGACACCGTGCCGTCGACAGTCAAGGAGCCGCCAGCATCAGAGACCGGGACCGGGTTGCCGTTGGCCACGTCGACGTCGCCCACCTGGAGGTTGGCGTCGGCCTTCAGGTCGTCGGCCGTGGTCTGAGTGACCTCGACCGAGCCGCCGGCCATGGAGACGGGGACCGGGTTGCCGGCGCCCACGTCCGCGTCGGCGACTTGCATGTTAGCGTTGCAGTTCAGGTCGTCGTGCGTCGATTGCTCGACCTCCTGGGCAGCGCCGCCTCCGGTTGACACCGGGAGCGGAGTGCTGGCGGTCACGTCAACGGGCAGGCCGTTGGCGTCCAGATACTGGGCCGGTCCCTGAACGCTGCGCTTGCTCATACCTCGCGCACCTCACAGGTGTATGTGGCCGACGCCGGGTCGCGGTCGATCTCGGTGTCGTCGGCGATGTGATACTTGACGCCTTCGATCGTGATGCGATCGCCGGGCTTGGGGGCAGTATTGCCGCCGTTGATGGAGTTACCGAGCAGAATTATGACCTTCGTGCCGTCCTCGACGAGTGTGCCGGTCAGGTCGGCGGTGCGCTGGTAGTCGATGAACCCGCGGCACGAGTAGTCGGTCTCGACGATCGTTCGCCCAGACGTGATGCCACCGGACCGCGCGCCCTCGGCACGAGAGTGGAGCGTGGCCGCCACGACGGCCTGTCCGCCGCCGAGCGCGTCCTGGATCAGCTTCGGCATGTCGTTGATGCCGAAGGCCTTGAAGATGTCCTTGCTCATTTCTTGATCAGCGTGATGGCCTCACGCCCGTCTTCTGTGACAGCCGTGGCCACCTCGAATTGGTCTGTGACGTCGACGACGTCGTCCTCGGTCGGGACGACCACCTTGAAGCGGTCCTCGCCGTCCAGTGTGTAGAGCGTGATCACGAGGTCAACACTCAGGCCCATGGGCTCGTCCTGTCGAAGTCGTCCTCGTCGAAGGCCGAGTCATCGCTCGTGCCGCTGTCAGTGCCGCCGAGAATCGACGCGCCACCTTCCAGCATGCATTTGATGTAGTCGTGTGCCGTGATTGGCAGGCGCGTGCCGTCGTCGACAGTCGAGCTGAAGAACTCGACCTTGGCCGAGCCGGCCTTGGCGCTCTTCACGTTCGACCCGGTGCCTTCAGACGCGGCTGCGTCTGAGTTGACCAGCGCAGCGCCGGCCAGCCAGAACGTGGCGTAGGCCAGCCCGTCCGGCGTTGTGCCGTCGGTGATCGCTGTGCCGTCGCACGTCGCGCTGTCTCGCGGCCACTCGCGCGGCTGCGATGCGGACGTCTTGCTCCCGGTGAATGTCGACGCGCGGTCGATCCAGTCGGACGCCACGACGAGCGCTCGCTTCTTGTCGTCATCGGTAGCGGCCTCCCAGGCAGTGCGCTCGGAGCCAAGGCGGACGTTCCAGAAGCTGTTGGCGTCGGTCAGGGCGTTCGACGTCAGCGCGTAGACGCTGAACGTGTCGGTGCCTATGGTTACTGTTGCGATCTGGGCCATGTCAAAGAATGCTGCTTGTGATTATTGCCTGCCAGGTGGCGAACTTCGCGTCGTCGATATCAGGCTCGATGCGTATGCCGGTCAGATAGCCGTTGAACTCGAATGTGCGCGGGTCTTCGACCTTGAGGTCTTTGATGAACTCCCACAGCCCAGTGTGGACTGTGCGAACGGATAGCTTCAGCTTGCCTTTGCCGGCCTTGCCTTTCTCCATCAACTCGCCGGCGGAGTCGAAGAGCTGGATGCCGATGATGTGCCTCCACAGGCCGACGTCCAGGTCCGTCAGCTCGACAGTGTCGAACTCGGACGCCTGATCGCTGCGCGTCAGTAAGATGCGCGATGCTTCTTGATCTGCACCAGTGAGAACAGCCATCTACCATCGGGCCGCCTTTGGCGGCCTTGCGTCCTGTTTCGACCTCAGTTTTGGCTTCACCGCAGATCACTACCCGTGGGCTCCTCGCTGCCTGGACTTGGGGCTTTGGGATTGGATCCCGGCGCCGGCTTGGCGCCTGGCTTTGGGCCTGGCTGCCCCACGACCGGGGCAGGGTTCTTGGCCGCTTCCATGTCGGCCTTGGCTTTGTCCTCTGCGGCCTGCTCGCTCTGCTCCTGCTGGCGCAGCGGCAGCTCCTCAAGCTCCAAGGCCAGGTCCTCGTCCTGCTCCTCCTGATCGCTCAGGCCGAGCATGCGGCGGACCTCGTTGATCGCCTTGTCGTTGATCGGCAGCGGCGCGCCGGCGAGGGCCATGTCCTTGAGGGCGTTGACGACGTCGCCCACCTCGCGGAACTGGGCCTTCGAGATGCGGAACGTGGGCATGTATTTGATGTCCCACCCGTTCAGCTCGAACAGCGGCTTCAGGAAGTCCTTCTCCAGGGCGCGGGCCACGGCGGTCAGCGCCGAGTCGATCACGACGCCGAACTGCTGGGTCTTGTCCTGGGAGAGGGCGTGCGAGCCGCGGCTGTCGGAGCCGAGCATGAGTTGCTCGACGCCCAAGAGGCGGGCGATCTCGCGGTTGATGCGCTCGATGGCCTTGGCCATCTCCTCCTGCGTGGTGGTCTCGCCCTTGAGGAGCGCGATCTCCCACTGCTTGTTGGAGGACGGCTGGTTGTTCTCGCCCGTGCCCTTGTAGACCGCGGAGTCGACGACCATGCCGGTGTCCTTGCCCTTCAGCGCGTTGCTGATGAACGTCTCCAGCGGCTCCTTGATCGCGTTCGCCTGGGCCTGCGTCAGCTTGCCCTGGTCGACGAGCTTCTGCAACTCGCCCAGCGGGGCGCGCCCAATCGGGGTGCCGCGCAGGTCGCGCTCGAAGCCCCAGCCTTCCAGGAGTTCGTAGCGCTCCAGCCGGTTGTGCAGCTTGATGAGGTGGCGGAAGATGCCGAGCCCTTCGGGCGAGTCGTGCAGGGCGTCGTCGACGATGTAGATCAGCTTGCCGCGGGGCAGGTAGATTTCCTGCTGCGTCTGCGGGGAGCGCTGCATCACGCCCTCCAGGTCGCCGTTCTTCTTCATGTCCCAGCGCTCGATGGTCGACTGGGCGCGCGGCGCGATCTTGCGGTAGTTGATCATCCCCTTGTGGGGACCTTCCTCCACGCGCTTCGCGGTCCACTCCTGGATCGAGAAGCCGTAGAACCGGAACATCATGGCGCGCCGGATGACGTCGTGCCACGGCGTGTCCATGTCGTGCATCGCGAACTTGATCTTCTCCGCGATCTCTTCGGCTTTGGCGTCGCCCTCGTTCTCTGGGGCGACCTGCACTTCCCACTCTGCGCCGGAGGCGATGTTCAGGAAGTAGCGGACGCCGGCGCTGACGATCGGGTTGTTCGCCAGCATGTTCGAGTAGGAGGTGTATTTCTCCGAGCCGGTCAGCCGGGAGTCGGACTCTGCCTCCATGAGGGTGCCGCCGTAGATCGCGACTCCCGGGGCGCCGTAGGTCTCCATCGGCTCGACGGAGGTCTTGTCACCCTCGGACAGCGGAACACGGCGGCCCTCGTCGACGTCCTCTTTGCGGAATTCGAGGTCTGTCATGGTAGTTGCGGGCCCGTCCTCGTGTTTTCAGTATGGTCGATGGGTGTAGGGGACTGGCGAGCGGCCCCATGCTACCGCGGGTTGGGCACCGCAGTCAAGTATCTTGTGCAAAATCCGTCGCAGGGGCCCCCACAGGGGTATGCTTTCCCATGCAAGCACTACAAGAGCTTTTCCGCCCAGGGCGGAATGAAGACGGCACCTATCTGAGCCCAGACGAGCATCCAACCAACGCCGCCTGCCGGCGCCTCTCCTGCTGGGAGGACGACAAGTTGGAGGCGATGCTGCGCGAGATCCACAGACTCCAGCGCCTCGTGATCGAGGAGCTGACTTGCAGGGAGGTAGAAGAATGATCCCGAACACAATCCGCGTGCCCGAGAAGAGCACCATGAACGACCTGGTGCTCGGCCAGGCATTCCGCTTCACCGGAGGGCAGATGTGCGAACACATCTGTCTGGTGATCTCCGCCGACCTCGAAGGCCTCGCCTACATCAGCCTGCACGACGAGAAGATCCGCGAGGTGAACCTGGATAGCGCCGGCAGAATACCGGTCACGTTCCTGCGGCTGACCCACATCGCCGCGGAGGAGGTCCGATGAGGGCTCGCACACAAATCACGCCTGTTGCGTCCTGCGTCGAGGTTGGCGGCCTCAAGATTGGGTCGCTGTTCCGCGGCACGGACCTTCTGAAGGACCACGTCTGCATCCTCATGCTCGTTCCTATGGAGGGCGACTTTCGGGCCCTGAGCCTGACCGACGGAGAGTGGTATCACATCAACCCGCTCGCCAAGGTCGTGCCGCTCGAAATCACGGACATCAGCGCCAGGGAGGTGCCGGTGTGAGAAACGTCGTGACAGTCTGGGACATCGAGGCCGAGGTCGACGGCGAGTGGGTGTGGCACTACTCGGTCGTCATGGATTTCTCCTCGGTGTGTGAGCTGTGCGCCAGGACACCACGTCTCGGCTCACGCTACCGCGTTAGGAGGCTGCAATGAGGGACCTGATCAAGACGACCCTTGAGTCGGTGCTGATCTTCATCCTGATCGTCGCCATCGTCGCCATGCTGGTCCTGCCGTTCGCAATGTGGCCAGGGTAGGGTGGCCTGGCTACTTATGAGATCAGGCGCGGCGGGCGGCTCAAGACGCTAAGAAATCAGACGAGGAGCGGTGACCGGCTGCGCGCCTTCGTCGAGCGCGAGGTTCATGAATGCGCGGCTCGCGGCGTCGCACTGGTCCTTCCACTTCGAGCCCGGGAACAGCGCCATCTCGGCAACGAGCGAGCTGTTCCACGGCGCGCGGACCAGGGACACGTTGCCCGAGTTCACCTGGGCGGCGAACGGACGGGCCCGGTCCTCCTTGGATCCGGACTCCGTGCTGAAGACGAAGTCGTAGCCGGACAGCGCCTTGGCGAGCGCGAGCTTCTGGCTCTTGCCGGACTGGCCGGGGTCCTGCGGGAGGTCCTGCTGGGCGTCGTAGCCGTCACGCTCCGCCGCGGACGTGATGTTGTCCTGCACCTCGTCGGCGGCCCAGCGGCCGCGCAGCACGTCGCAGATGTAGTAGTGGCCCTTGCTGACCGCCATCAGGAGGCCCACCGACCAGGCGCCGCTGCCGTCCTTGGTCGCGGCCAGGTCCCAGCCCCGGACGAACCGGGCGTCGCTCGGGGGCGTGTCGACGTAGTTCAGCTCCTTCACGTCGAACATGCCGCCGGCGCGCGGGATCGGGCGCTGCTGGAGCTGGCACGCCTCGGCGTAGGCCCCGCCGGCGGAGCGGAAGCTCGCCTTCAGGTCCTCCACGGCCTCGCGGCTGAACCGCTCCGGCCAGAGGAGTTCGCCCTCCTTCGTGCGCGGATCCTGCGGCCACATGAGCGTGCCGTCGGGATCCTCGACGTAGTAGGGGATGGTCTCGGCCTCCTCCTTGACGCGCCGCATCTTCTTGGGCGGCCCGAACGGGGACGGCACGGTGGACCACGTCTTGAACTTCAGCTCGGCCTCCATCGGGAGGATGAGCGTCGTCCAGTTCTGGCTCTCCGCCAGGTCGTCGAGGATCATCCCGGACAGGTCGCCCACGTGGAGGCGCTGCATGATGATCGCGTATTTCGGCTTGAGCTGGTCGTTGAACCGGGTCGGCACCGTCTCGCCGAACCACGTGCGGCAGGTCGCCCGCTCCGTGTCGGACTCGGCCGTGAGGGTGCTCAGCGGGTCATCGATGATGAAGAACGAGCCACGCCAGCCGGTCAGGCCGCCGCCGACGCCGGTAGCCTTTCGCCACCCGGTGCCCTCGTTCCGGTAGTTCTCCTTGCCGTCGTGGTCCTTCCGGTTCTGCACCGGCCAATGGCTTTGGAACCACTCGGACCGCTGCACCTCGCGCGCGTGGCCGAGGTCGCGGGTCGGCAGGTCGAGGTTGTAGCCGGCCGAGATGAACTGCTCGTGCTGGCGCCCCTTGGGCCCCCAGAGCCACAGCGGGAAGAACACGTTGACGACCATGCTCTTCGTGCAGCCCGGCGGGATGTTGATCAGCAGCCGGTCGATGGTCCCGTCGGCGAGCGCCTCCAGGTGCCGGCACATCGTCTCCACGGCCCAGCCGGAGATGAACGGCGTGGCCGGGTGCAACTGCTTCCAGGCGTGCTTGATGAAGCCCAGGAGGGACTCCTCGCACTCGATGCGTTCCAGCTCCTTCAGGGCGCGTTCCGGGTCGCGGAAGGCGTCGCGGATGATGACTTCGGCGTCATTCAAAATGAACGGTGTCCTCCTCGCCGAGCTGGATGGTCAGCACGACAGCGCTGTCCTTGCCGGCGGAGATGTATTCGACCTTCGAGGCCTCCAACGTCTGGACGAGGTCATCGCCCTCGAACATGACCCGTGGGCCCTCGGTGACGAGGTCCAGGTAGTGCGCGCGAATCGTCAGCGTCACGATCGGCCAGTAGCCGACGCGAGTCTCGATCGCGGTGGCGATCAGAGGCAGCTCGATGACCTTGCCGTTCGCGTCGCGGATCATCGGCAGGGACGCCTCGTCGGCGAAGAAGTGGAAGTTCACAGCTTCATGGCCTCCTGTGCGGCGATGCACGTCGGGTGGTGCTGGTAGTCGGGCTTCTGGCAGATGCGGGGGTCGTCGACCTGGCACCAGCAGCCCTGCGTCGGGATGCGTGGGTTGCCCGTCGGTGTGGTGCGCAGCCGCAGGCGCCAGATCACGGCTTTGAGGTCCTCAACGGTGGTTGTCATGCGGTGCCTTATGTCCATTCCATGAACCTCTTGTCGAACTGCATCTGGGCGATGGCGGCAGTCTTGATCGGGTCGGAGCCGTTGGCGTTGGATGCGGCCATCCAGCAGAAGTGCATACCTCCGGACGGCGCGCGGGTGTAGTCGCTCTCGTCCAGCCGCACGCGGTAGGGCGGCGCATACCACACGTGGCCGGCGTCCGTCCAGCGGAGCGTCCACTTGTAGCAGAAGTCGGCGCAGGTCTTGAGCATGTAGTCCAGCTCCTCGCTGAAGATGGACTTGTTCGAGATGTAGCGCCGCAGGTCCGCGAGGCCCCAGTAGTGGATCCCGATCTCCGCCGGGCTGACCCAGTCGCCTTCGCCGTGCGTGCTGAACGGCAGACGGCCCGCGGCGAGTCTCTCGCGCCAGACGCGGTGAACCTCCATCTCGCGCTTCGCCAGATGGAGAGACAGCAGGTCGGCCAGGTCGTCGTTCTTCTGGGCGCGCAGCGCGCGGATGCAGTCGAGGCCCACCAGCAGGATCCGGCCCTGCTCCCGCTCGGCGCCAGGCCGGAAGCGATACAGGCCTTTGTCCTCCGCCGGGAACTGCCACATCATCCGGTGGGCGATGTCCTCCGTGATGATCTGGAACGCGGGGTTGTGCGGTTCCCGCCGGGCCTGCTCCAGCGCCGGGCAGTAGACCGACAGGTGCTGACCGTCTGGCGTCTTGAACTCGCGGCCGTTCTGGTCGCGGGCGCCGCGGTCCTTCCACGGTGCGTCGGGATCCGTGTAGCGGATGTATCCCGGCGTCTTGGCGTTCCAGTGGGAGCCCGCCTGGGCGTTCGGGTAGCTGGTCTGCGGGATGTAGTCCCCGTCGGGGGTGAGCCACACGCCGGGGTAGTTCGCCACCTGGATGGAGTCGGGCGCCGCCGGGTGGCTGATGCCCATGTAGAGCCAGTGGCCGCCGGTCTGGTTGGGGTCGTGGGGGACGTAGTCGTTCGTCTGCTGCTTGGGGATCTCGTGCGGCTGCGGCCATCCGCCCAGGCGGACCAGCGTCGGCGTGATTGCCTGGCCGTTGAGGCACGGCTGGTTGGAGGAGGGGTCCGCGACGAAGTGGCCGTGCGCGGTGAACGGCAGCGGCCGAGGGTCGATGGTTGGGGCGGTGACGCCCTCGTAGCCGTAGACTGGGCTGAAGGCGACGAGGAGGGAGCCGGGACGGGCGGCGATTCGGACTCGGACGATGCAGTCGTGGTGCCGCAGGGTCTTGCTATACATCCGCCAGTCGCCGAGGTATGGGCCTGGCCGGAGGTCGTCAGCGAGACGGTGGCCTGCGAGGAGGTAGCTCATTTGCGCGTTCTTTCGGGTAGCCTCTGGCTATTGCATCAAGGACGCAGTCCGCGCTGCAATAGACACCGGGCAGGGGTGAGAAGGTGGGCTGGGTTCCGATGTGAAACGCGTTCGTTGGGTGGATGACTTTGCCGCACTCAGGACACGTCGGTCTCGGTTCCATTCTCGGATTCTACCGGATCGTGGATGGTGACGTCAACCTTCGATTCGGCGAGTCGCTGGCGGGCCGTCTGTT
>Ga0180434_10009352_pt1 | contig 10658 bp, 13 predicted proteins | sample SS_ome_7_FD_132453 | JGI IMG/M metagenome (GOLD analysis project Ga0180434, IMG submission 132453) | Hypersaline lake sediment archaeal communities from the Salton Sea, California, USA - SS_1_D_2 metaG | ecosystem: Environmental > Aquatic > Non-marine Saline and Alkaline > Hypersaline >... | reverse complement strand
TGAAGCCGCGATTGTGCTGGAGAAGGCGACAGACAAAGCGTCCACGGAGGACGACTGGTACAGCACGTAACAGAATGGAGGCAGGGGATGGCAGGGGAAACGTTACAGTTACAGTTGCAGCGTATCGACGCTGCAGCGTTGAACAATCTGCTGGGAAGTACCGCGCCGAGAGGCAGAAAGGACATCAGGCGTCACTCGAAGTTGTTCCAAAAGTTGAACGCAGCCTGTCGTCAGTTCCACGAAGGCAGCGACGTTGAGTTCGACTGGGTCGAAGGAACAGTTACGATTGACGATAAGGATCTGATCGACTATTTGGCAGCTGCACTCGATCAGAAGACACAGCGTGGAGTGCCTGGTCAACTTGCTGAGGGTTACGAACATTTGCTGGACAAATTCGAGACGCATTTGGCAAAGGGGTAGCCAGTTGACTGAAGAAGAAAAAGACCATGAACTTGTTCGTCTTCGTCAAGAAAACACGCGCTTGACCGAAGAACGCAGGGAAGCGGACAGAAAGTGGCGCGAAGAAACCACTGAGAACATCAGTACGCTGAAGCGCGGTGTAACTGACATCAATAAAAAGATGGACAGTTTCATCCGAAAAGAACTGGAACAGGATAAGCGGCTGGACGAGCATCACGGTTCTTTGTACGGTACACCTGCTGCACCGACAAGCGGCGTTGTTCTGCGCGCTTCGCATCTGGAGGAAAAGGCAAAGCATGCTTCGAAGCTGTACTGGCTGGTGGTTTCGTTCATTGTGACGACTGTTTGTGGAGCAATACTGGCTGCAATCATTTACTTGCCCAAGGGGTAAGACGATGCCTGTTGTGAAGTGTCAACGTGACGGGAAGCCTGGCTGGAAGTGGGGAGATGCAGGCCACTGTTACACTTACACAGAAGGCGATACAGAAGGCAGCGACGAGGCAAAAGCCAAAGCGCATAAGCAAGGCGCTGCTGCGCGAGCGAACATGTCGCCTCGCGAAAAGATTGCAGAAGGATTGCGCGAAAGGAGACAGTCGTGATTACCAAAGAACAGGCGAAGCGACAGGCGCTGCTCGACGGTCTGCGCGAAGACCAAATCACTGATGAAGTGCTGAAGCTGTACGGCTATCAAGTGCCGCAGCCCACAGCTGGCATCAATACGACGCCGCTGATGATGGACAGCGACACTGAAGCAGCACTTAAACGCTTGGATGAAGAGCGCAAAAAGAACCAAGATCTTGCAGCGCCTGTCGTTTCTGCCATCGGCAAGGTCTTAACGTTCGCTCGTACGACTGGTCTGATCAAGTGGATGCTTGTAGTGGTGCTTCTGCTTGGAATGGCCGGCTGTCGGCAAGACAACACTGAAGCGCGAAAGACAGCGAAGGCAGTTGAAGCGAATATCATCTCGTACCAGACGAAGCGTGACGCTTTCACTGAGCGGCTGATCAAGTACTTTCGCGATTCAGAACACGCTCGCATTCAGTTGATTTACGAGGCTGCGTTGAAGTCTGTCAGCACTCCACGCGCTGTGACGGTGACAAAGACAGTACGCGAAGACATCGTTGGTGCTGATGGTAAGCCGGCCTTTCGTGAAAAACAAGTTGAGGAGATTGTCCAGACCAATGTCGTTGAGGAGAACGCAGTCAAAGCGCTTGGTAAACAACGACTGCGCTTAATTCAACAGACTGAGACCACCGTCTTACTGATGCGTCAGCAGCTGAAAGAAATTGAAATGGATGCTGCAAACGCAAAGACGTTGCTGGCTGGTCTGGATGCTTACTTTGCGCAGCGTGTTACCACACTGGATGCGATTGAGCAAGCGCAGTCCGGTGTAATCGACTTTCTTGGCAACTTCCTGAAGGACAAGGAAGAACGCAGTGATCCAGCTGCAGCGCGGCTTCCAGAACTGACGAGGGGCAGCACTCCGTGAAGGCAAACTTTCACAAAGCGGAACGTGAAAGACCAGACGTCGTTGCGACGCTGTGCAATGGCTGTGGTCCTGGCGGTCTTTCACGAATCATTCCGGACTTTGATGAAGGTTACAGACGAGTTTGCTTTAAGCACGACTGGGAGTTCACTGAAGGCGGCACAGTTGTCGATTTCTTTCGAGCCAACTTCAAGTTCTCTGGTCGCTTACTGCTACGTGTTGTCGATTACCCTTGGTGGAGTTGGTTCTGGATGATACCGCTGACCAAAGTGTACTTCTTGGCAGTGGCTTTGCTTGGCTGGCCAGCTTTTCACTGGGCCTGGAAGCCCAGAACACATGAAGAAATGATCCAGCTGGCCGAAAAGATACAGCAAGAGGAGATGAAGTGATGAAGAAGCGAGTCACTTTGGCTGGCATGGTGAATTACACTGGCGCGTTGTGCGGAGTGAACTTCATCGGATCAGTCGGCGAGATGGATTACCAGGGAACAGCACGGGAAGATCGGCTTCTGGGCCGTCTGAAGATAATGTTCCCTGGTACGAAGATCGAAGATGTACCAGATGAATCATCTCCGGCACAGCCGTCTCCACCAGAAGACAAAAAGGCTGCCGCTCCCCTGCCGGCAGTCACTGTGCCGGAGATTAAAACTGAGCCGGAAGCTGAAGAAGAACCAGCTGAACCGGAAGAAGTTGAAGACGACGAAGACGAGGACTGAACAGTGGATGAACTGTTCGAGCAGCCACACACTGCGAAGGTGACGCAGCCTGAAAGATCGCGCAGTGCGTCAACGAATGTAGGCGAACTGAAGTACACAGTGCCGCCTGCCGCAGAAATTTCAGTGAAGTGTATGCTGCAATTCAGAAGCGGCTCGCGTGGAGTGCTGACTGAAGGCGCGGTTTATCCGATTGACGCCATTATGTATACGACTGATTCTCGTATGCAGATGGACGATCTGGTTGAGCCGCAGACGCCTGCTGAGTTCGCGTCTTTCAAATTCGTTGTCACTGGCATAATGCCGAAGACTGACGTTGATGGTAACGTCAGGCATCTGCAGTGTCAGTTGACAAGGAGTCAACGGACATGAGTGCGCCATACACTGTCTTATACGAGCGTATGAAGTCAGCGCTCTTTGGATACGCTGGTCTGGTTGACCAGGGAAGCGGCGGACTGGTGCCTCAAGAGAACTGCAGACCAGCTGACGATCCACTTGAAGCAGTTGAAGGTGCTTCAGTTCTTTATTCGCTGACCAACAGTGGTCATGACTTGAAGTCCGGAAAGTTCGAAGGTGTCATGGCTGTATCAACTGGTTCAGCGAAGACAAAGATCGAAGCACATGAGATCATGGATGAAGTTCGGAAAGCGCTTGTGCCTCGCGCACTGGCAGGAGGCGGTATTCTGGTCATGCTGTTTAAAGAACAGGCTATCGCTTCTGATGCAGGTAAGACAAACGAAACGTGGAGAGTGATCACTGCGTTTGATTTCCGTTTTGTTGAGGGGACTTTGGACTGATGGCTCGAGCACGAACAGTGAAGCAAGTCGTCTTCACTACATACGTCGAGCATCCTGGCACTCCACCACAGCCGTTCTTACGGCCTGCGGCTAAACAAGCGCAGCAGCAGTTGAAGAAGAAATTCTTACCAGCTGCTTTCAAGCGCATCAATAAAGGAAAGGACATTACCAAGGAGTTAGGCAAGGCAGTGAAGGCGTCGGCTTTTTACGGCCTTCGCATTGCGCAGCAGTTGTGCCCTGTTGACAAAGGACACCTTCGTCGCTCGCTGACTGTGAAAGAAGAAAGTGTTCTTTTCTGGCAGCTGGGTACAGGCGTCGCATATGCGAAGTGGGTCGAAGAAGGCACTGAGCCTCATGTGATCTTGCCGCGCAGGAAGAGCGTGTTGCGCTTCGTTGTGAAGCGACCGCGCGTCAGTTAAGGCAACAAACGGAGGACAAAAGCAAGTGGGCTCGTACTTTGAAAATGGCTCGCCCTCCAATTACACGATTGGTGGAGCGCGTGTCTGGTTCAACGAAGACGTTGATCTGACACTCACTCCGCCTCGGCGTAAAGGCTGGCGGGACTTGGGCAATGTGGTCGATCAATCCTTCGAGTCGGAGAAGGAAATCCTTGACCACTTCTCGACGAAGACCGGAGCCCGAAAGAAGGACCGGTCTGTCAACCGACAGATCAGTGAAGCACTCGTTGTTACACTCGACGAGCTGTCCACACTGAACATGAAGAACTTCTTCCGTGGTGACGCTGTTACTGAGGTCGCTGCGTCTGTCGGTGGTGGTGCTGTCACAGATGAAGTCGCTTCACTTGTCCGCGAAGAGCTGATCATGCTCGGCGAGGGCTACAATGCTGACAACATTGTGGTGAAGGACATCACTGGCGGAACCACTTACATTCTTGATACGGATTACGAAGTGGAAGTTGATTCGATCTCCGGTTACAGTGGCATCAGGCGCATTGCGACTGGTAGTATCAGTGACGGAGAGTACGTGCGAATCAATTACACTTACGATATCCGTGCTCATCGAAAGTTCTCCCCGCAGATCAAGGCGCAGCGGGAAGGACAGCTGCTGTTCTTCGGCGTCAGCGATATCGGGAATGAGTTCATCCGTTCCTTCAATCGCGTGTCTGTCGAGCCTGAAGGGAACTTCGCGATCAATTCTGAGGACTGGTCAGCGTTCCAGATGCGCGCAGAAATCCTGGATGACTCGGAAGCAACGCCGACTGCACCATTCGGTCTGTTCCTGCACTACGGTGTCGGCACAGATCTGTAACCAAAGCTTCGACGGTCAGGGGTAAAACCCTGGCCGTCAAGCTTCAAGAAAGGAGACGCAGGGGAAATGGGATTGCCAGGAGTTAAAGTGGAGTCGATTGCGCCGAATACCGAGCTGGCTGATGCAGTCAAGGGAAGTGTTCTTGACGTAACAGTCAACGGTAAACTGCTGCACCTTCACAAGTGGACCTGGAGGCAAAGCCTGACGCATGGCGATAAGTTCGTCGCTGCGATTGGCGATGCAGTCAGAGGGAAGTCAGCAACCGAACTGCTGAAGCAGGACGTACTGAAAGTCATTCGAGAACAAGCCGAGATCGTTGCAGGCATTCTCGTTGACACAATCAGTACTGAAGACAACTTCAAAGACCGTACTGAAGCCGAGCAGTGGTTTGATACACTTCCACTGGACGTTGTGGTTGAGCTGGTCAAAGAAGTTGTTCGGTTGAATTACATCCCTTTAAGAAACGCGTTCAGCGCCTTAAGAGAGGCAGTGATCGAAAGCGGAAAGGCGGCCGAGAGCACGCCTTCAGCGACCACGTAGGAGACATGGTTGCTACACTGCTTGACGCTGGGCATTCTTCCGCAGATGTAATGGACCGGTACTCGCAGGAAGAGATCGAAGCGCATTACCACGCTGTCCTGCGAACACAATCGAAGAAACGCTTGCAGCGTATCATTGATATTGCTGCAGCGTTTGGAAATCTGAAGAAGCATGTGCGCAGATCGCACATCAGACAGCTGCGGGAAACTGGAGAACGACTTTATCGACTGATACAGACCAGAAGTAAGACGCAGATGGAGCAATTGTTTGACGGGCTTTCGAATATGAAAGCAAAGGGTACGAGCAGGGACTTGGAGGTTGCAGATGCCAACAACTGAAGAATTCCTAGTCGGCATTGGCATTGATCAGAAGTCGCTTGACAAGCTCAAGGAAGATGTCAACAAAGCGACTCAAAATATTACACCTGATCCAATCGAGATTCCGATTGACGCTGATCCAACTGACGCTGTTGTTCAGATCGAAGAAGCGACTCGTCGCATCAAACAGGAAATGGAGGAGACGGCTGAAGTAACGAAGAAGGCGATGGAGGATGCAGACGCTGCGCTTGATGAATTGAAGAACGGTCTGGTTGCAGCTGGCGTCGCAGCTGCCGCCTTAACCGCAACGCTTGCCAAAGCAAGTTCTGAAGCGGCTGGTGATGAAAAGGCGTACAACAATCTGTCAATCGCCTTCGGTGACATGACTGAAGCTGCGAAGACAGCGTCTGATGAGATCAACGCAGCCACTGGTCGAGCGACCGGCTTCGTTCAGACATTGCTTGCAGACGCCAATCTGATGGTGCAGGCGTTTGGTATCACTGGTGACGAAGCGCTGCGCGTTTCAAAGCAGCTGACAACAATTGCTATCAATTTGTCTGCTGTGACCGGACAGGGCGCTCGCGAATTGCTTCAACAGTTCCGCGAAGGCTTACAAGAAACGGGTACTGTACTGAAACGGTATGGTATCAATCTTGAACGCACTCGCGTTGAGCAGGAGCTACTGAACCAAGGGCTTGATCCACAGAACATTACGAAGGCGCAGGAAGTGTTGGCGAAGATGAATATCTTCTTGGCTGATACTGCGCGCTTTTCTGGTGCAGCGTCGGGTGAAGCACAGGACTTCACTGAAAAGTTGCTGGATTTGACAGACGCAATTGATGAAGTCTTCGGCGAGCTTGGCGTCGCTGTGAATGAAGTGCTGAAGCCTTTCATCTCAGACATGGTACTGGTTGTACGTGGACTGCGCGACTGGTTCAGAGCACACCCTCGTCTTACGCGAGTGATCGGTTCGCTCGGCATTGCTTTAACAGCAGTGCTTGGATCAATTACTTTGTTTGGCGCTGCTGTGGCTGGACTGACGTTTGCATACAAGCAGTACGCCGCATTGCAGACAGTCGTTGTTGGTGCGCAAGTCGCAATTGCAGCCAGTACGAAAGCGGCTGCAGCTGCCACTGTTGCACAGAACGCAACATTAAGTACGAATACTGCTGCACAGATCACCAATGCTGCCGCAACAACTTCAAACGCAGTTGCACAAAGCACAGTCGGTCGTGCAGCGCGTATCGTTACCGGTATACTGACAGTCAGTACAGGTGCAGTGTATGCCAACACTGTTGCTTGGCTTAACCTCACGCGTTTGCGTATCGCTGACTTCCTTTTCAATGCGTGGACAGCAGTAGCACGAATGGCAGATGGAATCGTTGTGCTGACTGGTCATCTTCTTCGCGGTCGTATCGGTCTGCGTGCTTGGGTTAATATGGTTGGATCTGAGTTGCATCCAGCCTTACTGCAAACCGTTTCATCAACATCTGCGTTGACTGTTGCAGTCGGTGGACTTGCTGCAGCGTATCTGGGCTTTAAGCTCGGTGGAATCATCGAAGAATACCTTGGTCTTGCTGACGCGACTGAGCGCGTAATGCAGGGCACTGCTGAAACCAGTGATGTCATTAAAGACAGGCTGGTGGATGGATTGCTGCTGCTGCTTGGTCCACTGGGCGCAGCTGGTCTTGCTTGGAAGAAGTATTACGAATACCAAAACGAAGCGCTTCAGCAAGCACAGGCTGCTGAGATCGAAGATCTTCGTAACCAACTTGATCCAGCTGCACAAGCGAAGTATAACGATCTGCTTGAAGAAGGCGTTGTGGCTTGGCGCGCTTACAAGATCGCCGTTGGTGATACTGCCGGTGAAATTTCGGAATTTCAGCGTCTGCTTGGTAAGCGCGGTATCGGTGAAGCGACTCGCGAAGATCTGCTTCGTCTTGAAGAACTGTACACGCGACTCAGCGTTACTGTTCCGGACTTTGGAGACCGATACGCTGAAGCAATGGGCAGGGTCGTTCTTTCAAACAAGCAGATGACACTGTCGCTTCAGCAGGCTGAACAGATCCTTACCAGTACGCAGAAACAATTCGACGAAATCAAGCAGTCGCTTGATAAGATCGAACTGCGTGAGAACATCGGTGAAGGCGCAGCGAAGTCGTATGAAGATCTTCAGAAGCTGAACACAGCGATGGAGCTGTTCCGAAATCGCGCTGCGGCTCACAGACGTGAAGTCGAAGAACTGAGTAAGTTCAATGTGGCTGGTGTCGGGATTGAGACAACGCTGAAGGCTATCAGGGAACAAGAACAAGCGTTGGCTGAGCTTTCACGACTTGCTAACATCGCAGCACGCGAACAAACGCGACAACTCGAAGCAAGCTTCCAGCAACAGGAAGAAGCAGTGCGTGCTTCGACCGCAGAACAGATTCGTCTTGCTGAAGAACGTAAGAACCGGCTGGTTGAAATCGAAAGGGCTCGCATTGATGAGATAAAGAGCGAGCTTGATCGAGAACTTGGTATCCGTAAGACTGCCAATGATCGACTGCTTGCTTTTGAAGCACAGCTTGATGCAGCGGCATTGCGAAGACGTGATGCAGTGCAAGCCGACATCCAGTCACTGCGCGAAAGTGCGCAGGCTGCTTTGGAAGATGCATCAAATCAGGAAGTGCGTGCTCGCGTTCTTCAGAAGGTTACTGAAGAAATCGAAAGACGTGCTGCGACTGATGAACGCAGACAACAAATCGCTGAAGCACTGGAAGCGATAAACAAACAGGAAGCACGCGATCTGGAAGCGGTGGCTGCTGCACAGAAAGCGTTGAATGAGGCTCGCAGCCGGCAGCTTGAAACAGTTGGCGACGAAGCACAGCGTGCTGCGGCTGCACAACAAGTTGAAGCCGCTGTAAAAGCTGAAGCTGATGCTCGTGAACGTTTGGCGGAAACACAAGAACGTGCTCAGGAAGCTCAGGAACAACTGACACGTGAGACAACACTGCAAGAAGAACGCCAAACCAAAGCCGCTGAAGAGATCGCGAAGCTGAATGAAGAAAGCGCTCGTCAGGCTGATGAAGCGCGGATTCGTGATGAAGAAATTCTGAGCTTACAGCAGGAAAAGTTGGAAGCACAGCAGAACATCAATGCGGCAGAACGTGAGTTCCAGACTGAAGTTCAAAAGTCGAAGACGGAGTACGAAAAGAAAGTTGAAATCTTGGATGATACGCTGGAACGCATGAAGCGTATCGTAGAACTTCAACGTCAAGTTACCGAACTGTCTGTACAGACGACGCCAGAAGCGCGAAGACAAGCGCGGGAACTTGGCGGCGAGCTTGCAGCTGAGCAAAACATTCTTCAGGAGCGCGTCAAAGAACAGCGCGGTGTCGAAACCGAACAGGCGACTTTCGATGAGAAGGTTGCTGAAGCCGTTGACGCTTTGAAGTTGACGATTGCAGAAAGCGGAACGCGCGTTCAGCAGGGTGCAGAAAAGATCGCTGAAACGGAAGCCAAAGTCGCAGAAACCAAACAGTTGGTTGAAGCGGCACAGGCAGACGTTGCAGAAGTCGGTCAACAAGTGGATGTATCGTTGAGTGGAATCAGTCAAGCGCTTGCTAATCTTCGACCAGCTACTGATGCGTTGACTGAAGGTGCAGCCGAAGTTGAAGCAGCGATTCAACCAGTGGCGCCTGCGTTGGATGAATCGCTGAATGCACAAGACAACGCTAACAACGCGATGACTAATCTGGGCAAGACAGTCGTGGAATTTGCGGCTGGATCGAAAGCACGGTGGAACGAAACCACGAAGCGGCTGGAAGCGATTGAGTCACAAGTCCGAAGTTTGTCTCGTGGTGGTGAAGCGGAAGCCGCTGCTGGATACGGAGGATAACGATGCCAGCGAGCGAAATGGACGGACAACGCAAGTGGAAGTTCACTGCAGATGGCGATTTTGTCGATTTGGAGTGGACTGACTTTTGGGTCGATCATCAGGGCGATCTTGCAGGCGCTGATGGAACCGATCTTTATCCCAGAGTCGTTGTAAACGATATCTGGGAGCATGCTGACTTTACTGTCGCGCAGGGGATTGCTCGTCGCAAGTACATTGAAGATCGTATCGCTGAGATACGCAACTTCCTTGGTAAGCAGGGCACACTTGTTCTGGATGAAGGGCTGCCTCAGGAAGAAACATATACTTCGATTACACTCGAAGCTTTCAATCCGGTTCAAGATTCCAACGATCTGTTGGAATACTCGCTTGACTTTGGATACCCTTTAACTTCAGGCGGCGCTGGTGGAGGTGGAGTTGCACTGGCCAGTCGTTTACAATTCGGATCAGAAGCTGATGAAGATCTGGTCTTCGTTAATTCACGCAACATGATTCTTGAACTGTCGCGTGGTCCAGATCAAACACAGTTCAAAGAAATCTTTCGTGCTGCGCCGATCAGAGTACCAGGCGCTTTACCACTGAAGCTTATCAATGTTACAGGTATCATTGATAAGAACGTTCCGAACTTCTGGTCAGTCTGGGCTGATACGAATGACGGTGCAGCATACAGACCGAACAAGCTGCTTAATCCAGTCGGTTCTGAATATTACAGATCGACTAACACTGCACTGCCGCACTGGGTGAAAGTGTACCGAGGCGACTTCGGTCTTGCAGCGCCAGCTCGCTTTGGCATTACACCACAGACAGTCAACAATGCTCCAGCTGACTTTCAGCTTCACGGTTCAGATGACGATACAGCCTGGACACTGATCAACAGTTGGTCTGGCTTGACCGCAGGCTGGACATCTGGCGAAGAACGCTTGTTTGATATCACCAGCGCGAATTGGAAGTACTTACGCTGGACAGTAAGCGCCTTGGTCGGTGCAGGCAATCAGCTTGATCTGAAAGGAATCGGCATTTACGCGCACAGCGCGACAGTGCTTGACGATTACCACAGTGAACAGCACAGTAAGCGGCTGGCTGTTGAAGACCGTGTAAGAATGTGGCTCTGGCAACAGCTTGGTCGAGCGCGACAGTTGCGACTGGACAACGATCGTTTGCTTGGTGCAGGGACTGATCAAATCACAGCGCACTTACAGGCTGTTGAAATCCAAGACATTGAAGGGCTTGAAAACCCTGCGTA
>Ga0180434_10009350_pt1 | contig 10659 bp, 13 predicted proteins | sample SS_ome_7_FD_132453 | JGI IMG/M metagenome (GOLD analysis project Ga0180434, IMG submission 132453) | Hypersaline lake sediment archaeal communities from the Salton Sea, California, USA - SS_1_D_2 metaG | ecosystem: Environmental > Aquatic > Non-marine Saline and Alkaline > Hypersaline >... | reverse complement strand
GACCCGGCCGTTGTAGTAGAGGGTTGCCCCGGCGGCGACGTTGATCCCCACTTCGGTGGTGCCGCCCTGCACGCCCTGGACAAACTGGATGGTCGTGTTGGGGTCGATGGTGACCGCGTTGCCCGCGGGGATGGTCTGCAGGTCCGTGATCAGCAGGGTTGCGTAGTTGCTGGCCACCTTGGTGACGGCGCTGAGGAGCCCGCCGTAGCTGTTCACGTTTCGGGTGGGTACGTCAGGGCTGGCGCTGCTCGACAAACCTTTCCACATGATCAGGGCGATCAGGCAGCCAAGGAAGGTGATATACCACCTTAGAAGCTTACCCATAGGGCACCTCCGTTCGCCTTCAGATTCTTGGTTTCGTATTGGGTGGTGAGGAGCATCGAATTGTTGCCTTCGATCGTGTCGCTGCCGGCCCGCTGGATCGTCACCGTTCCGGTGCCGATGTTGGCAATGCTGCAGACGTAGGAGTTCGAGGCCGCCGGCAGGGTGATCGTCACGTTGCCGCTGGCAAAGACGATCTCCATGTTGCTGTCGATGGTGTAGTCCGTGGTGATCGTCGTGACCTCCTTCATGAGGGGCAGCAGCGCTGCTGCCAGCTCCGCGAAGGTGATCGACTTGGTTTGGGGAGCCGAGATATCCTCCACGATAAAGAGGTCCTCCGCGGCCACGTTGACGCCCGTTAAGCTGGTAAGCTGGGTAATCTTGGGTCCGCCCATAATTTCACCTGAATTGCGTGTCCGGATATTTTTGGCTTGTTATAAGAAACTCCCCGCTCTGCTGCATGAGGGGGCCGGCGGTTTGGGTGTAGATCGCAAAGTGCCGGCGGCCGGTACCGGTCCCGCCCTCCAGCTCCTCGCCTTCGGCGAGTTCATAGTCCTCGCCGTAACGCCCGCATGCCGGGCACCGGTCCGGCTCCTCATACATCTGGCTGTCCTCCACCCAGATGCACTGGCATTCGGGAAACGGGCAGGCCCGGATCGGCAGATCAACAATCGTCTTTGACAAAACCTACTCCTCGCTGGTCTTGTCGCCGTCGGGGTCGTCGGGGGTCGGCACGATGTCCGTCTCCAGCTCTACCCGGCGGTAGTACCAGCCGCCCATGTCGAGGGTTCTGGCATGACCCCACCAGTCCGGGCGGTCCGGAAATCCGAACTCGTGCCAGGCCGTCGGCTCCGTGTAGGCCTCCTCGGAACGCTTGTTGCTCGGGCGGCGCTGGTAGAGGATTACGTCCACTTCGCTGGCGTCGCTCACCATTCCCGCGAACTCCGCGGCCTGCAGCTGGTCAAGGCGCTTCTCCTCCGCCTCCCAATACGCCTCGGCGATCTTGTTGCCGAAGCGGTCCCACCAGTCCATGGCTCGGGCGATGGCTCGGGCGTCGTCCGTGCAGGCCCCCATCAGGTTTCTGAGTTCTTCGCGGGTCCTGAAGGGTGCGCCCTTCTTGTCGCCGTAGATGCCGTTTGAGTGCAGGTAAACCCGGACGCCGGTGACGTTCCCCCAGGTGCGGAGCACGTAAACCTCGCGCATGATTTCCCTGCCTTCGGCGTCCTTGTCCTTGACTAATAGTTTTTGATGACGTGCCATGCTTCCTTCCCCCCTCTGGTTTACCGGCTTGTCCGTGGTCGTGTTGCGTGGCCGCAGCTGAGCGGGCACGGGCACGAAACACGGGCACGCCGGGGTTTATGGTTTACTCACCGAGCATCAAAAGCGGTACGGTCACGCTGGCGGGTGCGATCGTGCTCGGCAGCTCGATCATCGGCCCCATATCGTAGGTCTCGTCCGGGCTGGTTCCGGGGATCTCCGGCTGCCCCGAGGTACCGGAACCGCTGGAATCCTCCACGTAAGCCCCTACCCCCGACGGGGAAACACCCGTAGATCCCATGACGATCCCCTGGGTAAAGATCTTGAGCTTGTGATTGGTTGCGTCATACTTGTAAAAAAAACCGTTGGCCGACGGCATCTGCGGCTGGCAGAAGTCGATCGACTGCTTGAACCCGAACTGCTCCTTGACCGGCAGGGGTACGCCGCCCGTGGGGTAGGTCAGGGATCCGTCGCCGAAGGTGACGGAGATCACGCTCATGGTTTTATCGAGCCCCCGGGCACCCATGTTCAGCAGCCGGTTGTCAACGGTTACGGTGACATCTGAAGAGGTTATAGCCGGCATAATATTTGCTCCTTCTCGGTTGTTGGCTCCCGCCCGGAGCCCTTCAGGCCTGCCGGGCGGGGTTGGCGGTTAATGGGTTAAGAGGTCTCCTGAAGCGCGGACATATTGGCCGCGGTTTCCGGGAGAGGCCGCACCAGCAGCATCGGCCAGATATGGCCCGTTTCACCGGTTCCGGACGGGGCGCTCACGCATTGAACGACGACCTGCATGCCGGGCTCCAGGCTGACGCCCATGCCGGCGTTGTCGTAAGCAACATCGCCCTCGGCGCTCACGCCTGTTACACCGAAGTTCAGGGTGGCCACATCGCCGTCGGCCCGGCCGGTGTCGGACCCGGCGGTAAAGCGCCGGTCGAACTTGACCTGCCCGGCCACATTGGTTCCCGCCAGGTCTTCCGTGATAACGGCATACGCCCGGACCACCTCGCACTTGAAGGGCACCTCGAAGATCCCCATGTCGGCGGCGGCGTGGTTGGCGTAGTCTATGCCCTCATCATCCGGTGTTGACGCGGTTGACAAGGCCCTGAAGGGTAGAAAGGTAGGATTCAGCTCCATGTTTTTATTCCTCCGTGTTGGTTGATCGTTAAGGGGTTATGGTTTCATGTGAAACACCCCTGGTTGTCGGTTTAAGCGGACACGATCTTGACGATCCGGGCCTCGCGGTCGGTGGCTGTCGGGAAAATCACGCCGAAGGCGATGGTGCCGTACCAGGCCACGGCGTGCCGGCGGCCGAAGTCGCCCTTGTAGTTGGGTTGCGCCCGCAGATGCGGGGCCTCGATCTCGATCCGGGCGACCGCTTCCCTTCCGAACACGACGCCCTCACCCAGCACACTGCTGCTCCCGACGCCGTTCGAGAGTGCATTCTCGTTGTTGACCTCGATCAGGCGGGTAGACTCGCAGCGGCCGATCTCGCTCTTGTAGATGAGCTCGCCGCGGCGCAGGTACATATTCCAGGCCTCGATGGACTTGTCATCCTTCAGGCCCCGGAGCGCCTTGGTGGTGAACAGGCCGATATAGTGGTCCGTCTCAAAGAAGGGACAGTGGATATCGTTGGCCATATAGTCCCGGATCGCGCCCATGTGGGCCTTGTTGACGTTCCGGGTGGCCGCTGTAGAGGCAGTGCCGTCCGTGTCCCAGGTTCCTCCGGTGAGGGAGGTCGGGATAAAAGCGATCTTGGCGTCCGCTCCCTTGAACTCGGTCGCCGCGGCGTTGTCCATCGCCTCGTTCATCTGGTCCATGAGCTGCTCCTGGGCAGGTTCCTCCGGTGAGAACTTGCTGAGCTGCTTGGCGAGATCCGTGTACTCCAGGCCCCGGCCCCATTCCTTGATGGTGATGGACTGTTTGCCCGTGGTGAGCTGGTCGATGGGGATCCTGGTCTGCTCTTCCAGCTGAGCGCTGGTCGGTTGGCTGAGGGGTTTGTAGTAGATCAGCGTGATGCTCTCACCCTTGCCCTTGCCGTAGGAGGTGAGTTTCTTGGTAAACGGCACAAACTTGAATCGCCTGGCCGCCACCTTGAGTAAGTCGCCGCTGATGTGGTGGTTTTTAAAAACGCCGGTAGGGGCGTCGTAGTTCCATGTGTAGGTTTGACCTGACATTGTTCAGAACCTCCTTGTTAGAGGACGCGCTTGGATTGGGCATCCTGGATCGCATCATCCAGGGTGACGATCCCTTTCTTGTCGGATAGGGTCCGTCGATTCCCGGTTACGGTCCTGGATCCCCGGCCGAGCGGCCGGTTCTTCTTCTGGTGGTTCACGCTGGCGTCTCTTGCCGCTTCGCGCAAACTGGCCGGCTGCTCACCCTTTTCAAACGCATCGAATGCTTTGGTTTTATTGACGGCCCAGTTTACCTGGGCTTCAAAGTCCATCGTGTTGCCGTCGTCGTCCTTTACCGGTGCCTTGGTGCCGAAGAAGAGAAAGGTTTCGCTCTCGGGATCCACACCGGCTTTTTGCGCCAGCTCGACGGCGGTCTCCCAGCTGTCGTCCGCCGGTGTTTCATCGCCGGCTTCCTGCGTGCCTTCGGGCGGTGTCCCGGAAGGAGCCAGGGTCTGCCTGAACTCTTCGATGGCCTCATCCTTGTCGGTCCAGATATCGGATACCCGCTCCTGGTAGGCCTCGTCGTCCTCGAAATCGTCCGGGTCCAGCTCGTCGATGGATTTCAGCGCCTGGAGGTTTTGCTCCTTGGAGAACTTGCGGAAACGCGCCCGGTTCTCCGCGCTGATTTCCTTTTGCTTTTCGGCGGCCGTGATGCCGTCCAGCTTTTTTTGCAGCTCGGCGGCTCTCTGTTCGGCCCTGGTGGCCTTGCTCTGAATTTCCCGGTAGCCCTCTTCGGCCTTCTCGTGGCTCTCGAAGCGAAATTCAGGCCCTTCCTCTGCGCCCGCACTCTCTTCGGATTCGTCGGACGGCTTCTCGGATTCGTCGGACGGCTTCTCGGATTCGTCGGACGGCTTCTCGGTTTCTGCGGCCTTTTCGCCGCCTTGGGTTTCACGTTGGTTTTTTTGCTCTTCGGTCTCGGTCTCGGTTCCGGCCGGGGTCTCGGTTCCTGGTTCCTGGGTCTTTCCGGCGGCCTCTTCGAGTTCTCCGGAAAAGACATCCATACCGGCCTTCATGGCCGCGTCCAGATCGATGGCGTTTTCGTCCGGGATGATTGTGATTTCCTGTTCTTCGTTTGCCATGTTTTCCTCCGGCGTAGTCCCTTGCAGGGTCCCGTGTCCGAGCTTCGGGGTGCGATATTCGGATCTCGGTCCGCCCTTGCGGGGGCCGTGTTTAAGTGTTTAGAGTTAAGTACCGTTGGTGCAGTTGATCAACGGCGGCCCTAGCCTGATTATCCTTAACGCCCAAAGTGCTGAGCAACTTGCTGAGTTCCTGGGCGGCGGGATCCTGTTTAATGAACTGGTCGATCCGGTGCATGAGGGCCTCTTCGATCAGGGTGATGATCTTCCGGCCCTCGGGACTCTCCACGATGCCCACCAGGGAGGCCTTCTCCTTGAGCGTGAGCTCTTCTTTGCGGGCATCCTGGTTGGCCCGGTCGGTTTGGACCTTCTCCCGGGGGAGGCCGGTCGCGGGGTCAATATCAAGTCCCTTTTTCATTGTTCGCTCCTCCCCTTTCTGCCGGGTTGATATTCATGAGGGCGTTCACCTGCCCGCCGAGCTCCTGGATATCCGTGGTGATTTCATCGACCGCCTTGGCGAGTTCCGCGATGCCCATCGCTTCCTGGAGGTCCTGCATCTTTTTTACGGCGTCCTGCTGCTCGGCGGCGGCCAGTTCTTGTTTGTAATCGATCAGCTTGGCCTCGTCTGTCGTGGCGATGACACCCTCGTCTTCCAGGTTGGTGCGGATCTCGATCGCCCGCAGCACCTTATGGGGGTTGATATAGGACGCGTAGCGGGGCTCTCTCGACAGGGGGATGATCACCTCGCGCAGGTTGGTCAGGGTCTCATTGTCGCGCATCAGGGCCTGGATCCCGGAGACGTGAAAGGTCCCGTCGAAGGCCGGCACGCCCGTAACGCCGTTTTCCCCCTCCGGATCCGGGGCCACGCCGTACTCCTTGAGCTCGTCCGCGGTGAAAATCTCCTCGTAATCCTCGTATCCCGCCATAGCCTTGACGGTTTTTGCTGCGAGGGTAATGGCATCGATGGCCCCGGCCTCCACATTGGAGCCCATCAGGCCGAACACGCCCAGGGCCTGGTCCAGGTTCATGGCGGCCAGGCGGTAGGGTTCCTCCTTGCGCCAGCCCGGGAGACCCTGCACCTGGGAGGTCACCATGGACCCCTGGCTGAAGAGCTGGCCGTAATACTGCTCGTTGGCGAGCACGTCGCTGGTGCGGGACCGGCGCTGCTCCAGCCGGACCGCCTGCTGACCATTGGCGGTGTCCCGTACAAGAATGTCTTTGCCGGGGTAAATATTGGAGTCCCTGGGATCGTCCAGGGCATCCACGTTGATCTCTCTGGGCGGGTTGACAACCCACTGCAGGTAGTCCTGGTGGAGGCACAGGATGTTGTTCCAGGCCTCCCAGATGGAAAGCACGCCCTCCAGCAGCCCCCGGCCGTCGAAGCGCAGCAGGTGCGGGACGGGTGAAAAACCGGTCCCCGGCCAGCGGTAGCCGTCCGGGGTCGCCTCGGGGAGCTGGATGAGGCGGTTGGTTGAAATGGTGTAGGTTGCGGACGGAAGGAGGACGTTGCCCTGTTTGTCCAGCACCATGCCCCAGAATTCACTTGTCAGAAACGACTGACGGAATTCCGAGCGCTGGTGGATCATCTTTTTGCGGGCCTCAATGGCCTGTTTGTTCAAGAGGGGGTCCTGCTGATTCTCGGTCGTGTCCTTAACCCGGTCCACATCGACGTATTTGCCGTCCGCTTCGCCCTGCTTGAGCACGTGGTAGTCCAGCCACTCCTGGTGAATCCAGTAGAGGCCTGATTGCGGCTCCCGGGAGAGCGCGTCGGGATCCCGCTGGATCTTCCAGGGTTCCACCAGGACGAACTCCAGGCCGACGTTCGGGGTCCAAAGGGGCAGCATCTCCATGCTGCTCCCGACCGCCAGCGCCATCACGACGGCGTCGGTAAAGCGCAGGACGAACCTCGCGTGGCTTTCGTCGAGGTAGTGCTCCATCACTTTTTGCCAGAATTGCGCCTTTTTTTTGTCCTTGGGCTTCTGGATACTCAAGAAATCCGGGCTGAACGCCTTCTTAATGGCCGCGGCCCCGAACTGGACCGTGCTGAAGGGCTTCGGCACCACCGTGCGGGCCTGCCACTCCTCCTTATCCATGTAGGAGGGCGGTTCGTTCTCCTCGTAGACATCCCAGCAGAGGCCTTGAATTCGGCGGATGTTCTCATGGGCCTTAACCGAGGCGTTAATGCAGTCCATGGCGTAGTCCACAAAATGCGCCTCGTCTTCCCTGGCCAGTGCCCGGGCGGCGTCTTCCCGCTCGGCGATTTCCTGGGAGTCTATGCTGTTCGAGCTGGCCTCGATCTCCCGCCGCCGCTCGATAAGCTCTATGCCTAAGTCGTCGGCCATCTAATGAATCCTTGCAGATCGCACGGTGACCCTGACGCCCATCGCGGATAACCGCTCCTGGACGCCGTCGCCTTTCCATGCCACCCGGTCGTAGTTTCTGACGTACCTGGCCGAGTTGCCCACTAAAACGTCGCTGTGATCCATCCTGCAGTCGTGGGTGCAGACATGCCGGTCCGGTTCCCCGTCAAAGCCTTTTTCCGGATAGGTCTCCGCGTCGCACTTGGCGCACTTGAAGATCTCGTCCTCGTACTCGGCCTCACCGTAAGGCCCGCCTGATCTCAATTCGATAAACTGGTCATACTTGCCCAATTCTCTCCTCCTATCCCGGGATCCCGAAGCCCGTGCGCACATCCGTACCGGCCTGGGAAGTGCGGCTGTAGGATCCGCCGCCGTAGCTTCTGGCCAGGCGCTGCTGCTTTGCCTTGTCGATGCCCCGGGAGGTTTTGCGTTCCTGGTAGGGCATCAGGATGGCGATCCCGTTGGCGAAGGCGTCGCCCACATGGCAGTGGTCGTCGTTCTTCTCCGGCTTGTTGCCGATGATGTTTTGATTCATATCCACCTTGTAGTGCCAGCCGCCCCGGAGCGCCCGGTTCAGCCGGGTGGCCGAACGGGAGACCCTTACGACCGGCTGGCCGTCGTTCAACAGCCGTTTAAAACAGCGGTTCAGGGGCTGTTTGATGGTGGACCAGTGGACCGGACCGGGCTCGAAGGGTGTCGGCCGCCCGTCGGTCTTGTATCGTTTGGAAAGCATTTTTGCGGTGTTGTTCCTGGAGCTGCTCTGGTCCATGTTGCGCATGGTTTGGTCGCCCATAATGCGCCAGCGCTTGACTTTACCCTTGTACTTGGGCGAGTTGAGCAGCAAGTCCAGCCGTTCGTCGCAGAGCTCCTCCGCGCCGATGCCCTGGTCGTAGCAGACATCATGAAACACGAGCTGCCCGGCGTCGGTGTACTGCGCCAGGATGCAGGTGGGGTTGGACCAGGAATCCCACATCTGGATCAGTTCGCCTCTTTGGACCGGGAGGATTTGCTCTGAGAAGTGGATCTTGGGGGAGTACCCCGGTGTGACCTTCTTTCCCTTGTAGACCGTGGCGGTTTCGCCTTCCACGTAGCGGGTCCACTTGGCTTTATCGTATTTAAAGGCCGCCTGGTTGGCGATCCGGGCCATGGGATTCAGGTAGCGGTTTTCACCCTTCCGGATGAAGAGGGTTTTTTTACGGATAGTGACGAGCTTGCCGGTGCCGGGATCCTCGGCCTGCATGTAGATGTAGGGCTCCTCGGCCAGGAGCGCCGTCCAGTGCTCCTCGTCGCTCGGGTTCTGGGTGATCTGGACGCGCATGCGGGTGCCTGCCTGGCGTGCCGCTCTGGCAACGGCCATATTGAAGACGCCGATCGGAAGGCCGGCGTTGGCCTTTTCGTAGATGGGTGCGGGCTCCTCCAGCCAGATACAGGCGTATTGCGGCCCCTGCAGCTTGCTGATGGAACTCTCGTCGTCGATGCCGAACAGATCGCAGTAGACCTTGGGCTCGCTGTGGATCAGCATATGTTTGCCGCCGTCCCGGAACTCCACCCAGGTCTGCAGGTACTCCTCGATATCCTGTTTGGTCGAGGTCTTGATGTTTTGGAAGGTGTCCCGGACGAGCGCCGTGCGGATATCCCGCCGGCAGCGCTGGGCGTGGGCGATCAGGCCGACGACGCCGGCGTAGGTTTTGCCCTCGCCCATGGGGCCGATGATCTGCACGATCTCCTCATCCGAATCGCAGAAATCGCTCTGGGTCGGTCCCAGGTCGAAGAAGAGGTCACCCGGCATTGTGGTTTCCTCCTACGGCGTAAATTCTGCGGCCCTGGGGATCCTGGCCGTGGCCCGGCCCTTTACCGTCGTCCTTGTTGTAATTGATGTAGATGTTGCCCCGCTCGGTCGCCTCGATCACGCCGCTGAACCGCAGCTTGGTCTCAATGACGCCCTGGCTCGCTTTCATGAAGACGAGCAGGGTCTTGCGGAAGTCGAAGTATTCCTGGATCAGCACCAGGCACTGCTTGATCATCGCTTTTACGAGCTTGGCCCGGGCCTTTTCATCGACGGCCAGGTCGATCTTTTTTTGCCAGCCCGGCAGGGTCTTGAGGAGCCTGTCCTGGAGCGTGATGTTCTCGGCGATCTTCCGCGGTCCCTCGTTGGCCCAGTCCCGGGTGCGCCGCTGGATCTCCTCCAGGGCCTCCAAGTCCTTGGGCAGCTCCTTGACGTTGTGGTCGTGGAGGATCTGTTGGACTTCGTCCGTCGCATCATGGCGGTGTTCTTTGAGCCAGCGGGAGAGCGTCGGCTGCGAGATCTCATAGCCCTCCGCCTTGAGCGTCCGGGCGATCTCCGCATCCGTCATGGGTTTGAGGGACATCTGGATAATGCGTGGCCCCAGCTCCCACTTGTCGATTTTTGACTGACGCTTCGCCATTAAACTCCCGCACAAAAAAGAAAAGGGCGCACCAGGAGTTCACCCGCTGGCGGGTGACCTTTCCTGATGCGCCCTTGCGTTGCCTTGTGTTACTGCCGCTGCAGTGCGGCCGGCTATGCCGTGGCGTTATGAAATGATTCTTTTATTCATTTAATCCATGAAAACGCGCTCGTGTGAATAGGTTGAATAAAATACTGATTTTGAATGCGTAGAATTATAACACAGGTTTTTTGAAAATCTTCGGCGGGAACCTAAAAAAAAGGACTATGAAGCATATTTGTGCATATTTGTCTCAAAAAAATACTTGACAAGGGGTTTTTTCGGTCATTGACAAACTCAATGCAGAATTCCTCCGGTCTTACCGAGGCTGTGCCGAACCCTTACCGCTTCCCGCTTCTTTTGCTCACAGAAACGGCAACCCCAAAAACAACTCCGGTCATCATCACCATCGAGCGGCAGCCACTCCAGTTCACGCTCACAATCACAATACTTGTCCATCATTATATGCCCGCCCCTGCCATCCTTCTGGATGACCAGGCCGTTTTTGCGCAGATGAGGCACCTCTGGAATTATGATATCATCTCCCTTATGACCATGGTGACTCTCCCGGGAGGGTTTTTTTGCGGAAAACAGGATAACCGCAACCAGGGACGCGCCGGCGGCGGATATAATCAAGGCCCCGCGCTGCTGGTCGAAGAGGACAAAGTAAAGACCGGCTCCCATGAGTCCGAGGCCGATCGCAATGCCCGCGAGCTCCAGGAACGTGAAGGGACCGGGGCGGCCGGTCAGGATCCCGCGCTCGACCAGGTCCCTCTTTACCCGCACCCACAAAAGCGCCGGCAGCGCCACGATCACAAAGACCGCCAACCACGTCATACATACAACCATGCCATTCTGAATCATAAACAAAACAGTTTCCATTAACCCTTTACCTCCTCACCCAATTATAAAAAAGGGGGGGCCTAATTACCAGGAAAATTTTAATTAGGCCCTTGACCTATCACCCCCCCTTACAACCTCACATCAAACGGTAGAGACTTAAAAATCT
>Ga0180434_10009349_pt1 | contig 10659 bp, 7 predicted proteins | sample SS_ome_7_FD_132453 | JGI IMG/M metagenome (GOLD analysis project Ga0180434, IMG submission 132453) | Hypersaline lake sediment archaeal communities from the Salton Sea, California, USA - SS_1_D_2 metaG | ecosystem: Environmental > Aquatic > Non-marine Saline and Alkaline > Hypersaline > Sediment... | reverse complement strand
TCAGCATGCTGGCTGTTATCGTCGACTGGATGTAGGAAGAGGTAACGAATTCGGGAGAGAAAAGGGTTTCCTGTCGGGCCCCCTCATATATCCGGAGCTTCAGGTCGACACGGGCCGAGGCCTGAAGAGATGGACAGGAACAGATGAGAACAAGAATCCCTAGAAGCATGAACTTTATCTTTTTCATGGCATGTCTCCTTTGCTCAGTTTTTCCACCCAGACAAACGTTTTTGACGCATCCTGGGTTTGAAAAATTATGGCCTGCCTAGGCTCTTCATAGAGATTTATGTAATCGATGGTCAGCTTAACGGTGCTCTCATCGGGGTATTCATTTTTAGGAGACTGGGTTATGACAATAATGAGACCCAAAGTCAGAACCAAGGCAGCGGCTGAACCCAACGCCCAGCGCCAGGTAAGATGGGGGGTGACTTTTTTCTTCTGTTTCTGTTGCTCAAGATCTTTTAAGAATTGGGGCCACAAATCTTTAACATCTTCCAACCTGGATTTTGAGACTGTGATCTTCCGAGCTTCATCAGTGCCAGCTAGATTCTTCAGGCAGTCGTTGCACTTCAAGAGATGGGTTTGGATTAGAGAATATTGGATGGACTTAAAAGGAATGAGTTTGAAGAGAATTTTAATTATTTGACATTTTACCATTGGTTTTCTCCCTCAACAAAGCCTTTAATTTTCGATGCCCGTCATGGTTTCCGCGGCGATCATGGCGTTGGTAATCGCTTCCTCGGTCGCCTAGATGGTCGCTTCATAAAAAGAAGTCATCTCTGTTGTCGGGATACAGCTGAGATTCCGGAGGACCGGAGGCCCGATCTCGTAAGGATTGGCCGCAGAAAACGCCAGGAAGATATCGCCCGAACTCCAGCTGGCGGTACTCCCTGTCCGAGCCAGCCCCATGGCCGCACGCTTGGCGATACTCTTCAACTGAATCGGCAGGAGCGGAGTGTCCGTGGCCACGACGATGATGATCGAACTGCCCTGCGCAGCATCGGGTTTTTCGCTCGGCATCAGTTCTGTTATTTCCCTTCCTACCGGCACTCCTGCAATGCGGAGCTGATGTCTGGCGCCGAAGTTCGCCTGAACGAGCACGCCGACCGTGTACTTCTTCTCGTCCGAAAGGACCACCAGGGAACAAAATAGGCTGGTTTTCGTCTTGTTTTTTCCCCGTCACTTTGCTATAATTGTAGACTATTTTAGGGGAGGGAGTCCCCCTAATAACCGCCAGGGCCAGGCTGATGACTCCTGCCGCGCAGGCTTATGGAGCAGTGGAGTCTTTGCCATGCGATTAAGATCCCACTGTAATGGGATTTCTTTCATGCCTGTGACATGGCCCGGAAGGTAATGACTAGAGGAGGATTCCATCATAATTCAATACCTAAAATCCCCACACAATAGATTAATCGCTCCCTTGACTTTTTACTACCTTCCAACAATTGCGTTGTCATTTTATATAAAGAAAAGTCCGAAATCTTGGTTGAAGGGCACTAGCCGGTGATAGTTATCCGAACGATAACCCAGGCTCAAAGATCTGTTGCTCCGTATCGCCTGTTTCGGCACTGTCGGAACAGGCGCCGGAGGAAATATTTATCGGAGGTAAGGAATGTTGCCTGAATTTGCAATACCGCTTTTAGGAGTAATCGGTATCGTCCTCGCAATCTGGTCATATGTTTCTGTGCGCCGGAATGACGAGGGCTCAGATCTCATGCGCCGGATTGCAGAGAAGATTCACCTTGGCGCTATGGTTTTCTTGCGCCGCGAATATGGCATCATCGTGGTGTTTGCCGTTGTGGTTGCGGTGATTCTGGGAAAGTTTTTAGCATTCGGTACTGCTTTGGCCTACCTGGGCGGCGCTGCCTGCTCGATGAGTGCCGGCTACCTCGGCATGGAAGCAGCCACCCGATCGAGCGGCCGCACCACGCAGGCGGCATGCACAGGAGACACTCCCGCCGCACTGGACGTCGCCTTTCGCGGCGGCTCTGTGATGGGCATTTCGGTGGCGGCTCTTGGTGTCCTGGGATTAAGCATCGTCTACTGGTTTACCCGCAACCCGTTGATTATCAACGGCTTCGCGATGGGGGCCTCATCGGTCGCCCTTTTCGCTCGCGTTGGAGGAGGTATATACACAAAGAGCGCCGACGTTGGAGCCGATCTCGTGGGAAAAGTGGAGGAGAATATTCCTGAAGACGATCCGCGCAATCCGGGTGTGATCGCCGATAACGTTGGTGACTGTGTGGGCGACACGGCGGGTATGGGCGCGGACCTATTCGAGTCTTATGTCGGCTCTGTAGTAGCAGCCATGGCGATCGGGACAACGCTTGCAGAGCCGGCGCGCTGGGTTTTCCTGCCTTTGGGATTGATTGCAGTGGGCCTGATCGCATCGCTGTTGGGTATTTTCTCGATGAATATGCTCAAGCGCATAAATCCTCAGTCGGCGCTGCGTTATGCCACGTATGTCAGCGGAATATTCTTTTTACTCTTTGCGTTTGGGCTCGTGCGTTGGCTGCTGCCTGACCTGGCTATGTTCTGGGTCGTGCTGAGCGGCCTGCTGGCCGGCATTCTTATCGGGCTGGAGAGTGAGTATTTTACCAGCGGTCCACCCATCAGGACAGTAGCCAGGAGCAGCAAGTCGGGAGCCGCAACAACCATCATAACCGGACTGGCGACCGGCTTCGAGAGTACGGTGCTGCCGATCCTGACTATCGTGATCTGTATGGGCATAGCCTTCCACTTCGGCGGCCTATACGGGATAGCCATCGCCGCCGTTGGCATGTTGTCGACTATCGGCATCGTCATGTCGACAGACTCATACGGCCCGATCGCAGACAACGCCGGCGGCATCGCCGAGATGGCCGGTTGTGGGCCGGAAATCCGTAAGATCACCGACCGACTGGACGCATTAGGAAATACTACTGCAGCTATTGGTAAGGGTTTTGCCATCGGGTCGGCGGCGCTCACCGCGCTCGCGTTCTTCTCCGCTTACCAGCACACGGCCCGATTGGAGATGATTGACCTGACCAGAATCCAAACCGTCATGGGACTGCTGATCGGCGGTTTGATGCCTTTCATGGTCGCGGCGCTGACGTTGAAGGCTGTGGGCCGCACCGCCAACCGCATGGTGACGGAGATTCGCCGCCAATTCCGCGAGATCGTGGGGCTTCGTCAAGGCCAAGCCGAAGCCGATACCGTGTCCTGCATAGACATCGTGACCAAAGGCGCATTGAGGGAAATGGTCATTCCAGGTCTTTTAGCGGTGGGAGCCCCGCTGGTGATCGGTTTCGGGATGGGACGGGAAGCCTTAGGAGGCTTTCTGTCAGGAGCACTGGTCTGCGGTGTACTGCTGGGCATCATGATGACCAACGGCGGGGCCACGTGGGACAATGCCAAGAAGTGGATCGAAGAGGGGAATCTCGGGGGCAAGGGCACATCGGTTCATGCAGCATCAATAGTCGGCGATACCGTCGGCGATCCGTTCAAGGATACCACAGGGCCGGCAATGAACATCCTGATCAAACTCATGGCCATAGTGTCGCTGGTCTTTGCGCCGTTGATGTGAACAGAAGCCGGAGGCAGAGGATCAGCTGAGAAAGCGATGCCGTACTTTTGTCCGAAATGCTGGGCAGATTTTACAGAGGACATGATGAGCTGTCCTCATTGTGATCTGAACATTGCAGAATTTTTCAAGGGCAAAGACTATGTGGATAAATTGATTGTGGCTCTGGATCATCGCGAACCAGAAACGCCCGTGCGGGCTGCGTGGATATTGGGGAGACTTCAGGATAAGCGAGCCGTGGAACCGCTAATCAAGCTGATCGACGCGACAGAGGATGTATATATAGCGCGTGCTGCAGTGGAGGCATTGGGCCGAATAGATACGGCGAAGGCTCGAAAATATTTAAAAGCCGTTGCCGATAATCATCCGGCAGTTTTGGTGAAAGATGCGGCAGCTCGCGCTTTAGCGGCCGGTTCCGAAACATCCGAAAGGAGGAACAGAATGCATCTCCATCCCATCAAGTTAGAAGTTATTGGAGGAAACGTTAGGACGTTTACCGACCTGGCCCTGGATTACACCGGCACTCTGGCCTTGGATGGAGTTCTCCTGCCGGGTGTGGCGGAACGCCTTACCAAGATTGCAGGCCGCATGCATATCACAATCCTGACGGCCGACACGTTCGGCAAGGCGGAGGAGGAGCTAAAGAGGCTGCCGGTGGATCTTCTACTCATCGGGACAGGTTTGGACAAAGCGAAGGCTGTCTTGAAGATGAGTGCGGAAAAAGTGATCGCCATCGGCAACGGCCGCAACGACGTAGCCATGATGAAACAGGCAGGGTTGAGGATAGCCGTCATCGGACCGGAGGGAGCCCCTGCTGAACTGCTTCAGATTGCAGAAGTGGTTGTCGGAAATATCTGCGATGCCCTGGATTTGATCATTCACCCGATGAGGTTGAAGGCGACCTTGCGGGATTAAATTTTATAAGGAGATATCAAATATGAAGCCGATAATCATTGGCCTTAGGGCTTTGGAGATACTTGACTCAAGGGGCAACCCCACGGTGCGTGTCTTCTGCAAACTCGACAATGGGATCCATGCTTCCGTCTCTGTCCCATCCGGGGCCTCCACAGGCGAGAATGAAGCCGTGGAACTGCGGGATGGGGACAAAAAGCGCTATGGCGGCAAGGGAGTCTTGATAGCGGTTAAAAACGTAAACGAGATCATCGCACCCAAATTGATCGGCATGGACCCAGTCCGCCAGAAGGATGTCGACCGGCTGCTGATCGATCTGGACGGCACGCCTAACAAGAACAGGTTGGGAGCAAACGCTATCTTGGGAGTGTCGATGGCAGTCGCGCGTGCGGCAGCGCTGACATCGGATTTGCCCTTGTATGCCTATCTAGGCGGACCAAAGGAGACGCGGCTGCCGGTTCCGATGATGAATATTCTCAACGGCGGCAGGCACGCCGATAACAGCGTCGATTTTCAGGAATTCATGGTAATGCCGCTCGGTGCGCCAAGCTTTGCAGAGGCCTTGCGCTACGGAGCAGAAACTTTTCACGCCCTTAAGAAGATTTTGGCCGGAAAGGGATATGTCACCAGTGTCGGCGATGAAGGGGGCTTTGCGCCGAACCTCAAAAGCAATGAAGAAGCCTGCGAGGTGATTGTCGAAGCCATCGAGGCAGCCGGCTACAAGCCCGGCGAGGATGTGGCCATTGCTCTAGATCCCGCGGCGAGTTCATTCTATGAGGACGGCGGCTACAACCTCGCTAAATCGGGTCAGGGAAGGAAGACGAGCGATCAGATGACAAAGCTTTACGCCGACTGGATCGAGAAATTCCCTATAGTCTCCATCGAGGACGGTTTAGCGGAGAATGACTGGACTGGATTCCAGGCTCAAACGGCTACTCTGGGCGATAAGATTCAGATCGTCGGCGACGATATCTACGTCACCAATACACGCTTCATCGAGAGGGGCATACGTGAAAAAAGCACAAATGCCGTTCTTATCAAGCTCAACCAAATAGGTACAGTAACGGAAACCATCCAAGCTGTCGGACTCTGCCGCAAGGCCAGCTGGGGATATGTCATATCCCACCGGTCGGGCGAAACAGAGGATGCGTTCATGGCCGACTTCGCAGTGGCGATGGGAGGAGGCCAAATCAAATCGGGATCGGTCTGCCGAAGCGAACGGAACGCCAAATACAACCGCCTTCTGGAAATCGAAGCTGAACTTGGAGAAAAAGCTTTGTATAAAAATCCACTGACGCGGTTTTAAAAGAAATTCCGGGGATGGAGTCCCCCTATAATCGCCTTAGCCGGGCTGATGACTCCTATCACGCAGGCTGATGCGGCGGTAGGGGCTAAACCGTGCCAAGAGCAACCCGCTGCAAAGCGGTTTTCTTATGCCTGCGAAATGGCCCGGATTGTGTTTTGAAGAAAGGAGGACTCCTTCATGGAACATATCTTTACCATCGCTGCCCTGTGGCTCGGGTTGGCGGTAGTCTCCGCTGTTGTTGCCTATCACCTGCGGGTGTCCATTGCCCTCGTGGAAATTTGCGTCGGTGTGATCGCGGCCGCCGTTGCGAGTTACCTTGGCAAGTCGGATGCGCTGGGGTCAAATCTGGAATGGCTCCGGTTTCTTGCGGCCTCGGGAGCAGTCTTGCTCACCTTCCTGGCCGGTGCCGAACTTGAGCCGGAGGTGATTCGAAAAAAACTCAAGGAAGTGACGGTCGTCGGTCTCGTCGGTTTTTTTGCGCCGTTCTTGGGCTGCGTAGCTATTGCACGCTACCTACTGGACTGGAATCTCCAGGCCAGTTTGCTTTGCGGTGTCGCTCTCTCAACCACATCGATGGCCGTTGTTTATGCGGTCATGCTGGAAACCGGCTTCAACAAAACCGACTTCGGCAAAGGCATTCTGGGCGCATGTTTCATCAACGATCTCGGTACAGTCATCGCCCTCGGATTATTATTCGCACCGTTCACATACAGAACCATCATTTTCATCGCAGTTACGGTCTTCGTGCTGGCAATATTGCCCTTCACTAGCCGGTGGTTAACCCACATCTACGCCTATAGGACCGCGGCTATTCGTACAAAATGGGTCATTCTCGTCCTGTTCGGCTTGGGTGCATTGGCACTGTGGTCAGGAAGCGAGGCAGTGCTTCCCGCATACATCGTCGGCATGGTGCTGGCTGAGTTCTCGAATGGGGATACCTTCTGGATTCGCCGGCTGCGAACCTTGACCGTTGGGTTTCTCACGCCATTCTATTTCATTCGTGCTGGAACATTCGTTTCCTTGCCGGCTTTAAGATCGGGTCTCTTGGTATTCCTGATGCTCTTGGGTGGAAAGGTGATCTCCAAAATATTCGCTCTTTACCCGATCATCGGGCAGTTCCGTCGCAGGCGCGACGAGAGATGGTATTACACCTTGATGATGTCAACCGGGCTGACATTTGGAACGATTTCGGCGTTATACGGTTTTTCACACAACATCGTGACGCAGGACCAGTATTCCTTTCTGGTCGCGGTTGTCATCACAAGTGCCGTGGTTCCGACGTTGATTGCCGGACTCGCTTTCTTGCCTCGACATCTCCTGCCCAAACCCGAACAACCAGCAGAGGCGGTTCCTCGGGAAAATGGGCTCAGCGATGAAGGCTAAAGACATTTGATACGTACGCAATGCCGGGTGGCGCGACACACATGAGGAATAGAAACAACCAGGTTGCTTTGCGTTTCGTGATCCTCCTGGGGGTCGTCAGCCTTTTCGCGGATATGACCTATGAGGCGGCTCGAAGTATCACCGGCCCCTACCTGGCCATCCTCGGAGCCAGCGCGACTGTAGTCGGCGTAGTCGCCGGTTTGGGCGAACTCATCGGTTATGGGTTGAGAATTGTCTCAGGGCTCATCAGCGACCGAACACACCGATACTGGGCGATCACCATCGCGGGATACGCGGTTAACCTGCTCGCCGTGCCGGCCCTGGCCCTGGCGGGAAGCTGGGAAATCGCCGCCGTCCTCATCATGACCGAGCGCTTCGGTAAAGCGATTCGGACTCCGGCCCGGGACGCTATGCTTTCCCATGCGACTCACGGCTTAGGCCGAGGATGGGCATTCGGTATTCATGAAGCCATGGACCAGATCGGAGCCATGATAGGCCCGATAATCGTCGCTGCTGTCCTGGCGTGGAAAGGTAGCTATGAGTATGGATTCGCCGTGTTGGCCGTCCCGGCGTTGCTGGCTCTGGCCGTGCTTGCGGTTGCCCGGATTAGCTACCCTCAGCCACACTACCTCGAACCTTCGTTCCGTGCGCCCGAAGCCAGCGACCTTCGTTCGACCTTCTGGTTCTATCTCATGGCTGTCGCCTTCATCGCCCTCGGGTTTGCCGACTACCCTTTGGTGGCGTTCCATATGAAAACCGAAGGAATCGTGGCGGACAAATGGATACCCTTGATCTATGCCGGAGCCATGGGTGTGGACGCCTTGAGCGCACTCGCTTTCGGGCGCTTGTATGACAAAAAGGGGGTTCCAGTCTTATTAGTCATGATAGCGGCATCGGCATGGAGCGCTCCCCTGGTTTTCTTGACCGGGCCGGTGTTCTTGATCTTGGGAATGGCCTTGTGGGGTATCGGCATGGGCGCGCAGGAATCAATCATCCGTGCCGTTGTCGCCGACATGGTTCCTCGAGATCGGCGAGCCACGGGGTATGGAGTTTTCAATGCGGGTTTCGGCCTTGCCTGGTTTGCCGGCAGCGCTCTAATGGGTTTTCTGTACGACCGATCTTTGATAGCCTTGGCAGCCTTTTCCGTTGTGTCCCAGTTAGCTTCATTGCCCTTGCTCTATTCCGTTCAAAAGCGAGTGCGCTCAAATGAATCAAATATGGATCAGAAACGCTGAAGAAGGCCCCTGGCGCAAGTTGCGGCGAGAAGAAACTCCTCGGTTTCGAGCACGGGACCGCGCATGCCCCGATATTGGGAAAAGGCGCCCTGGTAGTAGGTCAGAAAATCGTCGGGCAGGCTGCGGACACCTTGCTCCACCAGTCAGTTGACCATCTACTGGCACATTAGATAATTTTTCTTATTTCGTTCTCAGGAACCATCTTTCTTTGCTGGAGAGCAGATTTTTTCCTCTTTTCTCCCTTATTTCTTCTTTTTCTTAGGAGCCCGTAACCCAAAAGTGAAGGGCTTTTCCTTTAAGTTCCTTTAAACTTTAATCTTTAAGTAGGCATCCTATGGGGGAAAAACATAGTGTTTTGCACTCTAAAGATTACTTTTTCTAAAAAACTGCACTCCAAAGATTACTTTTTACCCAAAAATTGCACTCTAAAGATTACTTTTTTCCTTAATTTTTGAGGCTATGAGGTTATCTAACTCCTCTATGGAGCTCTTAACGTGGACATAAATTATGGTCTCTAACCCCTTTGCTGGTTTAATCCTTTTTAGTTCTTCTATGGGAGGCTCTATCTTCTCTATAATTTCGACTTTCTCTAAGGTTTCTAGGAGCTCCCTGTATCTTACGTTCTTTCGGTTGTGTGTTAAGTTCGCCGCTTGAGCATATCGCTTACCCCTGTGGGCTATTATCTTTGTGTCTGGAGTGTTCAGTTTAGCGTTGCCCTTTTCGCTTATAAGGAAATTTGCCAGGAGTTCGCCAGCCAGTGGGTAATGCCGGGTTAGGGAGAGGATTCTGGTAGGGAAATCGAAATAGCCTCGGCTAAAGATTTCTCCCCGCTTTTTCTTTGGCGTTAGCGTGTCCTGAATAAGGTTATAGGCACACCCTACGAATTTCTCATTTACATCTAGGGTATAGGATTTAGCGTCCTCTCTCAGGTTATAGATGAACGTCCCTATAGTATGGTCCCTAACTCGCTCCTGTTTTTTTTGCGTTCCCGTATAAGAAAAATTCCATCGCTGAAAACTACAGAACATAAGATTTTTATAACTCTCTTTTATATCCTGGTAAACTTGCTTTTCTTCTGTGGTATGGCCTAATAGCTTTACAGCGTCCTTTTTTTGAATTGTTAGGCCCTTCGCTTTTTTCTGTGAGTAAACTTCGGCTAGTGTTAAATGGGCCAACCTGTGAGCCATCCTATAGAGGCTTACCTGCTTCAAGCCTCCTTCGATTTTTTTGTTATCTTCGTCGTAAAGATAGGGCTCTTTCTGAGCCTCTTTAAGTATGTTTTCGGCTTGCTGGATGTAGTCTAGGTACAACTGACAAGAAAAGCCTATAGCATGGTCCCCGTAGTCTCTTACTACCACGTTTCCCCATCTATACTCCCCAGCCTTAGCCAGGGCTGCCCGTTCATCATCAAAATTGAGAACAGTCTTATTTAACCGTTTCTGTTCGGCTTCTAATAAGGTCTCTCTAGTAGGAAGGCTTGAGTAGTTTTTGAAAATGTCTTTATGTAGCAATAGAGGGAAAAGGTCTTGCTCTGTGGTCCTATCAATTTTCACTATGGGATACTTGATTGCCTCTTTAGTTACTGGCTTAATTGTAAGTTCCGGTCTCAGACTTGTTAAAAAGCCTAAGTTTTCTTCCGGGATAGCTTGTTCTGCTCCTTTTAATATGTCCCCTAATAGATTGTCTCTTGTTTCTTTGTCTAAATCTTTGGGCTGAATGCCCGTAAATTCTAGGCCTATCACTATTGGATAGTAGGCTAGTTTTTTATCTACGTTTAGGATACAGGGATTAAATTGGAAGACTAGGAAAGCCTTTGCTCGTTTCTTGCCAGCTAGAGAAACGTCATAGAGTTTAAGTCGGGTCGGTTTAGTAATAGGCTTTAGAATTTTCTCTATCCTTTTTAGCCTTTCTTCCTTTGAGAGTTTATCTAGCTTTTTGTCTACATCTAAGGGGAGTTTATAAAAGCCCTTCCCCTTTTTTATTACTATCAGGATTTCCTTAGTGATCGCCCGAAGTATGAAAACCTCTTTAACCGTTATAAAGCCCTCTGCAAATTTCTCTTTTAGCTTATCCTCGCTCTTTAGATCCTCTGCTGTTAATCTGAAATAACAGGGTTCTACTTTTTTCCAGTTCGCTAGGACGGGATAGCGCAGCTCTACAAAAGGAGTCTCCCAGGTTATTTCTTTTTCTTCAGGGTTTTCTATCAAGCCCTTAAGCCCTTCCACGGCCTTATATATAATTTGTAATAAGGTTATCCCTAT
>Ga0180434_10009348_pt1 | contig 10660 bp, 8 predicted proteins | sample SS_ome_7_FD_132453 | JGI IMG/M metagenome (GOLD analysis project Ga0180434, IMG submission 132453) | Hypersaline lake sediment archaeal communities from the Salton Sea, California, USA - SS_1_D_2 metaG | ecosystem: Environmental > Aquatic > Non-marine Saline and Alkaline > Hypersaline > Sediment... | reverse complement strand
GTTGCCTTTGCGCGCAGGGCTAGGAAGCCCAGAAGCCCAACGACCGCGCCGATCGGGAATGCATAGCTCATAAAGCCACTTGCACGAATAAGATAACCAGAACGGGCGCGGTGCAGGGCAGACCACATGCCTTCGTCTATAGGTGCAAGCAGCAAGGCCACAACGATGCCTAGGAAGGACCCGATCGCAGGCAGATATTGTGCCCTGGAATTCGACATGCCGCCACCTCAAAGGAGCTGCAGTGCGGCTGCGCTGGCCGCGCGTGAGCGGGCAAGCCACGCCCATCGCAAAAGCCAATGTGCCGGGATTTCCCAGATGACCTTGCCTGGCTACGTCGCCGGGCGATTTGACCACCATTATACTGCCCCCCCCCCGCTTGCACAAAGGATATTCTCCCAGGCGTGGCCATTTGCAGCGGCCTTCCGGCCCGGCGGATGGTGGTTCGGAGGGTTTTCCGCCCACGCGGAGGCCGCTTGGCGAAGGCCGAAGCCGGATCCGGCCCGGACCGGCCTGGACCTCATGGAACTCCTATGCCGGGCCGGCCGGCGGCGCGGCCACGGCCGTGCGCCGTCTCTACAGGCGCCCCCGGAGTTTGCCCGGCTCCGGGAGGCCCCTGGCTTGCTTATCATCGTTGACTATGTGGCGACGACCGGCCGGACGCTAGCGGCGGCGCGGCGAGCACTCCGCGCCCCGTCCTTGGCCGTGGCGTACGTCGCCTGGCGCGCCGCCGACGCGGCCGAGGCAGCCCGCCAGCAAGCCCGCGTCCGGTGTCCAGCCTGCGGGCACGTCTTTCCGCAGGAGGACAAGCCATGAGCCAGGCGGGCGTGGCGGTCTGCGTCCAGCGGGGGTACGCCAAGCCGACGTACGTGCGGGAGAACTACAACGTCCGGGCCTGGCCGGGGCTGGAGCAAGTCGGTGACGACGTGCTGACCTTTGAGCAGGTCTGCTCAAAGATCAACGGCTACCGGCGCGGCGACGTGCCCCTGGCCGCCACGAAGCTGACGATGTTCATCGACGTGCACGACAAGCTGCTCTTCTACGTCGTTGCCGCTTGGGAGCAGGACTTCACCGCCTACATCGTGGACTACGGGACGTACCCGGACCAGAAGCGCCTGCGCTCTACGATGCGGGACGCTACGCGGACCTTAGGCCGGGCGGCACCGGGCGCCGGGAAGGAAGGTGCGGTCCAAGCCGGGATCGAGAAGCTCACCGGCGAGTTCCTCAGCCGCGACTGGCGGCCGAAGCGATCGAGTGCGGTGCTTGCGCGATCGCCGCCTACGATCAGAAGGCTATCGACGCGCTGCTGCGCCTCGACGGCAAGGAGGAGTTCGCAATCTACCTCGCGACAGTGGGCAGGTTGCCGCCTCAGGCGCCGGCGTAGGCCGGCTGCTCGTGAAGCACGTCGATGAAGGCGGCCATGTTCTCGATGGGCACGTCGCCTTCGACCGCGTGGGCGGGGGCGAAGATGTATCCGCCGTCGCGGCCCGAGTCCAGCAGGCGGCGTGTTTGGCCTTCACGTCCTCCACCGTCCCGTAGGGCAGCGTTTTCTGGGTTGACATCCCGCCGTGAAACGCCAGGCGCCCGCGGTATTGCTCAAACAGCGCCCCAACGTCCATCACCTCCGGCTGGAACGGGTTGAAGCAGTCCACGCCGATGGCGATCAGGTCGTCGAACAACTCGTCCACGTCGCCGCAACTGTGAATCGTAACGAACTTGCCCGAGGCCTTGGCGGCGCCGTACATCCGCTTGAGCTGCGGCCGGATGAACTCGCGCCACATCGCCGGGCTCATCTGGAGACCGTGCTGCTGCCCCCAGTCGTCGCCGAAGTGCACCGCGTCGATGTCATACTCGAGGGCCTTGCGGATCTGGGCTATGTTATAGTCGGCGATCGCGCCGAGCAGCTCGTGGACGAAGGCGGGCTTGTCGATGAAGTCCATCATCAGGTTTTCCATCCCGCGGAGCGTCCAGGCACGCTCGTAGAGTGAAAACCCTATGTTGAACACCCGGAACCTCTCGCCCTGCCGTGCAATCAGGTCGGGGATATTCTCGAAAAAGCGCGAATCGAGCGGATCGGGGAAGGTGTAGCCATTTAGCGTCGGCTCGGGCAGCAGACAGCCCTCGACGATGCCGATGTCCCTGTCGACGTTGCGGTTCCACACCACGCCGAAGACGTCCCGCACGCGGCCCGAACCGATGTCGGTAAAGAAACCAATCTCACTGCCCAGGCCCAGGATGTGGTCGTCCAGCACGCCGTCCAGGGCATCGGCGCCGTAGTAGGCCAGCAGCTTCTCGTGCGCCTCGGCGGTGAAGCCCAGCGACCACGGCACGTACGGCGGGCGCTCGTGCCGGAGGACCGTTCGGATGATTTCGCGCTTGGTCATTGTTGCGGCCTCGGCGGGGGCGCGCCTCCGGCGTCTTCGGGGGAAGCTACTTTGCGGTCGCGGTTTTGGCGGCGCGGGCGTTGGCCCTCCGCGCCCGCGCCCGTGCCTTGCGCGGCGCGTTCTTCCGGCGGGTCTCGATCTGCTTCTGACGACGTCTGTCAAGTCTGGTGCGTCGATCTCCCATAATCCGTCCTTTCGGGTCGCTGAAAAAAATCATTTTACGGCCCGTCGGCCGATCCTGCAAACTCGTCAGGGCCCGGGATGGATCCGTGCCCGCGCGCTCAGGGGCTGACGAAGACGTCGAGGCACTTCATCGCTTCGGTTTCATTGCCGGCGAAGGTGAGCATCTTGTCTAGCCTGGCCATTTTGAAGACCTTCGTCAGGTCGTCGCGAAGCCCGCAGATGACGATCTTGCCCTTGATCGCAAGCGACTTCTTGTGCAGGTTGATCAGCACCCCGATCATGCTCGACGAAAGGAACCGCACCTGCGAGAAGTCCAGGATGATCTTGCGGCGCGCCTGCTGGTCGATGAGCGGCGTCAGTTCCCTGTTGATGGCCTCCAGCGCTACACCTTCAAGAATCGAGCTATCCTGAAAGTTCACCACCGTCACGTCCTGGTATGTTGAGATCATCAAGCCGCTGTCTGCCATGGGTCCGGGTCCTTTGCTCTTTCTTCGTCGTCCTATGCCGACCGCGTGCAGGCATCCTACCCGATGCGCGCCGGGAATTCACGCAATGTTTCCCGGCGATTCGGCTCATCGGCCCGGACGGCCGACATGCTCGACGAGATATGGACCGGCGCGCGATGCGCCGACTGCGGACGCAAGGACCACTGTCCCGTCCCGCTGTAGGAACCGAAATTGTGAACAATTCGCTTTTGCAGGCGCCCGGCCGGTGATACAATCCCGGGTGCGGGAGACCGAAGATGGCCAAGTTGCTGACCGACGAGAAGTACGCGGTGCGGGCCCGCCTGGTCGCGATCGACAACAGCGGTCTGGTCGGCCCGCTGATCACCGTTCGCGTACCGCCCAACACCGCCGACGTGCAGCGCCCCGGCAGCTACATGGACTTCATACTGCTGGACACCAACCGCAAGACGCTCCAGAAACGCATTCACCTGGACGACGAGCTTGACATAATCATCCATGCGGCGACCAGCAAGGTCGACAGCGGCACGCGCAACGAACTGACGTTCGAAACCCGTCTGCGCAGCAAGTGTCAGCGAATCAGCCACTGCCGCCGCCTGTTCGAGTCGGTAAGTCCCGTCAACGGCAAGGTGGTCGACAACGACGGCAAGCGGGCGATCGTCGTCGACGCCGGCCTGCCGATCATCGTCAGCCTGCTCGACCACAAGCCCGCCCAGACCAAGGCCGTTCGGCTCAATTCATGGGTCACCTTCTGGCCGGCTCCGCCGACACACGGCATCATCCTGGGCAAGGTCTGAGCGTTGACGGGTTGAGTGGTTACCTGGTTAACACAACCGAACCGGCACGTTCGCCGGGGAAAGGACAGCGTATATGAAACACGTCGCGACGAATGTAGTTCTGTGTCTGGCCCTCGCGGGCCTCGCGTATACGCAGAGCGGGTGTCTGGTTCTCAAGACAACCCATGACAAGCAGACCAGACAACTGGATCAGGCTACCGGCGACCTGGAGGCCACAAGGGCTGAGCTGGCCAGGACAAAGGGCGAGCTTGCGACGGCCAAGCAGACCTCCGGCGTCCTCAAAAAGCAGCTCAAGGCCGCCCAGGATCAGGCCCTCGGCCTGGCAAAACAGCTTCAGGCGGCCGAAGCAGCAGCCGGCCGGGTGAAGGCTTTCCAGGCGAAGGTCGAGGCCCTGGAACAATCTGCCGTCCGGCAGAAGGACCAGTCCGACAAAGCTCAAAAAGCCAGCGCGAAGACCATCGCGGAACTAAAGGACACCATCGCGAAGCTCGAGGCCCGGATTGCAGACCTGAAGGCGGAGTTGAAGAAGGGCAAAGCGGCTGCGCCCATGCCTATACTGGTGCCCAGATCCGCGCCCGTACGGGATCCGGAATAGCACGCTGCGCCTCGCCGCGATCCGCCACTACCTCGGCGCCCGTTACTTGCGCGTGAAGCCATGGGCGCCCAGGCGCCTGCCCAGCGACCAGTACTCGCCGTGCAGGTAGCACAGCACGTCGAGCCGGTCGACGGCGATTCGTCCGTCCGCGTCCAGCACCGACTCGTCGACGTGCTCGACGAGCACCTCGCCGCTGAACATGTCGTGATCGCCGATCGTCCGAACGTCCAGGAGCCGGCATTCGATATTGACCGGGCACTCGGCGATCAGCGGCGGGGCGACTTTCTCCGCCGGCAGCGGAGTCAAACCAAACTGGGCGAACTTGTTCACCTTTCGGCCGCACGTCGTGCCGCAGCGGTCGACCTTCTCCAGTATCGCCGCGGTCGGCAGGTTTACCACGAACTCGCCGCTGTTTGCGATCAGTTCGTGTGAATAGCGAGCCGGGGCCATCGAGATGCCCAGGATTACCGGGTCGGCGATGCTGAGATTGTACACCTCGCCCAGCGTGATGATGTTCGCCCCGCCGCCGCTGTCGACGGACGTGATGAGGCCCGCCGGCCCCGGATACACGGGCCGAAACGGTTTAATCGTTCGCTTTGCCATTGTCTGCTCCTTGCGGCTCAGCATACCGGGGGGACAGGGCAAAGCAAGGCGCAGCAAGGGATCGGCTGGCGACCAATTCGGCCTTATGGCCGCCTGCTTTGCCCCGTCCGGAGGCGGCGCATGGTACGCCACCGGGCCGCCGCAGCCGACAAAGGCATAAACGGCGAACCACGCCGGCCAATACCTGAGACGGGTACGTTCGGTTCTCATCAGTCCGCGCCCCGACGCCTCCCCGGAAGACCTTCCTTGTACTTGCTCAGCACCGTCGCGGGCGAGAGCTCGCCGTCGTAGATGCGGACGACCGCAAGCGAACCGGAGAACGGCCAGCTCCAGCCCGGCGTGGCGCTCTGTTCACGGGCCATCCCCAGGATTACCTCTTCGTTGGCGCCGGTGTTCAGCGTTCCCCGCTTGCGGGCGTTCAGCACGCCGTCGGCGAAGGCCTTCATGTATCCGTCCGGGCCGCCCTGGTACGTGACGACCAGGTGGTGCCATCTGCCCGCCTTCGGAACGCCGCCGGTCCAGCCGAGCGTGGCGGGGTCGCTGTATGTGCCCAGCGCGCCGTAGCTGCCGGAACTGCCGTAGCTGATCTGTATGCAGTTTCGCGGCCGGGCCGCCCACGACACCATGGTTTCCTCGCCGGAGTCCACTTTAGGGTTGTACACCCACACTTCGCAGGAGAAGTTCCGGCGTCCGGTGATGGAAGGCGGCGCCTTGAATGTCGCCGGCATCCGGTCCGTCCCGTCGAAGGTCACGCAGGTCACGCCTTTGATCGTCTGCACGGTGGGCGTCGTTCCGTCGTTGTGAAAATGCCCGCCGAGGCGTCCCTTGTTTTCCCATTTTTCGAGTTTGCCGGCTTTCAGCCCGCTCGCCGTCAGGTCCACCAGGAGCTTCGGCATGACGGCCTTGACGGTCTTGAACGAGCCGGACGGGCGGGCGAGGGCCTTGCCGACTTCGTTGGCGGCCGAGAAGGTGTAGTAGTACGTCGTGTCCTCGTCGAGGTCGACGATGTCGACATGGAACGGCCCGCTCGTCCGCGTCCCCAGCGGGAGGGTCTTGTCCCACTTTCCGTCCTTCGGCCCGTAGCGAAGCGTCAGCGAGGTCAGTTTCCCGCCGTCGTGTTTCAGGAAACCGTTGAGTCTGGCCGAGTCGAAACCGACGCCGACCGCCGCCCGGTTGGCGACCGCCGGGGCGCGGAACTGCTCCGGTGCTTCGTCGTAAATCTCCATGCCGCTGATGATCGGCACGTTGCCCGGCGCCGGATTGGCGGCCTTGGCGACCAGCTCGAGCGTCAGTTTCCCGGCGGCTGAAACGTGCTTGTATTCGTATGACACGGCCGCCTTATGCCCGCCGGCCTTCACGGGATCGAAGTTCGCCAGGACGACCTTTCCCTGGAGTTTGACGTCGAAGACGCGGTCGCCCGCGGCGACGTCGTCGCGCAGTTCGGCGAAATGCAGCCGCACGGTGTACTTCCGCGGCGCCGGCGCGGGGGTGCGCAGGTCCACGGTGATTTTCTTGAGGCCCACGAGCGACGTGCCGCTGACCCAAGGGCGATCCGCGTTGCGTATAGCCGTGCGATCCGTGTTGACCCGGTAGTGTTCATACTTGCCGTAAAGCTCGAGTTTGCACGGCGGGTCGATCGTTCTCTTGTAAGCCAGCGCGAGGCCCTGGCGCGGGTAGTGCAGCCAGAGCACGCCGCGGGTGTCGCGCCGGTCGCCCGGGGCGGCGAAGTTCAGCGCCAGTTTCCTGACGCCGGTGGTATAGTTCATGTGTTTGTCCATGAACATCGCCCAGTCCTCGTTCTTGCGGCGGTCGGTGGGCATCAGGGCGAACGATGAGTAAAACGGGTACGCACAGTTGCAGTCGGAGGTGCTGTCGGACGAGAGGAACAGGCCCTGCGAGGGGATGCCAGTCGAGCCGCATCCCATCCGCACACCCGCGAAGTTCCGCACCCCGCTGTCGTCGATCAGGTCGTACATGCCAAACACGCCCGAGCGGAAAAAGTCCATGGTGGATGACGACATCACGCCGCCACAGCCGTACGTGCGGACGTACAGCCGCTGGCTCAAGTTGCCCGTCACGGGCTGCTTGCGGACGGTCAGCCCGCGCCGATGGGCTTTGTCGAGCGGCAAAGCCGTCAGCGGAATGCCCTGCTTCTGCGTGCGGATCGCGTGCGACATCGGCGGGTGGCGCGCGGGCTTCAGCGCGTACCGCGGCAGGTCACTCAGTTTGCCCGTGGGGATCTCCACCGATTGAGCTTTGCCCGGGTCGACGACGAACCGGGCCACACCGTTGCCCAGAAGGTCCCTGCCGCCGGTGAGCGGGAAGGCGTTCTGCGGCCCGGTGGTGACGCGCATCTGCCGTCCGGGGTGTTTGGGGTCCACGTGCCATAGGTTCATCCGGACGGCCAGGTGAAAGTCGCCGGGCACCTCGGTGCCGAGATACTCCCGGAGGTCCTTCCACGGCAGTCTCGCCACGACCACGTCGCCCGCGTTACGCCGGGCGATCTTCAGCAGATTGTGACGGGGACCGACGCCCGGGCCCCACGAGAGGTTCCCTGGCCGCACGACCGCCATGAACGCGCCGTGCCCCTCGGGGTAGAGGCGTTCGGCCGCCGGGCGGAAGTCGAAGTGCAGTTCCCAGTTGTCGAGCGTATGCGGCGCAACCCCCGGGGCGGGCGCCTGGGAGTGCGAAACCATGGCCAGTTCCAGGGCCTCCGGCAGGTTCCTCAGAGTGATCTTGCCGTCGTACCTGCCATCCTGAAATTCCACGACCGGCGACTTGAACGTCCTCAATTCGCTCAGCCCGAGGGAGTAGCTCGGAGTGGACGGCCCCGGGCCGTAGACCTTGTTGATCTTTCCGGTCTGCCCGTCGAACTCGACGGCGTAGTCGCCGAAGCGGACGTACACGCTGTGGTCGTCGGCGGCGCGCAGTTTTCGGCCCCAGTAGAAGGTATCGAACCGCCGGGCCCACAGTTCGCGACCGTTATAGGCGTCGACGGCCACCAGGTCGTCGTATCCGGGGGCGTAGTATCGCCCGTTGGCGGTCACCTGCGTTCCCCCGAAGCGGGCGCGATGACGCGCGGTCATCCTCGCCGGGCCGGGCCGTCCGTTGAACCACAGCAGCTCCAGCGGCCACTTGACCCGACGGTCGCTGTCGACCTTGGAGTTCCAGTCGAACGCGCCTTCCAGGCGTGACCGCCTTATTATGACCTCGCCGTCCTCGATGATTCTTTCCGTTTGAGCGGCCCCGGTGTCCTCGGCGACCTTCGCGGTGTGCTTGACGCCTTCGAACACCATAAGCCCCCCGCAGGGGCGCAGGACCCGATACAATTCCGCCGCCGGCACCGACGCGCGGGGTCCAACCACGACGACGTTGGCGAAGTAGTGCGCGTACGGCAGCCGCTTCGCGCCGGCGAGATGATGGACGACCACGCGCGTGCCGTAGACGCCCGCCCCGACGAGGCGCTCGCGCTCCGCGGCGACGGCCGCCGGGTCGGCCAGGACGCACGTCACGTTCAGCAGCGTGCCCGCGGCCAGCGCCTCGCCCAAGCGGGCATCGGGCATGCCCACCACCAGCGCGTAGCCCTTGAAGCGTGCGGCTTCGGGAATCTTGGCGATGATTCGCGCCGCCGGGCCGCTGTCCGCCAAACCGCGCGACTTTGCCCACCCGGGGCCCGTCCTGCCTGCCGGCCCGTCGCCCGGGGCGAAACTGACAATCGAGCCGTTTTCAGTAGCCGTCAGGAGCCGGCCGCCCGCGATGCCCAGCCCCCGCGCCTGCCCGTCGATCTTCTGATTCCAGACGACTTTCCCCGTCGCCGCGTCCCAGGCGGCGATCACGTTCCGCCCGCCGGCGATCAGCGCGTTTTGGCACAGCGCGATGCTGTAGACGCGCGGCGAGGCGAAGCGGGCGGTCCACTTCATCTTCGAGGCCTTACAGTCGAACGCGTCGACCTTGCCGTTGCCGACGGCGTAGAACATCCCGCCGTGGGCGATCACGCGGAACCGCATGCCCGCGCCCTTCCACCGTTTGCTGACGTCTCGGCTGTCCGGAGCGGCGGCGCGGTACGCCTGCCACGCCGCCCATTCGCTGTTGCCGGTCCGGATGTCGTAGGCGCCCATCTGGTCGCCGGGAATGTGCTCGGCCTCGCTCAGGCGAGGCATCGTATCGCCGATTATCGGGTCGATCGGCGAGAACAGCGTATCGCCGCCGACGGTCGCCCACGCCCCGCCGGCGAACTGGTGCTTCGACTCGTCGAAGAAGTACAGCAGTTTCCCCGTGCGGCGGTCGAAACCGGCGGGAAACGCCTTGCCGTTGGTCACCACCAGCACGTCCGGATGGGCCAGCAGATACCCCTGCGGCGACGGGCCCCCGAAACCCAGCGAGCGGCGGTGAGGCCAGGCGCGGTAGTCGCTCGGCGTCGTGTCGTTGCACCAGAGCGTCCTGCCCGTCGCGGGGTCCAGGGCGTAGATCAGCACCCCCTCCGACGGCCACATCCCCGCCGTCGCGTACAGCACCCCGTCGTACACCAGCACGCCGCTGCGGCAGGGCCAGCGCGAGATCATCCGCTCGTTTCCGACGACCATCCGGGCGTTGTCGCCGAGGCGCTTCTTCCACTTCATTGCGCCCGTGGCTGCGTCGAGACAGTAGACGAAGCCGTCGTCGCCGGCGAGATAGCACCGGCCCCCGGCGACATGCGGCGCGAAGCGCAGCGGCGCGCCGGTCGTGAAGCGCCATTTTTCGGTTCCCGTCCTCGCGTCCAGCACGTGGAGCGAGTCGTCTGCCGACGAGGCGAAGTACACCAGCCCGCCCGCGGCCACGGGCTGAAACGCGTAGTCGAAGTCGATGCGGTTCACGGCCCGCCCGGGCTCCGGCCACATCGGGACCGGACCCTGCGCGGGACGATATATCCACGAGGCCGAGAGCGGGAACCCGAGTGCATCCCCACTTACGCCGGACCTCCGCGCGTCGGCTTTATAAGCGGGCCAGTCGGCGCAGTAACCGCCCTGAGGAACACAAAGCAGCAGCAGCCAGACGGGCAATCCGACCGTCGACACCTTCCCGGACAGCATCAGCAACTCCTTCGCGTAATGCCCGGCAGTGCTGTTTGCCGCCTGCCGTGTGGAATCCCGGGCCGTCCCGGGCTGTCCGGCACGGTCATCACGTCATAGCCGGTTGTCACAAACATCACCCCACCGGGCCGGTCCGGATAAACCGGATTTCTACGGGACAATGCGTTTGATTTTCTTGGCGACTTCGCGTGCCTCGTCGGCCTTGCCCGCGCGGAGCAGGAGTTTTCGCAGCCGGTCGCCGAGCTGATAATATACGGTGCGGCCCCAACTCGCGGTCTTTCCCGGCGTGGGCGTCCTCTTGAAGAGCTTCCGGTACATTTTAATGGCCAAGTCGCTGCGCTCGTGCCTCAGGTACAGCATCTCCGCCTTTCGCGAAGCGCCCAGCACGACGCCGGCCACCTTGTCGCACTGCTCGGCGGCCGTCGCAAAAACCAAAGCGGCCTTGCTTTCCCTGCCCTCCTCCTGGTAATCGTTTCCGAGGGCCGTCAGGATCTTGCCTCGCAGGTCCTGGCGCTTGCCGAAAACGCCGTTCATCCGCTGGAGGAATTTCCGGCGCACGTAGGCATCG
>Ga0180434_10009345_pt1 | contig 10661 bp, 27 predicted proteins | sample SS_ome_7_FD_132453 | JGI IMG/M metagenome (GOLD analysis project Ga0180434, IMG submission 132453) | Hypersaline lake sediment archaeal communities from the Salton Sea, California, USA - SS_1_D_2 metaG | ecosystem: Environmental > Aquatic > Non-marine Saline and Alkaline > Hypersaline >... | reverse complement strand
CCCCAGTCTTTGAGGAACTGTTCGATCACGCCAAGATCTTCTTGTGTCCACTCAGTGATGGTGCGGAAAGTCTTGCGTACATCTAGATCAAAATGATCGTAGAAATGCGCAGGATAGCAGTCGCCCAACCACACTTCTTTCAGCGGATTCCAGCTGTCAAATGAATTTACCAAGGGTTCAGATAGTGACATGTCGTTTGTTCCAGTAATCCCAGATGGTTACCAAATCCCAGTCACCGGACCATTGTGTCTGGAACATGATCAGGCTGCGACTGTCAAAAATCTTCATGCGATTTTTTTCGATCTGCACCTGGCAACCGTGCTGTTTGGCCCAGGCACGTAAATCTTGTTCGGCCCGGCTGTCTTTGACTATCACCAGATACATGGGTTCCGCACTGCGGTACTGTGGTATGGTCATCAGTGCAAGGTGGTGTCTGGCGGCACTTGCGCCAGTTCTCGTCGAGCTTGCATGACCCGATCAAACTCTGGCCCCAATTCAAACCATTCGTCCTCGTGTTCGATCACCCGATCCTCGGGCAGTCCCATGAGACGCATGATGGCACCCACCGACACAGCTTCGAATCCGTGGCGATGCATGACTTCGCAGATCTCAATGATGATGTCCCGGACAGATTGTTCTAAGATTTTGTCGTCCAGCATACGTTTAATTATGCGATTTTGGATATCCCGGCAAAAATAGCAAAAAAAACGGCCCCGAAGGGCCGTCAAAAACCAAAAAGGAGTATTACGGAAACTAGATGCGCTCGGCGGCAGCTTCTTTGCCGATCACGTTTTCAACATGCTCCACGGAATCGGCCAGGCCGATCTGCACAGCTCGCTCGCCACGTGTCTTGGCAATTTTGGCCTTGCCCCCGGTTTTCAGCGTCACAGACACATCGGCGCGCTTGGCCACTTTGGCCTTGTCTGCGGTGCGATTAGCGATGGCGTAGGCCGCATCGCCGGTCTGGAACTCGGGCAATGTGGCCAAGTACTCAAGAGCTTCCAGCTTGGTCATGCCCTGGGGCAGTTCCACTAGATTCACATTGGTGCATCCGGCCTTGTTCAGTATCTTGATGCGAGCCACCAAGTCGTTGGCGAAACGGGCCTTTGTGGTGCCGTCGGGGTTGGTTGCGGTGCCTGCCACGGTAAACAGTTTGTCGTCTTGCTTTGCCATTTGTGTTGCCTTTCTAAGTTGCCTTTGGGTTGGAAAAATACTGCCTTGTTTTACAGCCTATAATAATATTATATGATAATGGGATTTTCTGGTCAACCACGGAAAACCCTTTAGTTAGTAAGCACTTACCAGCTGGAATCGTAGAAAACACGCTCGCCCATGAACAATGCGGCGCGGGCTTGCCGGCAGAATTCCAGATCTTGCTCGCGATAGTAGTCATCACTGTGGTCGCCGAAAAAGAATCCAGTGGTGCTGGGCAAGCGTCCCGCCACAATGTCATCGTGCAAGCGCTCGATGTCCTGCCAGAACAGTTCCAGTTCCACACCGTTGAAGGTGCGATCCACGTCAGGCGCATCACCTTCTGGCACTCCGGGGCATCCACGCTCCTCCCACAGCCGGGCCATCCAGCCCTGGAGATTTGGATGCTTGCGCCAGTATGCAATCTCGCGCGGTCGGGTCATTTGAGGATTCACGAACTCGCTTGTTTCGGGATCCATTTCAGCGCCGTCGTACCATTCATTGAGTTGTCCAGCCCTGGCGGCCACGTAGGCATATTGGTCAAGTCCCATTACACTATCACCCTTTCCTGTGTGAGTCGATTGCTGTAGAATTGGTGGCCAAGCCGGCGCACCGTGTCTGCCATGGTCTGTGGACTGGCCGCAAACGCCTCTTGGATATCCTCGGCTGTGACACCTTCTTCGGCGTCCATGATGTAGATCTCGTAGTTGCGCTGTGGATTGGCCTGTGCCCTGAACCTCCACAGCATGACGTTAGGTGGTTCGACATCGGCTGGAGCACGACCTTCCAGCATGGCCCACATCTTGCGCCGAGAGAATTCGCGAAGGCTGGCCACAGCTTCTAGCCCGTTACAGTCCCACATGATGGCAAATCGATTTTCGATCATGCTGTGACCTTTACACGATTGAGTTGGGTAGAGTCATCTCGATGCGCCTTCACAGTGCCAGAGATCTCACACCGGTGTCCAGGGTTCATGGGGTCGCGATAGCTGAAGAACACGATGTGGCGCGAATCAGTCTTAGCTGTCACGAAGAATACATTGTAGTTCTGGCTGAACACTGATCGTATCACGGTGATTGGGGCACGCACCTTGGTGCCAACCTCGGCTAGATAACCCGGCACCACGTCGTCTCGCGCGGCCTCTTCCATGACACGCACACGCCAGGCACGGATCTGGCTGGCTATCACGGCCATGAACATGGTCTCGGTGCTAAGGAATGCAGTCTGGCTCACGGCTTCGAACAACGTCTTCTTGAAGTCTCGCAGTTCGCCACGGAGCCCGTCCATCATGCAACGTCCCTGATGCCAGTGCCAGGCCTCACGTCCAGTATCACGATCTGCATCTGTCACAAGATCGGGATTGGCAAGAGCCTCGGCCAGGACACGCTTGTTGGCCTGCCGACCAGGTTGCCATGTGCCGTTGGGATTCAGGATGTTCTCGGGTTCGCGCAGGTATTCTCCCGCGTTCACGCGATCCGCGTAAGCGGCCGCGGCCCATACAGTTTCGGCAGAGTATTCGCGCACTTCGCGTGGTTGTCGGCGTGCCATGTTATTTTATTAGATTCTGGAGTTGTTCGATCTTGCTGTCGGGTTTGGTGGCTTCGTGGATTGCGGCTCGGGCCTCATCAACGATGGGTTCGGCCTGACGAACCACCTGTTCAACTTCGCCGGGAAAATAATAGTAAGCCAAACAACCTAAAACGAAAACAAAAATGTATTTCATCTCACGCTCCAAGAGATAAAGACAATGGTCAAAATGCATATGACCTGGATGGCGAACAGCATGCGGTACATGGCTTATACCGGCGCACGATCCCAGCTGGTCTGATTGAGCCGGCTGATACCGGCGTAGACCGCGCCGCGGATGATGTCAACATCGTGATCACCGGCCTGATCATAATCGTAGCCCAGGCTGGCGAATACTGCCCGAACACAGGCCGTCACATCGCTAGAGCCGATCTCGTCAGCGTCTGCAAACATCCACGACACCTGCTCGTCGATGGCATCGCGTATCGCATCGGGTCCTGTTTCAAAAATGTTGGGTTCCATATCTAGCTCCTTGTTGTTTACTGTTCTAACATTATACGAAAGACGGATTTTCTGGTCAACCGCAAGGTTAGCAAGCACTTACACAAACTCAATGACATCGGTGCGCAAGAGATCTTTGGCATAGTTGGTGATGCGCTTGACATCATCTTCCAGGCTTTCGTAAACAAAATCGCCTGATACGAAATCGCACTTGGGTCGGGGTGGGAATTTCCACGCACCAGATTCAGTACGCTCAGTGACATTGAATGCCACAACGATGCAGAAAGTCTCTTTGTTTTTGTTGTAAATCAGTCGGGCTTTGGCGCGATTGGCAGCTGATATGCTCATGTCTGGCTCCTTTTTTGTACTGTTTCACTATTATAAGAAATGGCAAATTTCTGGTCAACTGCAAGGTTAGCAAACACTTACTAACAGGATATCCTGGTGTTTTTGCTCCAGCACAAAACCAGTAAATAACTCGCTATGAAAAAGCCTAGGAGCAGACAAAATGTCTACTATAAAAATGATCGCTGGTATAACAGCGGCGTTGGTGACCACAGTGGCCACCGCACAGTACGATTCCCAAACCAAGGTCGATACCAATAACACGTCGACCAGTACAAGCACAGTCACATCGACTAATACCAACACGAACACCAACAACAACATCAACGATACCACGGTGAACAGTACCGCCACGAACACCAACACCAACATCAACACGTCGACTAGTACCAATACCAATAACAACAACAATGTAAACACGTCGACTAGTACCAATACCAATAACAACAACAATGTAAACACGTCGACCAGTACCAACGTCAATACCAATAACAACATCAACAGTGGTGAGCAGACATTTAACAACAACAATGTAAACACCTCTACTGTCAACAGCACCAATCGCAACGAGAACGTGAATACGTCAACCAGCACCAATACCAATGTTAACACCAGTACCAGCGAAAACGTCAATCGCAACATAAATTCCGGTGAGCAGACATTCAACAACAACAACACTGTGAATTCTACCAGTGACAACACCACAAGGTCCACATCAGACAATCGCAACGAAAACGTCAATCGCAACGAGAACACCACCCGGGTAGAGCAGCCGCCGCCCACGGCTATTGCGCCCAGCATGATGTCAGGCGGCAACAACGATCTCTGTACCACGGGCACATCGGGCGCAGTGCAGACACAGATACTGGGTGTGAGCTCAGGAGGTACAGTTCGTGACCTAAATTGCGAACGCCTCAAGAATGCCAAGACCTTGTACGACATGGGCATGAAAGTGGCTGCTGTGAGTGTGATGTGCCAGGACCGCAGGGTGTTTGATGCCATGTGGAATGCCGGGACTCCGTGTCCGTTTGAAGGCATGATCGGTCAAGCCGCAAAGCTGGCCTGGGAATCGCATCCAGACCGCATACCCCGACCCGAGGAAGCTTCAACTGATGACTTTTACAAGAAAACTGCTTTCGGCGCTTTCCTTGGCGCTCTGCTGTTCGGCATATTCTAACGCCCAGCAGATCGACAACAGCGGTAATCTGATCAATAATAACAATTGGTCAGGTGCTGTCTACGGCGCTGACCCCGGTGGTTGTTGCGCTTCTATATCTGGATCGGGTCCTCTGTATGATACAACAACAGATACCATCATGTTCTCTTATGGGCAAAGCACAATATCGCAAACTATAGGACTCAATCAAGCACTTGGTGGCACTGGTATTCAAGTGCATGGGTATAACTATGGATGGGACTTTCGTTATATCTCAAATAATACTACTCAGAATGATTCGCTATCATTTAACATATCTTTGAGAGATAGTTCTGGTACTGTAGTCGAATCTCGGACCTTGTCTTGGGATAACGCCATGCAAATGGGCATCTTCAATTATGATACATGGGTTACTGTAAATAATAGTCACACATTTAATAATCCTTATCTTGATCCACAAAGCATCACATTGAGCATGACAGGTAGAGATGGCGGATTCTGGGCAGGATATTATGGACCAGAAGTTCGCAATGTTTCTCTCTCAGTCAATTATTCGTTTGATCCATGTGCCTCAGATCCATTGTATTCAAGTTCGTGTCCTGGATATGCGGAAGCCTACATGGCCTACCTTTTTGAGATGCTGGGATGGAGCATTACTCCAGAACCAGAAACCGAAGTTGCCACAGTTGATTACTCACTGACCCCTTCGACATCATCTTCGATGTCTGTTCCAGAAGAAACCGCCACAGGTGAGGTAAAAGTGGATGCTGGCGGTATCGAAGTCTCCACAACCGGTGAACTGCAGGTGCCCGATGGCATACCAGAAGAAGCTCGAGAAAAGAAACCTGTTGACATGAATCTTATCTCACGCATCGTACGCGAAGCCACTGATGATTCGGCCGCCTTGTCTGTGGTAAATCGCAGCATCGAACAGAGCATGGCAGAAGATTCCAATCCAGATTTCTCAATGACTACAGAAACCTTGGCTGCCATCGCGAGGCAGACTGAAAACAGTGTGCAACAGTCCATACTGGAAAATACCGATATCAACGCACAGCAGAATGACAGCAGCCAACAACAGATACAGGACATGCAGACAAGCATGCCAGACACCACGGAGGTAGCTCAACCGGTTGTCACCTTTTCGTCTGCTATTGTGCCAGTGGAATCAGTCGTTGCGATTCCAACTGTTAATCTGGGTACAGATACAATCACCGAAGACGCAACTGACCGATCTGATACGCCTGCTGCCGAACTTGCAAATACGAGCAGAGTGGAAGTAAGGCCTGACACTGTTCAAGAAGTCACAGAGACCGTTAAGCGCGAGGTAAAAAACAATGAAGCAGCCGGAGATCGTGGCATTGAAGACATAGCCACAGAACCACAGGATTTTGGGATATATCTTGCCCGACAACTGGCAGATGTCCAGTTTTACCAGACCGAAGAGATATATCGCGGTCTGGAACCAGTCGATAATCGACGATCTTTGCGCATGCTGTCTGGAGCCAACGACCGACTGCATCAAGAGATGGTGGATGAACAATATCGGCGCCGATAAAGGAGAACACTCATGGAAAACTATATCGACGACGCAGAAGCGTATCAAAGGCTGCGCCCACCCTGTGGATGCGGCTGTTTACCACACTGCGGATTGCAGTGTTGCACAGACGGATGTGATTGCAACGTCTGTTCTTGCCAGGCCTGCACAGACCGGGCATACAACCATGGTCTCATACAGATAGGACCCAAGGACATTTAAAATGGCTGAAAAAAACATAGATGCCGCAGTAGACAAAATGGAAGAGGCAGTAGCGCAGTATGCCAGCGCAGATACCGTGATCTCGATAGGTGGATATTCGTTCACACCTGCCAAACTCATGATCGCGGGAGGTATCGTGAGCACCATCTTGGGTGGCTTATACGGAGCGTTCGAAATCTACAAAGATTATCAGGACATGAAAGCCGCTATCTCAGAATACGTTGCTCCTGATCTTGGCAGCATCAACGAGCGTCTTTCAGTGATTGAAAAAGAGATGGAATCTACTCGTAAAAGTGTCACAGAAGGTGTGGACTATACCAACGAGATCAAGAACGATCTCAAGCGCGACATACGGCGTATCGAGGGTGTGGTAGAAAGTGTGGAGAGAACCACCAAAGAGTCAGCACGCGAAACTGTGCAGGACGTGCGCGAAGTACGCCGAGAACTCAAACAGCTGAACTCGGAAGTGGACGATAAAATCAAAAAAGCCCTAGATAATCCTCTAGCCAAGTAGAGCGACACAAAATCCCAGACGTTGTCGTAAATACGTCTGGGAGATAACATAACATGAAAAACACAATAGGAGCACTATCTCTGCTGGTCCTGCTCACAGGCTGTGAACAGGCTTTCAGATACCCTTGTCAGGATCCGGCAAACTGGAATGCACCAGAATGTCAACGTCCTATCTGCGAAGTGAACCGTGATTGCCCGGATCTCATATTCAAAGAAAACCCCAATATAGAGTTACCTAAACCGCAGGAACCTGCGCCCGCACGTCCGGCTCCTGTTACACCACCATCACGAGGAGAATGTAAATGAGCATTTGGCAAAGACTAGTAGATAAAATCCTGGCGGATAAACCCCGAGATCCCAGGCTCACTGAAGAAGAGCTAATGGTGCGCCTCAAGGTTTTTATTGGTATATGCCTGGCACTGACCCTGATCGGCATTGTGTTTGTGGTGCTGTATTCGATCATATTTGTCACACAGCCCTTGAACGCGATCTCACCCATTGACTCAAAGTTCTTTGAGCTGATCATACCCATTGCCACGTTCTTGACAGGTACGCTGTCGGGTATCATGTTGGCTGGCACTGGCAAAGATGCTGCCATGTCGGGCATGGTACAGGCCAACAAAAATGCCTTGCCTTCGGCACCCAAGCCTGCGCCTACGTCTAAACCCGTGGAAGAATTTGATCCCGACGAGATTGGCTAGATGCCAGAACGCGACTTTGACGTGGACGGCGATGGTGCTGTCAGCGCAGAAGATGTGGCTGCTGCCGAGAAACTGGCCGAGATAGAACGCCAGGATCGGCGGCAGCAGGCCCAGCGTCGCATGGCCTGGGTAGCCATCTGGAGCATGATCGTGTTCACCCTGGTACTGTTCAGTCCCATGGTGTCGGACAGCCGGGTCGCTGCCTTGGCTGATTTACTAGGGTTGTTTTACATCGCGCAGGCCGGTGTGGTAGGTGCCTTCATGGGCATGACAGCCTGGATGAACCGCAAGTAATCAAAGATCAGGTTTTCGGCCGATCCTGCTTTTAGTGGGCAAGCGTTTTAACCTCTCCAGTTCCACAGCCCGCAGGTTGCGATCTAAACGTTCGTGGTATTCACGTATGTCCTGGGTGGAGATATGGTTTATGACCCAGCCCAACAGCAGGGTGCCCACGATCCAGAACACCAACAAGAACAGGATCCAGCCTGTCATGACCAACGCAGCCGGAACAGTTCGGCTTCGTGATCGTCTTCAATATACACCGAGTAGTAGGGATCACCGCTATTCCACTGGAGGTCGATCTGGCCGGAAGGGCAGTGCTCATGCATCCAGTATTGCCACTTTGCATCAAACCCGAGGTGGGCACGAACCTGGCAGTACCAGCCGCGTGGCAAGGGTTCAAAGCGGCAGCCGCGCAGATATTGGTTGTTGGGGTTCTCCCGGTCACCGGGTTCCCAGCGCCAGAGGCTTATGTTAGCTACCGCCCGATCCATAGCAGTGAGTCAAGACGTACTGTGTGACCGATTCCGGGTCAGTCTCATACACCGACTCTGGCGTGCGGCCTTGCCAATGTTTGTTGGGGCCGTTCCACCAGGTCCTTACCTTTTCCCAGCTGCCTAGTAAAGCCCAGAGATGTTGATCTAGAGTTTGTCGATCCATGATTATTCCTTGACCAAGTTACTTACCACGTGCACCGCTTCGATGTCGCGGGCCTGCCGGCGCAACGATGCCAGTTCAGTCTCGCGCTGGGCGCGTGGCAGGGCCATTATGACCCGGGCTAAGGCACTCTGGAGCCATCCGGCTTCATAGGCCCAACCGTGCGGTTGCCCCAGCTGGCAGGCTTCGTGGAATTCGTTGATCACGGCCTGGGTTTCTTGATATTGTTGGGTATAAGTCTTGGCATTCGTCATGCTTTCTCCCGGTAGTTTAAGAGCACTGTGAGGCACTCCCATTGGCCATGCGTGAGGCTAAACCTTTGGTCTCCGCCCTGGCTGCTGACTAGCACATCATAGCCTTCACTGTTGTGCCACTCCGTGACCTCCATGAAGTCATTGTCGCGGGCGTGCGTGCAGTAGGGTTTGAGTTCAGTGAAACGGCTGCCGCGCTGATAGACATCAATCACTGCTCGGCCTCTAGCTGAGTCATCTCTAAGCGCTCAATGTTCTGCTGGCATATGAATTTTATGGTGTCTAGGATTTTGATCTGGTTAGCAACAGTGAGGTTGCCTTCGGCTAGTAGCTCTACAGAAGTCTGTAGATAATTGATATTCGTGATCATTGTCTCACCTCAAAGAGTTCTGCATATTCATCGGCATCTTGTCGATCACGGAATGGGCGCATTTCCAGGAGATTGTCATCCTCGTCAAAAACACCCACTGACCAGACAGTGCGATTCTCGTCCATGTCTAAAAAGACTTCGGCGTATCGGATCATGCCCACTGCTTTTGTGCGAACGGTGTTTCCATATAACCCGCCATGCAGGCCGCGATTTCTTCGGCGCTCATGTCTTCCACATCGAGTCGGGTGCTGTCATAAGTGGCGCCGGTCCAGTAGTGTGGTTGGGGCTCACGGCCGTACCAGGCATCAGCCGAGCCACGATCATAAGCACCACCGTGGCGTGTGAACACTGCACGATCGGCGTAGGCCATCATGCTGCCTCCAGCATGGAAAGCGGAACCTGATAGCGACCGGCACTGGTGTACACCACGGCGTTCTTGATCTTGACACGCTCCAGAGTACCCACTACTAAGCCACGCCGGCCCATGAACCGCACAGCCTGTCCGGGTCGCAAGGTGCGAGCTGCTTGCCGGGCATTCTGGCTACGAGCGAACTTTACAGCATCTGCAATCTGTGTCAGCTCTTCGGCAGTGAAGCTGCCATTGATGATAGCGCGAGTGATTTCTGTTGTAGTCATGTCTTGCTCCTTAGTCCAAACGGCTCGCGGCATAGGCCTGGAAGCCGTGCCGTTCAAAAACCGCCGCTGCCGCGTAGGCACCGGCTTCTAGCGTGTCCACGTTCTGGACCCCATAGCCGCTGGGGTTCCACAAGGTAAAGGTCCTGCTGAAATCTTTGCGCAAACCCGCGGCCTTCAGCATCTTGCCGAGCCGGGTATTGCCTTTGATGCCAAAGATCTCGACCCAGGCAAAACCGCAGGCATACTGATCTCGGCCTCCCAGCTTATCCTGGAAGAAACGGTCGGCAGCTTGATATGCGGCCGTTTTCGCTTCGTTGACAATAGTGTCGATTTGGGCTTGAGTGTAGTTGGCTTGTGTCATCGTCTGCTCCTTTTTGTTACTGTTCTAACATTATACGAAAGACGGATTTTCTGGTCAACCGCTAGAGTTCGTAGATACGAACAGTGGGATCCACGGCCATGAGCTGTCGGGCGGCCTGGGCCAAGAACTGATACTTGCGTCGAGCCTCGGCTGCCGAGATCTCACCATCGCAGTGCAGGTTCTCGGGGCTGAGCCGGCTGTCGATCAGTTCAGCGATGGTGCGGCGATCCTGGGCGTTCCGGATGCTGAGAGGACGGTTTCCAAAGATCTCGGCGAACTTGTTCTCACGGGCTACAAACTGGTCTAGGCTGGTTGTCTTGGGCATGTCTGGCTCCTTGTTGTTTACTATAACTCTATTATACGAAAAGACGCATTTTCTGGTCAACCTACAGGTTAGTTAGCACTTACTAACTG
>Ga0180434_10009344_pt1 | contig 10661 bp, 22 predicted proteins | sample SS_ome_7_FD_132453 | JGI IMG/M metagenome (GOLD analysis project Ga0180434, IMG submission 132453) | Hypersaline lake sediment archaeal communities from the Salton Sea, California, USA - SS_1_D_2 metaG | ecosystem: Environmental > Aquatic > Non-marine Saline and Alkaline > Hypersaline >... | reverse complement strand
CACGCAGGAGCCGATGGTGCATTTTCAAGGCACTCATGTGGATGACGATGATCCTATTTATTGGATCCTCATCAGGGCTGGTAACGATGACGTCACAATCCACCTACCAAAAGAGCACTGGGAATCGTTCAAGGCCAAGTTCGGTGGCGACGATGAATAGACTAGAAGAGTGCATCTCGGTGATAGCCATCACGTTTATCATTTGCTGGGCGACAGGACATGCTTTAGATGCCATACAAGCATCAAACGCCAAGCCAGCCAAGACAGAGCGTTTTGAGTTATTGGAAGGCGCGACGATGAGCGCTTACATGCTCAAGGATAGCGAAAAGATCAAGGTCAGGCTCACGGTACACAAGGGGACGATTGTTACTGTGTTGAGCGTAAGGGCTGATGGGGAGGGCAAGGGGGATGACGGAGGCACTGTGGATGAAAAAAACGTGTTGCCAGTGCGGTCTGTTGTTGGGCTGGATGGAAATGACAAACCCAAGCGCGCTGCACATTGAAGCGCACAGGCGCGGAGATCTACCGGAGACTAGCGGCTATTGCGAGGCATGCTTGTGTGGAGTGCTTGAGGAAATAGCCAGAATGAAGATGGAATAGGCAGCGTGTGCTGCCAGCCAGGCGGGTTGCCTCACCCAGCGTAAAATGGCGTTGTTCCCCCGACGTTTATCCCGCCTGGCTTGTTTTGGAGATTGGCTTGATCGACATCATAGAGATTATAGCAATGGCATTGGTGATATTGGCTTGTTTGGCATTGGCATGGATCGTAGGAGCATAGAACATGACAGACATGGTTGAGAGGTTGGAAATGGTAATCGCGATACTTGAGCGGCAGATTGCGCGCTGTCGCCATCCTGCGCTTGTGAAAGCGCTGGCCAAGATGGATCAGGAGCTTGCAGAGTCACGCGCAAAGAGGCACAAAGAAATGGTATCATTGTTGGGGGAGTTGAAGCGGAGCAGCACCAATGACGAAGAGGAAACTTGACCAGACCAGGAGAGTAAGAGGCGTTAGATTCACAGACAGCGAATGGGAACGACTGGAGAGCGAGGCAATCAAGCGCGACATGTACACCAGCGCCTACATCAGGGATATCGTGTTGAGCGTCGTTAAGAAGATTGGCATCAAGTAAAGATCAAACGAAGGGAGATCGAATGGCATACACGAAAGCTGACCAAATCTTTAATGATGCAGTGAGTGAGCTGAATACCATTATGCAGGAATCGCTGGAAATTGATAAAAAAGTCAAAGCCGCAGAGCTAGTTGTAGAAAATATCAAGGCAAAGCGAATGGAGATGCACCTCGCCATTGATGCGGCTAAGTTTGATGCAATAAGGGCTATGCGTAGGGAGTTCCAGAGAACTCTTTCGCGCAGACTTTCCTGCTCTAAAATTGATGAGTTTGAATGCACAATTCTCTCAGATGGCGGTTTCTATGACTATGGCTCCTCGCCTGTATGGAGAATGTATATCAATGTTTCTGTTTCTGTGCCTGGAGCTTCTCTTTCCTTTTCTGCCAGCATTATGAGAAGTGATCAGGTTAAGGAACTGGCAAAAAAAACTGCCGCTGCCTTTAAGGCATTTGGACAATACTAGAAGGGAGATCGAATGGCAATCTACGAAGGGATGCCTGAGAAAAAATACCGAGCGATGGAGGGCATCAACCAAAGCTCGTTCAAAGACCTTGCGCGCAGTCCTGCGCATTACCATTACGCACAGCAGCATAAGCCAAAACCGACATCTGCAATGATCGTCGGATCTGCATTCCATGCGCGAGTGCTTGAGCCTGATCGCTACGCTGAAGAGTTCATGATCTGCGATGCCAGTACACGCACAACGAAGAAATACAAAGAGATGGCCAAAGATAGCGAAGGCGCTGACATCATCTTGGCAGCAGAGGCAGAACAGGTCGAGGCGATGGCGCGAGCGATTGAAGACAGCTATGCCTATGACCTGATCGACACCACACACAAAGAAGTCTCGCTTGATTGGGATCATGACGGGATCAAATGCAAGGCGCGCCTGGATTGCGTTGAGCCAGGCCAATATATCGCCGACGTCAAGACCATCGTCAGCGGCGACCGCGACACATTCACCAAGCAGGCAGCAGACTATCTCAGGCACATCCAAGCCGCATACTACAGCGATGGATGGGCCGCGAACACTGGCGAGTCTTTGCCGTTCATTTTCGTATGTGTCGAGAAAGACCCGCCTCACTGCGTGAGCGTATACCAGTTCAGCGCAAAGGCCATCTCTCTTGGCAGAGAGCAATACACGCGATACCTCAACATGATCAGGGCCTGCCGAGATTACGACATCTGGCACGGCTACGAAGAGGACATCCAGGTAGTCGATCTGCCTGCATGGTATACAAAGAAGGGTAATTGACCAACCGTAAAGAAATACTTGTGAGTTCGATAACGAAGGGAAACCGCAATGAGTAACGACATCATCAAAACCAACCAATCGCAATTCGGAATGTTGGACCTGAGCAGCTTTGATGAAGGGTTCAAGGTGGCTGAATACCTCGCGCAATCTGCCATGATCCCGAAATCGCTCCAGGGCAGGCCAGCAGACGTATTTGCAGCTCTCCAGATGGGCCTGGAGCTTGGCGTCAGCCCCATGCAGGCACTTCAGAACATCGCGGTCATCAACGGCAGGCCATGCGTCTGGGGCGATCTCACGGTCGCCATCGTCAAGGCGCATCCTGATTACGAGTGGATGAAGATCGAAGATGCCAGTGAAGAGAACGGCAGGACCGCAACATGCATCATCAAGCGCAAGGGCGAGCCTGAGACAGTCGGCACCTTCTCAATGGACGATGCCAAGCGCGCCGGTCTGCTCGATAAGCAAGGGCCTTGGAAGCAGTATCCAAAGCGGATGCTCTTGAACAGGGCCAGGGCCTTCGCCTGCCGCGATGCTTTCCCTGATGCCTTGAAGGGTATCAGGATCGCAGAGGAGCAGATGGACGTCGAAGAGAAGTGGGTTGAATCGACTGTCACTGACTCAGCACCGGCTAGCGACATAATCCAGCAGGCCAAAAAGAAGCGCGAGAAGCGCAAGGCGGCATCACCAAAGAAGGATGAGCAGAAGAAACCAGAGCCTTCGCAACCAGCGCCGCCAGTGCCGACAGAGGATGAGCAGATCAAGGCCAATCTGGCATGGATTGACAACGCTCAGAAGATCGACGCAGGGGTCTATACTACAGCCCTGAAGAGGCGCAAGCCTGCCGATGTGGCATCAGACAAGACGATGTTCGATGACTTCAAGGCAACATTTAATGCCGCTCTTGAGGCGCTGGAAAATGGGTAAGACGCGCGCGGCAGCATACAAGCAAGAGGTCAAGAGGCTCAACCAGGCAGTAAGGCGCTATAGGTCGCAGATCAGATCGATGAAGTGGACCATTATCGACTTGGGCGAGAAGCTGAAGAAAGCGGAGGGTGAGTAATGAGCAATGAAACAGAATTCGTAAGCGGTATGTATTTCAAACAACCTCGCGAAGGCGCGCCAGATTACGTTGTCGGCAAGCTGTCGATCAACCGCGACAAGCTACTGGCATGGCTGACAGCCAAACAGCCGAACGAGGCAGGGTATATCAACTGCGACATCAAGATCGGCAAATCTGGCAAGCCTTATGTAGCGGTGGATAATTGGAAGGGCGAACGCGGCAACCATGCTACGTCAGCCAGCCAAAGCAACGCGACTCAAGATGAGTCGTTTGATGATAGCATTCCGTTTTGATTTGTGGTTGATTCTTAGAAGGGATCAGAAATGAACGATCAAGAGAAAAGAGAAATTGAGTCGAGAGTGGTCACGATAACGCCGGCAAGATGCAAAGAGATGCTCCAGAAAAACAGCCATAACAGACCACTAAGAAAGGCGACGGTAAGCCAGTATGCAAGGCAGATGGAGGCGCGCGAATGGGTTGTGAATGGCGAGTCCATCATCATCTCGAACGGCGGTGATGTTCTTGATGGTCAACACAGGCTTCATGCCTGCATTGAGGCAGATGTGCCATTTACAAGCATGGTTGTCTTCGGTGTCGATATCGATGCATTCAAAACTCTCAACACAGGTGCGACCAGGTCTGGAACAGACATGCTATGCATCGCAGGGTACGACAAATTTGTGGCTTCGACATGCAGCGCAGCGGCAAAAAGTTGCATACTGTTCGAGCGCTTTGGTCACGCTACCGGAAGCGGTCATTCAAATCACCTGACAACATCTGGCAAGAAGATGGATTGGGTTGTGTGTCACCCAAGGATTAAGGAAATTGCTCTCGCTATCCAAAAGTATGGCATGACGAATAGGATCGTCTCAGCGAGCATCATCGTGTTCTTGTGGTACTACATGGAGATGATCGACAAGGACAAAACTGAAGAGTTCTGGCATGGCGTTTTGACGATGTCAAACCTTACAGAAAATGACACCAGGCTAGCACTGGCCAACCGTTTCCGCTTGATAAGCGGATCGACGAAGAAATACAGCACTCGCGCAAAGGTTGGTTTCTGTATCAAGGCTTGGGATTGGTTCCGAAAAGGCAAAACGACAAAATATCACAGCAACATCTTCAGGGATGCCGAAGAGGCAATTTCAATCCTCAACACTAAAGAGACCAGGCCAGACTACAATTGATCAGGGGGAACCAATGAGCGAAGACAAGCCAAGCACTTTTGAAACGATCGACAGCCTGCAATTGCAGGGCGACTACGAGAGCATTTCTGAGATTGCGCAGTACGCGATTGATGCATGTCTGAATGATGGTGAGGCTATCAAGCTGTCCGGTGATATCATCGTCAGAGAGAGGGCAGATAATGGCCAGGATTAGGCTAGGCAACCAGGGGTCTTTGTTTGGCGATGAAGGCGCAACACCTATCGAGATCAAGGCAAGGCACGTAGGCGCGCCACACGGCCACAAGGACAAGTCAGGGCGGTATTGGTATCAGCGCATGGCTGAAGACGTTGAGGCGCTGCCTGATGGAGTCAGAGAGGCATGCCTGGTGATGCTTCTCGTCTGGCCTGCTGATAGGCTTGAGGCGGTGCGCAAGATCATCAACCGGTGGAACCGAGCGCAGCACCTTGAGCGGGATAACTTTTCGGAACATATGGGATTTTGAGTGGAGTGAAGATATGGCATGGTATACCTGCCACGATTGTGTCTATAGAGACAAAGAAAGATGCTGCATTGATCCACCTCAGATAGTTGCGATTGACTCTAGCGGCAGAACAATCCAACGCGACCCTACAGTAAACGATGAACGTATAGCGTGCAAATGGCATATGACAAAAGAGCAGCGCCGGGAGTCTGATACCATAAGGATGGCATAGGCCATTCGCATTGAGATGGAAAACATACCCGGCAAATCTGTTTTTGAGTTGATTCGGTGCCGTCAATCTGTATTGTTGACTTCGCTGAAATACGATTGTGATCTTGCGCAAGGAACCTTTCATGATCTTTAACCACCGGCCAAGTAACCTTCCGTCGCCTTGTGCATATGCGGTCGTGTTTCAGCAGCTTGGTCGGTGGTTTTTTTGAAAGGGCATTTGAAATGACATACACAGAGTATCTTCAATCAGACACGTGGAGAACGATAAGGCGTCAGCGTCTTGATCTCGACAATTACGAATGTGTCTTATGCGGAGATCGGGCAGAGCATGTACACCACAGGCGATATCCAGACGAGCTTGGAATGGAGAGCATAAGCGACCTGGTTAGCCTTTGCTACAAGTGCCATCAGAAGCACCACGGATACCTATACGGTACATCTGACAGCAGAGAATACCACACTATGCTTATAAGGCTTGCGGAGCTACAGGATCGCGTGGTTGATCTCGAATATAAGATTCACAAGATCGAATGGGGTATAGAGTGAGCGGATGGGTCAAAATCCACAGACAGATACTGAATTGGGAGTGGTGGGACGATCACAACACCACGCGGCTTTTCATCTGGATGCTGTTGCAGGCCAATCATGAGCCTAAGAAATGGCGTGGGATATTGATAGAAACTGGACAATTTGTTAGCGGACGAAAGAAAATGGCAGATGGTACAGGACTGAGCGAACAGCAGATACGGTCATGCATAGCCCGTCTGAAATCAACCAGCGACCTAACCAGCAAATCAACCAACAAATATACCGTTTATACTCTTGAAAATTGGGCAAAATATCAGCTTGTCGTTGAAAATCAACCAGCAAATCAACCAGCAAATCAACCAACAATCAACCAGCAATCAACCACAAACAAGAATGAAAAGAAGAAAAGAAGAAAGAATAATAGAGAGTTCATCCCACCATCATTTGAAGAGTTCGAGTCCTATTGCAAAGAGAAGGGCTACGGCAGGATAGCCAAAAAGGCCTTTGAGTTCTACGATACCGCCGACTGGCATGACAGCAAAGGCAACAAGGTACGGAACTGGAAGCAGAAGTGCCTCTCTGTCTGGTTCACCGAAGAGAACAGCGATTACGAGGTGCTTTGGGAGGTGTCAGAGCAGGAAAAAGAGGACATAAAACGAGAGCTGCTTGCGGGGGGGCGTTAATGGCAATGATGCGGAGCACTGGGGCGGCAGGGCAAGAACTGCTCCAAGAGCTTGAGGACGAGATCACAGGCAAGCGCAAGGGGGTCGAGTGGCCATGGCTTCACATGCGCAATATGTTTGGCACTATTAGGCCGGGAGAGTTCACAGTGGTGAGCGGCACAGAGGGAAGCGGCAAAAGCTATCTGATCCTTTCTCTCTTGATACACTGTCAGAACCTGGGCCTCAATTGGTATTATCTGCCAATGGAGGAGTCGCCAAAATACTGGCTTAGGCGGTTTCTGGCGATCATCGATAACGATTGGGGCATTCTGGATATTGACCCGATCAAGGCTAACAGAGCAGTTAGTGCGATCAGCAGGCACAGCGACACCATAGACGATATCAAAGGCAGGATTTTCGAGAATCCACGATCTCCGATCGGAGAATGCGGAAACGAGTACATGCCGGATATACCCTGGCGAGAGATGGCGGCAGAGATCGGAGAGGCGGCGCGATTTGCAGATCTGCTTGTAATCGATCCAGTGACGATGATCGACTTTGACCTCGACGGATACGACGACGACGATAGGCAGATCATTCAGAACACCTACCAGGGGCAAAGCCAGTTCGTCAAAAACATTGTTGCCAGGATTGCGAACAGCAAGTGCCATCTGATGGCAGTAACGCATACGACAAAGGACGGAGAGAGCATACAAGGACATGCCGATTGGGGGCGATTCTCTCAGAACTCAATCAAGATGGTTTGCCATGAAGAGGTCGAGAGCGACATCATCAAGATGAGTGACATATGCGAAGACATTGACGACGATGTGGCAACACACTCGAGAACGATACATCTGCACAAGGTCAGGAACGGTAGAGGATCGCGCAGGTCAATAGCTTGTGACCTAGACAAGACGGGGCCGCGCATTGTTGAGCATGGGATCATTCTGAAGGCGAAGAAAAGACGATGACTGAAGACCAAGAAGAGAGAGCCGCGATCATGGAGATTGACGGTGGCTTTGACCGAGAGTATGCAGAATACTATGCGCAGGCCGGAGACTATGTTGGGGTAATGGACCAGGCAAAAATGCGCGCTTGCCTTGATCAGATCAGGAAGGCCAAACGATGATCCACATCAGCATGCCAATACGCACAGTAAGCGAAGCAAACACAAGAGAGCATTGGGGGAAGCGCTCCAAGCGCGCCAGAGAGCAAAGGCAAGCCGCGTTCATTATGGTGCGGAACGCGATAGGCAAGACCACGTTTGAGCTAGTGAAGCCTATCGTGATTAAGCTAGTCAGGGTAGGCAAGCGCAAGCTGGACGGCGACAACCTGTCGCGCAGCTTCAAGGCGATCAGAGATGGCGTATGCGATGCGATAGGCTATGACGATGGCGCGGAGTGCTTGAGGTTTGTTTACGGTCAACGGAAGGGCGAATACAGCGTTGACGTTTTTATCTGCTAACGATCTTTTTCGAAGGGGGATCAAATGCAAATGGATTACACGGAGTTCATCAGATCAAAGGCGAGAGTCATCGAGGATTGCGGGTTTGCGATGCCAGATGGGTACGATTACCTTTATCCATTCCAACGCTCGCTGGTTGAGTTCGCATGCAAGAGGGGCAGGAGCGCGTTGTATTGTGACTGTGGACTTGGCAAAACGCCAATGCAGCTATCATGGGCAGATGCCGTTGTGAATCATGCCGGGCCTGTGCTGATCCTGACGCCTCTTGCAGTCAGTGAGCAGACCAAACGAGAAGCAGACAAGTTTGGCATTGAAGCATACCACAGCAGAGAGGGCGACATATCAGACCGCATCACCATCACCAACTATGAGAGGTTGCACAAGTACAAGCCAGGATACTTCTCCGGCATCGTGCTTGACGAGAGCAGCATCTTGAAAAACTACGCCGGCAAATACCGCCAGGCAATCACTGACTTCATGCAGGGGATACCTTATCGCCTGCTATGCACAGCAACGCCAGCACCGAATGACCACATGGAGCTTGGCACAAGCTCAGAAGCGCTTGGCATCATGAAGCGCAAAGAGATGCTTTCTGTATTCTTCACGCATGACAGCGGCGACACGAACAAATGGATTCTGTCAGGTCACGCGAAAGATCCGTTCTGGGAGTTCATGGCGCAATGGTCGCGCGCTGTTCGCAAGCCTTCAGACTGTGGCGACTATGACGATACAGAATTCAGCCTGCCGGATATGCGAATGGTGCAGCACACGCTGCCAAGTAAGCCAGTAGGCGACAGGCTGTTTGCAGTCGAGGCCGTAACGCTCGCAGAGCAACGCGCAGAGCGACGGGCTACAATGACTGACCGATGCGACAAGGTCGCAGAGATCGCCAACGCCAACGATGAGCCGTTCATTGCCTGGTGCGCGCTCAACGATGAATCAGCCATGCTCAAAGACAAGATCAGCGGAGCGGTTGAGATATGCGGCTCAGATTCAGACGCAGAGAAAGAACGCAAGATGCTTGGATTCAGCGATGGGTCAATCCGCGCTATCGTGACCAAGCCAAGCATCGCAGGTTTTGGCATGAACTGGCAGCACTGCAACCGGATGAGCTTTTTCCCTTCGCACAGCCATGAGCAATTCTACCAGGCGTCAAGGCGTTGCTGGAGATTCGGCCAGAAGCGCGAAGTGGAATGCCACATCGTGACAACCGAAGCAGAGGTCAGCGTAACGAAAAACATGCAGCGTAAAGAGCGACTTGCCGATGAGATGTTTGATGGCATCGTTAGCGGAATGAAGCGCTACCAGAAGGAATCGAAGAAGACAACCTATCAACCAACTAAGAAAATGGAGATGCCAAAATGGTAAAGGTACTGGATCAATATGTAACCGACAATTGCGCGCTGTACCATGGCGATTGCTGTGATGTCGTCGCTGGCCTGTCTGATGAATCTGCTGGCCTGTCTGTGTTCTCGCCACCGTTCGCGGACCTCTACTGCTACACGGATGATGATCGCGACATGGGCAACTGCAAGGACTATGACGAGTTCTTTGAGCACTTCCGATTCCTTGTCGAGAACCTGTACCGTGTGATGCAGGCAGGGCGAATCTGTGCGGTCCACTGCATCGACATCCCAGCGATGAAAGAGCGTGATGGGTACATTGGCCTCAAAGACTTTCCAGCCGACATCACCAAGCTCTTTCAGGAGTGTGGGTTCATCTACCATTCAAAGACCTGCATTTGGAAAGATCCGCTGACAGAGGCAACCAGGACCAAGGCGATTGGTCTGATGCACAAACAGCTATGCAAGGACTCGACAATGTGCCGGATGGGCCTGCCTGACTATCTGCTCGCCTTCCGAAAGCCTGGCGAAAACCAGAACCCAGTAGATAACCAGGATGGCCTTACTGAATATCACGGTAGTCTTGAGATCGGCGGCAAAGGCATCAAGCGCAGTCACAACATCTGGCGCGCTTACGCAAGCCCTGTGTGGATGGACATTCGCCAGACCAATACACTCAACGGAAGGGCAGCGCGTGATCCAGAAGACAAGAAACACATTTGCCCATTGCAGCTTGACGTCATTGAGCGAGTAGTGGCACTGTGGAGCAAGCCTGATGATGTTGTGTTGACGCCGTTCCTGGGCATCGGATCCGAGGCTTACGTTGCAGTCAAGAACGGCAGGAAGGCAATCGGGTCTGAGCTGAAGGAGTCATATTACAAGCAAGCAGTTCGCAACGTGAAGAAGGTTGAGAATGGAGTGAGCAAACAGACAGGACTATTCTAGGGACGAAGGGAGAGGGCATGGGGTTCTGGTGGCCGCGTCAAGGTAAGCCGTCGAGCAAGAGAACATGCGAAGAGGCATTCAACGACGAGCTAGACGCAATCGAACGAAAAGAGAAACGGGAGAAGCAGATCAAGACGCAGAGCAGCGACAGCCAGCGCATGATGGCCATACGCAAACGAGCAACGCTAGACAGCATCAAGGAGCCAGGCCAGGACTGGCCGGATTGGTTCGTCAAAAAGCACAAGGATCATCTTGAGCGCGCCAGGTCTTACCGAGATGCAGAGGATAGAGAGGCGGCGACCAATGACAGATAAGCGCAAGCGAGCCAGGCGCGAAGAGATCAAGCGCAGGCATGCCGAGATGGTCAAGAGAAGGAAGTGGGCCGAGTATGT
>Ga0180434_10009342_pt1 | contig 10662 bp, 6 predicted proteins | sample SS_ome_7_FD_132453 | JGI IMG/M metagenome (GOLD analysis project Ga0180434, IMG submission 132453) | Hypersaline lake sediment archaeal communities from the Salton Sea, California, USA - SS_1_D_2 metaG | ecosystem: Environmental > Aquatic > Non-marine Saline and Alkaline > Hypersaline > Sediment... | reverse complement strand
ATTCCCGGCAAAACCCTTATCTGATACCACGTATCCGGATCTAAGACATTGTTTAAACTATAACTTACGACTGATCCATCCTCTGTTAAAGAAAGATCCCCCTCTACGATTCCGGAACTGCAATAATTTAGATCGCGGCGCGGATCAATTGTTTCATCGGCGCGCGCGAAAGCCAATCGACCGACTATCTTTTTAAAGAAATTTTTAATTTTTGTAAACGCAAATCTCCACCACGAAACACTTTCACCGGAATCAGTTAGTGTAATTATTGGATATGCCTCTTCCCCGCTGCCGCATGACGCTGTCTGGCCCTTAATCACAAGGATCCGATTTTGCATCGTGCCACCGTCATCATACTCAAGAGACGCCCGTTCCAAGGCTTCGCTAAATTCAACCTGGATAAGCGCGTTACGGCAAATATCATTTGACGTGTTTACCGGCAATACATTCGTTACATGCGGCATCGGATAGCAACATGAATTCGTTGCCAGACCCAAACCGGAATCAATTGCCTTGCATTCCGAATCATCGATAAATCCGCAAAGCATTGTAAAATTCGCCGTCCCCTCTACTCCATCGGCTGCTGCTCGAACATCAGTTGTTTGATTACCCTCTTCATCAACCGTTCCAAGGCCAACCGCCTCAACAATCTGGGTATTATCAACACGGCCGTCACCGCTTGTGCCAATTTCGCAGCCAGTATCTTCGCCTGCACCAGTTGCGCCATCGCCGCAAAATGACGGGGTTGAATAATCGTATGAGGCACCGAGATGTAAACAATTACGTCCACATCCCTCTCCACCGTCACAACTTTCTCCAATATCAATCACCGCGTTGCCGCAACAATCAGGGTCGCCCGAGCCGACACACGGATATGTTCCTTCATTAAGACAAATATCCGAGCACCCGTCGCCTGGCCGTGGCCGACATTGTTCATCGCCAACTCCGGCGCAATCTAGATTTGAAAGACAGGCTCTGCCGTCAGCGCAATGCATTCCGTTATCACAATCCTCGCCAAGCTCGTTCTCAATAATTGAATTTCCACAAACCGCCCGTGGTCCAGGCATCGAGCCTTCATTTAAACATTCCGGCGAACAGCCGTCGCCCGAACGACGATTTCCGTCATCACAATCTTCGCCATTACCAAGATCGCCATTACCGCAAATTGAACCCGAAAGCGTCGAGCCTTCGTTCTGGCATCCTTCGTCACAGCCATCGCCATAAATATCATTTCCGTCATCACATTCTTCGCCGGCTTCTATCCATGGGTTGTCCCATGGAGAAATGTACGCCAAATCTTCTACGTCGGCATTACCGCAAGTACCGCCGGCACCGACTTGTAGAATCCGCTCACGAAGACAATTTGAGGTACAGCCGTCACCGGAAAGTAAATTTCCGTCATCGCATTCTTCACCCAAAACTGTTTCAATAACTCCATTACCGCACACGGCAATAAATGACTCCGAACCAAGATGCAAACAGCTTGCAACATCGCAGCCACGAGAAATTGATTCAAGACTTGTATCAATCGTACCACCAAACATAAGTTCTCCCACCGCTGTATCAACAACCGACCAGGCCCAATCATAAGTCGCCGGATCAAGGAACTGACCAACCGTACTGCATTCATCCGGTGAGCCAAGCGGGAGGGCAGTATAAACAACCCTGTCACCGCGTGCTTCGGTATATCCAAAAGGCGGTTCAATCAGGACATCAGAAATCTCACATGGCACATCGCTGTCGCGAGTTCTAAATATCCATGAAAAATTTTCACCCCAGTTCAGTCCGACAAGATTTGAATTGGTATAGCTTTGAATTTGATCAGATAAGATAACTCGATAATAAGTACGTGGAGCAAACGGCGTATGATGCAATAAAATCTGCTGCCAAGTTGTCGGATCAAGCGCTGTTACACCGGTTACTAAATTTCCGCCAACAAATGAGTTGCAATTTTCATTAGAACACTCAAAAATCTGAACATTGCTTGGATTATTGAGCGTACTCTCATTCATAAGAGTATTAAACTCGGCATAAATCGTTGCATTCGTACATGCTTCAATGCATTCCGGCTCATATCTCACAACTGCGGGATTGGTAAAATCAATTACAAGCTCACCAAAATCAGAAACGCCCTGACCGGTTATTTCCGCGCTAATCTGAACTGAATCGCCCTCAGTCTCAGTAATCGGCTCAGCTTCCGAAAGCCAGCCTTCAGCCGGATTTGGCACAGTAATCTGTGCTTTTATAATATCGTTTGATTCCCAGAGCCAATCATATGACGCCGGGTTTAAAGATATGCAAATATCATCGCTATCAAACGCTGACGCGCTGTACGGCACCGGCGTGGTATCTTTGGCGATCTTATAGCCCGGTATTACTGCAACTCCGCCCACCGTACAAAGATCATCAGTCGCCCGGGTCTGCCATTCATAGCAGTAAGCATAGCCCTCGCCGCATTCATCCGCGTTTTCTTCCATCTCAAGGCTGCCGACCGTACCGTCGCCACGCAAATTTGTTGAAAGTTTAATCAAGTAATGGGCTTCAGTATCAAAATTTGATTGTGGAATTATTTCAAACCCATGATTATCACCAATCGCATTTATTGCGTTCACTAAAACATCAACTGTCGACTCACATGGGTCACCACCAGTGCCAACGCATTTTTTAAATTCAATATTTGATGGAGTAAATCGGCCAATGTCCATCGGAACATTAAACCTCACCACTGGAATCGCATTGATACAAACCTGATCTCCTCCGCTTCGCACATCCCAAGGCGCCGGCGATGCCGGAAGATTATCACGAGTACATTCCTCAATCACCTGCGGTGTGATTGGAATAATGCCGGTTGAAAAACGCCAGACAAACGACGCCTCTTCAGCAACCATCTCACATTCCTCGGTAAGCAAAATGCAAGTCCCGTCAGAACAGCACTGCTGGTCGCTGTCGCATGCTCCGGAGTCTTCAAGACAACTTTCAACGCGATAGTTTATACTATTACTTACCCCGCCGGCTGATGAAGTAATGGTTACCGGACCGGTCACCGCACCGCCTGGAACTGTCGCGCCAATCGCCTCTGCCGACCAATCGCCCACCGCAGCTGAAACGCCGTTATAAAAATTAACTGTACCGGGTGCACCGCCCAAACGCTCTCCATAAATCATAACCTCGGTGCCAACTGGCCCGACATTCGGGCTGATCCGGCAAATCCCGGGTGTTAACACCTCGTCATTAACCGTAAATGAAGCCGCTGCGCTTGTGCGTCCGTCAGTTCTTGCTACCGTTACCTCATGTGCGCCCAAAGTTACTGAATTGGTATCGCTGTATTCATCCGGAACTTTCACGGTAATATTATCGCGGTGCCAAAAATCATCTCCACATTCTTCTGGAAAATCAATATCCCCAACCGCGCTTTGGCCGGTTGAAGGATTTGTAAATGTCACTGTTCCAACGCCGCTCCCAAAATTATCTCCATAAATCGTGACATATTGGCCAATTGGCCCGGCTTCCGGATCGATTTGAGCAATTACCGGCACGCCGCTAAGACCTCTCTCCACCACCTGAAAACTCACTTCATTGCTCTCAATGCCACCGCGCGTAATTTTAACCGGATATGAGCCAGTTGCAAGCGGCGGAATTGTTGCCCCAACGCTCGCATCACTCCATGAATCAATACGCCCGGCCGGGGCTGTCCCGATTGTTACCGTGTCCTCGGTATCGCCAAAACCGCTGCCGGAAATTATTACGCTCGTACCGCTCTCCCCTTCGTCCGGATTTACCTCGCAAATCCCCGGACGCTCAACTGTGTTTATTAAAAAGTCAGGAATAATCGGACCGCGCGTATCATCAGTCGCATCGCTGTCGCCTGCGTTTGTCACAACCTCAACCGGACCGGTCACTGCCCCATCCGGCACAACAATAATAATTTGATTGTTTGTCCAAGTCCGACCGCAAGGCGCAAACGGCGCAACTATCTCATCTCCTTCCGCTTCCGCGCCCAAAAATCTGACCTCACCGGAAATAGTACCAAAATATTGGCCGCTCACTGTTATCATTGTGCCGGGCGCCCCATCCAAAGGACTAACCGACTCAACAAGCGGCAAAGAAACACAAACTCCACCTTCACAATAACCCGAAGAGCAATCATCGTCGCTGGCGCATGAACCGCCGGAACAACCGCCGCAATAATCCACGCTTGCCGGATCCCCGCCGCAATCAACTCCTGTCTCGCCCTCGTCCTGAATACCATTAAAGCAATGCTCTGCCCGCACCGTCACAGTCACGGATGAAGAAAGTGAGTTATTATCATCAATGTCATAGGCTCGCGCCGCAATATCAACGCGCGTCCCTAATGTATAGCCTGTTGTATCCCAGTCATGATGGGCCGTAAAACTAAGCGGTGTTGGCGCTCCCGGACCGTCACTGCCGACGAGTGCTCCGTCAATTTCAAAATCAACCAAACCTACTCCGGCATCATCATCCGCCTGGGCCTGCAAAGTAATAATTGAGTTTACCGGCACACCCTGCCCCGAATCAGGATAAGTTACCTCAACATCCGGCTCTGCAACATCAACTAGGTCCCCGGTAGTAAATATGCCTTCACAAATTGATCCAAAGCCGCTGCAACTAACAAATAATCCGCCTTCGCTTCTTAAACCCTCGGAAATTGTCACACGATATTCGGTATTCTCATCAAAACATTTTCTGTCTTCATTCGGCGTTGGACATGCCGCACTCGGCACAAACGAAACTCGCGAACCGGAAATTGTTAACGTCCCGTCAACCGCGATACCGTCGCTTGCTCTTTCAACTTCAATATTTTCGCCAACAGTTGCCTCGTCAACATTGGTATTAAATAAAATTCTAACTGTCGTATTTCTAATTGGAATGTCTCCTTGCGGCGTAATGCTCTCTACCTGAAAAGTTCTTACTCCGCCCGGCCCGATTCCACCCGGACCTCCGCCGCCACCCGGCGGACCGCCCGTGCCTCCTTCGGTCGTTGCCTCAACAAGTGCATTCAATACAAACTGTGAAATCGCAAATGATGCAAGTATAATCGCAAGTCCAATTACGCCGTTTAAAAGCGTCCGTTTTGCCCGATCAACCTGCTCGGCATCTCCGCCCGCTGTCATCCATAAAAATCCGCCATATAAAATAATTCCAAGGGCAATAATTCCAAGAAGTCCCAGGGCAACATTAATAATCCGGGCAATCATCACCCGAATATCTCCTCCACCAAGCTCAATCTCATCCTCAACCGGTTCAATACCAACCTCAACCGCCAAAACATATCGCACGCCAATTAAAAAAGTCGCCACAATCAAAATGATTAAAGCCGTGGTTAATAATTTTCGATATGTTTTATGCATTTATATATAATTACCTATCTTTGGTCGGAATACCTGCGCAAGGACCCGATGTCCTTGAAGCCGAGGGCAGAATATCGCAGCACCAAGGCGCGCCGGTCCGATCCTTTGGGCAATTTGACGTTGCCGCCGGACTAAAACAATTTTGATAAACATCCTGAACCTCGGAAAATATTTCTGGATAATACTCTGTTTCTTCAATAAATAATCCATGGCGCATCTCGGTAACTGTATGATGAGGCGTCAGGCCGCCTTCAGCCGGCAAACCATCAATCGTGTAGGCATCAGAATCATTTGAATACCAGACGGAAAGCCCATCCGTACGGTTATCGCCAAGCATAATATTTGATGAACCCAAAGATGTTGCGCTCATTAAAATATCCCAAACAATTTCAATCGGAAGATCCGGTGAAACACCGCCTTCGCTTGGAATTGGATTCACTGACACAATTCCCGGCGGTTCAATATAAACTGAATCCGATGTTGAAAAACTCCAAAGATAATTATCCGTTGGCGGTCCTTCAGCAGTGCCGCTCTCATCGCCATCAAGCGAGTTACCGGCCATGTCAACAACACCGTTATAAGGAAATATTGCCGTTGGTTCTTCGCCTGGATTCATTGTTGCCGCTCGTACTGTTACATCAATGCCCGATGATCCTGGCAAACAGAAAACATCACCACCGCAGGTATTTGTACCGCAAGCTTCATCCGGAATAAACTCAACTGTTTTATACTGATTTGAAAGATTAAATGCGCCCAACACAACCGTACCTGATTCAACTAAAATATTTGTAAACCGACTCGAATGTCCGCTCGCAGAAGTTGGATCGATAGGCTCATTAAAATTAATTTGAACTAAAACATTTTTTGGATATTCTTCACCGGCAGTTGGGAAAACATTTCTAATCTGCGGTGGAGTAACATCAACAAAAGTACCAACCTCAAATGTCCAACGATAACTATCCTCAAGCCCGCCGCCAAACCCCTCTGTTCCGTCGGCAAGCTCCAAATTGCTTAATTCAACTGTATATGATACGTCTTCACTCGCCGAACCAAGCCAATCAACCGGCTCAAAAACAAAAGTCTCGAGATCTTCTGTAAAACGCACCCGTACCTGATCCTCGCGAAGCGCCGCATCAGCACCGTCGGCTGTTTGATAAATCTTTACATTATCAACGAGCAAGAGAGTTGAAGCCGTATCATCGCTTGTATCAAGCGGCGTGTCATTATCATCATAGCCTGAGATAAATGATTCAATCATCATTGGTTCTTTAAAAGTAACCATAACTTTCGTGTTTCTCGGAACATCGGTGTCACCCCGGCCGGGATAATGATAATCAATAATCCCATTGCCGAGCGCACTTGAAAAACTTTCATAAGTTGGCGGTACACCGCCCGGTGGGCCTCCGCCACCCGGTGAAAAAAGATCTTCTCCCAAAAGTGCACGGAATATGAAATATGTAATCGCCCACGAAGCAAGTATGATCGCAAGCCCAATTACACCATTAAGTAATGTTCGTTTTGCTCTTGCTACCTGTTCAACATCCCCACCCGCCGTCATCCATAAAAATCCACCATATAAAATAATCACTAGAGCGATAATCCCAAGAAGCCCCAGAAATATATTTATAATCCTCGCAATAATAACGCGTATATCTTCACCGCCGAGCGCAATCTCTTCTTCAACCGGCTCCAATCCGACTTCAACCGCTAAAACCGGCGTTGAAAAATGTGTAAATAAAATAAAAAAGACCACCAGGGTAAACAAAAATACAACTAAAAACCTAGTGCTCTCAAAATTAAAAATTTTTATCCCTTTCTGCATGGATAGAAAGGATAATTAATTATTTTAGGAACGGAGAAACCTATTTATTTAGTTCCTCCTGAACAATTTTTTTAACAAGTGCGCCATCGGCCGCATCGCCCGTCTCTTTCATTACAAGGCCCATTACTTTCCCAAAATCAGCCGAAGATACTTCACCAAGTTCGCTAATTTTGCTCTTTACAATCGCCCTTACTGCATCTTCAGGCATTTCTTCCGGAAGATAAACTGATAATATTTCGATCTCTTTATTATTTTGCTTTACTAAATCATCACGGCCGGCTTTTTCAAACTCCCCGGCTGCATCCCGAAGTTGTTTTATTTGATACTTAACAATCTTTACAACCTCTCCGTCATCAAGTCCTTTTTCCTTTTCTTCTTTCTTTTCAATCAACTTATTTTTTATGGCAGAATTTAAAAGACGGAGCGATGATACACGCTCTTCGTCTTTTGATTTCATCGCCTCCTTTAAGTCTTCATTTATTTTCTTCTCCAAAGACATGTTTTTAACGATAACGTCGATATGCTTTTTCAAGATCATCTTTAATACGTCCGGTCTTTACCATATATTCACGTTTTGTTTTTAAGGTTTCTCGACGCAGAGCACTTTCTCTTTTCTTATTATCGCTCTTTATTTCCTGACGAAAACGAATTTTCTTTGCTTGTATAATCTTTCCGCTTTGCTGAACTCGACGGCTAAATCGTCTTAATAGTGATTCAAAGCTTTCCCCCTTCTTTCTTTTCACCTCAGTCACATTAATTCACCTTCCTTTCTAAGTGTATATTTATTATTAAACTATAAATAAATTTTACTAATTTTAGCACAAAAAGTCAAATTACCCTGCTGCTGATTTACCTATCTTTTTCTCAACCTCACGAACAATTTTCTTTTGATCAACGATTTCCTGAATTCCAGCTTCCATATCACGTATAAGGATTGTACCATCAAGCACCTCTTTTTGACCTAAGATTAGCGTATATTTTGCACCAAGCTTATTGGCAATCTCAAGCTGAGCCTTAAGCGAATCCTTTGAAAAGGCCTCGGCAAGTGGTATTCTCGCCTTTCTAAAATCCTCAAAAAGGGCTAAAGCCTTAACCCTTGCCTGCTCGCCAAGCTGAGCAAAAAAGATTTCGGGCTTCTCAACGGCCGGCACCTTCGCTTCCGCGCTTCTAAGATAAGTAATCACTCGCTCAACACCAATGGCAAATCCAGCTGCTGGTGTTGGCCTTCCGCCCAGCATCTCCACTAAAAGATCATATCGGCCGCCGCCGCCAAGCGCATTTTGACGCGCCTCATCATCATCACCTTCAGGCCAGATCTCAAAAACAGTTCTTGTATAATAATCTAAACCGCGTACTAAGAATGGATTCAAAACATATGGGACATCCGCTTCATCCAGTGCCTCAAGAACTTTCATAAAATGATTTTTACTGTCTTCATCCAGCCAATCAATTATTTGCGGCGCCTCATTCCTAAGACCCCGGCATCCCTCATCCTTGCAATCCAAAAGACGTAAAGGATTCTTATTAAGTCTTTTCTTGCAATCATCACAAAGCTGACCCCGACGACTGCGATAATAACTTACAAGCTCTGTTTTAAAGGCGAGTCGTGATTCTGGGGTCCCTAAGCTGTTTATCTGCACTGTAATTGGCAAATTCATATCTTTAAAAAAATCATTCGCAATCATAATAAGCTGAGCATCCAAAACCGGGCTTTCCTCACCAAGCGCCTCAAATCCAAATTGAAAAAATTGACGATATCGTCCTGATTGCGGACGCTCATGACGAAACATCGGACCCCAATACCAAAATTTTACCGGTTGCGGCTGATTAAGCATTCCATGAGTTACATAAGAACGTGCGATTGAAGCCGTTGCTTCTGGCCGAAGAGTAATCGTTTCTCCGCCAATATCCTGAAAAGTATACATCTCTTTTTGAACAATATCCGTATCCTTGCCTACCGCCCGGACAAAAAGATTCGTTTCTTCCAGCAAAGGAGTCTCAATTCGACCATAATTAAAATCACGCGCAAGTTCCCTCGTCGTATCATAAATAAAATCCCAATAATTTTGATCGGCCGGCAAAATGTCCCTCATCCCCCGAAGAAGCTGAGGCGCTTTAGCTGTTTTTTTAACACGCGGCTTTAGCACTGCCGATTTCAAGGCTGGCTTTTTAGCCACTGTTTTGACCGCCTTTGTTTTCTTAACAGTTTTTGTCGCTTTTTTTGTTGTCTTTTTTTTCGGTGACATATTTAAAAATTATAATCCGGATTCTCAAAAACTTTCAATTTATTAATCGGCCAACCCCTGAGCCATACTTTTCCAATTACATAATCTTCATTTATCGGACCAATAATCCGCGAATCAAGGCTTGAGCTGCGATTATCGCCAAGCATATAATATTCATCATGCCTTAACGTCACTTTCTTCTCACCGGCCGTAAAGCCATTATTTAAATATTCCTCATCAAGAATAATGCCGTCTGGATTTTCATCGTTATAAATAGTGATTTCACCGTCAGAAATTTCAACTGTTTCATTCGGAAGCCCGATAACGCGCTTAATAAAATATTCATCCGGATCGTCCGGATATTTAAAAACAACGATATCCCCACGCTCCGGATCGCCAATATGATAGCCTATTTCATTGATAATTAAATATTCATGATCATAGAAATTAGGTTCCATTGAAGCACCTTTAACATAAAATGGCTGGATCAAAAATACTCGAATCGGAATAATAATAAGAAGGGCAATCACAACTACCTGAATAATTTCAAAAATAAAACCCGTTACCACTGCCGCTGTAGTTTTGGGTTCATTTAAATTTTCTTTCTTTTTATTTTTTTTGAATAAAGACATATCTTAATGAATCTTTTAATCTAGCAAATTGCGATCTGGTGACCACTGCTGGATTCGAACCAGCGACCTCTTCGATGTGAACGAAGCGCTCTAACCAGCTGAGCTAAGTGGCCAAAAAGCCTACGCTTTAAAAAACGCCCTTGCCATTATTTTAGTAGTATAAATATATCACATATTGTGTATAAAATCAAGGCTAAATATTAACTAAAATTAGCAAAAAAATAAAATACAAACAAACACAAAATTCAAACATTCCGACAGTAAAAATTACAAAAAATTTGTCAAGAAAATTGTCAAAATCAAGCCCTCGGGCCAAAAACAAGGAAACACTGGAAAAATTTACCATTTTATACTATAATGAACACACATTATTATATTATGAGCGTTGACCTGCTTCCCGAAAAGGACAAACTCGAAGAATCAAAAAAAGGCGTCCTCATGTTTGGACGAATTTTTGTTGCTGTCTTAGTAATCTTTGCCGTTGCCGCAACTGTCTTTTCATACAAGGTTGTCACAAGTGAACAAGCAACCGAAGGCAGCTTTATGGGCCGTGTAGGCAAACTTCCGGTATTTAGCGGCATCAAATATCTTACAAGTGCGAGCGAGCGCGGACT
>Ga0180434_10009341_pt1 | contig 10663 bp, 4 predicted proteins | sample SS_ome_7_FD_132453 | JGI IMG/M metagenome (GOLD analysis project Ga0180434, IMG submission 132453) | Hypersaline lake sediment archaeal communities from the Salton Sea, California, USA - SS_1_D_2 metaG | ecosystem: Environmental > Aquatic > Non-marine Saline and Alkaline > Hypersaline > Sediment... | reverse complement strand
GCTGTGCGTCGTCGTCTCCGTCGCGCACAAGGTGCCGCGGGCCAGCCTGGCCCCCGAACACGTCGTCCCCCAGACTCTGGAGGGCGTCACGACCGACGTGCAGGAGACCGGCGTCATCCGCGCGCTGCAGGACCACACAGCCAGGTGGCGCCCGGCGCCCGGCGGCGTCTCATGTGGGCACGTCAACATCACGGCCGGCACGCTCGGCTGCCTGGTCACCCACGAAGGCCAGCTCTACATCCTGAGCAACAACCACGTGCTGGCCGATTCCAACCAGGGCCAGGCCGGCGATCCGATCCTGCAGCCGGGGCCCTACGACGGCGGCACGCTCGACGACCAGATCGCCACGCTGGAGGACTTCGTGCCCATCGACTTCGGCACGGGCGTGCCCGTCTGCCCCATCGCCACCGGCCTGGCCGACGTCTTCAACGGACTGGCCCAGCTCGTCGGCTCCAGCCATCGCATACGGGCGTTCCAGCAGACCGCCGGGACGAACCTGGTCGATGCTGCCATCGCCCGGCCGCTGTCCGACGACCTGGTGGAGAAGCGCATCCTGGAGATCGGCGTGCCGCAGGGGGTCGGCGAGGGGACGCTGAGGCTCCCGGTCCGCAAGAGCGGGCGCACCACCGCCCTGACCAGCGGCGAGATCACTCAGGTGGACGCGACGGTGCAGGTGCAATATAGCATGGGGAACGTGGCCATCTTCAGCGATCAATTGGTCGCCGGGCCGATGAGCTCGGGCGGCGACTCGGGCTCGGCCGTCCTGGACGGAAACGACCGCGTCATCGGCCTGCTGTTCGCCGGCTCTGACCAGACGACGATCATCAACCGCATCCACAACGTCCTCGACGCCCTGAACGTGGAGATAGCCCTGTGAAGCCGGGAGTAAATTGCAGATTAATGTTCGCTGACTCGCTGATTCGCTGACTCGCCGATTCGCCCCGTGCCATGTGTGCCATTGAAAGAGAGGGATACCGGGGTAAAGGCAGCTACCGCCGCCGCATCAGCTCCTTGTACAGCGCCTCGAAGAAGCGGTCGAACAGCCCGAACTCGCCGCTGATCACGTTCGTCTGCGTGCCCCGGGAGCGCATGGCCTGGTAGATCGGATTGTCCATCGAGGGGGGGCTCTCCGCCACGTACCAGATCGAGCCCCCTTCCCGCTCGACGGCGCGGTTGACGTCGTAGTCGCGGGCGCCGTGGCCGACGATGATCACGTCACGGCTCAGGTACTGCCGCAGCACTTGCTCGCCCTCGGTGCCGCGCAGCGAGATCTCGCTGGGGGTGAAGGCGAACGAACGGGAGGGGACGTCGCCATGTAGCTTGACGATCTTGACCCGCGGCTGCGTGCGTTGGAGGATCTCGACGATCTCCGACCCGCTCTGCTCGCCGCAGATGAAGACGTCGAAATCCTCGCCCGCCAGCTTCCCCTCGCGCAGCGCACCCTCCAGGAACGGATCCAGGTTGGTGGTGAATATGACGTTGAAGAAGCCTTTCTCGGCCAACTCCGCCAGGCGGCGGTAGCCGCGCGAGACCCCGGCCTGGGCGAAGTGCTTCTTCAGGATCACGTATCGCTCCAGCGGGCTGAGTCCGTTCAGTGTGTCGTAGAACGTCTCCAGATCGTCGCCGCCGGCAATTCCTCTCACGACGCGCCGCATCGCGCTGCAGCCCAACGTCATCGACGTCCCGCTGCCCAGAACCAGGACGTACGGCGGCTCGCCGCTCTCCCGCCGCGAGCGCATCAACTCGGCCAGCAGCTCGATCTTGCCGGGGACGCGCCGCCCCAGCCTGCGCCGCAGCACCCACACCAGCGCCAGCAGGAACGCCAGCACGGCCAGTATCAGGGCGCCCGGCAGGCAGAACGGCGAGGTGGTCACCGAGATCCACCACGGCGCCGGCGCTGGCGCCGGCGTCGGCGTGGGCAGGACCGTGGGCGTGGGGGCCGGGGTGGGCGTAGGCGTGGGAGATGGGGTCGGGCTGGGCTCCGGCGTCGGTGGCGCGACTACCGACAGGGGGATGGGCGTGATCTCGTGGTAGAACACACGCCCGCCGGGCAGGACGGCCATCATCTCGGCCCGGACGGTGTATTCCCCCTGCTCCTCGAGACCCTGGAAGGCGCCGGAGTAGGCCACTACGTTCTCCCCGGCCTGACTGAAGGCTTCGCCCCGGCGCATCTCGACGGTCTGCACCGTCGCGTCGCCCTGCGTCAGCCGGGCGATCAGCTTGAGATCCTCAAAAGACGCAGCGCCCGCCAGGTGCACGCTGGCCTGCAGCGAGATCGATTCGTTCAGATCGTGCGACGAGCGCCGGGTGGGCTCCGCCAGTTCGACCCACGGAGCGGAGATCAGGGTGACCCACTTGTGCTCGTAGAGCGGCGTGCCGTCGGGCAGCAGCGCGTGGAACGTCAGCGCGTACTCGCCCGTCTGGTTCAGTGGATCCAACTGGGCCGTGAAGTCCTGGCCGTCCTTCTCCAACCGCAGTTGCTTCCTGACCCCCTTCTCCCCCTCGATTTCCACCTGGAAATCCTTCACCGGGACGTCGACGACCTGGCCGTTCTCGTCCTTGATCCGGGCTCGCACTGCGAAGGGCTGATCGGCGGGCAGGAATCCGCTGCTGGGCTCGCACACCTCGATCGTCGTGTCGGGGAAGAAGACGTAGCTGAAATCAGCGCGGCCCTCCCCTTCCAGCACTACCTGCCAGGTGCCGTCCCAGGGCTCCGTGTAGGTCACGCCCCACACCTCGTAATCGATCCCGTTGCTCTGCCAGGTGACGCCCTCCTCATCCCTGCTCAGCAGCGCCCCGCCGGGGGTTCCGTCCTGCTGCGGGCGGTAGATCTTCGGCTCCAGACCCGGGTTCTCCTTGCCCGATATGGTAAACATGATCTGGAAATAACTGCTGCGGACCTGGTACGCCAGGATCTGGCTGGGATGGACGGCCAGGGAAGGCGTGGCCGGGGTGCACAACAGCTCCGAGAAGACGTAGGTCCCAATACCCTGCATCTCCTGGACCTTCCCGGCCTGTTTGTAATACCCGCCGGCGTTGGCCGAGACGCCCTGCCAGAACTCTTCGTAGGTAGCGACGAAGTCGGGGCTGGAGGTTTCCTCCAGTTTGTCGACCCCAATGCCCACCATGTAGAGGGGGGCGCCCCGGGGACTGGGGCAGACGCTGTCCTCGTATGCGTACTCCCCCAACTGCTGCATAAGCTCCCGCGTTTCTTCCAGGTAGGCCAGAATTGTGTCCTCGCCCGCTTCCTCGCTCACCTGGGCGGTGGTCGGTTGCCCGTCGGAGACGAGGATGATAGATGGCTTGCGATCCGGATCGTACGCCTCGTCGAGCATCTCCAGCGCGGCGCGAAGCGCTGCGTTGATGTCGGTGTACTGCGCGTTCCTGCGGGCGCCGATCCGCTCGTGCACCGCCGCGTATTGCTCTTTCAGCTCCACGGCCGCCGCCGGGCTATCCAGCAGGGTGAGCGGGATGACGGTGGGCTCAGTGCCGAAAGCGACGACGCCCAGCCGGTGGACCGCGCCGGATCGCTCCGAGCTCAGCATGTCGATGAAGAAATTGACGGTGTTGACCCGCACGCCCTCGGTGTCGGTGGTGTTCCACATCGTCTCCGACTCGTCGATCACCATGACGACGTCCAGGCTGGGCACATCCCGGCGGGGCTGGCCGTCCCCCTCCTGGCCCCACGCCGGCCGGGGAAACAGGGCCAGGGCCAGGACGAGAGCAAGGAGAATCCGCGGGGCGGCCCAAACGTCAGACCTCCGAGGTCTCCGGCGGGCGTATTCGCCGATCACCACAGACCTCGGAGGTCTGGCCTCAATACGGGCCGCTCCCAGCCCCCGTCGCGGGGACGTTCTATGCGATAACCATCCGCTGATCATCACCTTCAACCACCTTACAAGAGAGTAACCACTCAGCTTGCTCCCCCTGACCACAGCCCGGCGTCTCCTGGCTGACCTATTGGCGCCACGTCACAGTTCAAACGCTCACGGCTCCTGGGTGCTGGCACAGCGGAACCCGGCGAAATCGTAGGTGTAGTCGGGCCGGACGTTGTACCGGAACCCGGTGCGGGCATAGACTTCATCGAAGGGCCACGAGCCGCCGCGCAGCACCTTGTACGTGCCAGTGATGGGGCCCGATGGGTTGGCGGATGGGGACTGGCCGTAGTAACCGCTGTCGTACCAGTCAGCCACCCACTCCCACACGTTGCCCGTCAGGTCGAAAGCGCCGTAGGGGCTGTCGCCGCGGGGAGAGAAGCTGCCGACGGGCGCGGTATCTCCCCGTCCCGACTCCTTCGTGTTGGCCCAGGAGCTGTCGAACTCATCACCCCAGGCGTAGCGCCGCCCACGCCCTGAGCCATCCAACGCAGTTGAGCTTGCCGCAGGACCGCGCGCCGCCTTCTCCCACTCGGCCTCGGTGGGCAGGCGCTTCCCCGCCCAGCGGCAGTACGATTCGGCGTCCTCCCAACTGACCAGCACGACCGGGTGTGCCATCCGATCCTCAATACTGCTGTCGGGGCCATGGGGGCAGCGCCAATCGGCCCCCTCCACCTTCCCCCACTCCGAGCCCTTCCAGACCCAGCCCCAGCCACGCGCCTCGGCCTCGGTCTGGTAATCGGTGGCGGCCACGAAGCGGGCGAAGCGCTCATTGGTCACCTCGTGCCGGTCGATCCAGAAATCGTCGACGTGGACCCGGTGGACCGGTCGCTCGTCGTCGCCCAGCTCCTCGCTGCCCATGACGAACTCGCTGGCCGGGACGCGCACCATCTCTGCGCCGTCGGTCTGCCACACCTGCATCTCGACTGCAGGCGGCGCCGGCGTCGCTGCCTCAGTGGGGGCAGCCGATGGCACGACGGTAGACGAAGGGTCCACGGCGGCGGTCGGCGAAGGAACAGCGGCCGACGGGCTGGGCGCGATAGCGCACGGCTCCATCGTGGGCGCGACCGTGGCCGCCGGCGTCGTCGTGGCCCGGAGGAAGAGGAGCACGAAGGTCAGCACAGTCGACGCCACCAGGAGCGCGCCGATGGCGGACCCGACCCACGGGAACGATCGCTTGCGCGGCGACCGGGGCGGCACGACCGGCGTCGAAGCGAGGGCCGGAATCGTCGGCGGCTCTGTGGGTGCAGCCGGTCCATTGCCGCGGCGGACTCCGTTGTGGGCGATGGGAACCGGGCAGGCCTCGTGCAGATCGGCCAGGAAATCGTCCATCCGTTGGTAGCGGTCGGCCGGCGACTTGGCCAAGGCTTTGAGGATGACGCGCTCCATCTCCTTCGACAGATCGGGGCGCAGCGTGTGGGGAGGCGTCAGCGGCTCGTTGATGTGCATGAGGATGACGGCCATTGGACTGTCGGTCGTGAACGGCGGCCGGCCCGTGACCGCCTCGTACAGCACTGCCCCCAGGCAGTAGACGTCACTCCGTTGGTCCACGGCCATGCCCTGCGCCTGCTCGGGCGACATATACTGCGGCGTACCCACGCTGGCCCCGCTGGCCGTCAGCCGGGTGGAGTCGGCCACCATCTTCACCAGGCCGAAATCGGAGAGCAACGGCCAGTCCTCCTCGGCCATCAGGATGTTGCCCGGCTTGACGTCGCGATGGATCATGCCCTCCCGGTGGGCGTGGGCCAGCGCGTCCCCCACCTGCGAGACGATGTTGACCGCGTACCCCAGGTCCTGCGGCCAGCCCAGGTATCCCCTGAGTGTCCCGCCGCCGACGTATTCCGTGACCAGATAGAATACGTCACCCTGGCGCCCGTAGTCGAAGACAGTCAGGATGTTCCGATGGCGGAGCCGGGCCACAGCCTTGGCCTCCCGCTCGAAGCGGGTGAGGAAGCCCTCGGTTTCTGCCAGGTCAGGTGCCAACACTTTGACCGCCACGTGGCGTTCGAGGTTGGGCTGGTACGCCTTGTAGACGGTGGCCATGCGACCCCGGCCGATCTGCTTGATGATCTGATATTGTCCGATCTTCTTGCCTTCTAAACCCATCACCGCCTCAGAGCAACTGATTCGCTATGATTTGTTTTAAGAATTTATATACCTAACAATACGCCTTGTATAAACAGCATATCACACTCGCACGCGTAGATCAATAGGAAAATACTACTATGGGAATGGGCAACAGGGGTAGTGTACGGTATTTCTCAACAGCCGTGGGTTACAACTCTGTTACAGGGGAATTTCGCGCTGCCGCCCACCCCGACCCTCCCCCTGGGAGGGGGAGGGAGTAGGGGCCCCCCGGCCCCAATATCGTTCGGGGGGTAATTTAGGAGCTCAAAATAGGACACGGATTTACACGGATGCACGCAGGTCAGGGCGTGCTTCGGCCGCTCAGTGAGGGGCAGAAACGGCTGAAGTCGTTACTACGAACCCATCAACGCGCGATCGAGAGGGTATCAGTGCTTCGTCAACGGTGGCTAATCAGCCACCGTCATTCCGAGCGACCGAAAGGAGCGGAGCGATTGAAGGGAGTCGAGGAATCTCTCTATTGAGGTACTCTTGCCATTGCAGGCGCAGATTCCTCGACTCGCTCCGCTCGCTCGGAATGACACATCGGCAGAAACGGCTGAAGTCGTTACTACGAACCCATCAACGGGGAAGGGTCAGCGGTCAGCATCGACTCCGAGCCGGGCGCGGCGGCGCTCCCGCTCCCAGGCCGGAAGCTCCGCCTCCTCCTGATCGACCAGCGCCGCCCGCAGCTCAAAGATCTGATCCCGCAGGAGAGCGGCCTTCTCGAACTCGAGATCATCTGCAGCCGCCTTCATCTGCTTCTCCAGCTCACGGATCAGGCGCGCCAACTCGTCCTTCGGCAACTGCGCCAGCGCCACCCCCGGCTCCTGCTCGGGCGCCGCCTCCCTGCGCACCCGGTCGGTCAGGTCGCGCACCTCTTTGACGACGGTGGCGGGCACGATACCGTGCTCCTCGTTGTACGCTACCTGGATCTCGCGCCGCCGCTCCGTCTCGTCGATCGCGCGCCGCATCGAGTCCGTGACGTGGTCGGCATACATGATCGCCGTCCCGTTGACGTGCCGCGCCGCCCGCCCGATCGTCTGGACGAGGGCAGTGTCCGACCGCAAGAAACCCGCCTTGTCGGCGTCGAGGATCGCCACAAGGCTCACCTCCGGCAGGTCCAGTCCCTCCCGCAGCAGGTTGATGCCCACGACGACGTCGTACGCCCCCAGGCGCAGATCGCGCAGGATCTCGACGCGCTCCAACGTATGGATCTCGCTGTGGAGATAGTGCACCTTGATCCCCAATTCCTGCAGGTAGCCGGCCAGATCCTCCGCCATGCGCTTGGTCAGCGTCGTGACCAGCACGCGCTCGCCCCGCTCCACGCGCTCGTTGATCTGGCCCACCAGGTCATCCACCTGTCCCTTCACCGGTTTGACGATGACCTGGGGATCAACGATGCCGGTGGGACGGATGATCTGCTGCACGACTTGCTGGCTGTGCTCCAGTTCATACGCGCCCGGCGTAGCCGAGGTATAGATCACCTGGCTGACGCGTTCCTCGAATTCCTCAAAGTTGAGCGGACGGTTGTCCAACGCTGAGGGAAGCCGGAATCCGTAGTCGACCAACACCGTCTTGCGGCTGCGGTCCCCGTGGTACATGCCCCGCACCTGGGGGATCGTCATGTGCGACTCGTCCACGATCAGCAGATAGTCAGCCGGGAAGTATTCCATCAACGTCCACGGAGGCGATCCCGGTGGGCGTTGTTGCAGGTGGCGGGAGTAGTTCTCAATGCCGGAGCAATAGCCCAACTCGCGGATCATTTCGATGTCGTACTGGGTGCGCTGCTCCAGCCGCTGGGCCTCCAGCAACTCCCCTGCGGCCTTCAGCTCGGCCAGACGCGCCTCCAGCTCGATCTCGATGTCGGCCAGCGCCTGCTCCCGCTTTTCCTCCGGGGTGATGAAATGTTTGGCCGGGAAGATCTGCACCTCGTCCAGATCGGCCAGCACCTCGCCGGTGACTGGGTCGATCTCGGTGATGCGCTCGATCTCGTCCCCCCAGAAGCCGATGCGGTAGGCCGTCTCGCCGTAGGCCGGTACCAACTCCAGGGTGTCGCCCCGCACACGGAACGCCCCCCGTTTCAGATCGAAGTCGTTTCGCTCGTAGTAGATGCTCACCAGATGACGCAGCAGCCCATCGCGTCGGTGCTGCTCGCCCCGCGCCAGCCGGACGATCACGCGCCCCCACTCCTGGGGATCGCCGATGGCGTAGATGCAGGAGACGGAGGCGACGATGATCACGTCCCGGCGGGAGAAGAGCGCGGTCGTGGCAGCCAGGCGGAGGCGGTCGATCTCCTCGTTGATGTCAGCGTCCTTCTCGATATACAGGTCGTGCTTGGGGATGTACGCCTCTGGCTGATAGTAATCGTAGTAGGAGACGAAGTACTCGACGGCGTTGTGAGGGAAGAACTCTCGAAATTCGGTGTAGAGCTGAGCGGCCAACGTCTTGTTGTGGGCCAGGATCAGCGTAGACTTCTGCACCTGCTCGATCACCTTCGATACGACGTACGTCTTGCCGGTGCCGGTAGCACCCAACAGCGTCTGGTGCTTGTGTCCCTGGCGGACACCCTGCACCAACGCTGCAACGGCCTCCGGCTGGTCGCCGGTCGGCTGAAAGTCGGAGACGATTTGAAACCTGGGCATTGCTACTCAGCTTGCTCCGGCCGGACCACAGTCCGGCGTCTCTTGGCTGACCCGTTACATAAATAGAACGTCAGTGCGATTATACTGTGGAGGGGCCGTCCTGGCAAGGCCAGCTCCGCAAGACCCCATTGTACACATCCCAAATTCTAGTAAATGCCTTACATTTCCTTAACGCAATGTGAACAGAGATATGTTACCATAGGGGATGAAGTTGCGTAAGAAGGATCTGACCCAACAGCGACCGGGGCGTACCCGACGGCCAACGATCCTGAGAGTAAGATGACACTATGGTGGGCAAAACGATCCTCATCGTCGAAGATAATCAACTCAACCGCAAACTACTGGAGATCATCCTGCAGCCCCACGGATACCGTCTGCTGAGCGCCATAAACGGCGTGGAGGCAATCCAGATTGCCACCCGTGAGCAGCCGGATCTTATCCTGATGGACATGCACCTGCCCAAGGTCAGCGGGTATGATGCCACCAGGATCCTGAAGTCACAGCCAGAGACGGCCCACATCGCCATCGTGGCCCTCACCGCACAGGCAATGGAGGATCAACGCGAGCAAGCGCTGATAGCCGGCTGCGACGACTATATCTCCAAGCCGATCGACACCCGCGCTTTCCCAGATCAAGTGAGACAGTATTTGAATTCGGCATAGGTTGGACTATGGAACGCAATTCCATAAATCACGCAGTGGCGGGGTTTTTGGGGGGAGCCGCGCTCCTAGTCCTCTCTTCGGCGCTGTCTGCCCGACTGTCTCCCGACGGTGTCGGCGTCGGCGTCAATCCGGCCCAGGCCAACGGCTACATCGTGGTCACATTGCTCGGCGGCACGGTGGGAGCAGTCACCGGCTATCTGGTACATCGCACCAAGAGGTCCCTGAAGAGACAGCTACAACAGGCAGAAGCGGGCCGTGAGGAGCTGGAGGCCCGTCTGAGCGAGCGCACAGCCCGGATGGCCCAGACGGAGGGAAGCGAAGCGTCTCCATTTAATAAGAAGGGAAGCGAAGCGGCTCCATCTAATAAGAAGGGAAGCGAAGCGGCTCCATCCGGCGATGTGGCGCGAGAGCAAGAGGTAGCTCAGACGCTGCTGAACTCCGCCGAAGCTCTAAGCACGACGCTTCAGCTCGATAAACTGCTGGAACGTATTCTGGACGAGCTCCAGCGGGTCGTGCCCTACGACGCCGCTTCGATCATTATGCTGCACAGTGCAAAATCCTCCCACAGCAACGGGAGCGACGACAGCTCACCGGACGCACGACCAATGTCCGCGGACGCACGACCAACGTCCGCTGCTGCCTGGATCGCCGCGTCGCGTGGACTGGAACGCATCGCCTCGAAACGCTTCCTATTGAATGAGATGCCGCCAATCGAGCAGGTTGCACGCGAGCGCGCCCCACTCATCGGTCCCGATGCGCTGGATTGTGCCGATTGGCTCCCCGTCGAGGCGCCTGATCCGGTGCGCTCCTGGCTTGGCGTGCCGTTGATCTCCAAGGATGAAGTCATCGGTGTGCTAACGGTCGACTCTCATCGTCCGGATGCGTACGATGAGAGATCGGCCCGCCTGGCCTTTGCCTTCGCTCACCAGGCCGCCCTCGCCATCCAGAACGCCCGCCTGTACGAGCAGACGCGGGCACAGTTGCGCGAGGCCACCCTGGTGCACAGCGTGGTGGTAGCCCTGTCATCGACCCTCGACATCGAACAGATGCTACCCTACATGGCGCGCAGCCTATGCAAGATTCTGAACGGCACCAGCGTCCAGATCTATAATCTGGACGAAGCTGCCCAGACCGTCACCGTCGTGGCGGACTACGCAGCTTCTGAGGCCACCGAAGAGGAGCGTCGTTCGCATTCGGAACTAGGCCAAACCCTACCACCGACCGGCGCGGTCGGCAGCGGCTCCATCCAACGCCACCCGCTGCAAGTACAAGCAAGCGACCGCGCAGCAGATGCGCGCGAACAAGCCAGACTGGAAGCCCGCGCCGCGCAGGCGACCCTGATCCTGCCGATGGTGGC
>Ga0180434_10009338_pt1 | contig 10665 bp, 11 predicted proteins | sample SS_ome_7_FD_132453 | JGI IMG/M metagenome (GOLD analysis project Ga0180434, IMG submission 132453) | Hypersaline lake sediment archaeal communities from the Salton Sea, California, USA - SS_1_D_2 metaG | ecosystem: Environmental > Aquatic > Non-marine Saline and Alkaline > Hypersaline >... | reverse complement strand
TAAGTCCCAATGAACGCAGCAAGTTTTTATCTGAAAGGAAGTTAAGATGCGTGGACACAAAACTCGCCGAGGCCGCAAGAGCAAGCGTTCGGGCACGAAGCGTCACCAGCGAGGTGGTGATGTTTCAAATGTTTCAAAGAAGATGATCAGCGATCTTTTTAGCCATGCCAGGAAGCTTGAGCAAAAGGCGAATAGCTTGGCGAAGGCGGTCTACGATAAGGATCGTTACAGTAAGGAGACTACGATGGCCATTGGAGTTAGTGCGGATGCGGCCACTCTTATCAATACCTACATTTTGCCATTGATGAAGACAACGAACGTGCGAATGGGTCCACGATTCCAAGAGGGAGTTGATGCCGGCCGCAACTGAGCAATGATGGTCATCCGAATGCAAGAGGAGAAAATGAAAAAAACTGTGATGTCTGGGCTGCGGCTCATGGTTGTGGAGACACAGCCATGAACACTGGAAGTCAATTGCTAACTCTGATCATTTGGGGGGCGCAGTGCTCCTCATTGGAGCTGCCCGGCATCGATCCAGGTACCTCGCGCATGCTAAGCGCGCGCTCTACCATTTGAGCTACAGCCCCTTTCAACCCCCCCTGGCCAGATATGGTTGCCCTGCGGGCAACGGTGTCCAACATGGCAATGATGTCTGCGAAGCATCATTCGCTTATCTATCGGTTCATCTGCGTTCAGTTGGATAGGTGAGCAACTCACGCCGACGCCTGCGCCTTCACAAAGTGAGGGCTGAGGTACGTCTGGAGGTTGAAGTAGGTGAGATCCGTGCCCTTGGGGACGTTGAGGAGTGCCGAGAGCTTCTTGTCTGGGATGATCTTGCGGCCGTTCTCCTTGTCCTGGAGGTTGTGCGCCCGGACGTAGGCAGTGATCTCCTTCGTCACATCGGTGCGGGCCATCTCGGTGCCAGCCGGCTTGCCGATGAAGGTCGCAAGCTCCGGAGTGATTGGCGTCGGCTTGGTGAAGCCACTCGGCTTACGCGGACCCGACGAAGTCTTCTTCTTCGCCTGCAGCTTCGAAAGACGCTTGTGCTCCTTGGCGTTCCTCTTTGAAAACTCCTTCAGCTTGTTCAGGGCGACACCAGTGGCGGCCTTGAGGGCAGTCACCTCGGCGATGAGAGCCTCGAGCTCATCAGCGGCGTTCCACGCCTCATTCTCAGATGTCACCTCTGAAGCCGAGGCTGGAGCCGGAGCCTCAGCAGCAGCCTCAACCGGGGCCGGAGCTGCATCAACAGCCTTGGCCGTCTTGGTGGTCTTGGTCGTAGCCTTAGCAGCCTTCGAGGCAGTCGTCTTCGTTCCCTTGCCAGCCGGCATCTCTTGACCATCTCGGGAGGGTTATTTCTAAGCCCTTTGACGCAATTGCACAGGTCAACTACGTCTGGGTGCGTCTCATCGAGGCTCAGGATTTTCAAGATAGTTGCCCTGCCTGGTATAGCCAAGGCAACGCTTCGGCTGCCTCTGGCGAGACTAATGTAAGAGCGATCAACAAATAGTTGGCGCCCAACATTTTTGAATCATGATCTACACCACGATGCACCATACGCTCCGCTTGATTCATCGCCCGATGCCGGATCTCTGCGTTTGAGAGCGTCCTCGACGGAATCGGCACCGGGAAATCACCAGCCACTCGGGCCTTGACCTCTCGCGACAACTGAGCCCGATAGTCCCAGATATCCGACAACTCCACACACAATCGCCGCCATCCATCTGTTCCCAGATTGAGGAACCAACTAGGATTGGTTATGTGCCCTAGGCTGTCTAATTGCGAACAGAGTTCGATGATCCGCAAGCGAAACATGTTCGCCGCAACCACTTCGGGGTCGATCACCACCATTGGCTGTATTTCCACCACTTTCCCGGTCGCTGCTTGTACTCCTTCAACTCGGTCCCGTTTTAACAACCTCTTCAGCCTCCCTTCCTCTTGCAGGCGCTCCAGATCGCCTAGGGAAAAGGGCACATTCGTGTACGGGTCGTACGGCGCCTTCTCACGCTCCCGTTGCGTTCGTACCAGCTTCCGCAACACATCAACGTCGTAGACTGTGGACATCCCACCCGCATTAAGAATCACAAATAGGCGATCTAGTGGGATATCTGACACAGGTTCTAGGCTTTCCAACTCTTCGGCGTTGCTTGTATTTTTGGGTCTAGCCGGAGTTAACAACCCCTTGGCTCGGAGGTAGCGACGAATTAGATGGCCACGATAAATGGCTTGGATTCGTGTGGCATACCACGAACGCATCAGATGGGCGTGAAGTCGTTGTCTGAGAACTCCCTTGTTGCCCGTGCGACGCAACTTGTACTCGGAAGCAAACTGTTTGAGTTGAGCGATGTTGTAGTTAAGATTGGTGGGGAGTCCATTCTTGGATGGGTGGAGAGGTTCGAGTTCCTCGGGTCGGGGCTTGCGAGCTCGGGGTGCAAGAGGTGGAGGGTTGGGTGTGTTGGCGAGCCATTCTCTGTATTCATCCAGTCTCTGGCTCGGGTTGAAAATCTTGGTTGAGTTAACCGCATTGGATTGAGTTGAAGGACCCTGGATGGGTGAATTGCCATCAAGGACCATGCTGTTATCGGGATGGAATGCGACTGGACCCGCCCCTAGCCACGCGTGCGACTCAATTTGGAGTGGAGTGCTAGAGTGCATGTTGGAGGGAAACGGATTCTCAGGGAACATGGCGAAGGGCATATTGTAGACGTATGACGGATCCGTAGGCATCGGTGCTGGTCCTACTTCTGGGGCACTGTCGGTAGGAGAAAGGGGGGGGAGCGGTGACACCATATCTGTGGCCATGGGGGACTTGTGGTGCTATCTTGACGGCTGACTAAGTTTGTTAACACCGTTGGGGGGTCTTACTTGCGATGCTTACGCGTTCCCTTCTTGCTCTTGCTGTGACGACGGGTGTGATTAGACGGCTTGATCCGAATGTACCCGAACTTGCCCTTTTTGGCGCTGTAGCCGGCCTTCTCGAGGTGCTTTTGCTTCTTAGCGAGAGCGTGACGGGCCCGAGACACAATTCGACCATGCTTGTTGTACATCCAACCGTCCTTGGTTACGCCACCTGAGGTCATCTCGGCAGTTCCGTGCATCACCTGCGCTGGGCTGCCGTACTTCATCTCGAATTTCTTAGTGTGTCGTCTGTTACGGTGAGTCTTGCTGGACTTGCTGCCCTTTCGCGAGTGCCTGCGCGTTGACGCCATTAACTCTGTAAGAGAAAAAGAACCTAGAGATGACCGAGAGCCACGGAGCGGGTCAATATTAAAATTTGGAGCATAAATTGATCTAGAAATATCTCCCTAGAAACGATTACAATCGGACTAGCATGCCGAACGCTGTCGCTGATCTCATTACTCGCGTCAAGGACTTCAACCCTGAGGAGATCACCATCGGGTCTGTCAAGACCAACAAACAGGGCGGAAAGTCGATCCCCATCTACTACAAGGGCGAAAAGCCTGTGCTTCAGTTCCCCAAGACCAACACCTGGGGGTTGGTAGGACAAACCCCGCTTGACAAGCCAAATGACCCCAAGAAGTACTCGGTCAACCTTCGCCTTACCCGAGATTCGGACTTTTGTCGGACCATGATCGCATTCGAGAATCAGGTGATCAAGTGGATCACAGCGCACGCGGGTGAGTGCCTCGGTCAGGCCGATCAGCCTGAGGCCGTCATCCGGGCTCTGTTCTACCCTCTGGTCAAGTACCCGAAGGACAAGGACACGGGCAAGGTCTACACTGACCGCGACCCGACCCTGAAGCTCAAGGTGGCGTACTGGGATGGCGTCTGGAAGGTGGAGCTCTACGACTCGGAGCGCAACGAGATCTTCATGCCGGGCATGACGACACCATCCGATCCTGATGACCCTGATTCTGAGCCGATTCCGGTGGATCCGACCGACCCAGAGTTGTGCCCGTCGGGCACTGAGATGGTGGGTCTCATGCAGTGCAACGGCATTTGGGTCGCCGCTGGCCGCTGCGGTGTGACCTTTCAGCTTCTCCAGGCGCAAACGAAGCAGCCAGTGCGGATCAAGGGCTTTGCCATCCAGCCCGACAGCGACGACGAGGATGCCGAGGATGCCGAGGATGCTGGCGAAGGCTCGGACGCTGGCGCAGCCTCGGGTGATGCGGCCGCGGTTCCCGACAGCGATGGTGCTGAGGGTGAGGGTGATGACGATGGAGACGGTGAGCCCGAGGTTGAAGAGGCACCGGCTCCCAAGAAGACGAAGCGGACGCGCAAGAAGGCTGGGGCCGCCGCCTAAGCACCGAAGATCAGGACAGTAAGAGGGACATCCCACCAGAAGAAGACGACGATATATGATGAATCATTTTTTTTTCCATTTGCTTTCTCTTGCATCCTTCAGCGGGCACGGATCGCCAAGAAGACGAGAAATCTTTCCCAATGAAGATGCAGCCGATAACCATCCTCTAACCCCGACATTAGCTTTTGAATCGCTTCACAGAGCACCGGAGTTGACACCGCACCCCGCGACTCCAACTTTGACAGTATCATCATGGCCAGCATCCCGCTGTCGTGCTGATCCCTTATGAGTTCGGCCGCCTGCTTCCGTAACGCAGGCACACTACGCACCCCCGATGCCGTCAGCAATGTCACGGTCGCCTCCGTCAGCGTGTCCGCCTTTTTGTCGTGACTGGTTAGCATTCGGTATCCACTATCTACCGCCCGCTGCCGCTTCACTCCCGACATCACTGGCAACACCAACAATGACACCTCCCACGCCGAAGCCATCTGACACGCCACTGTCGGACGTTCAGTTAGTATAACCACATGCTTTAGATTCTCAGCTGCACAATTCAGCGCCGTCATCACACACTCTCGCCTTGCTGTGTGATGGTTGCGAAACACCAAAACCGGAGGCATAGAACCCCGCACCTGATGCCGTAATGCCTCGGATGCCCCCATTGTCGTCACCGTCGCACTCTTCCGGTGCGCCCCCGCATATAACCCAAAATCAATCTCCGCCATTCCCCGACGAATGCTAAAATCATAAGTACCGGTGGTATCCGAAGCCAATGCTGTGGCTAGACGAGGGGCTGGTCTGGCACCATCGCCACAAATCCCCGCTAATGCATGTTGCCGCTTACCTGCCCCTGATGGACCACCTACCACCAACACACTCATCCCCTCTTGCACCGGCGCCGTCAACCATCGACGGATCGCCTCCACTACCTTGCCATCCATCGCCGCTCTGGGCAATCGCACCTCACGAATCCCTCCCGCAGTGACCGACATTGCTGGTTTCTATACTTATTACCACCTATGCGATCTAACCTCATTCTCTCAACTCATCCACCCCCGCAGAGGGACTTACACTCATATCTCCCATCTAATCAGTTAATACCCCATGCTACTCGGCGTACTCCCGCTCGACATCGCCTTTCGCGCCCGTCTCCTATTGGGTACCTCTTCCAATAGCTACCAAGCCACCGGCTGCAAGTTCTCCAAACTATTTGCCTCCTTCCCCTCTTGCACCCTTTCTGGGATCGTGGTTGAAGTCAGTCCCGAACTAATCCCAAAACTTGTAGATCTTGAACGCCATTTGCTATCTATCATTTCTCGATTCGGACGACAAGACAAGACGCCTAGCGCTAACATCGCCAAACAGATTGACAGTTATGCAAGAGGAGGTAATGGGGTTCCGGGTTGGGCGGCCTCCCATGTCCTTGTGCGTATCGTGGGTGTCTGGGATACCGATGACGAATACGGATTGGTGTGCAAGATCATCTCGGCCGCATCCGTCGCTGAATCCAACTACTCAGTCGGCAGTGGTCTGACGGCAAGCAAGACCGATGTTGCGGACGCCCTGCCACGGGAGTCCAAAAGCGAGTCCAAAGAAAATAATCATCAGCGTTCCGAGTGCGAGTCCGCGCCCTTCAGCAATCAGCACTTGGAGCAATCCGTTGAGCCGTTGTTGAATCGCTTGACGACGGGTAGTGCCCTCGGGAACTTCCCCTCGGAAGACCGCGCTCACACCCCGACCTGCATTGCTAACGCTGCCAACTAGTCCCGCTAATGTTTCCCTGATCGTTTGCGGCAACGGCAAGATCATGAACAAATAGACAATCACCGCCATTGCTAGACCCGCTGTGATTCGCACCATCCCCTTGGCGACATTCTTGCAACGGGCCTTGTTCGTCGCTTCACATTCCTTCTTGCCTCGATCGCACTCGGACATTTGAGGCGCCAGTGCCGGACACGCCTTGGCTAATGCCAGCAACCAAATAATGATACCGGCAATCATCATAATCAGTGCAAACTGAAGCAGACCGGTGGCCCAGACAATATGGGTATTGTCGCCCGCGGTCATCGGCAACATGCCCCCAAACATTAGCAATGAACCCAAAAGCGACACGCTCATACTGCCAACCAATTCAGAACAATTGCCGGCCTGTGCCTGGTTCGAAGCGACGATAGATCCACCCATGACCATCGCCGCTCCCAAGCCGCCCGTCAGTCGCACCGCTGCAATCACATCATCTGGTGTTGGAACCACTGCCGCCCCCACATCCGCCGTATCTGCCACTGCTGCTGCTGCCGCCATTGGGGTTCCTACTCACAACTGCGACTTTATCCACCGCTTCAACTCCTCCACATCTCCCGTCTCCAGATCGATCTCACACTTTTTCAGATTCACAAACTCTGGTTTGAGTTTGCTGTTTGCCTTGCTGACCATTGCATACTTTCCTCCCTTCTTGCTTGGTCGGATGCTGATGCCGTCCCCCAAATCTCTCACCTGTGCCTGCGTCGCCAGATGCTCCTTAACCATCGCCACCGCTGCACCTCCGTTGGGCATCTTCCGGCCCTTGACCTTCACGTTTATCCCCTTCCACGTCAAATACGGACCATACCGCCCGTGCTTCAGGTGAATTGGTTCATCCTCCATAGTTGCAAGAGGGGGTGAAGTGGGTGTGTTGGCGGCTGCGCCGCTCCCGGGAGCCATACCTTCTCCCTCCTGTGTGGCTGCCGCTGCCGCTGCCGCCTTGCGCTCCGCCATCAACACTTTCTTTCCTTCAGCCGCCATCTCGTCAACTCGGTCCCAATACTGAGTGGCCTCGGTCCGCCATCCCCGCTCTCCCTTGGCGATCCCATCCAAACGCGCTTCCATCGCTGCCGTTGCGTTGACCTCAATCAACTCGCTAAATACCCGTTTGCATGTGGCGTTAACTCGCTCTCCCAATGGTGTTGGAGCCAACCGCGCTTTGGCGCCACCATATTCCAGAGGCTTGACCCTCCATTTGATCGCCTTTCCCTTGCCCTCCTTAACTCCCTCCTTTGCATCCAACACCTTGGCCGGCACATCCTGCACCACCGCGTAACGCCGATCAAACAACTTGTTAACGATTGAAGCATAGGTCGACGGACGACCTACCCCCACTGTCTCCAACGTCTTGACCAACCCAGCTTCCGTAAGTGGCGCTCGGGTGCCCGTAATCATCGGCACCGCGTGCGTTTGCTCCGGATCCACCCTCTGCGGGGTCTTCAACTCGGCGGGAGCAGTCAACTCGCTGAGTTGACGGATTTGTTCTGGAGTTGACACTCCCACTCCGCCCCCCACCTCTTGCGTCCACCCTGGAAAGACCATCCGGGTCACGCAAGCCACAGCGTGAAGCTTGCGCTTTTCGGCATCTCCCTTTCTCAATGTTGTTAACTCTCGGGATAGGTCCTCAACTCGGCATGGCACCATCCCACTCGCCACTGTCCGCTGCCGAATGAACTTGTACAATCGTCGCTCATCTGCCGTCTTTCCCAACCCTTGTTTTTCTGGATTGGTTGCTCGTATTGCCTCGTGCGCTCCCTTACCCACAATTCGTGGATGACCCACATATTCGGCTCCGTGCGTATGACGTATGTGCTCTCCCAGCTGCGTTACAAACGGGGTGCAATAACCATTACTGTCTGTGCGGTGGTAGGTAATTGCTCCCGACTCGTATAGTTTTTGTGCTGCAGCCATGCAGCGCTTAGTCGGCATTCCACACTGTTGCTGCATCCGAGCCGTTGTCAGCGGCTGTGGTGCTGGGATCTGACGACTCTTGGTCTTGAGTGAACACACTTTGGTCTCGTGCTCTTGCCACGTAGTTAGCTGCCAATCAATCTCTTCCTCATTATCGGTGCGATGCTTGATATCGCCACGAAATGCAAGAGAGCAGTTGGGTAGATAGGTGTCGGTAGCCCACACCATGTTCTCTTGAGCCGACATGGCGTGCTCATGATGGTCGCAGACCAAGCTGAGTGCTGGTGTCTGACAGCGACCAGCCGAAAGACTGCTAGTACCCCCGATCGCCTTCCATAGCAGTGGCGATGCAGTGTAGCCGAGGGCCAGATCGATTGCCTGACGACACATCTGGGCATCGACCAAATCCATGTCAATAGTACCAGGGTTGTCCACTGCTGTCTGCAATGCGTTCTTCTCAATGGCATTGAAGCGGAGCCGGGGCATTCGGGTAGGGTCAACTCCCACCAATCGGCACACATGAAACCCAATCGCCTCGCCTTCACGATCATCGTCTGTGCCGATGTACACCTTTCGCGTCTTCTCCTCTCGCATCAACTTCTTGAGTTCTCGGACAAAGGCGTGGTTGGTGGTTTTGTAGCGAATGTGGCCTTCGGTCCTGAGTTCCCCTAGGCCTTTCAGCCCGTCGTCAATGACACAGATGTGTCCCTTGGTGGCCAAAACTCGCCATTGGCTCTTGCCCAATAGCGACTCAATCTTAGGCGCCTTGGACGGGGATTCCACCACCATAATCCTGCGCCCCCCTCCTGCTGCTGTCTTTTCCGCTTGCATCGCTGCTCTCTGCCCCGAGTTAACACCATCGCTTCAATCAGTTTACAGCCAAGACCACTTAAAGCTATAATACTTTGATGCCAAGGCAAAATGTTTTTGTTCTCCCTGCACAAGATCTCAAGAAACTCAAACGACTAGGATTTGGACTAAATATTGATTCGTGTCCCTCGGGTTGGTCTCGGTCGGTCGTCGACAAACGGAATCCTCCTGTTGACGAATCGGGATACCGACTAGGCGTTCTGGAGCATCACTACAAGAAAGGCGACACACTCAAATTCGTATATTTCATCGAATACACGTACTACGACGGAAGCTACTCATGCATCGGATGGAAATGAGTTGAAGATTTCATTTCACTTACTCGTTCTCAGGATGCCGCTCAGCCCATTGCGCGTACGAAAACTTCTTCGGTCCCTTGCGCTTCTTCCGCCTCTTCTTTTCCTCCTCCTCTTGCTTTCTCAGTTCATCCCGTCGCAGCACGCTGTCGATATGGATCTTCTTCAGAATGGTTCCTACCTGGAATGACGCCTCATGTTGGTTCAGCTCACCGCTCTCGACCATCCCCAATATGTCGGCAAACCGGAGCACAATCTTCACGTCCACCTCTTGCTTAAGCAGCTTGAATAGAATGTCTGGAAAGTGCTCGTACATGAAGGAACAACGAGCCAATGCCATCTTCCGAAAAACTTCAGGGGAGACTCGGGGGTACTCACGCCGGAGTTGCTCAAGTCGCTCCAAATCGCCCCGGATCTTTGGGCTATTCTTTTGTTTGCGGATCTCCTCGGTGGCGTCGGCCACGTCCTCATCCCGCATTAGACTGTCCAGATGTTGTCGCATCGTCTTCTCGATCTCTTTAGGCGAACTCATTCCTACGCCATCCCAACAAACTTTCAAACCTTTTCAACCGCAACAATAGAATGGCTACCGCTCCTCCTACCATTAAGTCAGTCTCGGCATCGCAAGCATCTGCGGGGGCTCAGAAGGCGTCGGAACACTACAATCAAATGATCGCTTACCGTAAGGGCACTAGTTTTGGTGAGCCAGCACCACCACCCCCTATGTTTCAAGCTGCCAAAAGCCTAGCGCATGGCGCCACTAAGCTACGACAGGACCAGTCCGAATGGAACGACATTTGCAATCTGTTTGGTTGGAAGGGAACGGGTGGCAAGTCCCGAAAGACCAGGCGAGGTCGCAAAGGTCGCAAGACGATTCGCAAGAGTGGAAAATCAAATCGGAGAGGCACAGCACCAACGAGGAGGAAAAAGACTGGCAAGCGGCGGACCCGCTGCCGTTCGGCACGTCGCCAAAAGAAGAATTAGCAATTGACTAAGTAGCATACCCGCATGGCCGACGCCGCTATCACCAACCCCAACACCGACTTAACCCAACCCTCTCTTGCAAATTCTGCTGATCGCCCCTGCAACACCATCTTCTCTCCAGCCACCTACAATCTGCTGCTAGCTCTCATCGTACCGCTCGGACTAACTCTGATCGTCATGGGCTATGCCGGCAAGAGCGTGTGCCAAGACTATGCTATGCAACTGGGACCCCATTCTTCCACTGGGGCTTTCCTGAGCCAAATGTGTGGCGCTCCTGGAAATGGCAACCTGATCCCAGGCATCCAAAGTGCATCTCTCACCGTCATACCAAAGGCCACTGAAGATCTTCACCACACAAATGCTGTCAATACCGCTATGGCAGGGGTCCTTAACTCTAGCATGCAAGACGCTCGCATCATGTTCAATCAAACCCGAAACGCCTTCTCAGATACCGTCGGCGAACTCTACGCTGTTATGATGAATATCGTGATACAGCTTGTTCGGATGGGACTTAAGACTCGCGACATCGCCGGCAAGATGGGC
>Ga0180434_10009337_pt1 | contig 10666 bp, 10 predicted proteins | sample SS_ome_7_FD_132453 | JGI IMG/M metagenome (GOLD analysis project Ga0180434, IMG submission 132453) | Hypersaline lake sediment archaeal communities from the Salton Sea, California, USA - SS_1_D_2 metaG | ecosystem: Environmental > Aquatic > Non-marine Saline and Alkaline > Hypersaline >... | reverse complement strand
TCCCCCTCAACAGACAACAGCGCTAACGGCAAAGGGTGATTTATGCAATACGGTAAAGAATGGCGAAAAATGAACAAGTGGGTCAAGTCCAACATTCAATATTTGGTTTGCGAAAATGATGAATGTCAAGGAACGGCAAGGCTTACCCTTCATCATTTTATTACTCGCAATGAAAGAAGGTCGCATCCAGAGATTGGCGATATGCCAGAATATTGGATCGTGCTATGCCATTCTTGTCACTGGTATGCGAACCGCTATCCGTATCAGCCATTTCAAGTTAATAAAAGGATTGAAATTGAAAAAATATTACATGATGGTTTTTCTGCTACAGAATCACTCACGGTTCATATGGCTGAAAAATCACTTTTGCCGTAGCGCAAACGTTGTGCAATCCAGTGTAGAGACATCCATAATTCAAAAAGGACAATTTAATGTATCAAATAATCATAAGCCATAATGAGTTAAGCGGCCATATAAAAACCGTCGAGCTATTAAATAAATTTGGAATTTCGCATATTACAAAAATAAATGATAAAGAAATGATATGCGATTGCGGCGATTATATCGGTCCCGGACAAAAAGATTATGCAGTCATAAATGGCAAGGCCGTGTGCATTGATTGTTACGAAACCGGCGGGGATGGCAAGAGCATAAGCGGAGAGCGCGGCGCAAGCGCTGAAACCCTTTCCGACATGGAATAAACCAATTTGCAAAAATCTATCAAGATAAAAGACAAGGGGGAGCCGTCGGCTCCCCCGTTGTCTCGGGCCAAAGGACGGGTCAGTCTTTTAGGCCACAATTCAAAAAGGTAGATTCCAGCCGAATTTCTTTTTAGCCAGATTTTTCAGATAATTTATTGCTGCAATGCAGCCGGTGACGAGCGTTGCGTCATTCACTCCGGGCAGCTCGTTAATCTCCGGCGCGATCGATTTTATGCCTGCCGCCAGCGCGGTCCCAAGAACCGGGACGATCCCGGCTTTTCTTATCCCGTGGATATGAGAGTATTTTGAACCCATTAATATAACCTCCTTTTTGTGATCTCGAAATGCGGCAAATCATTGAACCGCTGATCGTTCAAGTCTGTATCCGAATCCCAATCGCCCCCCCAGCGAATACAATGTTTCATTTTTCCCTGTCTTTTCAGCATGATCGCAATACCAAGGATCACCCCGGCAAAAAATCTCATACGCGGCGTATTTTTCCAATCAATGGGATACGGTACAACGTCAACCGCCTCGGACGGCAATTTATTATGCTTACTCTCCGGGTATTTAAGTTTTGAAAGCCCGTTTTTACACGCTTCCATTTGTGCTTTCCAGCCGCGCCGTCCGCAGATAATTGAAACGTCGATATATTTTATTACCTCATTGAACAGAGTTTGCAGGTCTTCATGGCACCCGGAAAGTCTGCGCTTTGAGGTTGTTCCAAATTTTGGCATATCTCAATTACTCCGTCGGAAATGTTTAGATCGTCAATGATTTTGAAAAACCGTTCCGCCTTTGAAACCGGGATCGTTATGCAGCCCATCGATCCGCGCTCGCCATACGGCGGATTTTTCCGGGCCGCGTGGATCGTGCAGCCCTGCATTAAATATTGATTTTTCTGCGCGGGATTTGGCCTGCGGGTCCTTACAAAAGCATTATCATTCAAGACGATAACGCCACCGAAGCGAACATATTGAAAAGAATACTGCCCGTCGTCAATTTGCGGACAGGCTGGATCGTCCGGCGCGGTCGAGCATTCAGAATAAAAGAGCGCGCGCCCCTTATGAAAAAGGATCATGTAATCATTGAATCCAAGATCGCCGGGAACACTCTTTACTGATATTTTTATTTCCAGCATATTAATTCAAGCTTGTATTGATCTCGACCTGTTCAAAATTTGTTCCGACGTTATTTGTAGAAATTAATTCCCACATATAAGCCGTGTTTCCCTCATGAGGCCAGAGGCCAAGGCGCGCCGGTCCGTCGGCTGGTGCGGCAGACCGAACCCGGCGTAAAGTAACCGAGCCTTTCCATCCCAATTTAATATTTTTCTTTACCGATCCAACTCCGTCTTTTCCCATGATCCATAATATCAGGCTTTTAAACCCGGCGACATAATCGCCGTCATTTATGATCGTAATCTCCGACCCCAGCTTGCCGTTGTTGATATTTATTTTTAGGTTCAATAAGGAACTCGCGGTCTGGAAAATATGGGTATTATAGGCCCCGGCGTCAATCGTGATCTTATACCAGCTCGTTGATATCGCGGTATAATCTGTATTGCTATAAACTTTCTGGCCCCTGATAAACTCATTATTATTCAGGTCTAGATCATTGTTCACGTCGATCGTGTCCCCGGTAAGCGCGGCGATCGTATTGCCAAGGAACCCGGCAAAAGCCTTGACCGCGTTTGAAAAAACGCAACCATTAGACGGGGTTGTCTCAGAAAAAGAATCGCATTTTATTTTTTTGCCAGCCGCGATCGTCTGGTCCTGCAAGAACGTATTGGCCCGGTTTAAAAGCGCGATCGCGTTTGAAATCTGACTCCGATCATTGGCGTCGAGCGATCCGCCATTGTCAATAATGACGTTGCAAAGTTCCTCTTGAATTGCGTTGCGATCGACCGCGTTCAAGACGGTCCGGGCATAGGCCCCGCCGTTTCCGTCAGTATAATAATTCGGTTTTGTCGTCACGTCGATCCCCGTTTCGGAGCTCGTCGCGTTTCTTTCAACCTCGATCCAGCCTGCGACCGGATCGGTCGCGGTCACTTCATAGGGTTTCGTTGTTTCCGGGAATCCCTTTGAAAGTGTAACCCAGTAACCCGGTTTGATTTGCGACGCCAAAAAGGTCAATCCCGTGATCCGATTATTCGAGATCGTGGATATCCCATTTGAATAAGTCGCCCCGGACGGTGTCGCGCCTGTGCTTGTAGTTCTTTTCATTTCAATCTCCTTTACGGTGAAAATGTAACCGTTGTATGTGCCGGTTTGAATCTATCAATAAGGCAGTCCGCAACCGGCCTGCCGTTTCCAGTTTTAAATGTTACGTTGAAATGATATAGGCTCTCAAGTCCGCCGCATTCAGCGAGTCCGCATTCAGCGAGTCCGCAGTATCCAACGGCGTCCGCAGTTTCATCGATCTGCAGTAAGATAATCTTGTACTTGCTGGTATTATCCGGCGGCGTGGTCCAGTTCTTTTCGCAGGTCGCGATCTTTGTGGCCCCGTCGTATGCAAATATAATATTATCTTGCCCCGCCCCGGTCCCGGATTGAATCTCTATCAGCATATTGTTGTAATAGTCATTACTGGCGGAGGCGCCTGCTGCCAGCGTGATCGTATTCGAGCCGCCGGCCTGAGCCGTGTCGCGCACCTGATCGACCCCCAAAAGGTCGCCAAGATGATAAAAAAATCTTTTGCTTGCGCCATATTCGAGGGCCAGCCGAGCTATGTTTACCAGTTTATTATAAATCCATACCCGGCGGATCGGGTCCGTTGCCCCGGTGATAATGCAGCCGTCAGGTATTCCGAGATCGGTTTCCCATTCCCCGATCATTTCGCTCGGGTATTCTCCGATCTGAGTAGTAACCACCACGCCGGATTGAGAGCTGATCGCGTCCGCGTCAATATCGATCCAGCCTGCCCCGGAGTCAGCCGCCGTCACCTTATAAAATTGATCTGAATACTGAAAACCGCTGCTTATTTTTACAAAAAAATTCGCGATAATATCCGATCCAGAAAAAGTCAATCCGGTGATCCGATTTGAGCCGGACGTGGTCGATCCCCCTGAATATTTTTTGCCGGAGATCATGGCGTTCTTACAAAGGACGGAGGCCAGTTCATCCATGCGGCGCAGTTCAGGCGCAAAGCTCGTAACAAATTTATATAATTCAGTGTTTTGAAGCCGGGGCCATGCCGATCCCTTCGGCAGCAGATTCATTAACATACTGCCATATTGAACCTCAGTATATTTCGGATCGCAAATCATTGTTTACCTCATACGAAAGTTATATCTGCGTTTTTTATTGTCGGCAGCTCGCCGGTCCCGAAAGATATGTTTCCGACGCCGACCGAAACGGATTCAACCTCAATGTCAGTTATGACGTGATCGACCTCCCCGGTTGCTAAGCTGATTGCCTCGTCCAGCTGGGATTTTAAAAGCGTCATTGAAACGTCTGCATTATCCTCAAAATAGGCCACCAGAGAAGCCTTGACCGCGTCCTGAACGGCGCTGGTATTCGGCGACAACTCCATTTCAATTCCAACCTCTCGTTGAGTCGGCTTGTCAACCGACGGGATCGCGGTCACGGGAGCGCGCTTGTCGATCTCGTCCTGAATGGCTGAAATCTGAGTTGCATTCGGGAAAACCTGAGAGGCCAGCATGAAATAAATCTGGACCGTTCCGGGTCCGCCCTGCGCCGGAAATATCCAGACCCGGTCAGGCGAAAAAGCCCCCTGATAATTCAGGACCCAGCCCTCATAATCCGTATATGATCCACCCTGCGGAGTGTACTGAATCCGCTCCAGTATCCGCGCCCTGTAATGATCGTCAGACTCAACGTCGCCGCCTCCAGTAAGCCCTCCGGTATCGACCGGGGCCTGATCGTCAACTCCTGCGATCGGAGTATCGATCGTCAAAATATCCCCGGCGTCCTGATTTCCATTCACCCCTGCAGTGGAGGCGGTAACATCAACACTGCCCGGCAGCACAAGCAAGGCGTCTGTGGTATATTCGACCCCGTCAGCATTTTTCCAGACGGTTCCCATCGGGATATTTGTTCCGGGCGTTCCGGTCGGAGTTATTGAGCCGACCGCGAAGGTCGCCGGGAGCCGCGCGAGCCCCCAGACCGCGCCATGTTCGTCCAAATAAGAGCCCTCCGCCGTTGTCGCGAAAATGGACGTTGAAAGAAAATCAAGAAAACCATAAGTCAAATGAATGGCAGCGGCGAATACTCGCGCCATAACCTTGATAAAGGACCGGCGCAGAATACCCCAGCCAACGGTGACGCGGGAAAGGATATCGCCCTCAATCCTTGAATAGAGCTGCTGCAAAGTCGGTCTGTCAAGTGCCATAATTAAACCTCAATTTCTTTAATGGTATTTTCAAGGTTATTCCAAGCAAAATAATATTTTGTGTCCTTGAAATCTCCGGGTCTATGGATAGTTATTTGAAAACCAAGTGTATAGAGATCGCGCCTTTCCACAAAAATATCAATTTCGGTTGCGACCCCGTCCTCGATCATCCATTCAAGGGCCTCGTCAATATAGCCCTGTGCAGCGTTTAAGGTATCCGGGATCAATATCTTTTCCCGGTCCAGCGTCCAGAGTTGCGATCCGTCCGAATCACCGGACCCGGCAAGGAGGGAGTCGCCCCACCAGCCGCGTCGGTCGTCCTTTACTGGAGGCGCGCCGTTTTCATCTCCGAATCTGCGATCGGTGAACATGGAAATATATACCGCCATTTTCAGCCCGTCATTTTCGGCCTCAAGCATATCATTGAGGATCACCGCGTCAGATGCGATTGCGAGCTGCGGGATGGATTGACCGGCAGGCGCCGCGCTTATTACCCGGCTGGAAAGCGACGGCGCAACGGCAGTCTCAGATGAAAGTTGCACCGTGTTTTCAAGGTTATTCCATGTAAAATAATAGCGGGTAGATTCAAAATTTTCCGGCCTGCTGACCGTGATCGCCATGCCGATCTCATAGGTCCCGGCGCGCTCAACAAAAACGTCGATATTATCCACAACTCCATCATCAAGCAGCCATTGAAGCGCCTCAGTTATGTAATCGCTGGCCTGCGTTAAAATATCCGGCTCAATTATTTTCTCGCGCTCTAAGAGCCATAAGCCGGACCCGTCAAGATCGCCGGGGTCCGTCAGTAATGTATCGCCCCACCAGCCGCGCCGGTCGTCAGGCACCGGGGAAACTCCGTCAGAGAACAGAAACCGCCGATCCGAAAACAGGGAGATATAAATTGCCATTTTTAGCCCGTCATTTGCGAAATCCATGATCGACGGGAAAAGCTCTGGAATATAAGGCTGAACGACTCCCGGTTGCCATATATGACTATCAATGGTCTGGTATTTGACCAGCTCGGACGTGATCGGCGTTTCGTACATTTACGATAATACCTCAGTATCAAGATTTCCGTTGCCGTCGAGTGTCGTTGTGACCGTTTTTTGATTTGTGCCGGTCCCGACAAGCATTGTCTTCGGCTTTTGATCTCCGGGGCCTCCAAGGTGTCGGCTGGTAACGTCGCGATTGAAAAGGTAATCCCGCAGATCGTCATAGATTGAATCCGCGCCGACCGCGATCCCGCTGGAGTCATAATTTTTAATTGCCTGAGCCACGATCTGCCTGTTTGTGTCGCTTGCTGCCAGCGTCACGGTTCCGGGGACAGATTCGAGGATCAGCGTGGTCCGGGTATAATAAAGCCGCACCGTTCCCTCGTCGAGGGCGAATTCAAAGAGCCATTGATCCGCCAGCTCTGTACTTGCAATTTTCACATAGCACTCATATTGCCCGGTCCCAATTCTGACCAATTTCTTATACCCGGAAATGCCGGAATTAGTCAGCGGCGACGTGACCGCCGAATCCTGATAGAGAAGCGCGCTCTTGCTGGACCCGTCAAAGGTCGAGGCCTTGATCCCGAGATCGTTTGAATCCGGGTCCTCCATATTGCCGTCTGTATCGTAAAAATTGACCGATACCTTGTAAACATTATTCCCGGACCCCGGCACCAGCATATAACTCGGAATTGCGGAGGTAAGCCGGGTATTATTCTGGATATTCTGGATCGCGCCAAGATTTGTCGCGATATCCGCCGAAACGCTGGCCCCGGCAGGCGTCCCGATCTTGGTCTGTATATCCTGAGTATCGGTTTCAACGTCAGTCAGCTTGTCGCGGATCGCTTCCTGTGAATCCGTCGTATTATTGAAAGTCGCCCCGGCAAGGTCCTTGAGATTATTTCCAACGTCCGCCCCGCTGCCGAGCGTCACGGGCAGGCCGAGCCGTCCATAGCCGCCAGTTGGAGCCGTCTTTGTCCCGTCCACGCCGAGCGCGTGCCGAATATTTGCCAGCTCTGTCGAGGTCCAATCTCCGCCTGTCCCCGTAACCTCATTGAATCCATATACATTCACCGTCGCGCCGCCGGTATTGTTTACCAGCCTGCCGCCGCCGCCAATTATTGTGATCGTGCCTGCCGTGCAGGTCCCGGCGATCTCGATCTCTCCCTCGAATCCGGCAATAACAATACTTGCGAGTGAATCCGTCAGCGCGTCGATCGCGAGGCGTCCGGCACAATCGACAATACTGATATATTCGCCTGTAGACCAGACTGAACCAAAATTTAGATGCGCCGCGCCAGCTCCAGAAGTAAAAGCGCAGGCGTGGCAATATTCTTTTCCATAAGGATAAAGCGTGCCGCCAAGAATACAACTTTCAAACATTGCGTTCTGCCGACCATACCAGCCATAGACATAACAGGCAACATATTGATTACTTTCAACGCTCGCGACCTGCCCGGTGATCGCCAGATTTTTAAAAAGACAGTTGCTTATAACCTTGTTATTTAAATCGAGTATAAGCCCCAGCCCGTCGCCGGTGCCGAAAAATCTTTTCCCGTCTGCGGCAGCGCCAAAAGTTTCAGTCTGGTATGGTCCGCCCGTGCAAAGTATATCGATCAATTCCTGAGTGTTTGCGATTGAAACTGCGTCGTCAATAGAATTTACTGGATAATTCGGGGTCCCATTTGGCCACGTCACCCCGGACCGCCCGGAATTTTTATCAAAGTGAACGGCCTTTTGAAATTCAAGTCCGCGCGTCAACTTTGAAAGGCAATGATAATAAAAAAAGCCGAGATCATAATCTGCCATTTTCAACCTCCAATTTTACGGCGCATAGAGATCCATCCTCGAATGAAGGACGGACATTATCGCTGAAATCATTTTATAAAATTCGATCGCGCTTGTCGTCGATCCGTCACTTTCCTTAAATTGAATTGTAGCATTCATAATCGCATCACGGATCGCCGTCGTGGTAAGCGAGCTGCCGATCTCCCCGTTATTCTGGATCACGTTTTCGGTCCCGGCGTCGGCATAAAACGACCCCGATCCAGCCCATGTATTCCAAGTAACCTCATTATAATTTGCCCCGGCCTGAATATTTACCGCGTACTTTCCAGAATCCACGCCAGCGAATCCGCAATCTGAAATACGGTTCCGGCCGCCGGTGATCTCAATATAATTCTGGTTTGCAGACTGATCGAAGGTCACATTATTAAAATGAGAAAGATTGCTTGCAATAAGCGCGATTGAATTTGTGATATTTGTTGCGCCGAAATGCCCGTTTTCAACTACTATATGATCCGCCCCGGATACAAACTCAATCATATAAACGCTGGACGGATTACTGACGCCGCCGAAATCGAAATCTTCAAGGCGTGCTAAGTGATGCAGCTTGACAATGTTCGCGGTCCGCGCGCCCGTGTATGCCTCGATCCGAATATTTCTGACGCTCGCGCCCTCCCCGATCTCCAGAACTGGCGCGTTAAGCGTGCCGGTATCACCGATCAGCCTAAAACTGGTTTTACTGGTGCTGGTGCCGACCCCGTCCGACCCGGCGCAGCCGATAATCTGGACCCCCTTCGGAACCACAACATTTTCAGCGTACCCGGACGGATCGGGCGAGGCCTCGGAACTTTCGCGGACATAAATTCGATCGAACCTGCCCGGCAGACATTTTGCGGTTGCTGCAGCGATCGTCGTGAAAGCGTTTTGCCAATCCTCTCCGCTATTATTGCCGGTCGCCTGCTTATCAACGAAAAATATTTTAGACTGAGCGTTGCGACCATTTACGACCGTATAAATATCTGAAATTATTTGCTGGTAAGCGAGAACGCCTTGCCCGGTGATCCCGCGAATTTCGAGATCGTCACTCGATCCCGGAAATGCAACCGTCCCACTCAAAAGGTCCTTGACAACGAGGGTCCACCCGCTTCCGCTTCTATCAGGATCACCGTCGTCATCAGTTGCATCCCAGCGAGTCGTGCTTGGATTACCGTTATCATCAAACAAATCAGCGTCAGACATTCTTTCACATACCCCGAATTTTGTTCCGGGCATAATTCGAGAGGCGCTTTGATTATAAAAATATCCGCCGATAATCTGCCACGCCCCGCACTTGGTAGATTCTCCGGATTGAACCGTTGAAATGAAGCTGCCAAGCAGACTGCCCCGGTGGTTTGAGGGGTAAGTATCGGAATTATCAAGGTCGGTAAAGATAACTGAAAATAATGTTCCTCGGCGGAAAGATGTATTTTGCGCTGAAGCCGTATATCGCTGAGACGTTACGTTGCTTGCCTCGTCGCAGGTATCGATCAGCGGGAACATATAATCGAGTATGGACCCATTGACGATCCCGCCCTGTAGCGTCGATTTGATGGCCTGATCCGCCAGAGATTTGGCAACGTCCTGTTTTGCAGTCGTCGCGAGACTTGCGGCCTGAACTGCAGGATGGTTTGTAAAGGCCCCGGCAGGCAGCGCCCCGGTCGCCTCGTTGAGCTGAACGTCGCCATCTGAATTTGCGGACCCTGCAAGGTAAGATTTAGACGGTAATTTGCCATAAATCGAGGCAACCTGTCCGCGCTCAGTGTGCATGATCAAAGGATAAATAACAACGTCTGCCGTCGAGGATTTTCCGCAAAGCGTAATTGAATTATAATTCATTTCGCCTGCAGTCAGGACCAGCTCATAAACGCCGGGGCAGTTTGTAGAATCCGGTTCGCTTACTGAATTGCTTGGAGTTGCAGGCGTCGCGCCATCCTGTATTAAACGCATTGTGAAATTTCCAGAGTCGCCGGTTTTCGGCGCGTTTGCGCTCGTATCCCATGCCAAAAAATTTGCGACATAACTTTGATTTTTAATCATTTTATATGGCTCCTTTTGCCTGAAATATGTGCTGCGGGACATGGACGGAAACAGCCGACGGATAGAAATCTGCGCCAACGTCAGTCGTTGTCGAGGCCGCGCCCCGATCGTCGCCGTCTATATCATACTGAGAAACATTCGAGTCCGAAGCCGGGCCGATACCCTGAGCAATCAAGTCCGACGTTGATTGAATATGCAGGTCCAGAGTTGAAAAAGTCGTATCGACCAAGTCCCAATTTGCAACTGTGATTTGCTGATTATTATTACTTGAACCTGCGGATGTATCGTCGGAAACATTATAAGCAAATTCAGAATCAGCATTATCAAAATCGCCACCGGGAAACTGATAATCAGGGCCACTGCCGGAATTATAAACGGAATTATTTTTTACATAAGGTCTGTATGTTGGTGTATTAGTCACATTTAATTGCACACCTTTGCTTGCATAACTCCCGTAAACAGTATTGTTGTATAATTTTGTCCTCGATGCATCGGCTTCGGAATGATCAATAGAAATTTCAAGCGCCATACCTAAATCACTTGAGGCGCTCCCGAAAAAATTATCATGTATATACCAACCTATTCCACGGTTCGGCCCAGTATAATTAAGTTTTAGTAATTCTGCATTTGATTGCCCAGTTCCACTATCGCAATAAAGTGCATTATAAGCAACCTCAGCATACTCACCGCAATTACTTGAACCTGCAGCAGTTTGATAACTGTAATCTATCCCGGCTCCGTAATTCCAATTACTACCGT
>Ga0180434_10009333_pt1 | contig 10668 bp, 11 predicted proteins | sample SS_ome_7_FD_132453 | JGI IMG/M metagenome (GOLD analysis project Ga0180434, IMG submission 132453) | Hypersaline lake sediment archaeal communities from the Salton Sea, California, USA - SS_1_D_2 metaG | ecosystem: Environmental > Aquatic > Non-marine Saline and Alkaline > Hypersaline >... | reverse complement strand
GAAGGATTGTAGGTAGGACTTGAAGGATTGTAGACAGGGCTTCTAGGATTGTAGGCAGGGCTTGTAGGATTGTAGGTAGGGCTCGAAGGATTGTAGACAGGGCTTGTAGGATTGTAGGTAGGACTTGTAGGATTGTAGACAGGGCTTTGGCCTACCGGGCTTGTGGGTACATACTCTGGACTTTTGCTGCCATCCCAGGTGTCTAATGTAGGTGAAAGTCCTCGATATCGCTTGGGTGGTCCAAGTGTCCATGCATCACACGCATAAGTTCTCGTGAGATGCAACTCTTCCAGAGTGCGCCTTGAGGCTGCCGGACATGCATGTGGGTCCAACATAAGAACCGGTTTACCCGTCCCCAGAGGAACTCTTTGACCAAACATGATGTTATCACTAACCCCAGTGAGCGGGTTGTTCTCACCATAGAACGCCGCCTCCAGAATGGTCTCGGTTGTCCTTTCAAGGTGCACTTGGTCAGAGGGCTCACCTTCATTTTGGCCATTCCATGGCGCGTTAAACCGTTGAGAGAGCCATCCCGCGTCATCGCATTGCAGACCATCCAGATGTGTCGATCATTGACGTAAGAACCATCAAAGGAAAGCACATTTCTAATCTCATTGAAGAGTAAGCACCGTGCAGCTTCAATTCCCAGGACGCCTTGCACTTCATGTAAATCGTTGGAGTATGTGCGCTGCCAGTTCACTAAAGGGTCGTCCCACAGCTCTCGCAAGTTTAAGCCACTTGCAAAGAGGACATGCCCATCTTGGGACTGTACGCACATCTTCTTTTCATCCCAGTAAGCGCGCTTCTCTTCATCGTACACACATTCTGCAATACCTTCAAGACCACAAAGTATCACATTTTCCCCCAAATGTTCGGAGAATAAGTGGCACATGTTCTTCTCAAACTCGGAAACGACATTTTGACCTTCTTGGACTTTTTCTTCAAGGTTTGATCGCATCTCCTCCAAACCTCCCATACGCACCCTGAGAAACCACTCCGTCATGTTCATTTGCGCGACCCTGAGTTCGCACTGGCATTGAAGGTTGTCCAAGTATTGCTGAACAGTGTCCCTGACATTTTCGATATTCAAGTCCCTCTTTCGCAAGGCGTCTTTGTCCAGGACCATGCGAATAACCCAAGAAGAGGCTTCGGGAAGGGTGGATGGGAATGACATCACAAAGTCATCTTCAGGGCCACAAGATTTGCTGACAGGAATGACTTCACTTCTGGACACCGCTTCTTCAAGCTTAAATTGCGGTAATCTCGCGGCGTAAACTTTGCAAAACTGCCTGTTCTCTGCGACCGCGTCCTTGAGGTGAATGGTGGTGCATGGACCTTTGATGGACTTGGAAGCATCGATGAGCTCGCGAATTCTGGGGACTCCCAACGTTACGTTTTTCTCTGCGATCCCACATGCTAAAACAAAATAAATATCAGGTGAAGTTTTGGGACGAAAAAGTACCATGGAAGGTGTCAGCAACGGCCATTCCGTTGGCAGCAATGAAGTTCCGAGTTTCAGCCACAGTGAAGTCGTATACCAGCGGGGTCGTTGAAGCCACATGTTCAATCGATACGATTGGATCATACTTGACGTTTCCCGGGAACAAGTCCGAGATCCATGGATTTTCATCCACATTCTTGTAGTATAACAAGAGTCTATGGAAATCACCACTTTCGCCGTTTTGCAAATGACATCCGGGAATGACATCGTTACAAACCAGGTCACGAAATTGCAAACCAGTACCATTATTCAATATCCAAGTTTCGTCATTGAACGTCCCAACAGCCAAGGCGAATGCCAGGACACTCTCTGATGATAGATCACCTGCCTCATTCTTGTTATTCACATAGATATCCCAAAAACCCTCCGAAAAGCTTTGAAGATATACCAACTCACATCCTAAAACGGAAGTCGGAAACTCACCCAAGCGCGCTGCTTCTTGTCCGTGTCTAAATGCGGTTAATGGGTCCACTTGAACCGTCTTTCTAAAGGATGGTTCTGGTAATGTGACCATCACAGGAAAGTAATCCCCAACCTTCAGTTCAGACCCAGGAACCGTTACGATCTCATTGTTGCGCCGCTGTAGGAAGGACTTGGAAGGAGTGGCCACAATTGATCTTCCAGATGCAGTGGTGACCTTCATTAGTTTGGTATCACTTGGAGGAGGGTGTCGGGTAACTGCTTCGAGCTGATGGAATGCCAACAGAGCGCGCTTGGAGATGTCGGGAACTTCGAGTCCAAGATGTTTAGTATCGAGGTATTCCGTGCCATTTTCGGGGTAGAACGTAACCTTGGACGGATCCTTACATTCCTTAAACAAACCATCCACAAACTCACCAATCTTGGGGGTCCAGATTTCGCCAGTTTTGGTATCTCTGACAATCACTCGTTCTTCGTAATCAAGGCTGTTAAGCGTCAGTTGTGTACATGGATGGCCCTCCGACTCTGCTGCGAGCACTCCAACAGCTTCTCCAGCTTGTATAAGGCATTTCTGGTACGTTCGACGAAGTTCCTCAAGAAAAGGCAGCCCCACATCGCGTTCTGAGACATTCGAGTAACGCAGGTGGTACACCAAACTAGCACGTAAATAAAGCGTTTGTGACTTAGCGTGGTTCCTCTTGAGCCAGTTAACAAACTCAGTGACCGCATTGCACCACTCTTCGGGCCCCACATGGCACTTGCCCTCATCGAATTGGTCCAGCAACAACGGTAAGTTAAAGGGTAAGTAAGCCGAGGAGTCCAAGGTTTGCACAAAGAGCGTGAACTTCACCGATAGGCACTTTTCTCGTAAAGGCAAGAAGGCATCAAGTTCAGGCGCGGTTAGATCAGCATTGAGCTCATCCAGAGACATGGTTAGACCCTGGATAGTTACCTTTTCCAGGTATTGCGCGTCACAGTTGTCACCGCCATAAACATAATCGATAATGCCTTTAGTAGCATTGCGAACTGTGCCATCATAAGCCACATTAAAGCTCTCCAGCGCCTTGGTTAGCTTCCGTTGAATATACCCGGTATCAGCGGTTTTAACACTAGTGTCAACGAGTCCCTCACGCCCTGCAATGAGATGGAAGAAGAATTCAGTCGGTGAAAGGCCCTGCATGTAGGAATGTGGTATGAAGCCCCTGCTCAGCACAGATTCATCACCATGCTCAAATGCAGCCAAGTTTCTTGCTTGAGGATTGGCAGTTCTGTACATCCGGTGGCCTTCATTTGATTGTTGACCCACACAAGCCGTGATCTGTGCCACGTTGATCTTGTTCCCCTTAGCACCAGAAGTAACGATGGCCATAAGGGCATTCTTTTCAGGATCCAACTGCTTCTGAGCCATTCCTCCTGTGATATCCAAAAGCTTGGAGAGGATCCCCGACACATGTCGTTCCCGCTTCTCAAAGGACAAACCCAACTCTTTACCAGCTTTATAGACGCGGTCGGCATGCTGCATAGTTTTCCTGATGGTCCATTGAATCTGCTGGTTAGTTTGGTCGTCGAGCATGAAATCCTCGATGCCAATCGAGAGACCCACTCCTTCCATCCAAGCGTTAATCAGGAGCTGGCAGTCCGTCATGAAATTGAGTGCTGCTCGGTTTCCCTTGAGTTTCGCAATCGCATGGATAAGACCACCTCCAGATGACCCCAGGATGGACTTGTCGAGCCGCCCCCTTAGTAGTTCACCCTTGTAAATATAGACATCCCCTCCACGATAGGTAATCTTTGGTATCAGCAAAGAAAAGACTTGCTTACCCGTCCAGAGAGGTCTTGGGTGCACCACTGCGGGCCCTGGGAGCTGGGTAATATCCTGTAAAGGGTAGCGCAAAACCATCACCAGATTCATGATGTCTTCGCGCTCCAAAAAAGTTGAAGGTGACGTCATAAGCCAGCTGCCCACCAGAGCGTCTTGGACAATGCCCATCACCGGCCGGTTATTCTGCGCGTTCAAGAGTTGACTCTCCACTGACATCAACTCCGAGTTCTCAGCCACTCCATCCAAAGACTGGATCAAAAAGGCATTCATTTCATCACCTGAACAAACAAGACGTGATTGGAGATTCTACAGGTTCAACACTTACCATCAAAGTCACCATTGTAGGTTGACGTGCAACAGAGATTGAGCTGAAACGTGCGGATCCCAGGGCAAAGACGAACCTTGTGTGCCATTATGGATTTCTTTCGCAAGCTAGGTTGTCGGTTGAAGAGAAGGACGTCCCCATTCTGCAGGTATCGTTCGACCTTCCAGCCAAGTTGCAGGCGCAAAGGTGGCCATTTGGGAACATACTCCAATAGTATGGTTTCACCCTGATGATTGGTGTACGACTTGGCGCCGGAAATGTGATCATGACCAGCTTGAACTCGGCTGCTCAACCTTTCTAAGTTATACTCTTGGACCACCTCAGTCACCGTGAGTTTCTTGGCTACAAAGTAAGGCACCCCGACTTCGTCGACATCAATGTGACACCCAGGGGAGATCACAGTTCTGGAAGAAAAGTTGACGCGCTTGCCCATCAAATGGCCCCTGAAAATACCTCCTTTGCCCTTCCAGCGCTCCATAATGCATCGATCAGGCAGCCCAGAATGTTTCTTGGTTTGGAGAGCTTTTAAAGATTGATTATTCATATAACTTGCTGTCTGCACACACACACATACTAGATGAGAGAAAAGTCACACAGTTCAAACCAATACCTCAATTTGTAAGCGGTCCTTAAGCGTTTTATCGTTTGGACTCAATCGCAGACGGTTGGATATCTTGAGAATCTCCTGAAGCTTCAGAGTTAAATCATCTATAATAAAAACCGTCTCATAATGTCAATGTGATGTGTAAATACCTTGGCCGCGGTTTCTGGAACTCTCTGAAAAGTTGATGGTGGGTCTCATGATGGGCGGTGGTACCAATAGCGTCTGAATAATCATGTTGCGAGGGTGACCATGTACTCCCAGCATCTCAAAGACTTCATCGTCCACCAGTTCCAAGAGATCTAGAACTACTTGAGGAGTTAGGGCAGGTTGAGGCAGATTGGCGCGTGCTTTGCCTACCCAGTCCCGCTTGAGCCCCAACGAATTCTGACTGTATTTGGGTAAATAAGCTTTACAGTCTTGTTGCATGCATTGCTTCTTGGTCTTAAAGTACTTTTCAAAGACATGAAAGCGTTGTTTAGCATCGTCAGCGTACCTTGACACAATAGAACGTGTTGCTGGACCATCATCAATGCAACGACAACATATGGGACAAATGCAGCGGAGGATCTTTAGGAGGTAGCTGATGTAACCAATGTGGTACACAGGACAAGCCAGCTCCATGTGACCTGGGTGCCCATTGCAAACAATCATGTTGTTGTGACAAGTTCTGCATTTAAGCTTCTTATCGGCCGTGCCCATCCTATTGTCATTGATGGATCCAAATCGGGGTAGGGATCGTTCATGCAAACTTGTCTTATGAACTTTACAAACACTCAGCCGGCGAATATCACTTGCCGACAATAAAGATATACCAACACCCTTAATTCTTGAGAGCTGTCTGTACGGCTGAGACGGTACATGTGAGCGCCAGAAGGACTGGTCCGCGCATGACTGTTCAAGCATGGTTTATGAAAAAAAGTGGAACGTTGTTGTAAATACAAAAAGAAAAATATCAAGAATCAAGCATTTATTTTAGAATCTTTTGGGGCGAATCGATTGTGGCGTAAATCCCATATCAAGTGCTTGTCATCGCCAATCTCTTGGGCCTCACCGGGGTTGCGCAAATCGAGTAAATCTTGAAAGGCGGCCTTGTACTCTTGGAGTTGCGACAATGTCACCGGTTTGCCAATCCGCAACTTGTTTTTCTGGCTTTCGTCGGAACTTCCCACGAAAAGTTTGGTGCTTTGTTTTTGTTGCTTGGCGGTTTGAATGTGCTTTTTATAGCGGTTCACCACTTTGGACATATTGTCGCTCACATTATTGATGCTTTTTTTCTTAAAGCTCTTGGACAGCCGGATCAGCGTTTTCATGCTCAAAAAGTACATTGTTCGTTGTCCAACGACTGGCATGGTGTCTAGTAATTTCTGTTCACGCTTGCTGTCCGTATGGGCCAGGTGAACTGTTTTGAGGATGTGCCAAATTCGGGAGATTTGCAAACGTTCGGTACCTTTGCGAGTGCATTTATCATAGAACGCCATCACGTGGGGGAATATGACCACCTCTTTGCCTGCCAAAGGCCAGAATGGGAGTGCCCCAACCTCGGAATCAAAACTAAAAAGAAGCTCTAAAAAATGGTCAGTCTCCTCGGGCGTGACAGGAGCCTGGATAACCGCGGCCGGTTTGGGTGCCTTGAGTACCTTGGGTGCCGTAGGCGACCTGCGGACCCTCGGTGCCTTGCGGGACGGCGCGGATGGGGGCGTGACAGGATCCACAGAGGCCCCCAAGGTTCCAGTCTTGGCCTTCTTGTTGCGCAGCTCCTCCTTTAGTTTGTGAATTGTTTTTTGCAGCTCGCGTCTCTCATTGCTCAGTATTTTCACTTGCTCCACCAAAATAGCGTTGGTCTGGGTTAGCGTCCGTAACTCCGAGGACAAAGGCGGTAGTGGAGAAGGTGAACGAGACCGAAGGCGAATGTAGGTACTCCGGGTCTTTGCTGGGCTTCTCGTGCGCTTTCTCGACGTTGTTGTTTTCTTACCGGACGAGGACGACGAGGAGGACGCGGAGGACGCGGAGGACGCGGCGGACGAGGACATCCTTGGTGCGCGGGAAAATTTGTGGCAAAACCTTTATTGTACAATGCTGGATTTTTACTGGCCTGGAACCGTCAATGCCCGGACAGTAAAATTCTCAGACACAAAGTCGGTTGTTCCTGTTTTGCGCAAACCGATGACAAATGGAGTCATTGCAGGAAGTGGGGTATCAAAGGTCTTTGTCAACTCAAACGTAACTAAAGCACCAGGGAATGTTGATGGTATGTCGCCAACGCTAAAAGACGGACTATTACCAGGAATAACTGTATTGGGAACAATGAACACTTCCATTTGAATATCACCATAATCCTCAGAAGAGCTGGATTGAATGTTGTTAATGGCAGCCACAACTTGCACTGATTGTAGGTCAGCTGGGTACGAATAAATGAATACTTCTTCAAAGTCACTAGGGTTCAACGTTAATGTCATGTTTATTTCTTCATCCCAGTACGTCTCTTCACGCTCCAAAAAACTATATGTGTTGGCCGTGTCAGTAACGGCCCCATCCTCATTACCACCCATTGCTAAAAAGACTTCTCTTGGTTGAGGAGCAGGTGGGGGAGGTGGGTTAGGAATCAAATTGTTACCCTCACCATCGGTTAATTGTCCAACAACAGATAAATTACAAACTCTAGCGGATCTAACATTTAAAGATTTGCATTCATCAAAACTTGACATTTTGGGGATTTGTTTTTTTTATTTTGAAGGTTTCAAAAAAGTCAAATAATGTTCAGGTTCAGACGGAATGGTCAGTCACAAGGTAGTATTAAGAAGGATCTTGCCTCGTTGCCCAAAATGGCGCCGCGTACAGTACCACGTAGTTGCCGAAGATTGCACCGAACCATAAGATCATCATGCAGGAACAGCAAAAATGTTAAAGTTAAAGTCGGTGACGCTACTAGTACCAGTCATGTTGAAGCCCACCACAAAGGGAGTGAATGCAGGTAAAGGTGTCGTAAAGACCTTTTCCAAAGTAAAAATAGCTGAATCAGTCAAACCGGCTGCAAATACTGGTGAAGTTCCAGGGATGACAGTGGCGACAGGATACGCAAAAACCTCCATGGCAATATCTCCGAAATTCGTAGATGGGTTATTGTAACCGTGAATGTTCGTAAGAACTAATATAGACTGAACAGGAACATCACAAACATGAACTCGAATTCCACCATAATCGGAAGTATTGACCATGGTTGCCGGGTCAATGTTGGTCAAGTCTGAATCTCCGTTTTGTTGAAAGGAAAACGATGGCGGGCTAGCCAAATCAACATCGAATTTACCAGCAAACCCAAGTGGAATGCGAGCAGGAGGGATGGGTGGGATTACGGGGATGAGAGAATTTCCTTGACAATCGGTAAGGTTACCACAAACAGAGAGATCTTGCACTTGAGCAGTCTCAATCTTAGCATCTCTAGCCGTAAGTTGACAGGTGGTTACTGACGTAGCCTGAACAGACTTTGAGCGAGAAGTTTGGCAGTCTTTGAGTTCGGACATGGTAGGGTTTATTTTTAGAGGTAACATTTTTTCCACAGTTTCGCAACCTTTATTGTGTGACCCCGCGGATGTTCCACTTTTCGCGCCTTCCACAACAAAGATGCCGACCAAGAAGCGGAAGAAAGTGGAACCAGAGGAGAAGGGGACGCAGGCGGATCCAGTGAAGCCAGTGGTACAAAGAGCTCCCAAAAAGCGGCGGTGTACACGGCGCAACACAAGATTGGTGAAGACCAAGACCGGGCGGATTATGCTTTCTATTTCGGCGGATGCTACAAAGGCTAATATTATGGAGGCCTGTCAGAAAGTTTGGAATGTTAAACCGGGAGCTCGGCTATGGATCATCAAGTACCACACTCATCCTTGCCTAGCGATGGCTAAGGAGCTTCGAAGACCCACCCAGTGGTCTGTGGAACCAGGAGCAAAGAGTCAAATTCTGATCTCTCCAGAGCAGCGCCCGAGAACGTTTCAAACAGACATTAAGTTTGTTATCGGAAATAACAATTGCCATTGAGAAGTGCAAGAAGATGATATTAATTATCATAACTGCAAACTATTACAAAATTGTGTAATTGGCGTTTATTGATGAGATGGGGACCACCTTATGATTATACTAAAACCCAATGTACGCGGAGGCCTTCAAAGACAATTTCACGATTAAATACATTTTTTCTTTATTTCTTTGTTATACACTTACTGACCACATCCAATCCAGGGCTGATACTGGGGGTTCACCAGGGCTTGTTGAAAGCCTGATGCATTAAATTGGACAGGCCCACCGCCCAGAGCAGGCGATGGATCCGACCTTAGCAAGTTGCGGGTCCCGGTTACACGATCGAGGGAGTTGCGGCTTTGTACTTGTATGCGAATGCTGCCCGACGATTGCGTATACCTAGCGACTCCCTCGGGCGTAACTGAGTACCTGTTCCATGAGTTTTTGTTCCCCGGACAAGCAGTAGCGGCTTGTGCAACGGCCTGGTCATTAAAAGATTTCGGCATGAGACTGTTAAGATTGAGTTGGTTGGCAGCAGCCCATGAGTAGTTAGTTATATTGTTGTAGGGGTCTTGACAGCCTTGCTGAGGCTGGTAGAAGGGCTGGGAGATGTTTGGATATTGGCTGTATGCTTGAGGTAATCCGTAATATGAACAAGACATGATTCAAAGTTTTCTTTTTTTTGATATTCAAGTAAACATTATTTTCGAGGTTTAGTCAACAAAAAGATGAATACTCTTGAAGGATCTTATACCTACTCTGCGCCCGCCTTTAAGTACCAGCTGTACAGTTCTGCGGCTGAGAGACGTAAGTTGTTTGGGTACGATTACATGTCTCAGAGCGGCCTTCAAAACCGGCACCATGATGCTTACTTCCAGAATACATACTGTGGGCCTGTAGGAGATATTTCGAGAGCTCCAGACGATTATTATTATGGTAGTGCGAATCGCCCAATGCCTACATGGGGCCAGAATATCGGGTACTTGGGAACGCGCCCCAACTTGTACAATGATAATGTAAATCCGTGGAACCCTACGTTTGAACGACCTAACATGTACCGTTCTTGGGAGCCTCTAAGTACTACGGCTACTCCTGCCATGCAAGGGTCTTACACACAGTTTTTGCCTTACGAGCAGCCTTGTGAAGTGGCTCCCTGGAACTCTTCTAAACTCTGGGTTGCAGATATTAACTCAAAAATCTATGAGCGCGCCATGGTGACGGGAGCTGAAGAACAACCCTACAGTAATTGGTATAGGCGTCAAGGTTTGGCGCAGCTCCTAAACATTAATAACCCTGAACGGCATGATGACTACACAGTTAAACTCGACATGCCAGAGAACTCGTTTTGTGCCAAGCTGGCTCAGAATAAGGGAGTTCCACCAGCGGTTGTTAATATGTGAGGGCTTCAACAAAGGCGAGTCCAAAGTTGCATATTTGAAATACCTGGTAAACCTACTATCATGTTTAAACTTGAGAATATTAAAGGATCAAGCGAGCTGCCGCCGCGAAAAAAATTTTTTTGGTACACTTTTTTGAAAATTTTTGTGAAACCCGAATTTCCCCCAAAAATGATTTAGGGCATTTTAGTCCAAGCCCCAAATTTAGGATTTTAGGGCGTTGTCACAAGGCTCACAAATAAAGGTTTTCCGCACTTTTCTTCCAATCTACCCGATGCTTCAAACACACATCCGCAACCTGCTCAAAAGCCTGTGGCTCGATAATGGCGACGAGTTCAAGGCGCGCTACCGGAAAGAGTTGAAGGTTAATGGTATAGGTATCTTCATGTGTCCATTGCAAATGGGGAATTTGGATAATCACGACAAGACGTACTATTTCCATTACATGTCTTTGAACGACCTAAGTTAGATGAACGATCACGGCACATCGAAAATGGCTGTGGATGTCAGCAAAACAAATCCCAATACTCACATTAATTTGTGTATGAGTTTGGTTGAGGACGAAGACATTGGTGCTAAATTATATGCTGT
>Ga0180434_10009332_pt1 | contig 10669 bp, 11 predicted proteins | sample SS_ome_7_FD_132453 | JGI IMG/M metagenome (GOLD analysis project Ga0180434, IMG submission 132453) | Hypersaline lake sediment archaeal communities from the Salton Sea, California, USA - SS_1_D_2 metaG | ecosystem: Environmental > Aquatic > Non-marine Saline and Alkaline > Hypersaline >... | reverse complement strand
TGTGGGAGGGATCGCCTCGGTGTCCAACTGCTGGAGCATTTCGGCGTACTCCAAGATGGCCGAAAGCTGCTCGCAGAACTTAAATTTTTCCTCTTCAGTCAGCTCTAGCTTGGCTAGCTCAGCGATATGCTCGACTTCGGCAAGGCTCAGTTTCATGATGGGGAGCCTTTCTTGTAAAGAGTGTTAAGAATGCTGAAGGAGTTGGTTGACAATTATATTATAACACCTTCTGAGTGTGAAGACAAGATTACGTTCCGCTTCGGCTGGTGGGGATGTGGAGCAAGCCCTCCAATGGATCCCCCAAGGCTTCCGTTTCACCGCAGTGGTACAGGAAGCCAGTGTAGGCTGCTAGAAGGGCATCGAGGGTGTCATGGGAGAGGAGGTCCTCTTGAGGAGAGGGAATTGAGGGGATGAGGCGCTGCAAGCCCTTTTGTAGGGCTTGGCGTCCTGCAACGGTCGTCTTCTTGGGCAGTGAGCCGAGGAGCCGCACTTTGCTGGCATAGGGGTAGATCTCAATGACAGTGTACCCTTGCTCTTCCAGGTCAGCTTTGAGGCCGATGCCCCGGTAGACCATGCCTTTGATAATGGAGCGTTTGGTGGTATAGTAGCAGCCGATGCCCAAGACAGACAATTCGCGCTCGCACTGCCGTCCCTTGCGAGAGGAGAGGGGCTGGCAAGAGCAGGTACCCTCCAGGCAGCAGAGGCCCAAGGGCAGGCTGAGGGGCGCATCAATGGCCACGAGGGCAGGACGGTGTGCTTCGACGAAAGCCGCAATTTTTTCATCGTCGCCTAGCAAAACCTGGTCTTGCAGGTGTTGCTCAGCGTCCAAGACAGCGCAAGCCGTCCTCCTCTTAGGTGAAGTGGTCAAGTCTAGGCCGACAAAGTTCATGTCCCAAAAATCAAGGACGGGAAGTTTCCCGTCCCTGTGTCTCGTCTGGTCATTGATGGATGGATCACAGAATCTGGCTCAGGAACAGTCTGGTGCGCTCCTTCTTGGCCCGGTTCGGATCCTGGATAGCTGCTTTCAATTCCTCGGTTGACAGCTCTTCCACAATGTCACCCTCGTCGAAGAAAAAGATGCGAGTGGCGACCTCTCTGGCAAAGCCCATCTCGTGGGTGACCACAATCATGGTCATGCCCGATCGGGCCAGCTCGATCATCACATCGAGGACCTCTTTGATCATCTCCGGGTCCAGGGCCGAGGTCGGCTCGTCGAAGAGCATGATCTTGGGTTGCATGGCCAGGGCGCGGGCGATGGCCACCCGCTGCTGCTGCCCGCCCGACAATTGGCCGGGGTACTTTTGGGCCTGTTCGGGGATGCCTACCCGCTCCAGAAGCTGCATGGCGGTTTCCTCTGCCTTGTCCTTCGACCATCTTCGGACCCATATCGGGGCCAGGGTGACATTGTCAATGACCTTCAGGTGCGGGAACAGGTTGAACGACTGGAACACCATCCCGATCTCGCGCTGAATGGCGTGAATATTGCGCAGGTCACTGGTCAGTTCGATGCCATCCACGATGATGTCGCCCCGCTGGTGTTCCTCCAGGCGGTTGATGGTGCGGATAAAGGTGGACTTGCCACCGCCCGATGGTCCGCAGACGACGACCACCTCGCCCCTCTTGATAGTCACGTTCACACCCTGCAGCACGTGGAAATCGCCGAACCATTTGTGGACGTCTCGGCAGATGATGATATCTTCTACGGTTTCGAGTCTTTCCTCCATCACTTTGCCTCCAAAAGGGTCCTAAGTCTGATTGTCCTTAATCTGACCTTGGACCTCGGACTATGGACTACGGACTAATTATCGTTCCCCCACGCCCAGCGCCTGCTCCAGGCGACGGCTGGCGGAGGACATGGTATAACAACAGATAAAGAATATGACCGCAGCAAAGGCGTAGACCTCCTTGTGCAGGCCGATGAACTCCTTCTGACCGACCACGGCCTTGGCGATGCCCAACAGGTCCAGGAGGCCGACGATGACTACCAGCGTGGTGTCCTTGAACAGGCTGATGAACTGCCCGACGATGGCCGGGATCACGGCGCGGAGCGCCTGGGGCAGCACGATCAACCCCATCACCAGCACCTCATTCAACCCCACCGCCCTGGCCGCTTCGTACTGGCCTCTAGGAATCGAGGCCAGCCCTCCGCGCACGTTCTCGGCAGTGTAGGCCGCGCTGAACAGGGTCATACCGGTAAGGGCGCGCATGACGGTGCCCAGTCGGATTTCCGGGGGGAGAAAGAGCGGCAGCATCAACTGGCTCATAAAGAGCACGCTGATGAGCGGGACACCGCGGATCGTCTCGATGTACACCGTGCAGAGCACCTTGATGACCGGCAGCTTGCTGCGGCGGCCCAAGGCCAGCAGGACGCCCAGCGGAAACGAGGCCACGATTCCGACGATGGCCAACACGAGTGTCAGCAACAGCCCACTCCACACGTCCTCCGACACCAGTGGCAGAAACGGGCTCTCCCGCGAGAATCCCCGCAGCAGGATGGTGATCAGGGGGAGGGACAGCAACCAGCCGATCACCAGCCAACGCCGCGGTTTACCCTCCGCCCTCCGGAACACCCAGGTGAGCATTGCCAGGAGCACGACGATGCCCAGGCTGACCAACACGCGCCAGGCTTCCTTGGTGGGATAGCGACCGATCATAAAGACCTTGAGGTTGACCACGACCACTTCCCAGCGCGCATCCCGCACGACCCAGGTGATAACTGCACGCAGCACGACGTAGACAAAGGCTATCGAGAAGAAAGTGAGCAGCACGTGGTACCACGTGCTGAACAAGTTCTTTTTCAGCCAACCCAGCAGGCCAACTTCAGTACGAGGCGGCTTGATTACCTCAGGTTGCACAGCCATGTTCATCTCTCCACAATCTGAATGCGCCGGTTAACGACGTTCATGATCAATGAGATGGTCAAGCTCATTGATAGATAGCTAGCCATAATCATCAAAAAGACCTCGACCACTCGACCAGATTGGTTGAGCATCGTGGTGGAGACGGCGTATAGATCCAGGAAACCGATGCCGATAGCCAGGCTAGAGTTCTTGGTGAGGTTCAAGTACTGACTGATCAGCGGTGGGATGATGACGCGCAGGGCCTGCGGCAGAACGATCAGGCGCAGGATCTGTCCATTGGTGAACCCCTGGGCCCGGGCCGCCTCGGTCTGCCCCCGTGGCACGGACAGGATGCCAGCCCGCACCACCTCGGCGATGAAAGCGCCGGTGTAGACCACCAGACCGAGGGTCAAGGCCACGAATTCTGGCGAAAGAGCGGTGCCACCCTCGACTCTCAGGCCCTTTATAGCCGGTACATCGAGCACCAGCGGGTTCCCCGGCACTACGAGCCAGCCGATGACAGGGACAGTGAGGAAGGCGATGATCACCCACAGAAAATTAAAATTGGGGCGTCCTGTACGCTGCATACCGCGAGCCCGCAGAACCCACAGAACCACAGCCACGACGAGAGCCACGACGAGAAAGGGCCACCACGAGCTAAAGGACTCTGAGGGACGCGGCCAGGGCATGGCCAGACCACGGTTGCTCAGGTAGGTGGGACCGGGCAGGGTGATGGCCGTGATTTCATCCTGTTTCTTGAGTTGAGGCAGCTTGAGAATGACGGCGAAGTATAGGAAGAAGAGTTGCACCAGCAATGGGGTATTGCGGATGATCTCGATGTAGACGCTGGCGATCCTGCTGACGAGCCAGTTGTCGGACAACCGGGCAATGCCGGTCACCAGGCCCAGGAGAGTGGCCAGGACGACGCCCAGGCTGGCGACCCGGATCGTGTTGACCACACCGACCAGAAAAGCGCGCGCATACGAATCGGTGGGACTGAACGGGATTCCCTCCGCCAGGTGAAAACTGGCCTCCTGGTTCAGAAAGCCAAAAGTGAACGTGAGCCCCCGTTCTCTGTAGTTCGAGAGGGCCCACAAGCCTATAGCGAGCACCAGAATCACGAATGCGATCTGGGCCAGCACTTTGAGCACGCGCTCGTCACGCCAGAACGGCACCACTTTTCGGTGTTCCGCCATCGCTGCACGTTGGCTCATACCCGTCCCCTTTCATGGGGATGCAGCCCGACACGCCTCGCCGGCCATATCGGGCTGCACCCGTTTCATCCCTAGCGGGACTGTCTGGTCTAGCGCCAGGCCATGGGGTACAACAATCCGCCGTTGATCCACAACTCGTTGGGTCCGCGCGGAATGTTGATGCCCTCCGGCCCCAGGTGTCGGTTATACACTTCCTCGTAGTTGCCCACCTGTTTGAGGACGTTGACCATAAAGTCATTGGGGAGGCCCAGCGAGTCGCCCACTTCGCCCTCGACGCCCAGGAGGCGCCTGATGGTCGGGTTGTCGCTGGCGAGCATCTCGTCCACGTTCTGGGAGTTGACGCCCGTTTCCTCAGCCTCCATCATCCCCCAGGTCACCCAGCGCACAATGTCGTTCCACTGATTGTCACCGTGCGCGGTCAGCGGCCCCAGGGGCTCCTTCGACATCGTGACGTCCAGGATGACGTGGTCTTCGGGATTGGCCATGGCCGTACGGAGCGCGGCCAACTGCGACTTGTCGGACGTCTCTCCGTCGCAACGCCCCTCTTCGTAGGCCGTATTTGTGTCCTGGGTACTCTCGAAGAGCAGAGGGGAGAACTCAACGCCCCGCATGCGGAAGGCATCGGTCAGGTTCATCTCCGTGGTGGTGCCGGTGGTGGTGCAGACTGTGGCTCCCTCCATGTCCTCCAGCGTCTCGAAGCCGGTGTCCTTTCTGACCATCATCCCCTGGCCGTCGTAAAAGTTCACCGCAGCCCAGTCCAGCTCGTTGGCCGTATCGCGGGTCAGGGTCCAGGTCGTGTTGCGGAGCAAGACGTCAATCTCGCCGGTCTGAAGGGCCGGCAGCCGCTCGGGCGCGGTCAGCGGGCGGAACTCTATCGCGGTGGCGTCGCCAAAGACCGCGGCTGCGATGGCCTTGCAAAAGTCAACGTCGAACCCCTCGAACTCGCCTTCAGGGTTGATGTAGCCAAAGCCGATCAGCTCAGCGTTGCAGCCGCAGATAAGGTATCCCCGGTCCTTGATGAGTTGCAAACGCTGCCCGGCAGCCGCTGCAGCCGGAACCTCAGGGCACTCGGGGCACGGCGGGCACTCGGCCTCTGGGCACGGCGGGCACTCGGCAACCTCAGGACATTCTGGACACGGCGGGCACGGTGTTGCCTGCGGTCCGCAGGCAGCCAATAGAGAGGCCAGCATCAGTACGGTTACCAACACTACAAAGTATTTGCGCTTCATTATCCTACTCCTCCTTGTGAGAATCTGAATGGGTGGATACCGATAGACCAAATGCCAGTTTCTGTCCGCTTCCTCACCTCCTCTCCACTCCTTTCCCTAACGGCTTGTTAGTGGAGCGATAACATACGTCCGTTGCTCTCGTTTTGTGGATTTTCGTCTTCAGACTCATTAGTACGTACTCAACGAGCGCAGCGGAAGCCCAAGTCGTCGTTGGCTGCACTGGGGTCAGTGGCGCTGCGGTTGTAAGTGGTCACCAGTTTCTCCTCCTGGAACCATCCACCGCCGCGCGTCACCTTGAACTTTTCCCCAAAGTACTCAGACTGATAGGCGCTATCCGGATAAGCCTGGTACCAATCGGCCGTCCACTCCCAGACGTTGCCTGCCATGTCAAACACACCATAAGAGCTGGCTCCCTCTGCGAAGCTGCCTACCGCCACCGTGCCTCTGAAGCCACTTTCCTTGGTGTTGGCCTTGGCAGGGTCCCAATCGTTACCCCAGGGATACGTTCGCCCATCGGTACCTCGCGCTGCCTTCTCCCACTCGGCCTCCGTGGGTAGGCGTTTCCCTGCCCATTCGCAGTAGGCGTTGGCATCGTTCCAGGTGACTTTGACCACTGGGTGGTTGTCCTTGCCCTCGGCGTAGGCCCGCCATCCCGCCTCGCCAGCCTTTTCGGCCCCAGTTTGATAGCCAGTTTCCTCGACGAACTTGGCAAAGTCGGCGTTGGTCACTTCGAACATGTCAATCTCAAAAGCTTCAAGGGGTACGGTATGAGCGGGCTTCTCGTCGTCATCTCCTGCGTCGTTGCCCATGGTGAACTCACCGGCCGGGATTTCGACCATCATCTCCGCGACCGGGGGCGCAGTCGGAGCCTCGGCCCCTGCAGTAGTGGGGGCAGGAGTGGGAGTTGGGATAGACGTGGGAGTAGGCGGAGGTGGCTTGGGCGTGGGTGTAGGCACAATCTGGATAGGGGTTGGGGTGGCTACTGCCGCCCCGCTAGGTGTCTCCTCGCCAGCGGGACCAGGGGCCGGTGTCCCTCCTCCGCAGCTTGTAGCCAATATCAGAAGCACAATCAGTAAAACCAGATAACTCTTCTTCATTAATTACCTGTCTCCTTTCCCATTGTGAGTGCAGCAAATGTGGCGTTGGTTTTAAAGTACGTTGAGGTGCAGTTGATTGCCCATCAGGGCAAAGAGGCACACGGATATCACTCCAGCCTTAGCATATACATTTTATCACATCAGTTGGCCTTTTGTCAATTCTGGTACTGGTGAACACAATAGACAAGCGTTCCCCTTCGCTCTTACTGCCTGTATTGTACTCGATAAAGCGTAATTGTGCAAGAGGGAGGCATCGTGACCAATGCACCCGCAATCAGAACTGATGGGCCGTCATGGTTGCGGGTTTCGGAAGTGGCCGGGTTGACGGTTGACTCTGTGAGCTTGAGCTGGCAGTGTCAAGGTGATCGGCAAGGGGCGCAAGATGCGCAACGCATTTAGGCCCGAATTATGGACAGGATGCCTGAAAACCCGGCGCGGTATCTGGAGGCACTGCTAACTGCCCAAGCCACCGCTTAGCTTAAAAAATTGGGAAATTGGCCTCCTACCCCTAGACAGAAGCGAGTTTCAGGTGTATAATAGATTCTAGAAAAGACCACCGTTGATTGCACCGAAGCGGCAGAAAGCGACAAAGTTTCTCAGTAGCTGCCGAAGGCTTCCTTGCGCGGGCAAGGATTTTGTTTTCGGCTGTTTTTTTTCTCCGATCAAGGCATATCCTGTGAAGCACTCTTCTGATCTTCGTTAGCAGCCTGGGGAAGAGCTCGCCCTATTTCCAGAGTGGTAGACACAGGCTTCGCCCATAATGAGTTAGGCGAAACGGCGGCAAAAAGAGAGGAGATAACAAATTATGGAACGCTTGACTTGGAAGATAAGAATTTCAGTGCTGTGGCTCTTTATGGCAGTGGCTATGTCGGCCCACAGTATATTGGCTTTCATGGACCCGGCCGCTATGGAGGAACTCGGGGAGATGCAGATGAGTGCGGGGATGTTCGTATTTATGGCACTCTTCTGGCTGATTCCCTTGATCATGGCTTTCCTGTCCCTGACCCTGAAGGATTCCGCCAGTCGCTGGGCGAATATCGTTCTGGGGATTGTCTTTACGCTGCTCAACATCTGGCACCTAGTTGAGCATTTGACCACCGCGCTAGCGGTTCACCAGATACTGATTATAGCTTCAACGGTTGTAGTCACAGCGCTGATCGCGTGGTATGCATGGAAGTGGCCTAGACAGGTAGCGTGAGTTATTGCTGAAGAAATATGGCGGATAAGTGAGCCGTGGGTTCGGTGAATAGAATGCCGCCGTTTCCTCTAAAACAACAGGCTTTGCAGCTCACTTGTTGGCCAATGCCTTCGGCACTTCGTAAAGCCGAGGACGTTAACCGAAATACGCCCGTCGTTGTCACGAAGAGAGAGTTGGTCACGGCAAGGGGCGAAAGGAGGTGAAAGAGATGGCAAGAACAGGCGGGATCTTTAAGCTGGCTGAGCCAGTTGTGAATCGCATGATGCAAAGACAGCTAGAAAGCAATCTCGCCAACCTGAAGGACATCCTAGAGGCCTAAGTTTAGTGCAGCACCTGACAGCCCACCCTGGGAGTGGTGGGGCCAAGTTTGTGGGCCACCTCTCCGCGATGAGGGACAGGGCGGGCGAACTCTGCCTAACATGAGGCCCCAGCGTACGCTTGATAGTGTCGTAGAAGGCCAAACAATTCAACAAGGAGGTTTGACAATGTCTTTCCGTATATCACCCGTATGGTGGCCCGTTTTGGCTGTGGCTTCGCCGGTTATCGTCCCCTGGTTACTTATCAGGAACCGCCACTTTCAGGAAGACCGCACCCGGGCCGCTGAACTTAACCAGGAGCGCATAAGCCAGGCTGAGCCCCTTGAAATGCCCGAGCTTGATTTCTTGGAGCTGACGGTGCTGGTGGAATGGAAAACCGATGAAGGATTCATGGGCGATGCTGGCGTGTCCTATCTGTTTAAGACCGAATTGGGCTCGATGCTCTATGACGTCGGTTTTGGCCCGACTCGCCCGGCTCTAGCTCACAACGCTGCCAAGCTGGACTTTAGCCTGGATCAGGTGGAGGCCTTGGCCATCTCGCACCTTCACGGCGACCACATGGGCGGGATACGTGCCCAACGCTCCCTGCAAGTGACTGTACCCGATCAACTGATGTCGTCAGAGCCAATGCCTTGTTTCCTGCCTGATACGGCTGAGGCCCAGGGATTCAAGGCCGAGTTGGTTGAAAAGCCCCAGTTACTAGCTGCCGGTATCGCTTCCACTGGCCCTTTGGCCCGGAGTCTTTTCCTATTTGGCTACACGGAGGAACAGGCACTGTTGGCCCGAGTCAAAGACAGGGGCCTGGTGGTCTTCACCGGCTGCGGCCACCCGACCATTGAGGTCATTCTAGATATGGTAGGGCGCCTTTCCGATGAGCCCCTCTATGCCGTTGGCGGTGGGCTTCACTTCCCTGTCACTGGAGGGAGAGGCGACCGCGCTGGCATCCAGTTCCAGACGATTATGGGCACGGGTAAGCCTCTCTGGCAACGGATTACCGACGAAGACTTGAGTCGAACCATTAACGCGATCAATGGCGCTGGTCCCGAGAAGGTTTATCTTTCGGGACACGACACCTGCGACTATGCCCTGGACCGAATGAAGAGAGAGCTTAATGCCGAGACCGAGGTGCTTAAGGTAGGGGCGACTTATCATTTTTGATCCAGTTTCATCGCTTCCTCGAATCGCCTAGTGCGCGCCACACCCGCTGCAGCCGACTCGCTGATTGAGATCTCAAAGTAGGTTTCGTTAGTAGTCTTGCAAAAGCAAAGCCACCCAGATTTCAAGGGTGGCTTTTTTGCTGATTCGCCTAACAACCCCCACACTCCAGCCTCAAAAGATGTCGAAGCTTCCGCTTAGAGGCATAATCAGACTTGGTACAACTTACGCTGGTAAATATAATCCTCCACTGCTTCTGCCACCTGATACTTGATGGGCAGCCCTTCACGCACCCGTCGTTGAATATCAGTGGAAGAAATGGCCAACTCGGGTGCATTGAGCATCTGGACTCGCGAGGCCACTCCAGGTAGAAGGGTATCTAATTCATCCAGGTCTACCTGGTAGCCCGGCCGGCTCACCACCGCAAAGTGGCATAGTTTGATTAGCCGTCTGGGCTCGTGCCAGGTAAGGATGTCGAGCAGAGAATCAGAACCCATGATGAAATAGATCTCAACGTCGGGTCCCCATGCATCCTGAAGAAGTTCAATGGTATCCACAGTATAAGAGGGACCGGAACGATCAATGTCCACCCTGGAGACAGCGAAATGAGGGTTGGAAGCGATAGCCAGTTCGACCATGGCCAGGCGATGCTCTACCGGTGACACGACGTGATCGAGTTTGTGGGGGGGCAGCCTGGCGGGCACGAAAACAACGCGCTCCAACTCGAGTTTCACCCGCACTTCCTCAGCGCTCACCAGATGCCCAATGTGGATGGGGTCAAAGGTGCCCCCAAAAACGCCAACTCGCATGGCTACCCCCAATGATTCAACGAGCAAATCCCAATGGCTTCTTGGTCATTTTATTGCCATTCCAGTTCGGTATCGCCGATGCGCACCGTATCCCCTACCTTAACCCCTGCTTCTTCCAAAGCTGCTGAAATCCCCATGGCTTCCAGAATGCGCTGAAACCTCATTACTGCCTCATCGTACTCCCAGTTTGTCATGGCGACCACACGCTCTACTTTGGCCCCCCGCACTCGCCAACCATTCTCTTCCTGGGTGATGCTGAAGGGCTTTTCCTCCTCCAGGCGGAAGACTTTTACCTCTTCTTCGACAACCGGCTTCTCTTTAGGCAAGCTATCGAGCAGATTAACTATCCGCTGCAGAAGGGTCTGCACTCCCTGGCCAGTGACGGCCGAGATGCTCATAGCCTCCAGTTCCAACTTTTTTATTTCTCGACTGACCCGTGGCCATAATTCTTGAGTCTGAGGCAAATCCATCTTGTTTAATACCACCACCTGGGACTTGCGGGCCAACTGCGGGTCGAAAAGAGCCAGTTCATCGTTGATCTTCTCGAAATCTCCCAAGGGGTCAGCAGACGCTCCATCGAGAAGATGGATCAAAAGCCGGGTGCGCTCTACGTGGCGCAGGAACTGATGGCCCAGGCCAGCGCCAGCGTGAGCCCCTTCAATGAGACCGGGAATGTCGGCCAAGACGAAATCCCGGTCGTCCACCATCACTACGCCCAGGTTGGGCTGCAAAGTGGTAAAGGGGTACTCGGCAATCTTGGGGCGGGCGGCGCTAACGACAGACAATAGTGTGGACTTGCCGGCATTGGGC
>Ga0180434_10009330_pt1 | contig 10670 bp, 10 predicted proteins | sample SS_ome_7_FD_132453 | JGI IMG/M metagenome (GOLD analysis project Ga0180434, IMG submission 132453) | Hypersaline lake sediment archaeal communities from the Salton Sea, California, USA - SS_1_D_2 metaG | ecosystem: Environmental > Aquatic > Non-marine Saline and Alkaline > Hypersaline >... | reverse complement strand
TGTAGATGGAGTCAAGATCAATCGCGATATAAACGGCGCTCGCGGCATATTGCTTCGAGCTTTGGGAGATTCACCCGCGCTTCGTGCGTGCGTTGTTAACGAATGTTAACAAAAAAGGATCGGAGCTGCCATGCAAATACCTCCGCTCGAAAAAGAGAAAATGAAAGCCCTTTTTGAGGGCGATGCATATGCCAGGGCGATGAAAGTCATAAGGATGGACTATCCCTACCGCCATCCAGTCTATATGTTGAAGAGTGATAAGCAGGAGTTAATCCAACTGTTTGATGATGTAATGACCTTGCTTGAGTATTATGCCCTGCAATTGGTGCCCCCAAACCGTCCCGACCTCATTGTTATGGACGGAAACTATTTGTATACGGCACTTGACCTTTGGATTTCTCCACTCGACAATTATGCGGAGAAAACGCGGCTGACCGCGTTTTCGGCGAAGCAAGCGTTTACAAAAAGGGGTTCTTTCGTTCTTCATCAAGGTGAAGATAAAAATGAGTACAAAGAGGATGAAGAAATTTTTTATACAGTACGGCTGGAAGCGGTGAGCAAGCTCATCCCACGAGTAAAGGGGGACTTCGTTCGAGAGAGTTTTGTGGGACCAAAGCTGAGGAATTGGAAAGCGTTAGAAAAAAAGATAGAAGAAGAACTCTGGAATCGGTGATCGTTCACAGCCACAAGAAGACGAGCTATTTGTTTTTTGCGGATTCAAGACGCTCGAAGGTTTTGGTGGCCTTCAGGTTTTGACCGATGACATATTTCATGTTTTCATCAAGGCCAGTTTTGCTGGATACATCTTGCTTGATTCCTTTCTTTTGATGTCCTCCGGGGTTTCCTCCGACGAAATGATAAGAAATAGCATCGATGTCGACATGCGGATCGATCGAACCTGAAAGCACAAAGTGACTATGAATTCTCCGAAGCGTTTCAATAGGATTGCGGGACATTTCGTCATAACTCAAGAACATGAGCTTGTTGCAGAAGGAGGGAGCCCACCGCAGGATCTCCTCATAGAGACGGGTCCAGCGCTCGAGGGATTCGCGGATCGAGCGGCGCTCATTCTTGATATCGCTCCATGCGGCGGCCTGGGGGCTCTTATACAGGACGATGCCGTCCATGCTCCCGGGTTTGCGAAACCTCTTGTAGTGTTGTGGGAGCTTGTCGGAGACCACCAAGACCTCGCAGTCGAGCTTTTTGGCGATGATGTCGTAATAGGATCGTTTGTCGAAGCGCGTCTTTGCGAATTTTTCATTGAAAACCGGGCACGTCGGGCCGCAGGTCACGCAAGTCCGGCGAATCGGCCAGCCGGCAGCGCTGATAATCTCGTTTGCTGCGTTGGGATCAAAAGCCCAATGCACCTCGCCGCAGGGCTCGACGCCTTGCAAAGACCCCAAAAGGCGAGACAACAGCGTGCTCCCGCAAAAATTGTAGCCGATAATTCCCAAAATGCTCGACATTGAAGTCCTTTCTTAATTTATTTGTAACATTAACCGATATTTTCGACAATCTCCCATTCCAAAAACGTTCAGGAAATTCCTTTGCCCCAACCATGGGGATTTCTTTTGGTATCTGGGGTCGAATACACAAGTTTCTTGTTCCGATTCATAAGGGCTTCATTAGACCAGGTATTTTCCGGATGCTGCTGGTGCATTGCGTAAATATTGTCTGATACGAGATATGCGATTTTGATTTGCTCTTTGCGCAAGCGCTCGAGCATATCAATGTCTTCATAGCCCCAGCCGTAGAAGCGCTCGTCATAACCGCCGAGCCGTTCAAAAAGCCTTTTGTCGATAAAAAAACATCCTCCACCCCGACCATGAATGTCTTTGATGCCATGCTCGAGGTTTTTGGTGAACTGATCTGGCCGGAGCTCTCGAAAGATCGGATGCGAAGGACCGAAGGGCATCCGATAGCAGTGAGCACAGACGCAATGGGTAACGTTGCGCAAAATATAGCGCTCGACATAGCCCAACAGGCGAGGATCGAGGACGAGGTCGCAGTCGAGGAAGCCGATGACTTTATAGGAGGACTTGCGGACTCCCGCGTTTCTGCCGAGGGAGAGAGAATACAGAGGCGTCCCATAGAAGGTGAGCTTGGTCGTCTTGACTCCATGAGCAGCGCCGAAACCAGCCACAACGGCGAAATCGGTTTTGTCGAACTGTGACTTGTTCACGCAATAGGAAAGGATCACTTCTTTTGGTCCTTGATAGGATTGCTTGTCAATGGAAAGTAGGACGTTTTCTAAATAGGGCAGTTTGTCCGCAGAAGAAATGGGAATGATGATACTGATTCCATTTTTGTATGCTGGCATTCGGGGCTCTTTCTATATGTGTCTCCGTCGACGACTTCCGATTAAAGTTGGAGGCTTGTAAGGGGCATTAGCATGGGTACTTCTGAAGGGTTTCAAAAGAGTAGATAGTTGTTCCAGGAGTCTGGAACTATCCTGGAAGTCGAGTTGATTCTGAAGAGGATAAACGGCAGCGACGAGGGCCTGCGTGGTTTTTTTCGCAGGCGCATGCCGGCTTCTTGAGGTATTCTGTCGCCTTTGATGCTGTTGCACGCAATGCAGGATGTTACAATATTGTCCCATGTCGTCTTTCCGCCTCGCGACTTCGGAATTACATGGTCGAAATTGAGTTGCTTCAGCGGGAATTGTTTCCCGCAATATTGACAGCGAAAGTGATCGCGTGCCAATACATTCATACGCGAAAACTTGATGCCTCGAGAAATCGAAATCTTATGGACGAGCCGAATTACCGAAGGAGCCCTAATGGCAAGAGTGATACTGCGAATTTCCTCATCATATTCTTCGACGACTTCCGCAATATTTCGAAATAATAAGCCTATGGCTCGTTGCCAAGATACAACTCGATGAGGTTGATATCCCTGGTCGAGGACAAGGACTCGCAACGATGTGTTCACTTCCTATAATAATGCCAAAGGGCAGGCAAAATGTAAATGAATTTTTGTTACTCGATTTCGTTGACAACACAGTTTCAAAACACGATACTGAATTGAGCGGCCTGCCATAAATTTTAAGAAAAAGGAAAAACGATGAAAGACGATAGTCGAAAAGGATATTATCTGCAATTCGCAACATTAAACGACCCGGATGAAGAATGGGAAGACGGATGTTTTCTGGAGGGCGACGTCGAGAATTTCGTAAAGGACTGCACAAAGCAGTTTTTCGAGGACGTCCCCTGTAAGGAGATGGCTCGCAAGACGGTGGACGTAATCGAAGAATGGAAAGAAAGGTCATTTGTCAATGCTGAGGGGAAATTTTGCATCTCAAAGGAAACAGATCCGGAAAAAGAGCATTTGATGTTTATTGCCGCTGCACTAGTCGGCATGAATATGATGCAGATTCTTTTGGGTTTTGATGAAACCTATAAAAAATTCATTGCGACCTTGAAAGGTCAGCTTAAGGATGTCGAGGATAGTAATTTACCGGAGACCTACCCCGAAGCCAGGGACACCTTTCAAGAAACGATTCTCCCGCTTGATCGCAATTTGAACTAGCAGGGTGCGGCAACAAAGGTGTTCGATCTTTTTTTTTAGTTGGATCTCTCCAGCTTTCAATGTAATCGGACAGGCATTTGCCGCATACCAGCACATCGTGAAGGATTGAGAGAGAACGCCCGACAAGGTATTGTTGAGATAAGGCATCGATCATGTAATCTCAACTGCATTCGGGCCTATCGGCAGGATGATCGATATTGCGGATACCCTGCCTATTAAAACGCCGTGCGTTTTATCGAAACAAAAATGGCAACAACGGGTTGCTTGATTGTACATTTAGCCGATGTAATCAAGCAAGCATTTGCCATTGCCGAACTTTATAGCATTATGTCTTCGATGCCGTCAACCCAAAAATCCGGGGAACCGTTCAGGAATGCAGCGATGACCGTAAAACAGGCGTCGGACCATCCGCCGACATTCAATATTTCATTTGGTAAATCTGGTGCTTGCGTCGTTGAATATGGTTGCAGATCGACGCATACCAATTTTGCCGAAGGATTGCGCGATTTGAATAATTTCCATTGCTTAACGAAATCGGTAGAACTCTCAGATGATTTCCAGTTATATTTGAAAGCACTGGGCACATTTCGCGGTAACCCCGAAAAAGAGGAAGCGTCAGCCCAACTTTGGTTATCGGAAATCAGGATAACCGACTGAGCGCGCATTTTCTTTTTATTGGCGAAAGACAACGCTTTCGATAACGCGGTGGCTCCAGAGGGGAGGGTTTTGATTTTTTTAATGTTGGTCATCAAAGTGTCATCTGGCTCCAGAAGGAAAGAATCTTGTCCTGGCTTGATGCCTTCTACGTGATTATGTACCGGAATAATTTTCGTCTCCGGATTCTTTTTCAAAAGTGCCGTCGCGAATAGTGCCGCGACATCCAAACAGACGACTTTTGATGGTGGTGTCCTGCCATGCCTTCCTGTCAAGGGCGTCATCATCGATCCGGAAATATCGATGATGACGATGGAATTGCCTGCGATTTGGGGTATGTTTTCCAATGAATAGTCAAGCATCTTCTTGAGGGCGGCCCGCGTTGATTGGCGAAGCTCAGAATTTTCCGTATTGAGATATGCCGCCAAAATCTGATAGGGCAGGATCTTGCTGTTTTTGATCGCCTGTCGATCTTGTAGCTTTTCCTCGATCTCTTTAAAGACCTTCGATGAGACGCCGTGGCGCAGGAAGGTATTCAAATTCTTCAGGCAAAATAAGGGACTGCCGTTCTGGGCGATTTCTTCCCATTGCTTGGTGGACAGCTCAAGAGAAGTCAGCATTTGAAAGGGAAGGTTCGGCAACCCAAGGTCATCTCTATTCTTCTTCCATTCATGAAACCGTACCAACAAAGGAGTGGCATGGGGCTTGAGAGTCTTCGGGTTGAGCAAGTATGCGAAGAGGGCATCATGCTCGAGACTCGCCGGTTTGGGATGGGTCATTTTCAAGATGTCGGCCATCGAAGGCTTCTGGCCGACTGAGTTGCGCAGTAACCAATCAGGGGAATGGTCGGAGAAGAAGGTGTTGATCAGTCGCTTGGGCTGATTGCCGAAGCTCTTGCGACCAACGACGCCGCTGCGCATGATCTGTATGTAAGTCCGAAGCATCTTACCGGAATCGATGATAGGCGGAAAGATCTGCTCAATCAGCAAGGAAGTTTCCTTGTCGCCCTTGCCTGCTCGGGCACACAGATAGGCAAGCAGCAGGGCCGGGGTATCCTTCATAAAGGATCGATGGCGCGCATAGAGGGCGGTCTTGGCGATGAACTCCGAATCCAAGGAGTGGCAAAGCGCCAAGACGGAATCGAGCTGCTCACGCGCTGTCGCATAAAAAGTGCTGCTAAGGCATCCTGTTGCGGCATATTGCGCCAGGGCATGCTTGTTGGTGAACTTGTAAGCGAGGCCACCGGCCTCGTTCACTGTATCTACTGGAGGGGCAATCGCGCCTCGAGTACTTCGGAAAAGATCTGGATTAGGCATTTGAACTCCGTTCAACAAAGAAAAATGCTCTGGAGAATGAAAACCAGAGCATTTTCCCAAAAGGTCAGCTAGTATTCCCTTGCTCGTTATTCGATTCAGCTCGGTGACGCACCTCCCTATTGAAGTTGTGGTAGTTGTGATTGAGGACTTAATGAACTTACAAAACCGAATTTAGCCTGTCAATAAGAATTCCATTAAAATTCTTTGAGCGCAGTAGGGCGGTTCGGTCAGAAGTTTTTGAGATGTTGTGAAAAAAGGAATCTTTCCCTAAAGAGCGAAGTCGAGAACGATCCCTGTTTGGGTTTTGATGCTTAGCTAATTGCTGGGGAATCCCCTTCCTTTAGGAAGGGGAGGATGTCAACTCAAGCGAATCACAAGCTCGTGCATTTCTTCGCCAAAGTAGGAATCGTAATAGATTCGGTCTTTGACGACTTCGACATTTATTTGGTCACCATATTTGCTCAAAAACCACTTCAACTTGCGATATGACGTCGAGGTGCGAAGGTCGGCGCTGAATTTCTTGATTTTTTTTAACCTCAAAAAGGCCAGAATCTTTTGCCAATCGAGTTCCGGAGTTCCGGGGATTTTTGCCAGATCTACGAATTCAGAAGCGAGGGGGAATCTATGCTTTGCGATAATCGCATACCATGTTCTGCCGTCGCTCAGGATAAGCAGATTCTTCAGAGACGTTTCGGCGTAATCGGCGACGTCTTCCCAGTTTTCTGCGTCTTGAAGCTGCAGGAAATTGTAATTTGGAGCATAGGCCAAGCGCTCGATCCTTTTGAGCATCTCCAGGGTAATCGGAGGTTCCTCCCAGCAGGGGTTTTGCGCGAAATACCCTTCCGCATAGATAACGCCCTGCGGACGAAGCAAAAGCATTTCTGGATAGTGCATTTATTATTCCTCGTCCTCGTCGATTTCTTGCCAATTGCGGAAATCATCTAGCCAATTACTTGCCTGTATTTTTTTGCGTCGTGCAATTATGATTTCCGTATGAAGCCCGTCATTGTCAGTTGCTCCAAGTATTTCAGCGAAATTCAAACCTTTTTCGGCATCCTCTTCTGTTTTGTAAACGCCTATAAGGGTTTTTTCATCTTCCGAGTCTGCTAAGGAAGCATCGCCTATGCCCCAAAGGCTAAAGTTGCCTTTTGAATCTTGGTTTGGGACATCGAAGCTCTTTTTTAGAGCGTCTGTTATCCTGCGGTCTGAAAGATAAGGAATGTCAAGATGATGTATCGCGTCTTTTAGGCAGTCTATCAAGCCCTCTTCATCGATGATTATGATAGCTTTTTCTGCATCGATTTCTTTCATTATTGCGTTATATATTTTCTGTCTTTCTTCTGAAAGAACAGAGACTTCTTCTTCTGATTCAATGGACATATTTTCTCCGGAGTAGTCTTTAGGAACGATTTTGTAATAAACATCTTTAGACCCAATATGAACGCCAAAAAGATAGACGCTATGGCTTGCTGAAATGCCAAATGCATGGTCATGTTCATCAAAATCGAACCCATAGTCAAAAAAAGTCTCATCGAAGTCTTCTGTTATTTCTCCTTTTTGCCATATTAGCTTGGCAATATAATCGCAGTCAAGAATCGTGATTCCATAAATCCTTTGGAGGTCTTCTTTGTTGGAAACGAGGTAGGGGGATGGTCTTCTTTTCTTTATAATCATTTGTTGGAAAAAGAATTCGTTATTATACCATTTGGTAGCATCAGAATAGGGGTCCAAAATTAATTTTCTGCAGGTATTGATATAATCGACAGGCAGAAAAGCACCAGGACCTTTGGACTTCTTCCAGTCGGTTTTTATGCGCAAAGAATTGAGTAGGCCGACACGAACTTCGGAGTATTTTCCCGTAGCCAGGATTTGATCTGCAGCCTGATTATATAGGGAAACAATAACTTTTTCCGTTTTGTTAGAATGCTCCCCTTTGCTTCCGCTTGTCTCGATGCTGTCAAAGACGAAGATGTCTTTCGTCGTCCAGGCCCAGGACATGGCGATCATTTTTCCGTCTTTGTCTTCGATTGCATAAATGGCGCTGTCAGGGCTCAGAACGCTGTACCAGGCACAGCAAGCTCCATCGCCACCTGGATGCTGGCAGCAGCCGGTATAAAGGCCGGCAAACACGCTGCGCGGATCATTGTGGTCGATCTTGTAGAAGTTATATCCTTGCTCTTCTATTCGGATGTCCGGTAGATTGTCGCGCTTGGTTCGTTGCATCCAAATGGCTTCATAGGTCGGATAATCCTTTTCTTTGACTTTGGCGCTTTTCGCTGCTTGAGCAAAGCGTTCGTCTTGAACATTTTTGTATGCATTAATGAGAGCAGTGTGATAGATGTCGAAAAACGATTTCTTTTTATCCTCTTTGGATAGGTTTTCCCAGTTATTAACAATTGCTTCTGCTCGTACTAATTGTTCTTTTGGAGTGCAGTCAAAGACGTACTTTTTCTTTCCGTCCTCTCCCCTGTAGGTGCCATAATAGACTCGACCGTCCTTGACTCCTACTGGCTTGCACAAAGTTGGTTTTCCATCATGCTTCAAAAGAAGTTTTTTGAGCAAAAAGTTTCCAATTTCTCTTTTGTTCTCTTTGCTCAATGGAAGCCAATATGTCGCATCATGAAGGTTGATCCCGCGCTTTTCCATCTCTTCTAGCCAACGGAGAAAATCTCTTCCAAAATAGCTCACAAGAACCGTTGCTGTTTCAGCATCTGGTTGAGCAATAGTCGGTAATGATTCGTTCTTCTTTGTTTTTATATATTGAACAGCTTTTTTGAAATCAGAGAAGTCCTTGTAAATAACATCTTTAGGTGTCATTCCTGCCAATGGCGCTCTATTCTCTGAAACTAGGAAGAGATGGTGCAACTCTTTGAAGAGAGTCGTTTTTATATTTCTTCTGGTCCATTCCTGGTTGATATCCTTGCTTAACACAGCAAAATATTCAAGTGCTTCTTTGTAAGGGAGAGAGATGAGTTTCTTTATCTCTTTCCTCTGTTTGTTGGTAAGTTTGTATGTGCAATCGTCGGGCCAATTGCTAGGCCGATTGCTAGGCGACAAGGTTTTTTGGATCTCTTTTTTGCAATCGGAATAACGGTCAAACAAACGCTCTTTATCTTCGAGTCTTTCAATATACCAAAAGATGCGCCACCTCTTGTTTTTTGGTAAAGAGTCAAGACATTCCCCGATAAATACCAATGAGTCGCTAGATAACGCAGCAATTGAGGGCTCTTCCATTATTGCCGCGACCAGCATTCGAGAAACGCGATCCCCACTGACAGCCTTTTCAAGAGTTGGAAATAGATGTTCAGGAACGATCCTTTCTGCAGTCAAAAAAGCATAGGGTTCTCCCCTGGAGCTATATATAGAAGTGTCTAATGGTCTCCCAAGTATTTTCCAAAGAAGAAAAAAAAAGTATTCGCCTTTGGGGTCGTACTTAGAAAGTTCTTCTCCCATAGAACAAAGAGGTCCCGCAAATTCTTCATCCGTCTCAGCGACTGCAATTCCCAAAGATTTGGAATCAGGTATTTCGCAATAATATTTCCTTTGCATCGAGGCCAAGGGATTGGGAGAAAAACCCTTTTTCTGCTGATGCCACTTATAGAGCCCCAATGCGGCAATACCGCCGCCGATGAGCCAAGGGGCGTGCCTGACGTACCAGGGTTGCATGGGCAGCTCCAGGCCCTCGCCCAGGCCGAGTCCGGTCAGCCGTGCGGCCTCCTCGCGGGCGATGCGAATGGCGGCGTCTCTCCAGTATCTCTCTTGTTGGCTCGGCATGGTTGCTCCTGTGACGAAGTCTCCTGTGACGAATCTTTTTCAGTTGTTGACTTCGTCATCTGGATCGTAAGCTCCGGATGCAATCTTTGTTAAATGCAGGCGTTGAAATGCTTTGTAGGCAGCAACGCTTCCAAAAAATTTCTTGGCATACCATTTTGGGAGATTGTAAATTGGATCTGGCATCTCATCCGCTTCAAATATTTCAAGAACTCTTTCTTTGTATTCAGGCACAGCATGCAAGAGAGCATTTAGATTTAGGTCATTATATACATAGAAATTTTTTGCAAATTTCCCTGTTGAGGGATGTCTTGCAATTCTAGGGACTCTTTCTGTTATATATGGAAAAAGAATCAGTATTCCATAATGGCCTTTTAGACGGCTTGTTCCTTCTCTTTCTAGTTTTTTGTATGATGACGAAGAAACAGCAAGATAAAAATACACCTCGTCAGGGACTATATCCCAGACAGAGACCAGCAAATCTCCCTGAATAGAGGCTGTATGTTTAGGGTCGAAATCTTTGTCTGGTGGTAACATTTGAGCCTCTTTTTGCACATAAGCGACAGGCCGAGAACGAATCTTTTAAATCAAGAGTCGTCCCGGCCTGTCATACCTGTCATACCTCAATTTCTCGTCAATTACTACTTGGTGAAATACCAGTAGGCCAGAACTCCCAGCCCGATAGGGACTCCGTAATTCACCATCTTGTTGTCGCTGCCGAACAAACCCATGCATCCCTGCATTTGCGGAATGCGCGTCTTTGCCATGAGGTTGGGGATCGGTTTTTTTGGGTCACTGCTACCGATCGTTGGGGGGCGCGACAATCCGATCGTCGGAGGGAGCGCCGCGATGTCTCCGGGGCCTTGATTCGATCTTACGTAAGCCATCTTGAACCTTTTGCCTTTCTTATTTCTTGGACGACTTATATATTAGGTATGCGCCAACACCTACGGCGGCGACAGTACCTCCTATAACCAACACTGGGACGATGGAAAACTTCGACTCTGTCGGTGGAATAATGTAGTTTTCTGGCTCGGGAGTAACGACAACGGGAGAAGGCATAATACCAGTTTTTCTCCATTGTTCAAAGTAGAGTAATTGCTCTTCTCTTGAATCGAATTTAGGTCTTTCTTCAAAAGGCATGCTTGCAAGAAGCCTATTGAAGTTATTGTATGCTTGTTTCTCTGCAGGAATTACCAAAATATCTGTCGTGATCTGCGCGACCATCGCTTTTTTATCTTCGGGGTCTTGTACATTAGCAAGATTGTATTTGGACTTCAGATAATCCTGGAGCTGCACCTGCAGCATGACCGGAGGGAGCTCGTCTTTAATGTTCTTGAATAGGGCATACAAATTGTGAAAGCTCATCATCTTGAAGGCTTGCCACCAAGGGAAGGGATT
>Ga0180434_10009329_pt1 | contig 10670 bp, 5 predicted proteins | sample SS_ome_7_FD_132453 | JGI IMG/M metagenome (GOLD analysis project Ga0180434, IMG submission 132453) | Hypersaline lake sediment archaeal communities from the Salton Sea, California, USA - SS_1_D_2 metaG | ecosystem: Environmental > Aquatic > Non-marine Saline and Alkaline > Hypersaline > Sediment... | reverse complement strand
TGCGCCGCTGAAAGCTGTGGGCGAGTGCGGACGGACTAGCGTCCGTCCCTACAAGTGCGCCGCTGAAAGCTGTGGGCGAGTGCGGACGGACTAGCGTCCGTCCCTACAAGTGCGCCGCTGAAATCTGCCGGCTGCTCCGAAAATTCGGGAAAAACCTTGATGGATGACCGCCTTGGAGGGCGAGGGTCCTCCCGAGCCAAAACACGGAAATCTGAAATCTCAACCTCCTCCGCGGTTGGAGCCATTCACGCTGTGGCTGCCTCTACTGGGCGCGGGCTGACGTTCGTAGTGAGCCACGGAGCGCGAGCGGAGTGGCGCAGCCGCGCAAAGCGACGTGCTTGCGGCACTCCGCCTTCGGCTTCGTGGAAAAATCCCCTCGCGCGCGGATACAGGGATTTTTCCACAGCCTCTCAGTCGTCCATGGTGACGCGTTTCATCTCGTCGATGGAGGTGAGGCCCTGGGCGACCTTGCGGATGCCGGAGCGGCGCAGCGTCACCATGCCCTCGGTGCGGGCCGCCTTCTTGATGGCCAGGGCGTTGGCGCCGTCCACCACGGCCCTTCGGATCTTCTCGGTGAACCGGAGGGACTCGATGACGGCCACGCGCCCCTTGTAGCCCTTGTAGCAGTGACTGCATCCCCTGGGTTCGGCCTCGTAGAGGTCCGCCGACTCGATCTCTTCCGGGGTGAACTGGAGGCGCGCGAGTTCCTCCGGGTTCTTTTCGGCCGGTTTCTTGCATTCGGTGCAGAGCTTCCGGGCGAGCCGCTGGCCCGTGATGAGGAGGCCCGTGGACGCCACGAGGAAGTTGTCCACGCCCATGTTCAGGATGCGGGTGACGGCCTGGGCGGCGTCGTTGGTGTGGAGGGTGCTGAGGACGAGGTGGCCGGTGAGGGCCGCGCGCAGGGAGATCTCGATCGTCTCGGAGTCGCGCACCTCCCCGACCATGATCTTGTCCGGATCCTGCCGGAGGATGGAGCGAAGGGCCGCCGCGAAGGTCAGCCCCGCCTTGGGATTCACCTGGACCTGGTTCACCCCCTCCATCTGGTATTCCACCGGATCCTCGACGGTGATGATGTTGTCGTCGATGCTCATGATCTCGGTCAGCCCGGAGTAGAGGGTGGTGGTCTTGCCGCAGCCGGAGGGGCCGGTGGCCAGGATCATCCCGTACGGCTGGCGGATGGCCCAGCGGAAATGCTCCAGGCTCTCGGGCTCGAACCCGAGCGCGTCGAGGGTCATGACGAGGGCGGAGCCGTCGAGGATGCGGATGACCACCTTCTCGCCCCAGGTCGTGGGGATGATGGAGATGCGGAAGTCGACCTTCCGCCGGTCCACGCGCATCTGGAACATGCCGTCCTGGGGCCGCCCCTTCTCGGCGATGTCGAGGTTGGCCATGATCTTCACGCGGGAGACCAGGCCCATCTGCATCTGCCGCGCCACCGAGTGCACGTCCTGGAGGACCCCGTCGATCCGGTAGCGCAGCCGCACCCGCTTCTCCATGGGCTCGATGTGGATGTCGCTGGCCTTGGCCTTGATGGCCTCGAGGATGAAGAGATTGACGAACTTCACCACCGGCGAGGACTCGTCGCCCTCCTTGAGGGCCGAGAGGTCGTCGGTCTGCTCTTCCTCCTCCTCCTCGGTGAGGATCATCTCGTGCTCGTCCTCCCGGGAGAAGAGTTCCTCCATCTCCTGCTGGCGCTTGTTGTAGTAGCGGTCGGAAGCGCTCCGGATGCTGTCCTCGGTGGAGAGGACGGGCCGGATCTCGAGGCCGGTGATGATGCGGATGTCGTCGAGCTTGAGCACGTCGAAGGGGTCGGAGACCGCCATGGTGAGGATGTCGCCGATCCGGGAGACCGGCAGTACGCCGTAGTAGGTCGAGAGGTCCTGGCCGAACACCTCCGACAGGTCGACGTCCGGGGCGAGCTTTTCCAGGTCCACGGGGGGGCAACCGGTCTCGCGGGACACGACCGAGAGAAGGCTCTTCTCGTCGACGAGCTTGCTCTCCACCAGGGCGGAGGCCAGCGTCTTGTCCTCTTCCGCGGCGCGGGTCCGGGCCTCCTCGGCCTTTTCGGGCTCGATCAGCCCGGATCGGACCAGGAGGTTCGCCAGCCGCTTGTCCCATTTGTCCGAGGCCATGCTCTGGCTCCCAGGCTACGGAGAAGGATTGCAGATTTCAGATTTCAGCCATCAGTTCCGAAAATTCATGAGAAACTCGAATCGATGACCGCCTTGGAGGGCGAGGGTCTCCGAAGGACCCGCCATAGCCCATGCAATTGCAAATCAGGCGGCGGCGGGCCCCCGAGCCCAAACAAAGTCGGCTCGCCAGGAGGCTCGCCCTCCAAATTTTCATGATTTCCGGGAGAGCCGAAGACTCATGATGGACTCCAATCTGAAATCCAAACCAGGCCCGCGAGAATCGCCGTGGTCCCGGGCCTTCAGGCCTGCGTGGCCCGGGACACACGCCTCCCACAATCGGCAACCGCTGAAGATGTTCTTCCAAAAGCAACATGCCGGTCGTGTTCATCTTGACGTTCCGCTAGTCGGCCATGGTGACGCGGATGATCTCCTCGATGGAGGTTTCGCCCCGGAGCACCTTCATGATGCCTGCGCGCCGGAGGGTGAGCATGCCCTCCTCGAAGGCGGTCTTCTTGATCTCCATGGCGCTCTTGCCGGCCAGGACGGTTTCCTTGACCTTGTCGGTGAGCCTCAGGGACTCCACCAGGGCCGTCCGGCCCTTGTATCCGCGCGAGCAGCGCGGGCATCCGTCGGGGTTGGCCTTGTAGATGACGGCGTTCTCGATCTCCTCGGGGCGGAACTGGAGTTCCAGCAGCTTCTCCTTGGGCATGTCGGAGGGCTGGCGGCATTCCGGGCAGAGTTTCCGTCCCAGGCGCTGGGCGGTGAACAAAAGGCCGGTGGAGGCCACCAGGAAGGAATCGATGCCCATGTCGATGATGCGGGTGATGGCCTGGGCGGAATCGTTGGTGTGGATGGTGGACAGGACGAGGTGGCCGGTGAGGGCGGCTTTCACGGCGATCTCGATGGTCTCGCGGTCGCGAATCTCGCCGATCATGATCTTGTCCGGGTCCTGGCGCAGGATGGATCGGAGCGCCGCGGCGAAGGTGAGGCCGCGCTTCACGTTCACGGGGACCTGGTTGACGCCTTCGAGCTGGTACTCGACGGGATCCTCGACCGTGATGACGTTGTCCTCGGGGTTCAGGATTTCGCGAAGGCCCGAGTAGAGGGTGGTGGACTTTCCCGAGCCGGTGGGGCCGGTGACCAGGATCATGCCGTAGGGCTGGGCGATGGCCCAGCGGAAGTCCTCGAGGCACTTGGGCTCGAAGCCCAGGGAGTCGAGGGAGACGGAGATCGACGAGCTGTCGAGAATACGCAGGACGGTCTTCTCGCCGTGGATGAGGGGCAGGATGGAGACGCGGAAGTCGACGTTCCGGCCGTCCACCTTCATCTGGAACTTTCCGTCCTGGGGCTTTCGCTTCTCGGCGATGTCGAGCTGGGACATCACCTTCAGCCGGGAGGTGATGGCCGCCTGCATCTTCTTCGGCGGCGAGAACACCTCCGCGAGCACGCCGTCCACCCGGTAGCGCACGCGGACCCGTTTCTCCATGGGTTCGATGTGGATGTCGCTTGCCTTGCCCTTGATGGCCTCCATGATCAGGAGGTTGACCAGTTTCACCACGGGCGAGGAGTCGTCGCCTTCCTTGATGGCCACGAGATCCTCGCCGAGGTCCTCGTCGTCGTCCTCGGTGCCCGTGAGGACCATCTCGTGGCCGTCGCCCTCGGTGAAGAGGTCCTCCATCTCCTGCTGCCGCTTGTTGTAGATCCGGTCGATGGCCTCCTGGATCCGGTTTTCCGTGCTGACGACGGGGCGGATGTCGCAGTTGGTGATGATGCGGACGTCGTCCAGCTTGAGCACGTCGAACGGGTCGGAGACGGCCATGGTGAGGATGTTGTCCACCTTCGCCACGGGCAGGACCCCGTAGTAGGTGGCCAGGTCCTGGCCGAAGTTCTCGAGGATGTCGTCCTCGACGTTCACGCGTTCGAGGTCGATGGGGGGGATGCCCTGTTCGCGCGAGATCACGCCGATCATGTTCCGCTCGTCGACCAGGGACTCCTCGACGAGGACGCTGGCGAGGCTTTTCTCCTGTTCCTCGGCGAGGGCAAAGGCGCGGTCGGCGTCCTCGGTGGAGACGGTCCCGTACCGCACGAGGAGGTTCTTCAGCCGCTTGTCCAGTTTTGCGGATTTGGGCATCCGGGCCCCCTATCCGACATCCGCCGTCGGTCACTGGTACCGCTGGAACGTTCTTCTCAGGTCCTCCGGGTCGGTCGAGCGGGCGATGGCGTCGTCGTAGGTGATGAGGCCGGCCCGGTAGAGTTCGTAGAGGGACTGGTTCATGGTCCGCATGTTGTGCTTTCCGCCGGTCTGGATGATCGAGTAGATCTGGTGGGCCTTGTCCTCCCGGATCAGGCTCCGCACGGCGGGGGTGCACACGAGGATCTCGGCAGCGAGCACGCGGCCGCGGCCGTTGGCGCGGGGGAGGAGCTGCTGGCAGAAGATGGCCTGGAGGGTGAAGGAGAGCTGGGTGCGGATCTGCTGCTGCTGGTAGGCGGGAAAGACGTCGACGATGCGGTTGATGGTCTGGACGGCGTCGGAGGTGTGCAGGGTGGCGAAGGTGAGGTGGCCGGTCTCGGCGAGGATCAGCGCCGTCTCGATGGTCGTCACGTCGCGCATCTCGCCGATGAGGATCACGTCGGGGTCCTGCCTGAGGACGTGAGTCAGGGCGTCGGGGAAGGTGTTGGTGTCGGACCCCACTTCCCGCTGGTTGACCAGGCAGTTCTTGTTCCGGTGGACGAACTCGATGGGGTCCTCGATGGTCACGATGTGGTCGGTCCGGATCGTGTTGACGTAGTCCACCATGGAGGCCAGGGTGGTCGACTTCCCGGACCCCGTGGCGCCGGTCACCAGCACCAGCCCCTTGGGCAGGTTGCAGAGGCTTTCGCAGAGGTCGACGGGCAGGCCCAGTTCCTTCATGCCCAGGATCTCGTAGGGGATGATCCGGAACACGGCGCCCACGGCGCCGCGCTGCTGGAACACGTTGGTCCTGAATCGCCCCAGGCCCTCGATGCCGAACGACATGTCGAGTTCCAGATCCTTCTCGAAGCGGGCGATCTGGTTGCTGTCCAGAACGCTGTACACCAGTTTCTGGCTCATCTCCGGGCTCAGCACGTCGTGTTCCGTATTCACCAGCCGGCCGTCGATCCGGACCTTGGGGGGAGACCCCGCGGTGATGTGAAGGTCGGAGCCGTTTCGCTGCACCAGGATCTGAAGAAGTTCCTCCAGCGTAACCATGGCGTCTTCTCGAAAAGGGACTAAGACTTCTCTTCTTTTTCGCGACGGCTCCGCTCGATCACCGCCGACGCTACATTATCGGGCACGATCTCGTAGTGTGACAAGGATATCGTGTACGCCCCCTCGTCCTGGGTCATCGATTTCAGCTCCGTCGAATACTGGAGCATCTCCGCCAGCGGCACCTTGGCCGTGATGATCTGGAGGTCGCCCTCCGAAGACATCCCCTGGATCCGGCCCCGCCGGCTGTTCAGGTCGGCCGTCATGTCGCCCATGAAACGCGAGGGAACCGACACCTCCACGTTCACGATCGGCTCCAGCAGCTTCGGCTTCGCCTGGGCCATGGCCTCCTTGAAAGCCTCCCGGCCCGCGATCTGGAACGCGATGTCCTTCGAGTCCACCGGGTGCTCCTTCCCGTCGTAGACGATCGCCTTCACGCCCTCCACCGGGTACCCCGCCACCGGACCCGCCTCCAGCACCTGCTTGATCCCCTTCTCGATGGACGGGATGAACGTATGGGAGATCGCACCCCCCACCACCTCGCTCACGTACTCGAACCCCTCGTGGCGACCCTCGTCGTCGAGCAGGGGCTCGATCCGCATCCAGACCTCCGCGAACTGGCCCGCCCCCCCCGTCTGCTTCTTGTGCCGGTACTTGGTGTCCCCCTTCGCCGTGATCGTCTCCCGATAGGGGACCTTCGGAGGCTTCGTCGCGACCTCCACGTTGAAGCGGCGCTTCAACTGCTTCAACTTCAAGTCCAGATGGAGACGGCTCAGGCCCGTGATGACCATCTCCTTGGTCTGCCGGTCGCGATCCATCGTGAACGTCGGATCCTCGTCGGCCATCTTCGTCAGCGCCCCGCTGATCCTCTGCTCGTCCTGCCGGCTCTTCGGCGTCACCGCCAGCCCCACCATGGGCCGGGGAAACGGGATCGGCGCGAACACCACGCGATGCTTCGGATCGCAGAACGTGTCGGACACCGCGGACTCCTCCACCTTCGCCAGCGTGTAGATGCCCCCCGCCGTCGCCTCCGGCACCGCCGTCTGCTCCTTCCCGTGCGGCGCATACAGGTTCTGGAACCGGATCGTCTTCCCCGTCCGCGGGAGAAGCGCGCTCGCCTCCGTGCCGATCCGGCCGGCGTACACCCGGAGAAAACTCATCTTCCCCACGTAGTCGTCCGTGATCGACTTGAAGACCCGGGCCGCGAACGGCCCCTCCGCAGAAACCTCCACCTCCCCCTCCTCCGACGGAGGCGGCGGCACCTCCGACGGCGACGGCATCAGCGCGACCAAGCCCTCCACCAGTTCCCCGATCCCGATCTGCCTGGCCGACGAGACGCAGAACACCGGCATCAACGCCCGCTGCGCCACCGCCAGGCGCATCGCCTTTTGCAGCGTCTCCGGCGCGATCTCCTCTCCTTCCAGGTAGCGCTCCACCAGGGCGTCGTCCGTCTCCACCGCCGTCTCCACCAGCTTCTCACGCCACGAGGCCCCTTCCCCCCCCAGGGACTGGGCCGCGTCCGCGTCCAAAAGCGTCGAGATCCTCGAGAGGCCCGGCCCCGGCGATTCCGGAAGACTCACCGGGATGCAGGCCTCGGAGAACGTCTCCCGGATCCCCCCGAGCACCGCCTCGAACTCGATGTTCTCGGCGTCCAGCTTCGTGAGGACGATCCCCGTGGGTTTTCCCGTCTCCTTCGCGAGCTGGAAAACCTTCCGCGTCATCGCCGAGATCCCCTCGTTCGCGGCCACCGCGATCAGGACGCCGTCCGCGGCATGGATGCCGCTGATGGCTTCCCCGAAAAAATCGGGATAGCCCGGCGTGTCCACCAGGTGAAGGTCGCAGTCTCCCGCCTTGCAGCGGAGAATCGACGTGAAGACCGAATTCCCACGCTCCTTCTCCTCGGGCGCATGGTCGGAAATCGTCGTCCCCTCTTCCACCGTCCCGAGCCGGGTCGTCGCCTTGCAATGGAAAAGCACCGTCTCCACGAGCGTGGTCTTGCCGGAATTCCCGTGTCCGGATATGCATACATTCCTGATGGAATCGAGATCGCCCATCCGCACCTCCTATCAGGGGAAGAATCTGGCTCCCCGGAACCAATGACTCACGGGCGTGAAAGAAAAGGCCCCGCAACAAAGCGTGTGATTGTAGACGGATCCACCCGCCTTGAAAACCCCCTTTTCCCTCCCCCCCGCTCTCAGGAACCGACGACCGGGACCACGCAGCGCATCCCGATGGATTGGTTCCGCCGCGTCGGATGGTCCGCGTCCCGAAACGTCGTCCGGCAGCACTTCGCCACGCTGACCCAGGAGCCGCCCCGAAGGCTCCGGCGCGGCGCGGCCTCCGCGTTCCACGGGTCCTTCTGCCGGGAACGGGGCCGCGTGTAGAAGGCGGCGTCGTAGTAGTCGAGACACCATTCCAGCACGTTGCCCGCCATGTCCAGCACGCCGTACGGCGAAGCGCCCTTGGGACGGTCCGAAGGGGGCGCGGTGCTTCCCGCGCCCACGTCGAAACAGAGACAGCGCGAGACCTCCACAGACGCCTCCCCCCACGGGTACGAGCGCGGCGTGGGACCGCGCGCCGCCTTCTCCCACTGCGCCTCCGTCGGAAGCGTCTTGCCCGCCCAGTGCGCGTACGCCCAGGCGTCGAACCAGTCGATCCCGACCACGGGATGGCCGGGGCGGTTCCAGGGCTCTTCGTTCCAGAACGCCGGCGTGTGGTCCTTGCCCGGCGGCTCCAGCGGATGGCAGTAGCGGTGCGGGAAGGGGTTCTCCTCCAGCCAGGCGAGGAAGTTCCCGTACCGCGCGTTCGTCACCGGCGTCACGTCCACGAGGAACCCCCCCAGCACCACCTCCGCCGGCGGTCCCTCGTCCTGCTGGCCGTTCCCGGACCCACGCGGAAAGCGGCCCGCCGGCACGAGCACCATGCGGGAACCGTCCCGGGACCATTCCACCACGGTCCAGTGGCCGGACATCCTCTTCCGCGGACGCGCGCCGTCCGGAAGCCCCGCGATCTGCTCCTGGAGCTGGCGGGCCGCGGGATCCGCCTTGCGGACCGAGACATAGGCCTCGAGAACCTCGCGCGCCCGGGCCATCTCTCCCGCGGACGCGCAGGCCTCCACCCGCGAGAGAAGGTCGTCCAGATGCCGATCCTCCCGCTTTCCCACGTAGGCCAGGCGCTGGGCCAGCGCGCTCTTCTCCCCCTCGCCGTCGGCGAGATCCAGCGCCTTGCGATAGGACTCGCGCGCACGCGACCAGTCCGCCGCCGTCTCGAATCCCTTCCCTTCCTTGACCAGCGCATGAAAATCGCGCCGCCGGGTCTGGGCCTTTTCCACCGCCTCGAAACGCTCCCGAAAGGAGCGTTCCAGCGCGAGGCCCTCTTCCGCGAGGACCCCTTCCGCCTCGCGAAGGTACTTCCATTCCTTCTTGACGTCGCCCGCCTCCCGCGCCTCGCGGGAACGGTTCCACCAGATCTGGAACCGCATGCGGGCGAGACCCACGCGGGCTTCCTTCCGGTCGAACAGCGCCCGCGCCCGGGAAAAGGCGACCTCCCCCTCTTCCCACTTGCAGGCCTTCTGGAAGGACCGGCCCTTGTCCAGGAATTCCAGGTACCGGACTTCCTGCTCCAGCGCCTTGTCCTCGTCGCGGACGGAAGCGCCGGCGACCGCGCGCCTGGCCTCGAAAAGCGCTTTCTTCGCGCCCGCCGCGTCGGAGCGGGACAGCGCGCGGCGAACCGCCTCGAAGGGATCCCGGCGCGGAGGCGCCCCCCCCGAGACGCCCGCGTTCGCGCCGCCGATCTCCAGGGTTCCGGTCGGGGCCGTCGCCGGATCCCCGGGCTTCGGCGCGGCCCTGCCGGCCGCGCGGCCCTCCCCCCTCAAGAGCCCCGCGGCTTCCTCGAAATCCTTTTCCTTGATGCGGAGCTTCGCTTCGTCCAGGAGACGACGCGCGCGCAAGCGCTCCGAAGGCCTCTCCATGGCGGCGTCCTCGGGAAAGCGGAGCAGGAGGAACGCGGAGAGGATCTTCCGGCCGTCCTGTCCCGGCGTCTGCGTCTCGATCGCCTGGATCAGCGCGCGGGCGGTCGGGAAGCGGCGGGCGGGGTCTTTCGCCGTGCAGGCATGAAGGAGGTCCATGAAGGCGTCGGACAGGGTCGGATTGACTTCCCGCGGATCGGGCAGGGGATCCATCACGTGCTTCATCAGAAGAGCCATGACGGTCTCCGCCCGGAACGGCTTGGACCCGATGGCCATCTCGTACAGGGAGATTCCCAGCGCGTAGAGATCCGAGCGGTGGTCGGCCTCCCCTCCCTGGACCTGTTCGGGGGACAGGTAGGCCGGCGTCCCCATCAGGATGCCGGCCCGGGTCAGGTTGGAGGCAGCGGCCGTGTTCTTCGCCAGGCCGAAATCCGCCACCTTGACCACGCCCTCGCGCGTGAGGATGAGGTTGTCGGGCTTGATGTCCCGGTGGATCAGCTGCACGGCTCTCGCCGCTTCCAGGGCCAGCGCCGTCTGGCGCGCGATTTCCAGCGCCACGGCCTCGGGCAGGGCGCCCCCCTCCTTCAACAGGTGGTGAACGCTCCAGCCTTCCACCTTCTCCATGGCCAGGAAATAGAGCCCTTCCTCCTGGCCCGCGTCGATCACCTGGATGACGTTGGCGTGGTTCAGCTTCGCGGCGAGCGCCGCCTCCCGGAGGAACCGCCCCACGAATTCCCGGTTCCGCTTCACCAGCTTCGGGTGGAGGACCTTGAGCGCCACCTCGCGCTGCAGGCGGACCTGCTCCGCGAGATAGACCGTCCCCATGCCTCCTTCTCCGAGGGTCCGGATCACGCGGAATCCGCCGAGGACTTCCCCCTTGGCGATCTTTTCGGGACGTTGCCGGCTCATACCGGATGATTATATCGAATCGAGGAGTCCAGGGTGCGCATTACCTCGATCCATCGCCCGCAAGGATCGCCGGTTTCCAGCCGGCAGCACTTCGGCATGTGCTCGCGCTGCTCCGCCACTCCGCCTGCCGGCTTCGTGGCTCACGACGAACGTATGCCTGTCCCCCGCCAGGATTCGACGGGCCGATGGGGGATGGGCGATGGGTGGTTGTGTCGTTGGGTGGTTGTGTGATTGCGTGGCGGTGTCTGTAACCGGGTTCCCGTAATCCGTGCTGGCCGTGCTCTGCTACAAACGGGAAAAACATGATCGGTGACCGCCTTGGAGGGCGAGGGTCCTCCCGAGCCAAAACACAGAAATCTGGAATCCCAGACCCCTCCGCGCTTGGAGCCATTCACGCTGTGGCTGCCTCTACTGGGCGCGGGCTGACGTTCGTCGT
>Ga0180434_10009327_pt1 | contig 10675 bp, 6 predicted proteins | sample SS_ome_7_FD_132453 | JGI IMG/M metagenome (GOLD analysis project Ga0180434, IMG submission 132453) | Hypersaline lake sediment archaeal communities from the Salton Sea, California, USA - SS_1_D_2 metaG | ecosystem: Environmental > Aquatic > Non-marine Saline and Alkaline > Hypersaline > Sediment... | reverse complement strand
TCCTGCCCGTTTCCTTTGACGGAGCAACAGACGTGGAGCCGGACTGCCGGCGGTTCGCGCCGGCTCATGAGAAGACACCTGGCAAGTCGGCGACACCCTCTGGCAGACCAGGGTGGCCCGACACACGGGCAGTCGCTGACATGCTACTGATCCGTCGGCAGACCGTCGGAGCATCTGGGTCGAAGACGTGGATATGGCAGTGCGTGCCGCCTATCCCTTCAGCAAAGAGCGTGTGGATCTGCTCGTCGTACGGAGGAAAACTGTAACCTACAACCATTACCTGGGTTGCCATGCTCAACGCGCGTTGCGCCATCCGCCACAACTCCTCGGCCCACAACGGCCGCTGCTTGTGCCTAGTGGGTGGCAGGACGGCCGCGTCTCCTCGGAAGGCCGGTCGGAGGTCGCCGTACTTCACGAGCTTGCCGCTTTCGAGGGCCCAGTTTAGGGAACCATGCAGCTTGAGGACGGCCACAGATCCGCTGACGCGCGGATCCTCTCGCCACGGTGCCCGTGGGTAAGCGGTCGTGGCCTTCAACCGTTCGGCGCCCCAGCCGTAGTGAAACCCGGGACGGCGGGGGTGTTGCGTTGGATTTGGCCTAAGTGCACGTTCGATGCAGATGTCCCAGTTTGTTGTTATCACAGTCAGCGCACGTCGGCCGGTATGAGTCAGGATCGAACCCCACCATTCCGCGTGGGCCGGGCATATCCTCGCCTCGAGGATATTGTCACGAGAGCGCGCGGTGCGGCGCTCGTAGGGGTAGAACGTCGCGAACGGTGACGCCAGACGGTAGCCCAGGAATCGCACAATGGACGGCCAGTGTCCGACTGTCTGGAGTGGGTCGCTTTCGTAGGCCGCTGAGACGAACTCCTCGGGCGCGATATCGGGGTGGGTGTCACGCCAATGCTCCCAGGCGGACAGAGTCGCTTCGATATCGCGCAGGGCACGCTGCGAATGCGGGAACGGGGCATCATCGAAGAGTCCGGTCGCAGCAGGCAGCCCCGCGGGAACCCCGAATCCTGCACCTAGCCAAAGAACTACGCTCACCGCGCCATCCTGGCCACCCGGCGCGTCCGCACCACCGTAGCACCGAGGCGCCTGGCTCGCCGGCCCCAGCGGCAATGGCGAGGCGTTAAGATAAGGCGATCACTCCTCGAAGCCCTCGAGATTCATGTTGAGGGTCACGCCCCAGCCGCGCACGGGCTCGCCGCGCTTGGGACCCTGGGGATCGAAGAAGAGCCGTCCTGCGCCGAGGCGCGCACGCCACGCATCTATGTGGTCGCGGCCCATGTCGAAACGCTGGGCGATCACGCCGAGCCGCTTGAAGATGGCGCCGCGCTTCATGCGGATGGCGTAGTCGGTGAGGCGGTCCCAGTCAATGCGCTCGCGCGCCTCCACAAACCCCTTCACCACCTCCACCATCCCGCCCGACTCCCGGGGCAGGAAGAGGCCGTCCACGAGTGTCTTCTCAAGGTCGGTGACCGGCACTTGCCGCTCGCCGAACCAGACCGGCTGATAGCCGAAGAACCGGAAGGGCGCGATGCGGATGATGCGGATGCGCGCGCCCGCCACGTCGCGCACCTGCGGGCGGTGCTGCTTGGGCGTCTCGACATAGGCGGCGTCGGGGATCTGCTCGGTCAGGTCGTGGTGGTTCAGCGCCGACCAGAAGGCGATCGCACCGGGCTTCACAATCTCCGTGGCCAGCACGAACCCGGGCAGCGTGTACCGCCCGGCAAGCCCGGCCTCAAGCGGGATGATCAGGTACCTGCCGCCCCCGAGGCGCTCCAGGGCCCCACGCCGCACCAGCCGCGCGAGCATGTCCTCAAGGCCGCGGGTCGCTCCTCTCCACAGGTGGATGGCGTCGGCACGGGAGAAGATGATACGGCCGGATGCTGCCAGTTCCCGAAGAAGTGAGCGGCCCTCGTATTCAACATTGTGTGGTAACATACCACGCATTTCACGTGGTATTTTACAATGAAATGTCAGCCGCGTCAACCATCGTGGCCCTACGTAGTAGGGCCACGATGCCCGCAACGCGCGCGTTGGCCCCTCACAGGGCGTGTACTGCCTCGCCGGCGCCGGCGGCGGCTGCGCGTGGGTGGATGTATCAGAGCGGAGAGGTCCCTCAGGCCGCCTAGGGGGATAGCGGCGGCGGCTACTCACCGGCGTCGGACGGCAGGCCCGTGAGGGCGGGCTTGGGCGTGGCGTCGAGGCGGGTGAGGCCGTAGTGCAGGGCGGTATCGCTTAGGCAGTAGTCGCGCCAGGTCCACCACATCCAACCCGAGAGGCCCAGGGCGCGGGTGGTGGTCTCGGTGGCGGCGAGTTGCAGGGCCTGGAGTCGCTCGGCCTCGGCCCGGGCCAGGTCGGCCGGGACGGTCATGCCGGTCTCCCAGAAGACGAGCGGCATGGGCCGCGGCCAGCGCTCGGTGACGTGGCGGACGGCGCCCTCGATGTGGGGCCGGGCGTCGCGTGCTTCCTCGGGCGTGTTGGAGTACCACCCGTGGAACAGGAAGTCCACCTTGCCGACGGCCCACGTGTTGGCGCGCCAGTCGCCGTAGTGCCAGAGGTCCACCCGCTGGCCGATGAGGAGGTCGGGGCGGACCTGCTTGAGCGCGCCGGTGATGGCCTTGGCCACGTCGTTGCAGAGGCCGTCGTGCCAGGCGCGGAAGTCCTGCGTCTTGGGCCCTTCGGGCGTGTTGGGCTTGCCGGCGTAGGGGCTGCCGGCGTGCCGGGCGGCGGTCTTGCGAACCCAGTCGTCCATGGGGAAGACGACATCCTGCCAGGAGGCGTTGGCCTCACCCCAGCGGGTGTTCCAGTGCGAGAGCTCGGCTTTCGCGGCCTGGAGCCACGCGCGCCAGGCCGCCAGGTTGCGGGCGTTGGCCCAGGACCAGTAGTTCATGTTGAGGTGCTGCCAGTCGAGGGGATCGAGGATCACGTTGTCGTAGCCTCGGGTGAGCGCGGCGACGCGGCGGTGGAAGTCGAGGAACGCCTGCCACTCGAACTCGTCGAACTGGACGCAGCCGGGATAGTTGTCCCACACATAGCCGTAGAACCCGGCGTGCTCGTGTCCGCAGCGGTCGGTCTGCGGCTCGTTCCACTTGGCGCCCGGCACGCCGGCGGGCATCCGCGCGGTGCAGAACCAGAGGTTCACGATAAGGTTCTCTCGCCGCGCGCAGTCGAGCAGGCGGCGGAGCCGCTGCGCGACGGCGGCGTCCCACTCGACGCGGCGCTCGGCAACGTCAAGGCTGGGCATGAACTCGCCCCAGTTGACCGAGATGGCGACGCAGTTCAGCCCGGCCTGGCGGGCGGCGCGGAAGTCGCGCGCCAACTGCTCCTCGTCGAGTTCGATCAGGAAGTACTGATGAGAGGCGGCGGGCTGCACGTAGTAGGCGCCCCGGAGGAAGAGGGGCTTGCCGTCGCAGAGGATGTCGCGTCCGCTGACCGTGAGCCCCGCGCCGGCGGGGGCGCCGGCCAGCGCGCACGCCAGCGCAGCCCAGGCCGCGAGATGACGTCTCAGACTCATCGCTCGCCTCCCTGTGGGCCGGGCCCGCGGCCGGGGGCCTGTGCGCGGCCCCAGGCCGGACCACGTCTCCGGGACCCCGCCGTTCCGAGGATACAGGGCGGCTGCGTTCGTGTCCAGACGCCGTGCAGGACCCGCGGGGCCCGCCGGCCCCGACTCTTTTGGCACGAAAACGGCTGCGAAGGAAACAGGAACCTTCGCCGCGCCACCGAAGTCATTAGAATAGGTACCTGAGGGGCGTTATGCGGCCGGGGGGCCCGGCCGTGGTACCAGTAAGTGCTGAGGGGGTAAGGTCGGTTGCGGGGCGGCCACTAGGCGCTGATGCCATTCAGCGAATTCCCTATCCCTCCACAGTAACCCTACCCAACCGAGCCTGAAGGGGTCAGGCGTCCAGCCGCGTTGCCGAGAACGCAGCGGTCAGACGCTGCCAGGGGCGGCGGACATGTGCGGCAATCGTCGGTCAAGTCCTGTGCTGCTTGCTCCTTGTATCGGCCTCGTCAGCCATGCCACACACAGCAGAGGAGGGAACCATGTTGAGGCGCAGCGTAGCACAGGTGATTCTCGCGTTGACGGTCGTCGCGCTTGGGGTGGTCGCCGCCCAGAGCCCGGCGGCCGCGGACGGCATCGGCGTGGGCTACGTGCAGCCCGCCCAGGGTGACGTGTCCACGAAGTTCTCGTGGCGCGTGAAGTTCTACGAGCACATGAACGCGCCCCCCGACCTGGTCGAGGTCGCCATCTTCGACGAGCAAACCGATCGGGCGTCGTGGCACACCATGTGGGAGTACGAGCCCTGGGACACCAACGTAAGGGACGGCAAGTGGTACACCTACTCGTGCTACCTGGGCGCCGGCACCTACCGCTATCGCTTCAGGGTCAACTTCCGCGGCAACCTGTACTTCCACCCGAGGCGCTACAGCCCGACCCAATGGGGGTGGTTCTGCGGCCCCGAGGTGTCGCCGGTCTTCCAGGCGGACATCACGCTCGAGGAGGGGGGCGTCTCCCCCAGTGTGGGGACCGACCTCACTGACTTCACCTGGCAGGTGAACTACTTCGGCCCCAACAACCAGCCGCCCGATGCCGTCTGGGTCGCCATCTACTCGCAGAGCAGCGGCACCATCTGGCGCCAGATGAGTCCCATGGAACCGTCGGACACCTACTACCGCGACGGGGCGGCGTACGCCTTCACCATGCGGGGGCTGGACAGCAGCACCCACGCCTACCGCTTCGCGGCGCAGCGGGACGGCCAGTGGGCCTACTACCCTCAACCTGCCGGCTACTACCTGTCCGGCCCCACTGCGAGCAGCACGGCCGAGCGGCATATCCGCGATGTCTTCCGGCGCCTGTGCGAGGACATGAACGCTCAGAACCGGGTGGCCGCGCTCACGCTCTGCTCCGACGCCTTCCTCCACGACGGCAAGGTCAAGGACACCCTCTGCTGTGAACTGGACCACCTCTTCGCGCAGGCCCAGAACTGCCTGTGTTGGGAACTCACCGACCTGTGCATCTCCGTCAACGGCACCCAGGCCACGGCCTCGTACAGCCTCGCCGTAAGGCGAGGCTCCCACGCCATGCTCTGCGGCGACGTCACCGCCAGCGAGGACCCCCTGGGCCTGGCCTGCCTGCGCCGGGAAGGCAACGCCTGGCGGTTCTGCGGCAATCAGGCGACCTATGGCGCAGAGGCCAAGGGCGGCAGCGAGGAGGGCCCCCAGAACTGGATCGAGTTGTTCGTGTGGGATGACACGGCCGGCGCGTCGTCGGTGACGGCTTCGGGCCCCGGCATCGCCGGCAGCCTGCCGCTGACCTACGAGAGCCGCTTCGACCGCACCGGCTGGTGGCTTGACGTGGACGTGACGGGTCTGGGCCTCACGACGCCCGTCTCCTACACGGTGACCGTGACCGACGCCGGCGGGCCGACCGTGTTGACGCCGGAAGTGACAGCATTCCTGCCGGTCGCGCCCTCGAAACTCGCCCCGACAGGCGTGATCACGGGCGACGTCACGTTCTCCTGGTGGGCCCCGTTCTCCGTCGAGCACTTCACGGTGCAGATGTTCGGGCCCGGCGGCGAGGAACTCTGGCAGGCGCAGGACCTGTTGGGGTCCTCCGTCCTCTACGACGGGCCGCCGCTCACCGACGAAGCGCTCTACACCTGGCGCGTGAGAGCCTTCGATATGGACGACAACTTCTCGCAGGGCACCGAGGTCTTCCGCTACGTAAGCCCGCCGCCCTAGCACCGCCTGCGCCCCGCCTTCGCGTCGAGCGCGGCCCCGATCGCCATCGGGGCCGCGTCCTTTCGTGGAAAGCCCCGCCGCGGCAGGGCGCCGCGACGCGTGCCGTCGCGCCGCCCTGGGCGCGGTGCCTGCAAGCCGGATCGCCCGGGGGCAGGAGAGCGCGCCGCCCGCGTCGCAATCCCATGACGAGTTCGGCGCAAGGCCCCGTGCTCGTCCTCGGCGTCTGTCCGACTGCGATCCGACGAACCCACCCCGGGCTCGGAGCCCAGAGCCGTTCGAGCGCCGCGTCCGTTGGAGGTGACAGGATGTCTGACCGACCGGCCGCGTCTCCCCGCGTTGTGACGCGCCTCGTTCTGGTGATGCTGCTCGCGGCGGCGGCAGCCGCGCTGAGCGCCCCCTGCCGGGCGGTCACGGCGCTCTCGTCGGGATACGTTACCCCGGCGTCGGGCGGCTCGGGGGACCAGTTCACCTACCGGGTCAAGTACTGGAGCACGGAGAACATCGCGCCCGACCAAGTGTGGGTGGGGATCTGGTGGGGAAGCCGGGGCTGCTCCTACTGGTACGCGATGTGGCCGCTCGAGCCGTCGGACACGAACTACGCCGACGGGGCGTGGTACACGTTCAAGATGCGGGGGCTGGATTCGAGTTCCCACGCCTTCCGGTTCGTGGCGCAGAAGGGGGCGGAGACGGTCAATTGGCCCACGCCGGCGGGCTCCTACGTCCTCGGCCCCACGGTCAGCAACGTCACCTCGCTGACCTCGGGCTACGTGACGCCCGACCGCGGGCTGGAGTCCTGGGAATACACGTACCGGATCAAGTACTGGGACAGCGGCAACCGGCCGCCGGACCTGCGGGGCGACGGCGCGCCTCACATGTACGTGGCCGTCTTCTGCGAAAGCAGCGGCACGGCCCGCTGGTACCCGATGTGGAAACTCGATCCATCGGACGCCAACTACCGGGACGGCTGCTGGTACACCATGCGCATCGGCGGGCTGGACCTGGGGGATCACTTCTTCCGGTTTGCGGTGCGCACGGCAGGCGAGTGGACCTATTGGCCGGAGCCGACGGGCGCCTACCAGTGGGGGCCGTGGGTCATGCTGCCCGAAGTGTACGGAGTGTTCGAGCTGTACGACCGGTTCGAGGAGTGCATGGAGGCGGAGGACCTGACCGGCCTGATGACGCTGTTCCGGAGCGACTACCTGCACGACGGGCTGACGAAGCAGGACAAGGAGACGGAGTTCGCCGATTTCTTCGCCGGGCACACCGGCATCGAGGTCACCTTCGGCAGCAGCCAGACCGGCTGGGCGGGCGACATCGCCAGGCGCAGCGGAGACATCACGATCGAGACGGACCAGGGCACCGTGCTGGAGGGGTGGCAGACCTGGACCGATGACTCGTGGGGGATTCTGACGTCGAAGGGGAGCGGGACGTCGTGGCTGTTCTTCGGGAACCAGCAGTCCCCATAGGCTGAGCGGCCGTGTCCTGCGCCCTGGAACGGCGGGCGCAGGACCGCGCGGCGCGTGCGCCGAAAGCGAGGCCAGCCACCAGCCGGGAGGCCCGCCGTGCCGAGACCGCTCCTCGTCGCGCTCGTCATCCTCGCCGCCTGCCCGGCGGGTGCGGCCCCGGAGCGCCCTCTCGCACACTGGGACTTCGAGACCGGAGATCTCCAGGGCTGGTTCGTGGCGTGGGGGAACCTGGGCCCGCAGCCCACCCACGCCGCCGACGACCGCTGGGGCGGCGACTTCGGCAAGCAGGGGGAGTGGTTCATCGGGACGACGGAGGCGCCGGGCGTGCCCTACGACGACGCGCGCACCGGGGCGATCTGGTCGCCGCCGTTCGTGATCCGCTCGAACTGCCTGCGGCTGCTGGTGGGCGGGGGCGGGGACCGCGAGACGACCTACGTGGCCCTGCACCGGCTGCGGGACCACGCGGAATTGATGCGGGCCGCGGGGCGCAACGCGGAAGTGATGCTGCCCGTGCTGTGGGACGTGTCCGCCCATCGCGGGGAGATCGCATACATCAGGATCGAGGACCGGGCGACCGGCGGATGGGGCCACATCAACGTGGACGACATCCGCGAACTGACGCCCCAGGAGGAGAACGAGGTGGCTCGACAACAGGCCCAGGCGAAGAAGGCGCGCGCCGAGCGCATCCGCAGGTTCAAGGCCTCGCTGGCGGCGCCGGCGAGGCGGAAGGTGTACTCGGGGAAGGCGCTGGGCGATCTGGCGATGCCGCTGGGGGGTATCGGCACGGGCTCGATCGCCATCGGGGGGCGGGGCGACCTGCGCGAGTGGCAGATCTTCAACACCTGCAACACGGCCTGCGTGGTGCCGGCGGGGTTCTTCGGCGTGCGGGTGGACCAGGGCAAGGGCACGCCGGTGGCCCGGCTGCTGCAGATGGACTCGGTGCTCTACCTGCCGCCGGTGGAGAGCATCAAGTTCGTGGGCGAGTACCCCATCGCCGAGTTGCGCTACGCCGACAAGGGGCTGCCGGTCGAGGTGCGCCTGGAGGCGTTCTCGCCCTTCGCGCCCATGAACCCCAAGGACTCGGCGCTGCCGGCCATCGTGTTCGAGTTCACGGTGCGCAACCCGCTGCGGCGCAAGGTGGAGGTGTCGCTGCTGGCGTCGTGCCAGAACGCGGTGGGCTACGACGGCCGCGGCGCCATCACGGGGACGCACTTCGATCTGCTGCAGTTCCCGGGCTACGGGGGGAACGTCAACCGCATCGTGAGCGGCCCGGGGTCGCTTGGGGTGGAGATGACGGCCCCGGAGATGAGCCCCCAGGCCAAGCACTTCGGCTCGATGGCGCTGCTCACGACGGCGCCGGGGGCGACGGCGCGGGCGGCCTGGAACGATCCCAACGCGCTGTGGCAGCACTTCACGGCGGAGGGGGGCTTCGAGACGGAGGGCCGGTCGGAGCCGACGGGCGAGGGGCGCACCGCCAACTGCGCCGTAGCCGCGCCGGTCACGCTGCAGCCGGGCGAGGAGAAGACGGCGACCTTCGTGCTGGCCTGGCACTTCCCCAACCACTACGCCGACTACGATCAGCGCTTGGCCAAGCACCGCATCGGCAACATGTACGCCAACTGGTTCGACGACGCGCCGGGCGCGGCGGGCTATGTGGTCGAGAACCTGGAGCGGCTGACCGGCGAGACGCGCCGCTTCCGGGACGCGTTCTACGACAGCACGCTGCCCTACTGGCTGCTGGACTGCGTGTCGTCTCAGATCTCGACGCTGCGGTCGCAAACGGTGATGTGGATCGAGGACGGGACGCTCGCGGCGTTCGAGGGGTGCTGCTGCTGCCCCATGAACTGCACGCACGTGTGGAACTACGAGCAGACGCTGGCCCACCTGTTTCCATCGCTGGAGCGCAACATGCGCGAGACGGACCTGGTGGTGCAGCAGGACCCCAGCGGGTTCATCCACCACCGCACGGTGCTGCCCATCACGCTGCCGCGCGCCAGCGGTGCCTTCGCCGACGGCCACCTGGGGTGCATCATGAAGGCCTACCGCGAGCACCTGCGCTCGGCCGACGACGCCTGGCTGCGCAAGTACTGGCCCAACGTGCGAACGGCCATGGACTGGGCGATGGCGACCTACGACCCCGACGGCAAGGGCGTGATCGAGGGGGAGCAGTGGAACACCTACGACATCGCGGTCTATGGGCCGAACACCTTCATCGGGTCGTGGTACCTGGGCGCACTGCGGGCGGCGGAGGAGATGGCGAAGGTGTGCGGGGACGCCGAGGCGGCGCGGCGCTACCGCGAGCGGTTCGAGAAGGGAAGCGCCGCGATGGACAAGGCGCTCTGGAACGGGGAGTACTACATCCAGAAGTACGACGCCAAGACCTTCACGAGGCACCAGTACGGCACGGGCTGCCTGGCGGACCAGGTGGTGGGGCAGTGGTTCGCGCACGTGATCGGGCTGGGCTACCTGCTGCCCGAGGAGCGGGTGAAGGGGGCGCTCGGGGCGATCGTGAAGCACAACTTCATGTGGGACTTCTCCGAGTTCGTGCACTCGCAGCGGGTGTTCGCCTGGGGGCAAGACATGGGGCTGCTCTGCTGCACCTGGCCGCGGGGGGGCCGGCCCAAGGAGCCGATCCTCTACTGCGACGAGGCGTGGACGGGGCTCGAGTACCAGGTGGCCTCACACCTGCTGTACGAGGGGATGGCGAAGGAGGCGCTCCAGATCGTGCGGGCGGCGCGCAACCGCTACGACGGCGTGCCGCGAGCGCCGTTCAAGCGCAACCCATGGAACGAGATCGAGTGCGGCGACCACTACACGCGCGCGATGAGCAGTTGGGCGCTGCTGCTGGCGGCGGAGGGGTACGAGTACGACGGGCCGGAGGGCGCGCTGTGCTTCGACCCGCGCATCACGCCCGAGAAGTTCCGCGCCTTCTTCACCACGGCCGAGGGCTACGGCACCTTCGGTCAGCGGCGCACGGCCTCGGCGCAGACCAACACGCTGGAGATGAAGGCGGGGCAGGTGGTGCTGAAGCGGCTGACGCTCCGGGTGCCCAAGGGGTGGAAGGCCGCGGGCCGCGCGGAGGTAGGCGTCGGCAACGCGGCCCGTCTGGACGTCGAGCAGAGCCGCGAGGGCGACTGGCTGACGCTTCGCTTCCGCAAGCCGCTGGCCCTGCGCGCGGGGGAGACGCTGCGGGTGAGGGTCACGCGGTAAGGCAGGGCGGGCGGCCACGTTGGGCCGCTCCTACGGCCGGCGGCTCAGGCGCAGGCCGAGTTCGCGGAGGCGGCAGCGGACGGCGGCCTCGCTGGTCTTGCAGTCGCGCGCGATGAGGGGGACGAGATGGGGGCGGTTGGCCCGGTACTTCTCGAAGAGCGCCTTGATCTCGTCGGCGGGCATGAGCAGGGCCGTGGCGAAGCGGTTGGCGAGGCGGCGCTCCTCGGCGGCGTCGAGCAAGGGGCGGGCGCGC
>Ga0180434_10009324_pt1 | contig 10677 bp, 11 predicted proteins | sample SS_ome_7_FD_132453 | JGI IMG/M metagenome (GOLD analysis project Ga0180434, IMG submission 132453) | Hypersaline lake sediment archaeal communities from the Salton Sea, California, USA - SS_1_D_2 metaG | ecosystem: Environmental > Aquatic > Non-marine Saline and Alkaline > Hypersaline >... | reverse complement strand
GCTCTTTCAGATATTGTTGTCTGATTATGAAGGACAAATTCGTCAACGCCGAGCTCTTCGGTATTTTCAAGGCGAAGTATTGTCGTTACCATCGGCTGATTCTCGGCAAGATAATCAATCCCGTTAAAATAAAAAGGATCGCGGTCCGGATTGATAATAAATTTTATTTCCAAAAGCCGGACACCGATCGGCGTCATCGACGCCCAGGAAATGCCGTCATCGCGGCTGATTAAAAGGCAGGGCGTGCTTTCGGCCGAAGGACAAAAATTAATGTCGCCCTTAATACGGACGCGCTCGGCATTTTGGTTCACAACGATTAACTCATCAGCCGGATTAATAATCGCGTCCTCGGGATCCGCCGGGTCTCCGTAGGCCTCGTAATCAATCGTTCCGCCGCGCACTTCGCTCGCGATCGTGTTGAGGATAAAGCGGCTTTCGCTCAAAACGCGCTCTGAAACCCTGGTTTCGCGCTGAACGCGATTAATCGTCAAAATAAGATCGATCGCCAGCACCATAAACACGGAAAAAATGGCGAGTACGACCAGCACTTCCATCAGCGTGAATCCTTTCTGATTGTTGTTTTGTTTATCTTTAAACATACCTAACGATAGCGCCAATTATAAAGCCGCAGCTCAAGCGTGACGTCGTGAGTTTGTTCCCGGTCCTGCCATTGGGTGATGCCGGTGATTTTCACGCCGACGGTTTCATGCGGAGAACAAATTTCACCGTCGCCGATCAAAAACTCGCTATCCGCGCCGGCGTCGTAGCAAATCGGACTGAAAAAAAGGATGCGTCGGTAAATGGTTTCCTCGGCGTCGGTCGTCTGGTAATTATTCATCAGCCCGTTGAGATCACCGGTGGTGTATGACCACACCGCGGCCCCCGGGTCGGTAATATCGTCGGCCAAAAAATCCAGGGTCCACTCCCCACTCACTTCGTCGAAAACAGGCACAGCGGAATAATCAAGATCAGCATTGGTAAACCAACTTTCAAACGGCGTTCCGTTGAGCCAAGTTGAGTTCCTTTGATTCTTGCATATTTCAACCGACTCACGCGCCAGATTGGCGGCAACTGTCCGAAATTCGCTTTCACGATTCGCGTTAAAACTCGCCACCATTAAAGTAAGGCTGCCGACAACCGCCGTCAGTATTATCGCGATCGCGATGAGCATTTCAATAAGGCCTTGCCCTTTGTTGTTATCTGATAACATCGATTCTTGATGAAATATTATTTAGCGTTATATCCTCCGTCCGTCCGCTAACTTCATGGCCGAGGGTGATCGTCGCCTCGGACGGATCCCCGAAAATACCCGGACCAAAAAAAGACATCATGCTTTTGGGCGGAGAAAAAATAACCTCAAGCGTGTCAAGCGCCCCTGTTTCCGTGTTCATTCTCTCGACAATCACCCGGCCCGTCACCGAAATCGGCAAATTTCGAATTAACTCTTCGGGATCATCAAAGCTTCCGGATTCATCAAGGTCAGCAAAAAGTGCCATTGTGTCGCTGCCTTCTTCAAACGCGAGCCCATAACCGCCAAAGGGTACGTGTTCGATGCAGTCGCCGCCGCAAGCGGCCGGATCATCCTCGCAAACTCCGGTAATCACCGCGCCGGCCATGCAAACATAAGTCGGCACTCCCGAAGCAACCATCGTCTGCACCTTGCGGATCTCGGTCGCGACGTTGTCCGCCGCCAGACTAAGCTGGTTACTGAACTCGCCTTGGCGAAAATTTGCAAAAACACTCGCCATTATTAGCGCAAAAATTGCAATGACCACCAAAACTTCAAGTAAAGTAAACCCGTAATTTTTATTTTTAGCTGCCATTTTTTTAATATAAATACCAAATGATAATCTGCTCCTGCCAAAAAAGAGCGATCAGCGTACCCGCCGCAAGAAAAGTGCCCAGAGCGATTTTTGAGCCGATCTTTTTTCGCTTGGAGGCAAGAAGGTAGATGCTGACAATCGCGCCGATTAAATAAGCAATCACCAAGCTGACGAGCACCCCCGGCCAGCCGAGGGCAAAACCCATCAGCGCGCCCATGCGGATATCACCGCCGCCGACCCACTTTCCACGGGAAAGAAAATATTGCAGAAAAAAGAAACCGGCGCCGACCGCCGCGGCAAGAAACAGGTTTGACCATGCTTCTCCGAGCAGTATATTCACGCCAAAAATTACAATAATCGCCGGCAGGGTCACCCGGTCAAGAATATATCCCCACTTTAAATCATAGACGAAAATCACCATCAAAACCGATACAATAAACCAGTCCCGCAAAAGAAAAAGCGTCCCGAGGTCATTTGATAAATTCACTCGCAGGGCGATAATAAACAAAATACCGGTCGCGAGTTCCACCAGCGGATACTGCCAAGAAATCTTTTTTTTACAATTGCGGCAACGGCCGCCGAGCATTATGAAAGAAAATATTGGTATAAGATCGTGCCAGGCAAGCGGTTTACGGCAATTCGGGCAAAGCGAACGGCCGCGTAAAATCGATTCCTTTGTTTTCAGACGATAAATCAGCGCATTCAAAAAGCTGCCCACCACTAAGCCGAGGAGGCCGGTGAAAATGTACAAAAAAATTGTTTCCATAGCCTAATTTTACCATATTTTTTGCTTCCGGTGAACCAACATATAAACAACAAAAATCCCCTGATTTAGGGGATTTTTGGTTTTAAGCCTATGCTATTCCTGAATGCCGGCCGGTGATGCGGTCAGGGTTGTTTCCCCGGGCAGTCCGCCGGAAGCCCCTTCGAGCTCAAAGGTGATTGTATAGGTAGTCGCCGCGCCATCATAAATGTACTGGTTCGGCGCAGTGTTGATCGGATCGGCCGGCACGCGGTCCATGTAGGTTGTTTCCTCAGCGTCACAAGCGCCGACAAAACCGCCGTCCGAACAAAGGATGTCGGTTGCACCGTCAGTACCGAGCGTAATTGCGGCGTGAACCGGATAGCTGTTTTGATCTGAAAAATACAGATCAAGCGCTGTCTGAAGCTGCTTGATGTCGGAAACGCGCTTGGCGTCGCGTGATTTTTCACGGGCGTTCTGCAGCGCAACCACCGCCAAAGTGGCCAAAAGACCGATAATGGCGATAACCACCAACAGCTCAATCAGGGTAAAGCCTTTTTTGTTAGTCATAGATGAGCTTTAAAAATTAATAATTAATTTTATATTAATAAATTATATCACTTTAATAGGCCGCCGTTAAATTATACATCGGCATCAGTATTGCCGAAACCATAATTCCGACGGCAATGCCCATAATTATCATAATCAAAGGTTCGATCACCGTTACCAGCCCCTCGACCGCTACCCTCACCTCACGCGAATAAAAATCAGACAATTTTTCCAGAACAAACGACATCTGCCCGGTCTCTTCGCCGATTGACATCATCTGCGAAACCATTGGCGCGACAAGCTTATCCTCTTCTTTGAAAACCGTCGTAATTGAATTGCCGTCCTCAACCTCGCGGATCGTTTCATTAATAATTTTTTTATAAACCGCGTTGCCGACAACGTTTGCCACCACCTGAAGGCTGCTGACAATGTCCACCCCGCCCTTAATGAGCGTCGACATACTGCGGGTAAAACGGACGATATAAAGCTTTTTAAAAATTTTGCCGAAAAGCGGCAGATGCACCTTGAGGTTGTCCCAAAAAATACGGCCGGCCGGCAGTCGAATCGCCATTCTCACGGCGACAACTGCGATAATAAGCAGTATTAATATCAGCCACCAGTAGTTGGCGAGGATATCGCTTGTAAATATCAGGACTTTGGTTGTCCAGGGCAGCTCGGCGCCCGACTCAATCAATATGTCAGTTAGCTTCGGGATAACGAAAATCATCATCAGAATCGCCACCGCGACCATGCCGACAATAATAAATGCCGGATAAATCATCGCCCCCTTTATTTTACTCATCAGCTCGTAATCCTTTTCCTGCTCGTCGGCCAAAAAATTAAGAACATTATCCAGTTCACCGGTCACTTCTCCTGACTGGACCATGCTGACGTAAAATTCGCTGAAAACATCCGGATGCAGGCTCATCGCGTCGGATAGCTTTGCGCCGCCTTCGATTTCATCGGCAAGATCGATCACAACATCCTTAAGCGCCGGGTTATCCGTTTGCGCGACAAGCGACCGCAGAGCGCGCAACAACGGAACATTGGCCGAAACCATTACCGCCAGCTGTCGGGAAAACACTACCTTGTCCTGGGCGCTGACTCTTGAAAGCAAGCTAAGATTAATGTTAATCCCCTTTTTTCCCTCGCTCTCAAGCTCAATATCCGAAAAGCCGCGATCCGAAAGTTCGCGCGTTGCCTGTTTTTTGTTTTCTGAATCAATTCGGCCCGACTCCTCCCCGCCGCGCGAATTTTTTGCGGTGTAATTAAATGTCGGCATTGCTTTCTTTCAAAATTTCATTAATATCGGCAACCACCTCTTCCGGAGCGGCGTGCGACTTAACAATATAGCGAAGCGCGCCGAGTTCAAAGGCCCGTTCAATGTACTCCTTGCTGCCGAGCGTGCTCAGCATCACGACCGGAATATCTTTCGTGCTCTTATCGCGCTTTAGCTCCTCAAGCACCTCAAAGCCGTCCTTGCCGGGCATGGTGATGTCGAGCAGAATCAGATCGGGCAAATCCTTTTTTGCCAGCTTCAATCCGGTCATCGGGTCATTGGCCGCGAGCGCCCGATATCCGGCGGACGCAAACAATTCGTTAAAAATTTCCGTCAAATGAACGTCATCATCAATATGCAGAATGGCAACATTTTTTTTTGACATAAGCTACTCCTGCGAAATCCTCATAACCTCTTCGACCGTTGTCATCCCCTGCAAGGCCTTAATAAAACCGTCTTCATTCAAACGCACCATTTTCTGCTCCTTGATCGCCTGATCGACCTCATCGCTTTTAAAACCGTTTTCAATAATTTTTTCCATACGGCGATCGACAATCATCAGTTCGGCGACCGCGACGCGGCCCGAGTAGCCGCTACCGTTGCAGCGGGGGCATCCCTTCCCTTTGTAAAAGGTCATCTCGCCGTTTATTTTAACCCCTTCGGGCAAAGATTCTTTCGGAACCTGTTTAAGAGCCTCCCGAATTTCATCTTCAACATCCTTCGGAACGGAAATCGCTTCTTTGCAATTATCGCAAATTCGCCGTGCCAAGCGCTGAGCAATCACCGCGTTTAAAGTGGAACTTAAAAGAAACGGCTCAACCCCCATGTCAATCAACCGCGGCACCACGCCGAGCGCGTCGTTGGTATGAATTGTCGAAAAAAGCAAATGGCCGGTCAACGCCGCGTGGACGCTGAGCTCGGCGGTCTCGCCGTCGCGCACCTCACCGACCATAATGATATCCGGATCCTGGCGGAGGATGGAACGAAGGCCGCTCGCAAAGGTATAGCCAATTTCCGGTCTGATTTGCGACTGGTTTATCCCTTCAATAAAATATTCGATCGGGTCTTCAAGGGTAACGATATTCGACTCCTCGCTTTTCAGCATCGAAAGAATCGCGAACAGTGTTGTCGATTTTCCCGAACCGGTCGGACCGGTTATCAAAAACATTCCGTGCGGCTGCTGAATTTCTTTTTTTATAATTTCGACATAGCGCTTGTTAAACCCGAGCATCTCGAGCGTCGGCGCGCCCGTCGAAGTATCCAGGATTCTCATTACCACCTTTTCATTGCTCGATACCGGAAAAGTGGAAACGCGAAAATCTATTTTTTTGTTGTTGATTATTTCGGTGATGCGGCCGTCCTGCGGAATTCGCGATTCGTCAATTTTAAGATTCGCCATCACTTTTATCCTTGAAACAACTGCCGAGTGAATATACTTCGGCAAACGAATGACTGTCCGCAACACTCCGTCAATTCGATAACGCACGCGCGTCGGTCCGTCAAACGGCTCGATATGTATGTCCGAAGCGCCCATGTCAACGGCATGCCGCATAACCGTGCTCACAATGCGCGCGACCGGCGCGCCGGCAAGCACTTCCTCGATCGCTTCGGCTTCCTCGGGAATCGCCTCTTCTTTTGGCGCGAATCTTTCCTTAGCCGCCTCAAGCTCTGCCTCGACTTCCTTTCCCAGCACCTTGTATTGCTGCATTGCCTTGCGGAAAGGGGTCGGTGACACAATATAAAACTTTGGCTGCAACCCGGCCTCCTCAGTTAAAAATTCAACCGCTTCCATCGCCTGGTAGTCGCTTGGATCGAGCAGGGCGATGCCGATTTCCTTATCTTTTCTTTCAAAAGCAAGCATGTTATAAGTTTCGGCTTTTTCCTGCGGTATTACATTCAGCACTTCCGCCGGAATTTCAACCCCGCTTAAATCTTTGTAGGGAACGTTAAAAACAGCCGCGCGCGCCTGGGTTAAATCGTCTTCTTTGATAATCCGCGATTTTACAAGCGATTCTTCGAGGCTTGTTCCGGCTTCAAGACTTGTCAAAACAGCCTTTTTCTGAGCGGCACTAATCTTGCCGGCTTCAGCCAGCACATCAATTATCTGTTGGGTAAATTTTCCTATTGGCATATTATTCAATCGGCGGGATAATCACCTCTTCTTCGATCGGCTCCGGCGAAGTCTCCGCCTCTTCTTCTTCGATCGGCTCCGCCAAGATCGCCTCCGCTTCTTCCTCTTCTTCTTCAGTGGAAGGCGGCGCCACAAAAATTATTTCGTTAAAAGGCTGCGGATTCCCGACCGTTCCGACGGTAATCGGCAGTGTCGTGTAATTTTTTAATGAATTGTAAATCGGATTATCAAGGACGGTCATATTCAGAACCGGAACTATTTTTCCGATCGTAACCGTTGGCAGACCCCCTTCCGCCCCTTCGTCCGTAAAGAAAAAATAATAAACACCGAAACCGATTACGGCGATAATGACGAATATTACAATGTAAACAATATATTTCATTTGATTATTCTTTATTCGTCTTTATGTAATAAACCATTATGTTGAGGTTATACGTCCCCTTGCCGGCCTGAAAACTAAGCGAGCTCACATCCATCAAGCGGATATTTGTTTCCACTTTTTCCAAAAATGTTTTCAGCGCGGTGTAGTTGCCGCCGCTCAAGCTCATTGAAACAAGCATCGGATAAACATCCGTGCCCGCAACCGCCGGCGTCTCAACATTAGACAAACTCACCTTGGTGGCGATAAAGCCGCTCTGTCCGGCAATATCCTCAAGCATAGTGATAAGCTCGGGGATATCTTTATCCGTCGGCAAAAAATAATCCAGCTTCGCCTTATCCTGTGCCGGAACGGCATTCCAGTCGGCAATTGTTTTTTCAAGCTTGGCGAGCGTGGATTCATATTCGGCAAGCTCCGCCTTCTTAGCGTCGAGATTAAGATTTTTATAATTATCATACTGCGGCTGCAGCGCCAAAAACCAGCCAACCACCAAAAGAACAACAATTGTAAAAATTACCAGTGTCGGATAATAACGCACCCAAAGAGCGGAGGGTGCTCTTTTTCTTTTCTTTTTCTTTTCTTCCGCTGATTTTTTTATGTCTTCTTTTTTCTCCATATTTATTCGCTTGGCAAAAGGAAACCCTCAACAAAATTTAACTGAAGGTCAAAAGCAGTACCAATAACCTGACCAAGATCGTCAGTATCGGTCTGAAAATTATTAACATTGAGAGTTGTGACATCTTCCGAGCTCTCGAACTGGGCGATCTGCTTTCCGGCCATTGTCATGTCTTCGGCAACAGTTTCGAGCGTCACCTGGCCGTCATCCGTGGAGATATACGACGGATACCACACGCGCGGCAAAGTATTTTTTTCTAAAAATTCAAATATCTTTGTGGTGTAAATATGGCTGCCCAGCAGCTGCGGAGCGGCCTTTAATTTCTGTTCGGTCATGAAAATATCCGGGTTTGCCTGGCGGAGCGCGGCAATATCTGATTTCACTTTTTCGATTTGCTCCTCGGTTTCGGCCATTTCGCCTTCACGCGAGGAGATTGCCGTCATCATGTAAAAATAGGCTCCGGCAATTACCAAAACAACCGCCGCGGCGATGATGCCGAGCGCAATCTGACGCGCCTTAACGTTAATCTTCTTTTCCTTGACCTCTTCCGGAATAAGGCTTACCTGTAGCGAACGTTTCGCCGACGGCGCCGGCTTAACAAACTGCTGTGGCGGCGGCGCGCCCGGAGTCGGTTTCTTTTTATAAGGCACGACTTCTTCCGGCGGTTTTGGCTTTGGCGGCGGTGGCGGCGGCTTTGGCGGTTGGGGCTTTGGCAGCCCCGCGTTTCCGCCGGCCGGCTTCATTTCCTCCGGAGTCGGCGCGCCCGGAGTTCTTCCGGGAACATAAAGCTCGTGCGGCTTTCCGCCTTTTTCTTCAGTTTTAGATTTAAGCTCTTCTTCCTCTGCTTCCCTCATCTCTTCGGGGAGAAGGCTTATTCCTCCGTTAGGCATTTTACTAGCTTATTAGCTGTTTAGCTTATTAACTGTTTAGGAATTGTAGATAGAATCCCAAAAAGCTGATGAGCTAAGAAGCCAAAAAACAGACTATCCGATATCACGCATTGCCAGACCAACGGGCACGGAAAATCTCGGCCCGATCTCGTCAAGCACTGGCTTTAACTCCATCGGATAAATAACGCGCGCCCATGGATCGCCCAAATACGTATTGATGTCCAGAGTTTTTGTAAAGTATTCCGACAAATTCGGCAAAAGCGACGAGCCGCCGGTCAGAATTATTTTTGTCACGGTCGTTCCCTCGCTCTCGCGCTGGCCGGCGTACATGTTTAATGAATACTTAATTTCATTGACAATCGGCTGAAGTATATTGTCCAAAAGTTTGGGCAAATCGCCGCCCGGCGCAATACGCGTCAGCGCGGAAACATCATGCTTCATCTGATCGGCCTCTTTCATGCCAAGGCCAAGGCTCTGGCTGATTGTTTTTGTAACCATCAGGCCGCCAGTGGTAATGCTGCGATTCAAAAAAGGTATCCCCTTTTCAATCACGCTTAAATTCGTGCGGACCGAACCCATATCAATAATCATTATTGAGGAAGGGTCCTTGCCAACAAGCGAACGAATTAAAGCGAATGCCTCGGTTTCCAGGCTTAAAAGCTCAATTCCGGCAAGCTTGAATATTTCAATATATTTCTTAACCACATCCTTGGGAGCGCCGGTAATCAAAACGCGAATATTTTTGATTTCTTTTGGAAAATCTTTTTTTCCTTCCGGCAGCTTATCCAAAATCTTTGAATCAAGGATCATCTCTTCGATCGGGATCGGAATCAATTTTTTCGCTTTGGCTTGTATCGCCATCTTCAACTCATCGCGATTCTTGGCCTGCACGGTTATTATTGAACTGAACACCGATGAAACCGGCAGCCCGGCCACCGCCTTGGTTGAGCTCGTTTTGGCGCTTTGGCATATTTTTCGCAGTAAATTGGCCGCGTCTTTTGAAGTATCAATAACATTAGTCGTCATCGCGTCAAAATCACGATCCGCGTAACCATAAGTAACCAGCCGCGCCCTTCCCTTTTCATTCATGAGCTCGACAACTTTAATACCTCCGGCGCCAAGATCAACACCGAGATACGACTTTGTTGTTGGTTTTCCGAATAATCCCATTTATTTTCTTTATTATAGCAAATTTTTCCTTACAGGCGAAACAAATAATTAACAGACCTACGGCCGCGGCACAATGTCGCGGATATCGGGCAAAGAACGGGTTAAATCTTCCATGCCCGGCGGCGGATTCGTCAAGGCACGCCCGTCAAAAATAACCAATTCCGCCCCTTGAATCTCGCTTGAATACTCGCGGTTAAAATCAAAAGCTCTTGATATCATCAATCCGTAAACAACCAGCGGATCCTCGTCATCCTTGGTTTCAATAAGCTCTTCGGCATAAAAAGCGCCGACAAGCTCGCTCACGTCGCGGCCGATGTAAATGTGCCCGCCATGAGTGGAAACCGGATCTTTAAAAGCAATCCAGCCGACTGACGCCAGGTTGCGCAGTTTTGAAATCGATCCGGCGCTGTAAGCCGTATCAGCGTCAAAAGTAATGTCGCCCTGGACAATAATAAGGCCGGCGCCGCTCTGATTGCCGATGCCGTTGTTAAATAAACGCGAGGATGAAAAATCCAAATCATCATTCGGCGAGTAATAAATTTTTCCGCCAAGATCGGACGGTATGTCGCTCACGTCGTCAATTAGCACCACCTCGCCGTAACGGCCGTTAATAATCCCGGGGATGTCGAGCGTGCCCAAAATATTGCGGTATTTATTAAGCTGGCTCGGGAAATTATAAACATCATCCGGCGTAATATAGCAGCTTCTTTCACTTACAAAATTATTAATTCCCCCGGTCGAAAGCACGCAGTAAGTGGCGTTGGCATACCCTTCCGGAGCCGCCGGACCGCCCACACCGAGCTCGCTGTAAACATTGCCGTATTTTGTCTCAAGCCAGGGCCGCGCCACGCACATGCACTGGGTCGGCGGGTCGCCGTAAGTGCCGTTGCAAGCCTCGCCCGGATCATCGCACGGCTCTCCGGAGCAATTCTCGGGATCGCAGACTCCGGTGCAAACATCGGCGCATTCCGGATCAAGACAATCAATGAGCCCGTTCCAGTTATTATCAAATCCGTCAAAACAATTTTCCCGCTCGGTTAAACAAAAAGGCGCGCAATCAGCGTCATAACAGTCGCGTCCGGTCAACGGGTTGGCGTC